>Ga0315310_10001069_pt1 | contig 17260 bp, 19 predicted proteins | sample TDP5_MG_FD_203630 | JGI IMG/M metagenome (GOLD analysis project Ga0315310, IMG submission 203630) | Freshwater sediment microbial communities from Lake Towuti, South Sulawesi, Indonesia - TDP5 | ecosystem: Environmental > Aquatic > Freshwater > Lake > Sediment | place: Indonesia: South Sulawesi... | reverse complement strand
TTTCTGCTTCTTCAAGCCCACTTTTTAATTTATCGGTCGTTGCATTTAATGATGTAATCATTTCTTCTTTTTCTGAAAGAATATCTTCTGAGCTTTTTAATTTTTCATTTAATGCATCAATTTCTTCTTTATTCTTATTAATTTCTTCTTTATTGATATCAAGTTGACCTTTTTCTTCCTCAATTATTGAATTTTTTTCAGTCAATTCATTCGATAGTTTTGTTATCTGATCGTTTAATTCTTCAATTTTTTGATTTTGTTCAATATTAAGCTCTTTACTTTCCTTTAACTCATTTTCAAGAGCTTCGGTATTCAATTGCTCGATTTTTTCATTTAATTCAGTTATTTGATTCTTCAAACCTTCATTTTCAGAAGATAATTTTTCAATTTTCTTGTTTGAGCTTTTAATTTCCCGTTCATTCTTCATAGATGCACTTTTAACGGAAGCTAATTCTTTCTCCAGCTTCTCTATTCGTTCTTTTCGCCACTCTAATTCAGTTTGTTGTTTCTGAACCTCATTTTTGAGACTTTCAATGCTTTCTGTTTCCTCTTCGTCTGACATAGAAATCCCTCAGAATTCGAGATCTATTGATTTTCTATTTGACATATAACTTAATTAATTTTTATCGTTTATTTTAATTCAAATGACATTTATAGATATTATTGATTTCTTTAAAAAAAGAGAGGAGATTAATTTAAGTGCATTTAATTAGACTTTTCCAGGATTTGTGATAAGATCTCAAAAACTTTTTCAATCTTTTCGCTCATTTGTAAAAATTGATTGTCTAAGTTATCAATTTTTTTATTTAGCTTAGAAATATCGGTATCGGTCTGGAGTTTTTCCAGATTCGTTCTGAGTTTTGTGGCGCCTTCAAGATTTTGATTTAATTTTTTAATTTCTAATGCAACTTGGACTAAATGTTGATTGACATCTTCTAATTGGTTTCCAACCTGCTTAACTTGCTGTAAGTTAGTAAGAATTTGATCAAGAATTGCCTCGGGAGATACCATTCCTTGAGTAGAAGGTAAACTGGATGATATAATGGACGGAGCAGTTTTAACTTCTTTCTTTTCTTTTAGTCTTAATAAAGAGAACGCAAATAAAATTTGAGCAAGAGGTTTATCTTGGACGGCCCAATCTAAAATATTTTCCAGTAAAATACGATGTTGAATTACTTGAATACCCGCTCGAATACTATCCCGAAAAGTGTCATAGGAACCTACAACGATAACGCGGCCAAAACCATATTCGGAGATTGCAACTACAGGCACATTAGGAGGTTCCGCATCAGAATCGGTAAAAATAATACCTTTCGCCTTTTCTTTAAGTGATAAACTACATGATGAGGGAATTATCACTAATTCTAGTCCTTTGGTGAGAGGATGATCTTCAAATGCAGTACTTATAGCAAGATTCCGAATGCCATAGTTATGTTTATCATCAAAAACTTGATCATTGTTAAATTCTATTCCAAATTTAGTGCATAAATCGTTAAGATTGGTCATTCGCCCCTTATCGCCTCCGCTGGATGCCATTACAACGATAGCACCACCATTTTTCACATATCTTAATATTTCTTGAATCTCAAATTCTCGAATTTTAGATCTATCAGGACACGCAAAAAAGATGATATCATAGCGAGATAATTGTCCAAAAGTAATTGGAAAATCAATATTAGAAACAATAGAATACCCTAATTTTTCAGTTATTTCTTTAAATTTTGTATAATTTTCATCTAATTTTCCGCGCTCACTTTGCGTTGTATCAAAACAAATTTTTATATTAAGAGCTTTTATTTTTTCCTCTTTTGGCACTGTAACATCCTCAGAACCTTTTCCTTTTTCTTCTTCTGACATTGATTCCAACATCCTTATAATTTTGATAATTTAAAATACATCACTTTGTTATTAAATTACAACGGTCCAATTTATTTTTATTTCTAATAAAAGCCAATTAAAATTATTTGAGTAAAATCGTTCATTGAAAATTCAAATAAATCTTTATTATTTATTATGGCAAATTATAGCAAACTAAAAAGGAATGATTACCTAACAACACGTCCAGCGCCAGAATAGTGAATCTTTAGGTTATTATCTTCCTTAGTTAATTTGACATTAGAGGTAAAAATTTTAAATGGGTGGTTAATAATTGCAGAAAAAATTTCGGAAATTGATTTAAGTGCCTCAATAAATAAAGTTTGGGCTACATGATCTTCAGATTCGACCTTTATTCTGTGGACTATTAAATTATCTTTTATTATTCCTAATTCCTCTTTATCGAAAATATAAGAAATTTCGAAAAGAGCATCTTCGGTCGAGGGACTTGTTGGACATTGAGCCCTTATATGGTCAAGATCAAAAGGAAAAATCTCAGATAACCAAAATGCAAGTATGGGTGGTCCTAATTCCTCAAAAAAGCGTGAGATAAAATCAATACTTGATAGCTTTTTCCAGCTTTCCCACATTTCGCCCATATTTTTGACATATTCAACAAGTTGCTCCTCATTACGGTATATTTCTTCTTGAAATGCCTTTTGTATCGATCCTGCTTCTATCTTAAGCTTACTTGATACAAAAATCCGTGCAATAAAATTCCTAAATTTCTCTTTTTCCGCCATTTTTCTTTTATTCCTATTTCTATTTCTTTTTCATGCAACCATTTTTTTCATTATACATATGCACTATATATTATGGATTGAAAAGACCGTATCTTTAATTATTTGCACAATTTTATCTGTATAATTCTGAATTTTTTCTTTATTTTCAGGGGTTATCTTCTGGGATGGATCTTCTACATCAAATCGTGTGTCTAAAGGTTTATTACCTGTCACTTCTTCAGTAAATTTAATCCAACTCTCAGGAATCTCGTTAGGTAGGTTCAATTCCGCCATAACATTGAAGATAGTACTCCAAGATCGTGCCACTACAGAGGGAGTATAGCCGCCGCCTCCCAGGGCAATCCATTTATCTTTCGCATATCTATGGCTTAGATCATGAATGCGCTCGGCAAGAGCTTCATAGGTTTGCACTGTCAGAAGCAATTGAGGTAATGGATCGGTAAAATGTGTATCTACACCACATTGAGTAATAATTACCTCAGGGTTAAATGCTTTTATTAGAGGAGGGACAAGTTCATCGAAAGCCTTGAGATATACATCCATATAGGTATAAGGCAATAGAGGAACATTGATTGCATACCCTTTGCCCAAACCTTGTCCGATATCATCTTCAAAACAAGTGCCGGGAAATAAATATCGCCCGCTTTCATGAAAAGAGATGGTCATAACTGTTGGATCAGAGTAAAAAACCCAGTTCACGCCGTCCCCGGCGTGGGCATCTATATCTATATAGGCTATTCGTCGTGCATCATAATTTTTCCGGATATAGGATGCAGTAATTGCAGGATCATTAAAAATACAAAAGCCTGAAGCCTTATCAGGCATTGCATGGTGAAGCCCGCCTGCTATATTAAAGGCGTGAATATTATCATTTTCCATGACAATATCCGCGGCGACCAAAGAACCACCAGCTATTAGTGCTGAAGCTTCATACATACCGGGAAAAATTGGATTATCACCAGGACCGAGTCCAATTTCATAGGCTGCATAGATTCCTGCGCTAGGTTTACTAAACCGCTCAACTAGATTCACATATTCCTCCGTATGAACAAGCATGAGTTCTTCTTTGGTAGCCATTCGTGGTGGTTGCACCTCTGCATTTCCTTCGGTAAAGACTCCATAGGCATTCAATAATTCATAAGTGAGTTGTAATCGGACAGGTTTTAGAGGGTGTTGTGGTCCAAAATCATATGTTAAATAATCATTAGAGAAAATCAACACCGATTTCGACAAAAGTTTCACCGATTTGTTTCTAAAACCTTTTGAATTTTATTTGCTAATTATAGAATGAATTTTCAATTTTTTAAAAGATATTAATTCTTATCAGAATTAATGAAGTTCAATAATAATTTTTCGATTTTTTCTATTTCCATAATAGCAGGAGATTCTGGAACAAAATCAATGGGAGCTTTACCATTTAAGTCAGCTTCTTTTAATGAATTGTCGTAAGGAATAATTCCTATCAATTCAATTTCTAATTCTTTTGCTATATTATCTATAAATTCTTCTTCAATTGTGGTCGAGACCTTATTTCCGATAATATATAAGCGGGTTACCATTAATTCACTAGCTAATACTTTTATTCTTTCTGCTAATTCAGTTGATCGGCGCCCAGGCTCAATAATAATTACCATTGCATCAACATAACGAAGAGTTCCTCGTCCCAAATGCTCTATACCCGCTTCCATATCGATTACAACAGCATCCTTTATATCCAAAATAAGATGCTCTAATAAAGCGCGCAAAAATGCATTTTCAGGGCACATGCATCCACTTTTAGCTTTTTTGACGGTACCTAAGACCAATAATCGCACATTATCTGGTCCTTCAACTTGATATTTTGCTGGAATATCATCTACTTTGGGATTTACAATAAATACACTGCCCGAGCCCGCTCTCTCTTCAATTAATTCTTTTTCTTCAGAAATGGGAATAATTTTTGCTAAGTTTTCTTCTGAAATGCCAATGGCACTATGCAAATTCATTGCTGGATCCGCATCCAATGCAATCACATTATAGCCATCTCTACTTAAAAAGCGTGCTATTGTCCCTGCAATGGTTGTTTTTCCAACGCCACCTTTGCCCACAAAAGCAATTTTAACCATATATACCACTTATAATTTAGTCTAAATATTCAATTTTTTATGCAATCTATTAAGAATTTATTTTTATTTAAAAAAATTGGCACTAATTGTTCTCGATTCCTTATCAACTATTAAATCTCTTTCTTTAGAAAATATTAAATATTGAGTACCAAAAATGACGAGCAAGCCAATTATATGTTAAAAAACGATTAGTAGACCATTTATATATTTAGAAATAAGGGTCAAACCAATTATACATTTAAAAAAGAAAAAATTGATTTTTCTTCAAAATTCTATTGTTTTTCAATGAGATTCTGTAATTGAGATATTGTCTCTTCCAAATTTTGTAATAGATTATCTTCCAATCGAAGGAATTGTTCCGCGAATTCAACGGATGGATGGAAAAATTCTAAGAGGGAAGTCACCTCATTGGTGAATTTTTCTATATCCTTCGAGTAAGTCATATATTCACGAATATAGCGATTAATCTCTGTGAAGGTAGAGTGTGCTTGAGATAGAAAGATTTTGCAACAGAGAAGGTCTTGGCATTGTAATGCAATATCAATGCAACCTAAGAAGTGTTGATGAAGAACAGCTGCGTTGATTCCTGCTTCAAGCATTTTATTTAGAGTATTCAGGTATTTAGCTAGTTTCTTTTGTAGTTTCTTGGTTTCCACTTCGAAATTAATATTGCGATTAATAATTTCCTTGATATCAGTGATACCATCTATCTTACTGACCATAGGAAACTTGCTAAAAGTTGTAATATATTCCGTGGCTAATGTTGATATATTATCTTTCATAGTCTTTATAAGGGGATTTTTTTCAGGCGCTTTGAGACCTTGCTTTTTCTGGGCTTTCATTATTTATTTGACCCTCTTCACCTAGTAAGAGCGTTCAAGAATAATAACATAAATAATTCCTTATTTATTTTTTTGGTTCTATTTAATAAATAATATCTTATTTATTTATTGAATCGTAGAATGTGCCATTTTATGGGCGAATTAGATATTTTATTCATTAATCCAAGAACGGAATTGGAAGATAGAGCAAAGATATTTCATCGAGAGCCGCCAAATGGCCTTTTAATATTATGCGCAATACTAGAAAATGCAGGATATGATGTTAATGTATTGGATTTATCAGTAGCAACCTCTTCTGAATTGGAGAATTATTTATTAGAAGAACCTACTGTCGTAGGAATAACCAGCCTAACAAATACATATCCAATTGCGATGAAAATTTTGGATAAAGTAAAAAAAATTATACCAAATTCTATTACCTTATATGGAGGGCCTCATGCTACTTTTAAATATGCCGATGTTCTCCTCAAAAACAAATCTGTTGATTTTGTTCTATGTGGGGAGGCAGATCAAACTATTTTACAATTTATGCAAGCAATTTCAGATTTAAGTTATTTTAAAGTACCCAATTTAGCCTATCGTGCAAATGGGAAAATTAATTATTCCGAATTTTATGACCCCATAAATTTAGATGATTTACCCTTACCAGCGCGTCATTTATTAGATTTAGAAAAATATGAAGTAGGAACGATAGTGGTGAATAGAGGTTGTGTTTTCAATTGCGCCTTTTGTGTTCGTCAAAAGATTTTCAAAAAAGTGAGATATCGGAAAATCGCGGATATTATACAAGAAATGCAAATTTTATCACGTCTAGGATATCGCTTTGTGAATTTATATGATAATTTGAATATTTCAGAAGATTATGCAATAAAGCTTTGTCATGAAATTGAGAGATCTAAGTTAAAATTAAACTGGGGATGCGAATTACGAGCAGATCGGGTGTCTAAAGCTTTAGCGGTATCATTAAAAAGGGCAGGATGCAAAGTAATTGCCGTTGGAGTTGAATCAGGAGATCCGAAAGTACTGCAAAAAAGTAATAAAATACAAAATTTAAGCTTAGTAAAAGAAGGAATATCCAATGCAAAAAATGAAGGTTTATCAGTGCAAGCTTACTTTGTTATAGGATTACCCGGCGAAACCGAAGCAAGTTTCATATTAACATGCAATTTTCTTAATGATTTACAGCTAGAACTAGGAAATGATAGGGTAAATTTTTTTGCAGCTACTCCTTATCCTGGCACCGATCTTTATGAACAATCTGCGTCGTTTGGAGTTCATATTCTCCATGAAAAATGGGAATTATATGATAATGCACATATAATTATGGATTTGGATTCAATAGAATTTAATAAGCTTCAAAAAAATTTTGAGGCAGGGAAAAAAATTGAAAAGGAATTTATTTTTTCTTCGAATCACTCCAAATAGTATGACCACTTCTGGAATAAAACTTTTATAGATAAATTAAGGTTTATAAAATACTATGAGTTTTAATATGAGGTATTGACTAATATGCGATGTAATTTGTGTTCTCGTGAAATTGATACATCAATCGAGAATATTTTATTCTATTGTAACAATTGTAAGCCGCCAAAGATATATTGTTCCACCTGCGAAAGGGAAAAATTATCTCGAAAAGGATTAGCTAAAAAGGTTCTTTGTGCAAATTGTCAAAAACCAATAAAATTATTAAAGGACCTGAAAAAATTACCTAAGGAACTCCAAAATCTCGGAAACGAACCAATGCCTATATTAGAAATTGCCCCAGAAACTGAAGCCACAGTACCTTCTAAATCTATTGCCCTTATTGAATTTGTTGCCAGCTACGGTAAATTTTGTGCTTCTTGCGGAGCGTCGTTAATTGAAGGGGCACAATGGTGTCCAGAATGTGGTGAAAAAGTAATATAAGAATTTATTTTAAAAATTAAAACAGAATTTTCGGTTTATCATTCATTATTTTTTAAAATTTGTATGAATTCTTCTACTTTTGCGCTCTGAATTTGTCCATTTAATCGATCATTACTCTCGCAGAGAGCACTACGAACGCCGATAATATCGGGGTGAATTTGGATTAAAGGAATCAAATCTTCCTTTCGGAGAGAACCAGCCAATGCAACTTTCAAGCCTGATTCATGAGCTTTTTCTACAAATTGGATAAGCTCAGGAGGCGATAAAAAGTCAAATAGGTTTTTTCCATCTTTTATTGCAGTATCAAGCATAGCAAGATTTGAATCGGCTGCAGCTGCAATTTCTGGAATTATAAGAGGCGATATGCCTCCAAAACGTTCTGCATCCGCATAACCTGCTGCAACTACTTTAATATTTGAATTTATATCTTGTACCGCATGACAAATTTGTTTTATCAGAAAAATCGCCTCTTCTTCGGTTTTAGGACCCATAATCCCAGCTTTAACATAATCTACACCACAATGGGCTAGTCCTGATGCCGCTAATGCCGCGGTTCCGGGTAAATTAGGGAGATCACCAAGAGTCGCACTTAATTCTACTGTATTTGGAATAATCTTCCGAACTTGGTTAATAATCCAAGGGAAATTTGCACCAAGACTGCCTTCCGCTGGACGTTTTATATCAATGATAAGATTCTGCGATGCCTTTAATACTTCACGAACCTCTGAGATGGATTGAGGCGAAACCAATAATTTAATCAAACGCGTTACCTTTAGATTGTTATTGAAGTAGTTGAAATAATAGAGATTATGATATTTAAAAATTCTTGATCGAGATGAAATTCATTCAATTTTTTTTTATATTATCACATTATACAACTTTTTGATTATGATATTTCATTATTTTTGTAGAGATTTTATTGTAATTTCTTTTTTTAATTAATATCTTTTTAATTGCTTTTTATCAATATATAACAAAATGACATAACTAAATCTCGGCATATAAAAGCAAAGGCGATCTATTAGTGGAATTCTTGCCCAAAAACTGCGTTTAGGCAAGCCATTTCCCTCACCATAAATCTTTCCGTATTTTTTTAATTCTCCTATCGTCCATAAACGGACATGATCAGGTGATTCCCACGTTCCTTTTTTGCCTAGTAATCTCCTGAGTATATCAATTGGAGCATTTTTATTTGGGGTAAGAAAAAAGAGTTCCTTTCCAACCCGAATGATTTCTAAAAGGCAATCAGGAACCACATGCTCAATTACCGCAGTTGCCCATACGAAATCAAAAATATCTGGCTTAAATGGTAAATTAGTAAGTGAAGCCAAAATCTTATGCTTATATGGTGCTTTATATAAAGCATTCCGATCAATATCTATGCCCACAACATTTCCTCGTTTTTTTAAGAGCTTTGCATAAGATCCCACATTACAGCCCGCATCAAGAATACTACCATGAGCCAATTTAGAAAAATAAACCCGAATTTCTGGTATATTATCACTCATATGGAGAACCTCTTAGGATAAATAGATTAATTGAATGAGTAAATTTATTCTTTTTGATATTTTTTCAAAAGATCTTCATCCAAATTGAAGCCAAGTCCAGGGTTATTCGGTAACAACGCATCTCCATCCTTATTAATTTCGATAGCTTCTTTGGTCATCAAAAATTCACTAGGGAAGAAGCCATATTCCATATAAGGACTATTTGAAACAGCACCAAGTAATTGAAGATTTGCATATTGAATTGGACCGATTCCAAATATGTGATTGATGCAAAGTTTTCCATAAGATTCTGCTAATGCAGCAATTTTTTTTACTTCAGTTATACCGCCGGATCTTGTTACGTCTGGCTGAATAATATCATACGCATTTTTTTCTAGAATTTCCCTAAAGCGCCAGTTAAAAGCATCATTTTCACCACCTGCTATATTGACATCTACTTTCCGCCTCAGTTCAGCGAGACTAATAAGATCATCACTAGGAAGGGGTTCTTCGAGCCAGCGTAGGTCCAAACGCTCAGCAATTCTCGCAATTTTTAAGGCTTGCCTGAATGAATAGCCAGAATTTACATCAGCCATAATCTCCAGATCATTTCCCCCGAGGTCGCGGGTTGTTTTTAAAACGCGTTCATCCCATTCAAGATCTTTACCAATACGGACTTTAACCGCTTTAAATCCGCGTTCTATTGCGGGATCCATATAACCCTTTAACTGAACCGGATTAACCCACCATGGAAACGAAGCATAGGCTTTGACCTTATGCTGAAACCCTCCTAAAAGTTGATAGACCGGCTTCCCTAGCGCTTTTCCCTTCAAGTCCCAAAGTGCACAATCTATCACGCTAATAGCGTGTGGAATACCCAATAGAATGCGATTTTGGGTATTATATACATCGCGCCAAATTCGTTCAATATCAAAGGGGTCTTGTTTTAATAGCAGTTTTTTCCAACGCTTTATATGAGCAACTAGAGCATTATCTGCATTCACAAGGTGGGTTCCTGCAATACCCTCAAGACCCTCATCAGTTTTAATCTGAAGAATGGTCCCAGTTATTTTGAATTTTGGCATCGCGCCAATTTTAATTTCTAATGGATATTCAAACCAAGTTGGATGAACTTCTGTTATTTGCATTTCAAATACTTCCACTATTTAAAATTCTTAATATAAAGACCCTAAAAGATAATATTTTCTTATCAAAGAAAGGGTTTTTGAGCAATATAACATTTAAATGATATCTATTCACGATAGAATATTCTATTTTCTATATGACCCCGAATTGTGCCTTGTTTAAGCAGTTTGTTTAAAAAGTCGACAACCTCATTTTCTGCAATTTTAGTTTTTTCTGCGATCCGCCTTAACGGGATTTCAGCGGCGCTTAGAATGAGTTCTGCAGTTTCTTCATTTAATTTATCTTCTGTTATAAATTCTTCTTGATCAATGGTATATCGCCCTATACCTTCTAGAGCGAAATTTTCTAGGAACCTGCGAATTTCGGCCGCAGAAATTCCTAACTCAGTTTCTAGACGTTCTATAGTTATCCGCCCTTTTGTTCTCATCAAATTTTGTAATTTTTCAGTAACTTTTTCTTTTGTAAGAGTGGTTCCTTGTGGAATTTTGGGGATTAAAAAGAGTAATTTTGAACCGACTTTGAAGAATTCTTCTATAAGTCGAGGCGTATTTTTGAAAACAGAAATATCACCAGTCCAATTCGTTAAATATGACCGATTTTCATCTTCAAATTTAATAGTGAAATATTTTATACTGGATCGGAGTGTTGATTCGGGACTTTGATTACAGATGAAAGCAGATCTAACTAATTCTCCTTCACTTAGAGCAACCACAAATCCTTGATACTTAATTTCTTCTAATCCAGTGTCCTGTGAGCTGACCTCTGTTCCGAATGAGGAAATTGCCTGAAGAAACCCGCTAACTAAATCTGGATCGAAAGTAAGAGCCGAACAAGCGTATGAAAACAAACACGTTCCGGATAATTTATGGATAATTAAAACATATTGTAAATTTTCTGCCGCTTCAATTTTCTTCATTATCCAAGAAGGAAGTCCCTTTTTGGGTGCTTCAATAGCTATTATTTTTGCACGATGGAAGAAACCATCAGAAAGTGCACCGGCCAATTTTCCTTCATTAATTAGTGTTTGAAGGAGAATTTCAACATATTTTATTGGTAAGAACATACGTGAAACTAGTTCTTTAATGCTGATTTTTTCATATAATTTCAAAATCCCTAAAATTTCAGATTTTAAATATTCTAAAGTAGCAAATCCACGGTCTTGAGTGTACCACCCTTCTATCTGGCCATTATCCACGAACTGTTTAATTTGTGTTCTTAGGAGGTTTGCATGAATTCCCAAATTTGCAGCGGTCCTATCAATGTAAATCTTTCCTTTCTCTTGAATAATTTCGAGTAATTTGGTTTGAATCCCTTCTCCAAAGATAACGGAAGATGAATCAGGACTATAAAAAGCTTTAACAAGCCCTTTATTAATAGTTTCCGAAACAAGTCGTTTTGTTTCATTTTCATCGGCATGATATTTCTTTGATATCTCTGTTAGCTTTACAGAGCCCTGATCCTGTATCATACGAGCTAAATCTTGATAAATTAAATCATCAGCAATGAAATTATGTGCATCAACAAATCGCCCCATAATATTATTTCTTTTGGTAAGATTCAATATAACCAATCGAATTTGTCGTTCTTCTAATTGGATTTCTTTTCCCAAATCTTCAAGATTTACAGGAGTTGTTAATATTTTATCAATTAAATATTTTTCATAATCGCTTCGCAAACTGATATAAACTTTTTTAATTGGATCGACTACCCCTTTAATCTTTCCAGAATCACGGAACGTTTTAATTAAGTCTGGGCAGAGGTCGGGGTTTATTTTGAACATTGACGCAATTTCATCAAATGTATAAATATCACCCCGTTCAAGGGTATCTAAAAAACAACCAGGACAGATTATATATTGATTTTCAGTTTTCATTTTTTTCAATTTTGAGCCGCAATATTTTAAATCTTTTCTGACCATAATGGTTTTTTTAAGACCTTCTTGGACGAGTTCCTCTTCAGTTCCAGTCACAATTAATGGTGTATTAAATAGACTATTCCAATCACATTTTGTGCATTTAAAATAGACCTGATCTTTATCTGATTTTTTTATAATAACCGGCAATTTACATTTAGGACATCTTGATTTATCGATAGCCATACATTGAAGTTCTAAATCGCCAATTTCTACAAGATTTGATTTTCTAAATTCAGATTTGCAGCGAGGACATTGATAGACTTCATTACTTATGGTATGTGCGTAACAATAGGATCTATTGCATGTATTACAAGTGAAAAAAATATTGGGATTGTCACATTCAGCACAATTTTCTTGCGCCATATATTTTCTTCTCCAACTTTTGTTTATGAGGGGAATTCGATTATTATCATAATTCAATGAACTCTAGTTGGTGCTTAAATACGATTTGAGCCTTTTTTGCAGCCATCAAATATAATGATCTAACTTATACATTAAATTATTTGCATTAAAATATATGCTCTAGTTTAAAACATTAGAAATTTCATTCTTTAGGAATCAATGCGACAGCACGGACCCATCCGGCACTGGCACTCTTTATCAAAATCGGAAATGCTATGAATATAAAACCATAACTCGGCAATTTATCTAAATTGGCTAACTTTTCAATATGCAGATATTCTCTATCCCTACCAGTAAAATGGGCAGGCCATAGGGCATCTCTATTCCCTTCTTTTGTTTCTTTGAACATCACAGTAAATGGACGATCAAATCCGTAGGCATCGGTCCCGATGATTTTAATGCCTTTCTCCAGTAAATACAGCGTTGCTTCACGAGTCATCCCGGGATGAACCCACGGATAATTACGAGATCCCCAAAGTTTATCACGATCCGTTCGGATAAGCACAATATCCCAAGGTTGGATATCATAATTGATTTGTTTAATTGCATTTTCTATGTCTACCTCTTGAATTGGGGCAGTATCTTCTTTATAAGATAAATCAAGGACTACTCCATTTCCAATACACCAATCTAATGGAATTTGATCGATAGTTTTTGCCGGTTTCCCTTCAACAAGAGGACCAAAATGATATGGCGCATCTAAATGAGTTCCGACATGCGTAATTAAGGTTAATTCTTCTGAAGCTAGCCCTAAGCCATCTGGAAAATCATCACCCCTAACGCCTGCGGGTTCTGCCATTTTTATACCTTCTTTATGCGATTCGTAGAGAATTTTTGCGGGTTGTGGTTCTGATTTGGCTTTGTTTTCAATTGGAACCGAAAGATCTATCACTATAAAAGAGTCCCTAGCCAACATAAAATAGAATCTCCTTTGTAAAAAAAATAAACCTTTCTATTTAGAATAAATATAAATAAAATTAATTGATAATTTTTCCAGTTTTTCCTTAGACCTTTTTTTTCCATTTTATTCTATATTATTTTAAAATAAGAACCCGTTTAAAACAAGAACTTGCTCCCTCTCCAATCGCCCTGATCCAATTCAGCCACGAGGAGGAAGATATTGTCCAGTTTTTTCCCCAGTTTTTCTATCCGGGTTTCACTTTCTTCATTTTCTTATTAATTTTCTTTTTCTTTTTTGGGTTTATTTCTTGGCAATTCTTATCATCTTTGAGTTTTTTTATCCAAAAATCCATTTTGTGTTTTTTGCATCTTACCGGAGTGAAAAAAAAAGTTTTAATTTCTCTATTAATTTGGACAAAGTACTAAAACTATCCTTAGGAAAAGGAATAAATCGGATATGTTTTTTTCTATATTTGAGTGCCAAATAAATAATTATTAGCCAAATAATGAAATATGATTCCATTCTTGACCCTCCAATAGATTTTTTAGAAAGAAAATTAAATCCAATTTTATCTTATCATATTGAAGAATTATTTTAACTAAATTTGGAGTTTTATCTTGGATAAATAGAATTAGTGAAAAACAGTGAAAAACCAAATTCTTTTAGGCCTAGACCGAGGCGTCTGGAATCATTCTTTACAAGAAATTTGTGAAAATGCATTAGAAATACCCTTAAATGGATTGGAGATACAACCCGAACATCCTGAAATTTTTAAAATCTTCCCTGATGTGGGACATTTAAGGACACTCCTATCAGATTTCAATATAACGACAATCTCAGTGCATTCACCTATTAAAGATATAAATATCTCCAGTTATAACCCGCGAATCCGTGAGATTTCGTTATTGGAACTCAAAAATACCATTAAGTTTGCAGCTGCGTTATCGGATAGAATCTTATATATTGTTGTTCATGGCGGTCAGAACTCCTTTAAAAGTGCTTCTGAATTCGAGAGGGAATTTCTCTCTAAGGCGCTAGAGTTAACCATTGACGGATTGAAGGAGCTCTTGAAAGAATGTGAGGAATATGGGATTAAATTATCCATTGAGAATATGACCTTCTCTCCGTGGCGATTGACTTCTCGAATTATGTTCTTGGAACAGATCTTTGAGGAGGTTCCGCCCTTAAATTTCACATTCGACTTTCATCATGGATCCTATGGGTCCGAGCGATATAGCCTCCGTATCCTCGAGCATTTTAAAGCTCGGCTCATTTCAGTCCATATTGGCCAATTATTTGAAATTCAGAAAATTTATTCCAATATAAAACAAGATTCTTATATTATCATCGAGCCTCATCATCTTAACGGAGATCTGGATCTGTTTTCGCAAGTTAAAAGTATGGTAGATGAGGTAAGAACTTTGTAATCCTACTTTTAAAAACAAATCTTAGAATTTTTTGAACTCATAAATAATCTCTTTTAAAAAAGGAATGAGAAATGCTTTCGGGATAGAACAGCCGCATGCATATTTATGCCCACCCCCAAATCCATGGTATTTTTTTGAAAGCACTGAAATTAAATTATTAATTGGTATTTTTGATCGGAAGCTAATGCGAATTACATCATTTCTTCGTTTTAATGTTCGACGAAATATAAATTTCAAAATATTCAGGAGATAATTCCAAATTCGATTTTTTAAAGCTGGAAGACCATCTCCAATTGCAATTGCAAATTTAGTATTATCCTGATCTATTAAATAACTTGACGCAAAGCCAATATGTGGCTGGAATATATGAACAGTACTAATGGAGCCAGTGAATTCTTTAAGAATATCGATTTTGGCTTTCAATTTTTCTATCCAGAATCGTTGTTTGGCTGCACGATAATAAAGTTTTTTGGCAAATCCTACATCGGCTATATCCTTCTCTTCCAGAATTTCATGAAGGAACTCTTTCCCATTTGAAATCCCTGCCAGAAGGTAGGCATAGACATCAAATATCTCTTCACGTCTAAAAGAATTAATCACGTTCTGCACAAAAGAGGTAATCATTCTATCGCCAATCGCCCCTATACACATTAAGAATTTTGCTTTTCTTTTATCCTCTATTGAATTGGAGTAATATCTATACAATAATTCACTGCAACTCACTGAGGAATCCCGGATGATAGTAACGCCTTCTCGGCCTAACTCTGCATCATAAGCTTCGGAATATTGATGGTGGTCAAAAATAGTAAGGTTATTGCCCTTTCGCCTCAATTGGATTATCGTTTGAAAAAATGTATCAGTATCATCAGCATTGATGTCAATTAAATATAATTCTTGAGTATATTCACTATATAATAACTTCTTTAGCATTTTATTGATAGTGGTAACCGTAGAATACCGTAAATTCTCAAAATTTTCTTGCCCTGTTAAAAGAAAGATCCCCGCCGCTGAAAACCCATCCGGATCATTGTGACATATAATCAAGTACTATCAAACCTTCGATTATCCTAACTCCTATTTAACCTTGAAAATATTAGTCAATTGCTTTTCGATTATTTCCAATGTGTTTCTATTCTCCCCCTCTATCTTAGCTGTAAACCATGAGGAATTCCCATCATAAAAAATACAAAACACTTCCAATTTAGAATTTCCAATTATACCCTCAATTCGAATGCTTTCCAGGAGAGTTTCTTTACATGGAATCATCTCATTAAGTGAAGAATCAAAAGCGGTAAAATTTTTTGAGAAAGGACCCGTAATTTTTTTCCTCGGTCTGCAATTAACTTCAATTTCTACCGAATCCCAGTTATAAGAAGAAAACGCTTTCATAAATTTATCAGAGCTTATCTTTCGTGTGGTCGTTGAAGTTAATGCAATAATCATTTCAAACATATTTTTTATATTAGATCATCCTTTTCCTAAAAAAATTTCTGAGGAAAGGCGAGGCTTGGAGATGGGCAGGCAGCAACCGAAGGGGAGAATTACTCCACACTTTATAAAATTTACATTTATATATTTGATTATCTGCCGCCCATCACTGAATCCGGAGCCAACTGGTTTCCGGGCGAATGGATTTAGCGAGTACTTTCTTGACCATTGCTACCGGATACTCCGGTATTTTTTCCTCAATTACATATATAAACACCTCCTCATTTTGGGTAATATTAAAAATTTTATACCAAAAGCCTTGGATGAATTGTTTCTCATTTGCTGGGACCACCTTCGCTACAATGTAAGCCGTCTTATTCCGAACCAGGTATCCTCCGAACGTTAGAGTTAACAATAAATGCGTTGATAAGGGTTGGTCACCATATGCCAGCGATTCATTTAATAATGCTAGTTCAGGAGACTTCAAAATCTGTTTCCAGAGTTTAAAAGGAGATTCAATTGTGAGAAGTGATTGACTTAATCCATATAAATTAATTCGTTGGGTCAAATTGTGACCAATCAGATAACGTGAGAAAGTGGGGACCCGTTTCACGCGGGTCATACGAGCAGCCAATTGATCCGCAAGCGCCAATTTATAATAATATTGGGCAATCTTCTCGGTATACCGCTTCTCGATGCTGCGGAGGAACTCAGCTAATGATATTACAGTTTTTTGGCGGAGCTCATGCCATTCATAATGTAATTTAAGTAAGAGCCCACTTAAATTTGGGGTGATCTTGTAGTATTCATTTAATAAATCGATACCCCCGACCTTTGGGATGAGGTCATGGAGCAGAACCGCTTTTAAAAATTGTTTTTCCTCATCTGTAAAATCAATAATCGGCGGTGAATAGGTTCCATGGTGATGGATCGGTGAAATATCGGGAGATTGTAAGCGAAATTTCCCTAATCCCGCACTTCTAAATTTCCAGCAATCAATCCCGATATCTTCTCCCTGGTTTTGAATAAAATCCCAGAACTAGCCAAAGGTCCGATGAATCCCATCCCAAGTAATCAACTATTT
>Ga0315310_10001067_pt1 | contig 17293 bp, 15 predicted proteins | sample TDP5_MG_FD_203630 | JGI IMG/M metagenome (GOLD analysis project Ga0315310, IMG submission 203630) | Freshwater sediment microbial communities from Lake Towuti, South Sulawesi, Indonesia - TDP5 | ecosystem: Environmental > Aquatic > Freshwater > Lake > Sediment | place: Indonesia: South Sulawesi... | reverse complement strand
AAACCGATGACGGAGACGACTAGCCCAGTCTTGCCTAACCTCCTCTTCATCATCTCCCTACTCTCCTCCTTGCTTTCCCGTAAGGCCTTCTTGCGCAGAGGGAACGAACCAAGAAGTAGCCTCTGGGAAATCATCAATTAGCTCAGTTCTCCTATGCCATCTCTGATTGTCTTTAATCGTCTTTAGAAGACAGGCCGTCAACCATACCTTGGCTTCGTCCTTTTCACCGAGAGAAGAGTAGACCCTCTTAGGAGTCTCCAACGCGTTGTCTTCAGCGATGTAACGCGCAGTTATTAGCGACGTAACGTGCTTCGATGGAACCTCGTTCAACCAGGAATTGATTGCGACCGCGTATGCCAGTACGTTCTCTTCAACAAAACGTCTGAACTGCTCAACTATCGACCTTTTCTCACCGGGTATCTGAGCACAAAGAAGGCCGGCGTCGAGGATCATACAGCGACGTTCCGGACATCCATCTTGGCAGCTGAAGCAGCTTAAGGGATGTCCAGGGGTCACGAATACCGATTGGCCGTGGGACTCCCTGCACTTGTCTTCGACCAGCTCCTTGAGAGAAGATATCGAAGGCCCTTCAGAGTCAAGGACGGAAATGAGCTTCTCGACAAAAGCTTCCTTGGAGTCTGCTGGTTGACCGAGGAAGTGGAAGACCTTGGACTCAATCGGGTTTTCCCAGTCGACGCGACCTCGTACCAGCCATTTCCTCAGGGATCGAGCATACGCTCCAAGGGTCTCTTCCCATTGGTCGCTTAGGGTCTTAGGATCGTGGTGTCCAAGAGAATCGAGCAAACCGCGGCCCTCGCACCCTACCTTCACAGGATGGGAGAAACGGCCGTCACCTATCTCCTCGCAGAGGATGTCGATACTCTGCGGGAAAAGAGGGTGTTCGCGGCAGAACTCAGCCATCTGAGCGCGTATCAATCGTTGGTCGGAGGCTAGCTCTCCCAGCTTGCCTTGCATTTCGTTGATCGATTTGATCTCGCTGTCCCAGGCTTCAGGGTCGTCGGTCAGCTTGACGTTCCACCAGAGGTTCCACGCCTTAACCTGTTTGTTTTCAACTACCATCTCAAACCCTGAAGGAACGTATTCGTAGGCCACAAGCTTCGCGCTCATCTGGCACTCTCCTTGCTAACCGAACCTTTACCGCTCTTAAGTGCTTGGCGGCTGGAGACGTTGTGGAAGAGAGGGGGCGTTGCAAGGTAGGGGCCGGTTGACCGTTCATTGAAACTGCTAGATGGCAGCAGTGTTTCGGAAGGGTAGAAAGAGATATAGGAAACAGTTCGCTAGGGAAACCCCAGGAAAAGGGGTGGAAATGGCTTCTGACGCGCAGAGTCTACCTAAGGAGCCTCCTTCGAAGCCGGCGCTCCCGAAGCCTGCGCCTGCAATAGCCGACGCCCGTGAAGCCGAGGTCGCTAAGCTCAGGGAACAGGTCGAAGCCTTGCAGGGGACGCTTGCAGATGAGCAGCGGAGAGCCGAGACGTACCTGAACGAGCTTAAGTACCTCAGGGCGGACTTCGACAATTACCAGAAGAGGCTTAGGCGAGAGTTCGACGAACTAGCAGAGGTGAGCGGTCAACGCCTCGTCGTCAAGCTCCTGGGGACGCTGGACGAGTTGGAGCTCGCCGTGACATCAGCTCAGAAAGCCTCAGGCAACGAAGCGCTCGTCACCGGTGTCGAGATGGTTCTGAAGAAGCTCAAGGAGGTTCTCCGTCAGGAAGGGCTCTCCTCAATTGAGGCGGTTCGAAAGCCCTTCGACCCAGGGCTGCATGAGGCGGCGCTCAAGGTGCCGTCCGAGGAGGCGCCTGAAGGCACTGTGATAGAGGAGATAAGGAGGGGCTATATGTTTAAAGGAAAGGTTGTCAGACCGAGCATTGTGAAGGTAGCCTCAACTCCTTCAAGTGGTCAGGAGGCACCATCCAGATCGGAGAGTGAAGCTAAGTGAGCAGCGAAAGCAAGACGAGAGAGAGAATCCTAGGAATCGACCTTGGGACCACGAACTCGGCGGCGGCGATCGTCGAAGCTGGCAGGCCGACGACCATACCGAGCGCCGAGGGCCCAACGATAGCCGGAAAGATGTTCCCCTCAGTCGTAGCGTTTACGAAAGATGGCCAACTGCTGGTAGGGGAGCCAGCTAAGAGGCAGGCTGCAGCAAACCCTGAAGGCACGATATTCGAGATTAAGCGGAAGATGGGAACCGACTACAAGGTCTCCGTCTTGGCGAAGGAGTACACGCCGCAGCAGGTCTCGGCCTTCATCCTTCAGAAGATCAAGAGAGACGCGGAAACCTACCTGGGGCACCCGGTGAAGAAGGTCGTGATCACGGTTCCAGCTCACTTCAACGATAACCAGAGGCAGGCTACGAAGGACGCAGGCGAGATAGCGGGCCTAGAGGTCGTGCGGATCATCAACGAGCCGACCGCGGCAGCACTCGCGTACGGCCTGGACAAGGTTGAGAAGGAGCAGAAGATCATGGTCTTCAGCTTCGGCGGCGGAACGAACGACACCACCGTCATGGACTTTGGAACGGGGGTCTTCCAGGTCATATCGACGAGCGGCGATACGCAGATCGGCGGCACGGACTTGGACAACGCGGTTGTCCAATACCTGCTTGAGGAGTTCCGGCGGCAGACGGGCATAGACCTTCGAGGCGACAGGATGGCGATGACGAGGCTGAAGGAGGCTGCGGAGAAGGCGAAGATCGAGCTCTCCGCCTTGGTGACGACAGATGTGGACCTGCCCTTCATCGCTTCAGACGCCTCAGGGCCGAAGCATCTTCACGTGACGCTCAGCCGCGCGAAGCTGGAACAGCTGACGTTGCCGATCGTTGAAAAGGTCAGGCAGCCCATAATGCGAGTGTTAAGTGATGCGAAGCTGGAGCCGAAGGACGTAGATAAGGTCATCCTTATCGGTGGCCAGACCCGGATGCCCCTCGTACGTAAGTTCGTAGAAGACATCATTGGGAGACCTGCGGAGACGGGCATAGACCCAATGGAATGCGTCGCATGGGGCGCCGCGATCCAAGGCGGCGTCCTAGCCGGCGAGATATCAAGCCTCGTGCTGCTAGACGTTACGCCACTCTCCTTGGGCGTGGAGACGCTCGGCGCAGTGATGACGAGGATCATGGACCGGAACACGACGATCCCTGCGAGGAGGTCCCAGGTCTTCACGACCGCCGCTGATTTCCAGACCGCTGTGACCATCCATGTCCTCCAAGGCGAGAGAGCTATGGCGAAGGATAACATCTCTCTAGGTATGTTCCATCTGACCGGCCTTCCGCCTGCGCCTCGCGGCGTCCCCCAGATCGAGGTGACCTTCGACATTGACGCGAACGGGATGCTGAACGTTAACGCGAAGGACATGGGAACCGGGAAGGAGGCTAAGATAACGATTACCGCGTCGACGAAGCTTTCGAAGGAAGAGAAGGGGCGGATGGTTCGAGAAGCCGAGCAGTTCGCGGAGCAGGATAAGCGTGCCCGAGAGGAAGCGGAGACCCTTAACACCGCCGACTCACTCGTCTACACGGCTGAGAAGACCCTGAAAGACCTTGGCGAGAAGATAAGCAAGGAGCATCGAGACAAGGTTGAGAAGGCCACGGCTGAGCTACGAGAAGCCCTCGCTTCGAAGCAGATGGACCGGATCAAGCAGAAGATGGAAGAGCTAACGAAGGTCCTTCAAGAAGCCGGCGCGAGCGTCTACCAGCAACAGGCTGGTCGAGAAGCGGCGGCAGGGCCCGGGGCTCCACCTGGAGGCGAGCAGAAGCCTCCACCTGGTCCGGGCGGCAAGGACAAGGTTGTGGACGCAGATTACAAGGTGGTCGACGAGGACAAGAAGTAGGCTTAGCTTCGGAATGCGCTTCAGTGGCAAGAGTATGGCGCTTGCGGGTCTCTGAAGGCCTCCCAGCCGTTCGCGTGGGGGTTGCTGTTGAGTAAACGTGACTACTACGATGTGTTGGGTGTCTCCAAGGATGCGTCTAAGGACCAGATCAGGGAAGCCTTCAGGAAGCTTGCGTTTCAGTATCATCCTGACCGGAACAAGAGCAAGGAAGCTGAGGAGAGGTTCAAGGAGATATCTGAGGCGTACGCCGTCCTTTCAGACGACGAGAAGAGAAAGGTGTACGATGCCTACGGGCTCGAAGGTGTACAGGGACGGTATACCCCTGAGGACCTGTTCAGGCGGCGTGACTTCGAGGATATCTTCAACGAGTTTGGCTTCGGCAGCTTCGAATCGATCTTCGAGCGTTTCTTCCGCGGCTTCGGGGGCTTTGGAGGCTTCGGGCCGCAGTATGGACCTGTAGGAGGACGAGACCTTCGCTACGACGTAGAGATACCGCTGGAAGAGGTTGCTTCAGGGGTTGAGAAAGAGGTTCAGATCGAGCGTTCCGCGATCTGCCACACGTGTCGTGGAAGCGGCGCGAGGCCGGGTACCTCGCCTAGAACCTGCCCTAAGTGTCAAGGCAGGGGCCAGATCCGTTACGTCAGGTCCTCGGGCTTCGCACAGGTCATCCAGGTAGCGCCCTGCGACCGATGCCATGGGCGCGGGGCCGTCATAGACTCGCCTTGTCCCGGCTGTAAAGGAACAGGCGTCGAAGAGGTGGCTCAGAAGCTCAAGGTTAGGATACCGAGAGGCGTGGAGGACGGGACCTACCTGAAACTGGCCGGTCAAGGGGATGCCTCCCCGTCCGGAGGCCCACCCGGCGACTTTTACGTCGTCGTACACGTGAAGCCTCATAGACTCTTCACGAGAGAGGGGAAAAATATCATTCATCGAGTAGAGATAGGCTTCCTCAGAGCGGCGTTAGGGGGCAAGATTCAGGTCCCTACTTTAAACGGTAAGGCTGAGTTGAAGATTCCTCCTGGAACGCAGAGCGGCACAACCTTCAGGCTGAGGGGGAAAGGCCTTGGAGACTCATGGCTCGGCCAGGGAGACGAACTGGTAACGATCGATGTCCACACCCCTGAAGGCTTGAACTCAAGACAGAGAAGGGCGTTAGAGCAGTTGGCCGCGGAGTTCAAGGAGTGGCTCTAGAGCCCTACGCCCCGCGCCAATGGTCCCGAGCGCAGGCGCCAGCGTTAGAGGGAGACTCCCGAAATCTCGCAGCGTGCATGCAACCTAGGGACACCAGAGCCTGCCGCACAGACCGCAGCCAAAGGTAGCGTTTAAAGCCTGACCTCTGCTACTTACGGCAGGAGAGCTAGTCACTGGAGAGTGATCTTCACGCCCCACAAACTACTCATTGAAGCGGCAGTTTCTGCACCTCCGGAGTATCGGGTTCTGCTCAAGCCCTTGGAGGTGGTGCGAGGCGTACTCACCGAGGTCGAGTATCACATCAGGAACATCGGTGAAGCCCCCTTTCCAGGCGGAGAGATTTCCTCGATACAGTATGAGTTCCCCTCCGGGATGGGACAGCTGACATTAACGAAAGGAGGCACGCCCGTGAAAGTGCCCTCGATCGACTCCGGGTCCGAGTTCTCTGTAAGTCAACCCTTCGAGCCAAGGCTCTCAGGTGCCTGCACAGCGCACATAAAGATAAAGGCGGCTGATGGAGAGAAGATCGAGTTTTTCCAGAGCGAAAAAGGTGGAGCGCTCCCTGGAGAGGAATGGCAGCAGACTTTCTGGGTCGTCGACCGTGAAGGCCTTGAACACTTGAGGCTTCTTCAAAGACTGGTGGAGAGAACAGGGGGTGCAGCTACCTGAGTGGACCTGATGTGGAAACTGTGATCGGTTTCACGCTATCGCCACCAATGCTGGCGCGACTCGAAACGGTGGTGAGGCAGTACCTCGAAGAGAACCTTGAGCCGATGACGGAAGAGAGGCTTAAACAGATCGCAAAAGAGGAGCTAAAGCGGATGATAAGGGAGGGATTGGAACAGCTGACAAAAGAGAAGTTGGAAGAGTTCATCGAAGAATGTGTAGAGAGGTGTCTTGAAAGGAGGCTGGGGGAGGCTGTGGATGCGAGGATCCTTCCGCTCGAGGAGGCGATGCCGCTCGTGGAAGCAGCTGTCAAGAGGCGACTGGAAGCCGAAAGTGAGGTCTATCCGAGCGATGTGGCTCAGGAGCTCGGGCTGGACTACAAACTTGTGCTCCAGGCCTTTGAGAAACTCGTTGAAGAGGAGAAGCTGAGGCGAGGGTAAGATTGGCGCTTAGATATTACGAGGACGTTGGGGACGCGATCAGGGGCCGGAGGATCGTCGTCGAAGCCCGGAAGATCGACAAACCACGGTTCTTCTCTTCGCGCACTGCCAGACACGGCGGGCAGAGAACTACGGCCACAGATGGGGAAGCTTGGATCGACAGACCCTACTTGAGAGGACCGCGGCTCTAGAATGTGGCTCTAGACCCATCCATAAGAACCATGTAGTTCTCCCTGATCTAGCCCGCAGTACGCACCGCCCGCGCTTCCTCCGTCGAGTTGAATCTAGCCCTTTCTTCGTAGCTTCGCTTCTCAACTAACACGTTTGCCCAGTCTGAGCGGCTGAATCCGCGTGATCAGGCTTAAGTGGGGGTACCATTAAGGGAGAAGGTCTCTGAAGGCTGTGAGGTCATTGGAGAAACGTATCCTGTACTTTGAGAAGGGTGGCCCGGAGAACACGGACGCTGTTCTGGCCGCGGCAAAGGAGAGAGCAGCCGAGCTGGGGATCAAGGACATATTGGCAGCTTCCACCCATGGTGGAACAGGCCTGAAGGCGGCCAAGGTCTTCAAGCCGAAGGAGTACAACCTGGTCGCAGTCACGATCTGCGAAGGCTTCTCGAGCGAAGGCTGGGCGATGACCCGCGAGGAACGGGCGAGGCTTGAGAAGGAGGGCGTAAAGGTTCTGACGTGTACCCATGCGTTGGGCGACGATGTAAGCTCGGCCTTCACGGAGAAGTACGGAGGCAAGGCTCCGAACGAGATCGTTACGCAGACGCTCTACAGGCTCTGTCAGGGCATGAAGGTCTGCGTCGAGATCGTCCTCATGGCGGCTGACGCGGGGCTTATTCCCGTGGACCGAGAGGTCATAGCCATCGCAGGGACAGGCGAGGGCGCCGACACAGCCATCGTCGCGAAGCCAGCCTACCCTAGGAAGTTCCTTGACCTCGCGATCAAGGAGATCATCGCAAAGCCCAGGTAAGGCTCCAGTGCCTATCTTCTCTCTGCAGGGAGTCTAGGCTACGCGGGTAGCTCTCGAAGCAGCCTCGCGGCCGCGCCGACCGCGTACCTGTACGCGATGATCGAGACGATGATGGTCACCGTGAGTGTGGCTGCGGCCGCGATCGGTAGGTGCAAGCCTATCCTCCCAGCGAGGGTGGGAGAGTACGCGTAGAACGCGATAGGGGCTTCCGAGGCTAGGGCTGAGACCCAGAAGGCGAGTTGGCCTACGATCCAGCCTTTCACAGAGACGAAACGCGTGCGCGGCCCCTCGGTGAAATCGGGTTCCCGGCAGCCGATCGCCATGCCTATGAAGGCTGACTCCACGGTGAGCGAGAGGCTGACGGCGATGAAGGCTGCCCAGAGTTCCAGCTGAGCGCCGGCGACAGCTAACAGGAGGGCCGTAAGCGCCACGTTGAACGGGAGGGAGACAACCAGGGATGAGAACAGCTTCCCTCTGAGAAGCTGAGTAGGCGAGGTCGGCGACGCGTAGAGGTTGAGAACAGCCTGTCCTTCCTGGCCTATCGAGGTCATCGCCATGATGAGCGAGAAGAGGGCGAATAGCGGCGCCATGATCGGTACGGCGACGAGGATTCCTCGACCGACAGACTCCTGCCCAGGCAGGCTGGTGAACTGGACGAATATAGGGATCAGGACCGCGACGGGTATCGCGAGGAATCGAGCCATCTCTCTGCGTCTCGTGAGCGACCTCAAGTCTTTGCGTGTGATGGCGGCCTCGACGGGCCCCAGCCCGAGCCTGCCGAGAGCGCCAGCCTTAGGAGCGTAGGCGGCGTTCGTCACCCTGATAGAGACTGGTAGGGGCACCCAGTATCGGCTTCTCAACGCTACGGCTGCGAACAAGAGTATCGCGGTGAAGATGGGTATTGCGCCAGCGAGGACCGCGGCGCCTATCACGTCGGCCTCGTAGAATCTCTGAACGAGCAGAGCCGGCCAAAGCACGGGGATGAACCAGAAGGCGTAGACTGCGCCGACCAAAGCCTGGAGCAGCGGCAACATCAGGTTGGCGTTGAAGATAACCTGGAAGACGACGAGGGCTAGGACGGTCACTATAAGCCTGATCGCGAGCACAGACCGCCCGCCTCGCTTGTAGAAAGACGACGAGACCCTGTTCGTCAGAGACCTGAGCATCTCGACGGCGAATCCTGCTATCAAGGCTGCGACGAGGCTCATCAACGCTGAGAGAGCCCAGAGCGTCTCCATATCGAAGGTCAGAGCGAGGCTGAGGGTAACGCCCCAACCTACAGCTAGGAGGATCGAGTACGTGTACGCCGAGGACAAGGTTGAGGCTAGGACGTACTCTGAGGGCCGCAGCGGCAGCCAGTTGACGGTGTCGCTTGAGGTGAACCTGTAGGGAGCCGTGATCTCCCATAGGACGCCGATAAGCACAAGGGTGGAGGCTACGAAGACCGGTAACCCCACGAGGGCCTCAACCGTCAGGCTTCTGAGGAGAAGGTCGATTTCGGAGGGTAGATAGTTTAACACGACGAGAAGAAGGGCGAAGGAGGCTGCGAAGCCGATAAGGTCGATGTAGAGTAGGACTCTCGGTTTCCCTATAAGAGACGTAGCGGGTCGGCCTCTGCCGCCTCCCCTAAGTTGAGAGGTGACGAGCACATGGGCCAGCCTCAGTACGGTTACCGCTCTCATTTGGCCAAGGCCTCTACGATCTCGCGGAGGTCCACAGTCCCTGTGAGCTTCAAGAAGACCTCTTCAAGCGTTGAACCTGGCAGCTCAGCTTTATCCCTGAGGTCGGCCACGGTGCCCTCTGCCAACACCTGGCCCTCGTACATGATCGACAACCTGTCACATATCGCCTCGGCGATCTCCAAGATGTGGGTGCTGAAGATCGTCGTGACGCCCTCCTGTGAGAGCTTATGGAGTAGGTCCTTGACGATCCGCGCTGACTTTGGGTCTAGGCCGTTCAGGGGCTCGTCGAGAACCAGGAGCTTCGGTCTGTGCAGAAGGGCCGCCGTTATCGCAAGCTTCTGCTTCATCCCTTGAGAGTAGCCGTTGATCATGTCGTTCTCGCGACCTTCTAGGTCTAGCGCCACAAGGAACTCGGTTATCCGGTCCTTCTTCGCCGCGGAGCTAAGCCCATGCACGTCGGCCACGAAGTCGAGATACTCCACACCTGTGAGGAAGTCGTACAGCCTAGGTGTCTCAGGCACATAGCCGGCAATCCGCTTGACCGCGATGGGGTCTCGGTCAACTCTGAGGCCGTAGACCGCGACGGTTCCACTGTCAGGCCTAACGAGGCCCAGTATCGTCTTCATCAGCGTCGATTTGCCTGAACCGTTCGGGCCCAGAAGCCCATAGACTTGGCCCGGCTCAACGCGGAGGGTCGCGTTGTTCAGCGCCCTGATAGCGCCGAAACTCTTGGACACACCCTCGGCTTCCAAGGCGAGGGTTCGCTCTGGCTTCGCTCCTGCGTCGCCCACGCCGGGCTGAGCACCTTCGAGAGGTAAATAGTTGTCGGTTTGCTCCCGGCGGCAGGCTTCAGCGTATGCGCCATGGGAGGTCGCCTTGACGGATACCCCACGGCCGAAGCCGGTTATCCCTCTAGGCGCGCGTCCTTTTCCACCGAAGGTTTATAAGAAATCTGCGTGGTTAGAGGCCGGCTCGTTGACCTGAGAGGTGTCAAGAATGCCCATGCCGATCGTCTCGATCGTCCGCGACACGGACCTAGAGGCGAAAGTCGTGAGAGCGCTCGATCTCATCGGCGGCATTGAGAAGACAGTGAGCAAGGGCGACAAGGTTCTCGTCAAGCCGAACATGGTGGATGGCGCGTCACCTGAGACCGGTGAGACAGTTCACCCTGAGGTCATCTTCACTGTGGTGAAGCTGGCCCAAGCCGCTGGGGCCTCACGCGTGACGATCGGTGAGTCCCCGACGTGGAAAGACCCTTCGCTTTATCACCTGTACGAGAGGACGGCGAAAGAGCTTGGCGCCGAGATGATAAACTTCAACGAGCAACCGTTCGATGAGGTGCCGGTCAAGGACCCCGTCTATTTCAAGACCGTGAGGATCGCTAGGGCCCTACGAGAGTGCGACACTTTCATCAACGTTCCAACGTTGAAGACTCACCATCTGGTAGGCCTAACGGTTGCCATGAAGAACTACTACGGGGTTATCCCAAGGGAAGACAAGTGGAATTACCACAAGCTAGACAGGCTTGAAGAGGTCCTCGTCGACCTGAACCAGGCAAGGCCGACAGACCTCGTGGTCGTCGACGGTACACTCTCGACGCATCACCTCCCGCCCTTCGAGAAGCATCAGCTCGACCTCTGCATCGCAGGCAGGGACGCCGTCGCGGTCGACGCGGTCTCAGCCAAGGTTATCGGCGTGGAGCCCTCCTCGCTACGATTCCTCAAATGGGCTGAGGAGAAGCATCTGGGCGTCGCCGACCTAAGCGGGATAGAGGTCAGGGGGCTTAGTATCCAAGAGGCGTACAGGAAGAATACCGCCACCTCGATCGACTTGGTTCATCAAAGAATCAAATGGATACGCCTCGTCAACGCCGGTGCCTGCGCCGGCTGTTACGGCCGCGTCGCGACGGGCATGTTCCGGTACCATAAGCAAGGAGAGGCCGAGCTAGAGCCTATCTACGTCCTCATGGGGCCAGAGGCGAAGATGCCTAGGGGCACAGACAGAACGGTGCTCTGCGGGAACTGTACCGCTCCCACGTTCTACAACGGGTTGAGAGGCATCCATGTGCCCGGCTGTCCGCCGAACCTTGAAGAGCTTCGGAAGGCGTTGGCCGCACTTGGGGCTCCTGAGCCGGGCCGATGGTGGAGCGACTAACCAGCCCGCGTAGCCGCTCTTTTTGAGAGACTCTAATCCCGCGGAGGGTACGTCAAACGCCCTGCCTCCACCTTTGCGAAGGAAGGAAGCTTATGCTCCACGGCTTGCTCCGTGTCGATTATATGAACGACCTCGTATCCCTTTGTAGTCAGGTAGTCCGACACGATTGTCCGATGGCATCTCCAAGGTAGCTTCTCAGCGCACATGTACGCGAGCGGCTTCACTTCGGCTAAGCGTAGGAATCTCTCGACCCCGGTTGCAAAGGCTGACGTAAGCGTATAGTCCGCGTAGTTTCTGAACCCAGGGCTTCTCCAAGCCTTGTTGGGCGAATCCTCGCTGAGACCCTGCCTTCGGTAACCGCCCAGCTCTTCGCCCAACCAGAGGTACTCTATCCCAGCCCGCGGAAGATGCTCGCTCAAGCTCTCCAGGTTAAAGTATGGGAACCGCTTAGACCTTGGCCAACGCCTGATGTCCGCTAGGGCCTCGACCTGAAACGCTTTCAGCAAAGCCACAAGCTCCGCTAGGCTCCTGGTCGAGTGACCTAGCGTGTAAAGACGCACCTCGAAGCCCCCGCTCTTCTCTTCTCCGAGCGAAGACACACGGGACCGCCCGCGACGGGGCAGTCACGAATCTCGAGGGTTGAGTTACGAACTCTTTCAGATTAATGCGTTAGGACGGATTGTTTGGCTGCTCCCCCTCAATCTTTCCGCCAACGGGCTCTCTTCAGTAGGGCTCTTGAGCTAACGCCTATTCCGCATGGGCCTTGTCCGGCGTGGGGACTCGCGCTTAAGAGAGGCTAACGAGGAAGCAGGGAATCGAAGGCGGTAACAGTGGGGAATCGCCTGAAGGGCTTTGTCGTGGATACGTCGCGCAGCCCCTATGGCCGCCTGCGGCCAGTACCCGTTGAAGCGGTGCGTCTCGAGGACAGCTTCTGGGCGCCTCGTCTAGAGACGCTTCGGAAGGCTACCTTGCCGTCGCAACATCAGCAGTGCGAGGATACAGGTCGAATCTTCAACTTCCGCCGCGCCGCTGGCAAAGCGGAAGGAGAGTTCCAAGGATTGTTCTTCAACGACTCCGATGTCTACAAATGGTTGGAAGCGGTCAGCTTCGCGTTAGCGTATGCTCCTGACGAAAGCCTGCATATGCTTGTGCGAGGGGTGATCGCTGAGATCGTCGCCGCCCAAGATGCGGATGGTTACCTCAACACCTACTTCACGTTCGACCGGAAAGCCCAGCGATGGACGAACCTGAGAGATATGCATGAACTCTACTGTGCCGGGCATCTGATGCAAGGCGCGGTAGCCTATCACCGCGCCACCGGTGACCCTGAGCTTCTCGAGGTTGCCTCTCGCGTCGCCGACCACATCGCAGGCGTCTTCGGCGCGGGCAGGCGCCCGGGCACTCCGGGCCATCCGGAGGTTGAGATGGCGTTGGTTGAGCTCTATCGTACGACGGGGCGTGAGCCCTACCTTGGCTTGGCCCGGTTCTTCCTCGACCAGCGGGGACGAGGGGTTATCGGTGGTGGCGTTATCCATATTGACCATAAGCCGTTCCGTGAGCTGACGGAGATCGTAGGCCACGCCGTCCGGTCGCTCTACCTGAACTGCGGCGCAACCGATGTCTACATGGAGACAGGCGAAAGAGCTCTATGGGAGACACTTGAGCGGCTTTGGCGGAACATGACGGAAAGACGCATGTATGTAACGGGCGGGGTTGGGTCCCGCCGTGAAGGCGAAGCGTTCGGCGCCGATTACGAGCTGCCCAACGCTCAGGCTTACGCTGAAACGTGCGCGGCTATAGCAGACGCGATGTGGAACTGGCGGATGCTGCTTGCCAGCGGGGAGGGAAAGTACGCCGACGTGATGGAGCTTGCGCTGTACAACGGGGCTCTGTCAGGCATCTCACTTGACGGCAAGCACTACTTCTACGTCAACCCGCTGGCCGACCGTGGAAACCATCGACGGCAACCATGGTTCCCATGCGCTTGCTGCCCGCCTAACATCGCTCGGCTCCTTGCCTCTCTGCGCGGCTACTTCTACAGCCTCTCATCTGACGGCATCTGGGTCCACCTCTACGCACGTAGCACCGCGCACCTGGATGTGGACAATACACCTGTGACCGTCGTGCAACAGACCGATTACCCGTGGGATGGTGAAGTCGAGCTAGTGGTGGAACCGCAGGTGGAGCGAACCTTCGCGCTCTATCTTCGCATCCCAGGCTGGTGTCGCAAGGCAGCTCTGCGGGTTAGCAAGGAAGCCGTTGACACGGCGATCAAGCCTGGGACCTACGCTGAGCTGCGACGAGCATGGAAGGCCGGCGACACGGTGCAACTCTCGCTCGAGATGCCCGTTGAGAGGGTCCTCTGCCACCCCTTGGTCTTAGAGAACGCAGACCGCGTCGCCCTCAAGCGCGGCCCCATCGTCTACTGCCTCGAGCAAGTAGACAACCCCGAGGCAGATGTCTGGGATATCGTGCTCTCTGCCAGTCTCCCACTGAAGGCGGAATGGAGGCCTGACCTTTTGAACGGCGTCGTAGTCCTTCACGGCGAGACTTTCGCTCTGGAAGCCGACTTTAAGGAAGAATTGTACCACCCGATAGCGGAGGTGCCGTTCAAGACACGTGGCGTAAACGTCACCGCCGTTCCTTACTACGCTTGGGCTAACCGTGACCCTGGACCGATGATCGTATGGGCTCGCTCCCTAGGGCATCTGTCCATCGGGTGAGTCTGCGAGCGACCCCTCTCATATAGGCGACCACATCAGTCCGGGGACCTGACGCCTCTTTAGACGAGCACACTAGACACCTCGTTTCCAGCGATGCATTTGAAGCGTCGCACATGTAGCTCTCAGCAATCCCCGTGATTGAGCGAGACGCAACTCCACGTGCTATTCCTCTTCGGCGACTATGCGGTCTACGAAAAACTGGCGGAGCTCTTTAGATAGACTGGCAAAGTAGGCGCTGTAGCCTGTGACGCGCACGATCAGGTCTGGGTACTTAGATGGGTCTTTATGAGCCTCAAGAATCTGCTGTTTGTTGACGACGTTCATGTTGATCATGGTCCCGCCTAGAGCGAAGTGTCCACGGATAAGTGCCTCGATCTTGGCTAACCCGTCTTCTCCACGCGCGAGGTTCGGATCCATATCAAGTTGCAGTGGTGCAGTGTTCCCATAGCCGGGCTGGACAGACGCTACGGCCACGGCCATCGCTGTAGGCGCGCTACCGCCTTTAATGAAGCCCGGGTCGGGGTTGGCGCCATGCGAGATCGGGGCGTGGGCGTGTCGACCATTGGGTGTAGCACCGACCTCAAGGCCCATCGAGATGGAAGCCGACCACGAGAAAAGCCCTGGGATCAGGTTGAATCCAGCCGGGGTTGGCTTCTCCTTCACCAGTCGGGTGAAGGTCTCCGCTATGCGAACGGCCCATTCATCGGCGCGGCTTCCTCCACGGCCAAAGCGAGGGATGTTCCTAAGCATCAGCCGCACATCCTCGGCGCCTGCAAAATCGTTATCCAGATGTTGAAGCAGCTCTCGCCACATCAATAAGCGCTCCTTCTCGACCCGTTGTTCCAAGGCTGCAAACGAGTCGGCCGCAGTGGCGAGGGCGGCGCCGTCGATGCACATGTTGTAGTACTCGACGCCGCCGCCGTGGGATGCGTCTAGGCCCTTCTCGATCGGCCCGTAGCTGAACAAGTCGAGGACGAGTTCGGGGAACACCTCGTGCATGTGTTCTAGATGAAAGTCTAGGCCTTGGGCGGTAACTTCTACGGCTCTTCGGAGGTGGTTCTCGAAGCGGCGCCAGAGTTCCTCCACGCTCGGGATAACGCCTGGATCGGCCATCATCTCTCGCAAAGCAACGTCGAACACGGATGCAAAGTTGATCTTGACGCAATCGTTCAACGTATACTCGCGGGCGGGGATGGCGAACCAGTGGCAGCCGGAGTAGACGCGCTGGCGAGCAAGTTCAACCGGATAGCCGTTCTTGATAAAACCTTCGGTAACTGGTTCGCCTAGAAACTTGGGAAAGGCCGTTCTGTCCTCGAAGAGGATCTCGATTCCCCTACGCAGAAGATTCGGGTCTAGGCCTTGATGGACAAAGATCCCCATGTTGGCGGGCGTCTTCAGGCGATGGACAGCCTCCAGTATGAGAAATGATACACGGCTCGTTACGTCCTTGCCGGTAGCATCAGGTCCTCCGAGCTGCACGTATTGTGTGTCGTTCAGCAGGAGGCAAGCTAGGTGAAAGATCGCCTCTTCATCTGTGAGGATGTTAGCCGCTACGTCTCGCTCATAGCATGGGCGTAGTACCTCGTCAAGTTGGCCCATCGACCCGCTGCCGTTATACATGCGGGCAATCATCTGGAACCATACGATCCATTGACATGCTTCCCGGAACGTCCTAGGCGGGTCTGTGACCAATCGCTCGTTAATATCGGCCATAGTCTCTAGGTTCTCGCGTAACTGCGGGTTCCCCTCCGCCTCTGCCATCTGTCGCGCAGCCTCTGCGTGACGGCGGATCCAGTCCTGGATACCCAGTATCACATCCTCTAAGCCATCGTAGAATCCTGAGCTCTCTGGAGCGTTTACTTTCCGGCAATGCCGCACCTTCTCTAGGAGCCCTCCCCAGCCGAGGCTAAAGCCGATGGTTAGGTCTTGGCAGAAGTGTTGGACGGCTCCGATACCAGAGGCTATTCCGTATTTCTTCTGCTCCTCATACAGATGCGAGTAGTCGAACTCCGGTTTCCAGTGAGGATTGCGGCAAGACATGAAATAGGCCATATATCCGCCTGCTAGAGAACTCATCGGGTCAATGTATACTGGGTGACTGTCTAGGAACGATCTGAAGTTTTCACCGCATGCTTTAGGGCCGAAGAATCCGCCGCTCGGATGGTTGCTCTTAACCTTAAAGGTCTTAAGCCTCGCATCTCGTATGATGTTCCCGGAAGAACCCAGCGTCTCGACCACCTCAATCGCGTCAGGCGGCGGTAAGATTCGGCCGTGGTCGTCATTGTCCATCGACCCGAGCAGCTCCTGCTTCTCCCGCGTATGTCTCCTCTTCGTTTCACGTAGTGCCTCTAGACGCTTCTGATAGGTGGATTCACCAACGACTTTAGCCATCGTTTTCGTCTCGCAGCACTCACCGCTGTGCGATGTCCCCTATAAGAATGACGCCGTTGGTCAAGGCTCTGCTAATCTGGGTATCACCCTCCCGTGCTTGGCCATGCACCCTGAAGGCTTGAGTTAACAGAGCCTTGGTCAGGGTGATCTGCTGAGCCTTTTCGTAAACGCATATTACCTAGCCAACATGCACTTCGATTCCGTATCTCCTAGCTTCTGCAGCTAGTTCACTCATCTTCTCCTTCGTCGGAGTTTCCAAGTGGCTGCCCCGATAGTTCAGCCCAAGACTGTGGTACTTACTCTCGCCGAGACGGTGAAACGGCAAGAGTTCAAGGTATTGAAGATTCTTGAAAGCTCGGACATATTGGGCAATCGCTCCGATCTCCTCCGGTGTGTCGTTCACCGTCGGGACGACTGGTACTCGAATGATGAACGGTTTCTCGGTCTGCTCCAGTCGCCGAGCGTTATCTAGGATACGTTCGTTCGATACGCCAGTTACCTCACGGTGCTTGTCTGGGTCAAGGTGTTTGATATCCATCATGACGAGGTCAGTTACCTGTAATAGTGATGTCAGATCGTCCCACTGGCAATTGGCCGCCATCTCTATGGCTGTATGTAAGCCCTCACCTTTGCATCGTTCAAGGATTGCTCGAGAGAAGTCATGTTGCACGACTGGATCGCCGCCCGAAAGCGTTACTCCACCGTTTGACAACTCGTAGAATATCTTATCCCGCAAGACCTCTTCAACGACCTCGTCAACCGTCATCAGCTTCCCAGTGAGCATCAGTGCCCCGGCATGACAGGTCTCAGTGCACTTTCCACACGCCGTGCATTTCTCACGTAGATATACGTGCACGCCTCCTTCTATCGCATGGCTCCCCTGAGGGCAGACGGCGGCGCATCGGCCGCAGCTGATGCATCGGTCGGGGTAAAACACGACTTCTGGCTTTAGCCTGATGCCTTCAGGGTTCTGACACCAAAAACATCGGAGAGAACAGCCCTTTAGAAAAACAGTCGTCCGTATGCCTGGCCCATCGTGAACTGAGAACCTTTGGATGTCAAAAACGATCCCCTCCGTCATGATCCCAGGTCGAATCTCCCCGCCGCCGGTTTATACTTTTCCCGGCCAGCGCGAACTTCGTCCTCAGCTTGTCTTCTCAATGGTTTCCTTTCATTTCTAGTCCCAAGGCTCATGGCCTATCGACTTGCTCCGCTGGTT
>Ga0315310_10001066_pt1 | contig 17296 bp, 18 predicted proteins | sample TDP5_MG_FD_203630 | JGI IMG/M metagenome (GOLD analysis project Ga0315310, IMG submission 203630) | Freshwater sediment microbial communities from Lake Towuti, South Sulawesi, Indonesia - TDP5 | ecosystem: Environmental > Aquatic > Freshwater > Lake > Sediment | place: Indonesia: South Sulawesi... | reverse complement strand
AACCTATTGCGCGTCGATAGGCAGACTGGTCCCGCGGGCCTGATTTGAACAGGCGACATTCCGGTTGGCAAATCGCCAAGCTCCGGTTTCAGTCGTTGTGCGCCCAGTAGGCTGACCTCCCCATACCAAACAGGTACAGGACTACAGCCGGAAGCTTTCAGCCTCGCGAAACGCGAGTCTACCAGGCTGAGCTACCGCGGGACCACGAATATAGACGGGACGGGTTTACATAAGCCTTACCTGAACCGATTCTGGTAACTTCTAGGTGTTTCGTTGGTTCTAACCTTTCATGTTAAATTTGGCCGTTTCGGGTTCCGTAAGTTGGGGGAGCTTCTCAAGTTGCTATATGGCGGGGTCACAGATCGTAGTAGATGTCTTTGAGTTCATCACAACACTGTTCTAGGAAATAGCCAACCCCTTGCAGACGAATGGAATAGAAGCCATGATAGAGCTTTGGAAGCAGGTCGACTAGATGCGCAATACTCTCAGAAGAATCGGAACAAGAATCGCGAGCACTATCCCCGCCAAGACCGCCCACATTCGATCATCAAGTCTAGTCAGCCTCGTCTCGATGTGGTTAAGGCGCTTGTCCATCTGCTCCAAGATACCCTCAACCTTGGCCATACGCTCCTCCAGCCCCATCTCAGATCAAGTAAAAGATTGTACGAGACCCTCATATATTCTATCCTACCAACCGACAGCCTGAAGCCTAAAGCCTACTACGCTTCTCAATGCAAGGCTCATTGCTTCGCGCAGACGAGAAGAGGGAAGGGAAACCTAGCAATAAATCGTCAACCTGATTGCAAAATGCCCTTCTGTTCAATAGCTCAATTCGTCTTGAAGACACCGATAATGCGTCTTGGCGGCTGAAATATAGGGTGTCCCCGTCCAAAAGGTAGCGGGCCCGGAGGGATTTGAACCCTCGATCTCCGGCTCCGAAGGCTTGTGCAGACGCTTGTCTTCAGCATCCTAGTCCAGCTAGACCACGGGCCCAGCGTTACGTTGCTATTCTGATGAGTTTGGACAGTAATAAGTGCCGCTGATAGCGGACATGAAACCGATGCCCTTTCTGCTTGTTGTGTCGGGAAGTTGACAGAGAAGTCACGGTTGCCGATTTTGTGCCGCGAAGTTTTCTTATCGCGAGGCCGACGAGTCTTGCCGCTCTGGCCAAGAGGACAAGCGCGTAGGTAGCACACTATTCACCAACGGCCAGTGTTCATTGTCACAGTTCTAGATGTACCTTAGAAAGTCACTCACACGCAGGTTGAGGGCCGGTGACTGTTCCTAGGTTGCTAATCTGGCAAGACTAGCTACGCGGACTAACATCCAACATCTCTATCCGCACATGTAGCACCAAGCAGTAGTGGAGTTCTCCTCTTTTTGGCTTGGTGCGTTAGCTTAGCCTTGTTTGAATCGCATCGAACCTGCCGCGTCGATTTAGGCATTCGTTCATGTTAAGAGATTTCCTAAAAAGATTGCGTGTCTGCGAAACCAATATTTGAAGTCCGTGTATACGTCATCTCCACGTAGATTAGAACCGAAGCTCTTATACAGATATGCATGAAACAGTTAATAGTAGGATTGTGTCAAAAACGAGCTCGCGAATCTTCGATTTGAAATATAAACTTGGAACGATAGACCTGTTGAACCTTGCAAAGAACTATTATACATACAGAGAGCTGGCTCAGATAATCGGCCTCCCGGAGACCGTGCTTAGCCGATATGTGAAAGGGCACGTCCTGCCAACGATCACACGCGCGAAAGAGATGAACAAGACCCTTCAAAAGGTTCTCAGGCTTGAAGTTGAACTTCAGAAGAGAATGAAGTTTGACGATGACGACTACTTTGACAACACCGCCATAATCTCTGATCCAATGCTTTTGGAGAGGGCTGTGCAGCAGGCGATAAATGCCTTCGCGGGAAAGAGAGTTACAAAAGTGCTCACAGCAGCGGTGGACGGCGTTCCTCTGGCAACCCTCGTGGCTCATAGGCTCGGTGTAGGATTGGCCATAGCGAAGCAGACAAGGGAGATCGGCGTGAGAGAGTTCATCGAGGAAGTTTTCGTTCCGGGCAAAACGGCCACTGTCCAAAGCTTATTCATCCCCAGAGATGCGATAAAGAGGAATGACTGTGTTCTCATTGTTGACGACGTAATAGATAGTGGAGAAACTCAGAAGGCCTTGATTCGCATAGCTCAGAAGGCGAGGGCAGAAGTAACCGGTGTATACGCTTTGACGGCTATTGGAAACGAATGGAAGCCGTGTATCAATGAAGCGGCAGGCAACTGTCCCGTTGAGATCGCCTTGGAGCTCCCGAGAAAGTCGAGGAAGCCTTCAGTTAGGTAGCCGCCTGACCGGATGAACAAGCAGATTCAGCCAGTTTTCCCAAGGTCACTTCATACGGCGGAAATAGCACACCTTCCTCCGTGATGATGGCGGTCACATTCTCCGGTGGGGTAACGTCGAACGCAGGGTTAAGCGCACCGACACCTCTAGGAGCGATCCTCTTTCCACCCAGGAAGAGAACCTCTTCTTCTCTTCTATGTTCTATGATGATAGACTTGACCGATCCCGTGAAGTCAAATGTCGATAGAGGAGCTGCCACGTAGAAGGGGACGCCGTGCTCCTTAGCCGCCAAAGAGATCGTATAGGTTCCTATCTTATTGGCGACATGGCCCGTGCGTAGCACCCTGTCCGCTCCCACGATTACCTTGTTGACGATCTTCTGTTGGACCACGTATCCAACCATACTATCTGTGATCAATGTGACAGGTATGTGCTCTGAAGCAAGCTCGTAAGCTGTCAGTCTGGCGCCTTGAAGAAGGGGGCGGGTCTCTGTGGCTATCACTTTAACCTTCTTTCCCTCTTCAATCGCCGCTCGAACTATTCCAAGTGCAGTCCCATAGCCAGCAGTCGCGAGCGCTCCGGCGTTGCAATGTGTTAGGACAGTGTCTCCGTCTTCAAGGAGGGTAGCCCCATTCTTGCCTATGCGAACGTTCGAACGAATATCCTCATCGCGAATCTCGTCTGCTTCATTCAGGACAAAGGCTCTTAGGTCCTCAACATTGTCGAACGTACGTGCTTTTCTCATAATCCTTTGAACAGCCCATCTCAGGTTAGCTCCGGTCGGCCGGGTCTTCACAAGCATTCTGGCTGATCGTTCCAACTCATTGATCATTGTCGCAGCAGTTTTGGATCTACTTCGATGCGCCGTCAGAGCCAGCCCGTATCCTGCCGCAGCGCCTATAAGAGGTGCTCCTCTAACCTTCATTTCTCGAATCGCTCGGCAGACCTCCTCACAACTTCTCAGTTTGATCTGCACGCGTCGACCAGGAAGCTTCATCTGATCGATTGTGACAACTGTTCCACTTCTTAATTCGATGGTCTTCAACAATCCTATAGCACCTCACAGAAGATTCTGAACAGTGATCTCAGCCATGGCTCTTGCGGCTCTCTTCGATTCCATTACCTCCCGCGTAAAGCGAACATCTAAGACGTATTTCTCAGTTGGCTTCTTCTTCATGCCAAAGATTTTAGGGTTCTTACACGCATTCCTGTGATTGATCTGAATGGAAACAACAAAGCCCGAACCGGTCCAAGCATTTCTTGCCAACAATAGGGTGTCGGTTCCTCTTTCAGCCACGCCTACGGAGCTCCGAGAGAGAGGGTTCGGGACCCTAAGAGGTAGGAGAATATATTTCTCGGTACTGGAGGCGATCTATCTTGCTGACAAGAAGAGAACCAAGGTTCTCGACTCTTCGACCGGGGAAGAAATCAAATTCGCCGATCTTGTTAGGAAGCTTTCTCAAGGTAAGCCTGAGGTCTGGATGAAGTATCTCGTCTACCGCGATCTTCGAGATAGAGGATACATAGTCAGAGAGGAGGAGGCCGTTGACTTCGAGATATATGGTAAAGGCGCAGTGAGAAGGCTCGTATCAATCGTCTATGAGGGGCGTGAGGCGAGCATTGAGAGGCTGCAGAGGCTTTTGAAGATGGCCGTCGGCGAGAAGAAAGAACTTCTTCTGGCTGTCATAGATAGAAGAACAGACATCGTCTACTACACATTGGGTCAGCTATCTCTGAAATGAGGCTGGAAACTAGGTCTCTACTCCTAGCTCGGCGCTTTCTGAGGTCACTAGGAAAATTCAGCGGGAGTGAGCTTTCCTAATGTGCCAACTGATTCACCGGAGGCGTATGGCCAGGAGGAAGAGGGCTCTCGTACGCGAACCCTTTCGTCTTTGCCTCAAACTCTTCTCTAACCTTATTCAACTCTTCTGGCTTTGTGAGGAGTTCGATCCCTGTCATGGCAAGGGTCTTGGCTGCCAGAATCATACCTTTATGGCCTATGCTCATTCCGGAGGTGGCGGCTTCCTGCCAAGAATGCCCCGGCATCCCTAGTACACACGTTGCTGTCACGAGGTTGGCGGTAGGGGTAACCCAACTCACATCGCCTACGTCTGTTGAGCCCGCCATCACTTCCTTTTCATCCTCGGGATCATCAATCCCGTCGTCGAGGAGCTTCTCCACCCTGTCCTCCTTCTTCGGCATCTTGGACTTCAAGATGGCGTCTCTCCTATCTTCCGGTGTCATCGACTCAGCAAGTTTCTTCGCAAAGCGGAGTTCCTCCTCAGACCATTCGGGAGGACCTATTTCTCTCATGTTCCTGATCATCAGGTCGCTGAGAGCCCTATTGGGGAGCATCTCGTAGCATCCGACAAGGAACTCCAGATCCATCGTGGTGTCAGTCATTAGGCAGGCTCCTTTTGCGATGTTCACCACGCGGCCATAGATTCGTTCAACCTCATCCCGCTTCGGCGCTCTCACATAGTACCAGACTTGCGCATAATCTGGTACGACATTCGGCTCCCCTCCGCCATGCGGAATGACGTAGTGAAGTCGAGCTTTTTCGTTGATATGTTCGCGAAGATAATTGGCGCCAACGTTCATAAGTTCCACAGCGTCTAACGCAGACTTACCTCTCTCAGGATCAGCAGCCGCATGCGACGTCAAGCCGTGAAAGTTGAATTTGACAGAGTTCAACGCGTTTGAGGATGACATCCACACTGAGTTGTAGCTTGACGGGTGCCATGATAGGGTGACATCAACACCGTCAAACAAACCGTCCCTTACCATGAAGACTTTGCCTACCAGGGTTTCCTCAGCGGGGCAACCGAACAGCTTCACCGTGCCTCCCAGATTCTTTCTCTCCATTGCCTCACGAATTGCCAAAGCTGCGGCTGTGCTTCCGGCGCCGAAAAGGTTATGGCCACAGCCATGCCCAGGCGCCCCTTTCAATGGCTCACGCGTAGGCTGAGCCTTCTGGGACACCCCTGGCAACGCATCATACTCAGCCAGTATCCCTATCACAGGTCTTCCTGACCCGTAAGACGCGGCGAAGGCTGTGGGCATGCCCGCAACGCCAAGATCAACCTTGAATCCACCTTTGCGCAGTTCTTCGGCGAGCAGTTTCGACGACTCATATTCCTGCAGGCCAACCTCGGCTAACTCCCAGATCCTATTGCTGATCGCGATGATTTTTGTCTCATTCTTTGCCAACCAATCTAAAGCAACCTCTCTTGGCATCGCTCAACCTCTCGTCTACGCGTAGCGTATTTAGTAGATAAACGTGTTTCGAGCATCTTCATCCTTGACCGCTGTCACATCGCGGATGGAGAGGGATTCCTAGGAAACATAGTTAAGCTGAGGATGTTACCTTATGCCAGCGATAGAATAAGACTGGAGGAACACGAGGCGACCTCCTTGTCACAACCGTTCTCTACGCCGAGAGGAATGAGAGATATTGAGCCACAAGAGATAGCGAAGCGAATCTGGGTTGAAGCCAAGATACTCGAAGTGCTTCGGCGGTACGGATTCAAGATCATGGAGCCAACCCCGATTGAGCATCTGGAGACTCTTGAGGCAAAATCAGGCCCCCAGATCAGAGAAGAAATCTACTGGTTTGCGGATAAGGCGGGGAGGACTCTAGGCTTAAGGTTCGACCTCACAGTTGGAATGGCAAGGATGGTCGCAAACAGGCTTGATCTTCCTGAGCCCATCAAGTTGTGCGCCATCGCTGACTCTTGGCGCTACGACGAGCCTCAGTTCGCCAGATACAGACATTTTCGCCAATGGGACGCCGAGATATTCGGGAGCGCAGATCCCCTAGCCGATGCCGAAGCCATCTGCGTCGGCATGGACGTATTGGATAGCGTCGGACTAAAGGAGTACGAGGTCCGAATCAGCGATAGGAAGCTTGTGGAAGCGTTTCTTCAAAAGATCGGCGTAGAGACCAGAGCACAGATTGACAGGACACTGATCACGATAGACAAACTATCAAGATTGCCTCCTACCCAGGCAACCGAGGAGTTCGAGAAGATCGGTTTGTCAGGAAAGCAGATTGAAGCGACAAGGGAACTTTGCTCAGTCAAAGGACCGCCTGAAAAGGTTCTCTCTGAACTTATGAGACTCCTTGGAGAAGATGCCGACGTAGAGGCGGCGCGGAATCAGCTGATCCGGCTGGCAGACATTCTCAAGTCATTTGGCAGGAAGGACAGATGCATTTACGATCTAGGTGTCGTTCGGGGTATCGGATACTATGACGGAATTGTCTTCGAAGCATACGATAAGGGCGGTGAGGACATAGGATCGATCTTTGGGGGAGGCAGATATGACAAGCTATGCGCGATCTATGGCAAACGAGATGTCCCCGCGACTGGAGTGGCGGGTGGGATAGAGCGGCTCATGATTTCGTTGGAAAGATCCTCGCTTTATCCGAAGCTACCTGAGACGCCTAGAGTATTCGTTGCATCTGCAACTGAAGATGTTCTTCCTAAAGCTTGGGAGACGGTAGCGAAGTTGAGGCAGGCTGGACTGGCGACTGACTTCGACCTGAAGGAGAGAAGTCTCGAAAAGCAACTGGAGTATGCAGACTCCATGAGAGTACCGTACGTGGTCATTGTTGGACGAAGGGAATTGGAGAGAGGATTCGTTAAGCTTAGAGACATGCAGAGCCGGAAGGAAAGGGAAATTAGGATCGACGACATCCAGAAAGAGCTGTAGAGGGCCTACGAGAGAGTTCACAAGTGAGTTTGCTACGACCGAAAGGGTTGTTGAGGGCGGCTGTGACAGGACGGAATGAAGGCTAGACTACTCCGGTTCATCTCCCACCCCTTCGATGAACCTCTCCCTGAACCACTTCGAGCCAGTGCGACTGTTCCTTCATTGGATCTTGGTATGAAAGTATACTTTATATTAGTCTACTCGACACGAGTAGTGGGAATATGTCGTCCTCAACAACCGTGAAGGTTTCGAGAACCACATTAGCTCAACTGGAAAAGCTACGGGAGGAACTCAACACAGATAGTCTAGAGGATGCGATAAGAGTGCTCATCAGAAGGCACAGATCCCAAGCACTAGAGAAGGTGTTTGGAGTGGACAAAGGAAGGGTCAAACCATTCACTAAAGAAGACAGAGGGGAAGATCGCTGAAGATCGTGGTGGACTCCTATGCTTGGGTAGAAATATTCCGAGGAAGCGAGAAGGGAGCAAAGTCCAAGAGAATGATAGAAGACGCTGACGAAGCACGAACCCCGGACATAGTCCTGGCTGAGGTGGCGAGAAAGTATCTGCTAGAGCGCATAGATGAAGCAGAGGTGAGATCGAGGCTTGACTCAATGCAATCTGCAACAATCATAACCGCAATCGATGTCAATCTTGGAATTCGATCGGCTGAAGCTTTCCTCGAACTCACGGACAAAGCCGCGAAGGAGAAACTTCAAAGACCCGGCTTATTCGACGCGATAGTATTGGCCACAGCAAGAGCCTACCAAGCGAAAGTCATAACAGGAGACGAACACCTCTTGGGTCTTCCCGAAGTAATTCCGATCTGAGAAATGTCTCGGTCATTTTCCTGAGCATCGGCATACGTGGCGATGGCGCAGGTTTGTGCAAACAAGGAGGATTGAATAATTCGGGAGGGACTCGGGATCTGACTCGGTGTGGCGCTTGCATCTGATCGACAAGAGCTATGTTCTCCTTTATGCGCCCCGGCTGCGTGGCTGGGTATCGGCTGTAGTCTTTCAGCCTCACGTAGTATTATCATGCCGACGCTTAACCTCGGATTGTCAAGCAGGCAGAAGCAGCTTGCCCTATGTCTCGCAGAGTTCACGCGAGTCGTAGATCGAGCGTATGAGGTGGAGATAGTCAATCTCAGAACCTGAAGCAGCCACCAACTCTAGCAAACTCTCCATTTTGATCAAATGCCTTGCCAACCGATTCTGTCCCTGACACGAATATCATATCCAGATCCCTAGCGAAAGCTCCGTAGAGCGCGACGTAACCATCGTTGTTGATGAAGCCTTTCTCGACCTAGTGGCGAAAAGCTTAAACGTCTACGTTTATGTTTACGTCGAGATCGTCATGAAGACAACAGTCACGCTGAGGGAAGACCTCTACGAGATCCTCAAGCGAAAGTATGGGCCGAGAGGAATCTCAGACGCCATCAACTCGATCTTGGCGGAGGTCTTGTTGAGAGGTGATAGTATGTTCGCTACAATGCCGAAGACCCAACTAACTGATCTCAGAGATCACAGGGACAGGGTATGAGATACATCATAGACTCTTTCGCTTGGTTGGAGTACTTCATGGGCACTGATGCGGGGAGGAAGGTCAAGTCGATCGTGGACTCAGAAATGGACGAGAAGATTACGCCGACTATCTGCCTTGCAGAGATTTACGCAAAGGTTCTGCGTACGGAGGACGAGGGCAAGGCAGAGCTCCGAAGAGCCTTCATAAAGTCCAGAAGCGCCATTGCTGCACTGACTGAGGAGCTAGCAGTGGAAGCGGCAAAACTGGACATTGCCATGAAGAAACGGGTCCCGCGCTGGGGGTTGGCTGATTCCATCGTGCTCTCGACGGCACACGATAGAGACGGAAAGGTCGTCACTGGCGATCCTCACTTTCGAGAGCTATCCGAAGTCTTGTTCCTGTAGTATCTGCCCTACATCATGAAGAAATGCTTAAGAAGCATCTACAAAGCTGGCGGGGCCGCGGATACTCGACCCTAACAAGGTGCGAATACCGAATGGGAGAGCGAAGATGTGGTAGGAGCTAAGTGTTCTGGGTTGTCCCCTGCCACATTCAGGCGCGGCAATTGGCACTGCGACTCGTAGCTCACTTGAAGTGTTCTTCCTGCGCGCCATTACTTGGTTTCTGTTTCACTGGTCTGTGGACATGGTGAGTCGAGATTCACCTTTGTGTGACGCAAGCGCGGGTTTACGTACTTTCTGTATGTGTCCACAATACATATTACACGCGACCCGTATCTACTGTGGGAATTCGAGATGGCAAATGTGACGGTAAGCGTTCCGCAGGAGCTGAGGCGTCACATGAAACGACACAAACATGTGAATTGGAGCGAGGTGGCTAGAAAGGCATTCGAAGCCACTATCCGTCAAGAAGAGATGCGTAAGGCAGCTGAAGGAATCGATGAACTTCGATCCTCAAGCCGCTCCAAATGGAATGGAGCGAAGGAGATCCGCAAATGGCGAGACAGGCTCAGGTAGTGGTCGTTGACTCTTCAGTAGTAGTCAAATGGTTCAGCGAAGAAGAAAGAACTGACAAAGCCCTAGGACTCAGAGATCTGCATGTCTCAGGCCGCATAACGATCTGGGTATCCTCAAGCTCGTACTTCGAGATTGCGAATGCTCTTCGTTTCAAGCCTGACTACGACGCAGAGAAGCTGTCCAAAGCTATGGGACACCTTCTGAATCTACACCTAGAATCAGCTTCCGTAGATCGTAAGCTCCTCTCAAGAACGGGGGAAATCGCATATGACGGCGGCGTTACGATATATGATGCCGCTCCCGTCGCTTTAGCTGAAGCGAAGAAGGCATTCTGTGTCACTGATGACAAGGATACTCAGTACGGTAAGCTGGAGCCGAGAGGATATCCAATCAGACTCCTGCAGAACATCGCGTCGCCAGCCTCGTATTACCCTTGGAGCAACTCCCTTCGACGATGCAGGTGTTGCGCTTCAAGGTAGTTAGCACCGGCAGGATCTTAAGTAAGAACGTTCTTACTTTAGGGTGGAATGATGAGGATTGCAAGCAGGAACGACTAGGGTGTCCTCAAAGGGTCAAGTGGTAATTCCTGAATCCGTGAAGAGGGCGGTTGGACTTCGAGAGGGTGACGATCTGCTTGTAGTCGCCATAGGAGAGACCATCGTGATAAAGAAGCTCAACAAAATGACTTTCGAGGAGGTCGCAAGGCCGATCTGGAAGACCGTTAGAGAACTCGGCCTAGGCGAGGAGGACATCAATGCCCTCATTGAGGAAGCGAAGGCCGCGACTCGTCCTTGACAGTAACGTTTGGATATCCGCTTTCCTCTTCGGAGGCAAACCCGCACCCATCATCAATCTCGCACAAGAAGGTCACGTGCGAATTCTCATGTCTACCGACTTGATTCTCGAAATCGGTCGAGCCTTGAGATACGAAAGACTGAGACGAATTCTAGAACGCTCCAAACGCTCCACCGAAACAATAGTAGCGCAGATTCTTGCAGTAACGCAACTCGTAGAAACGAAGAGCCAGAGGAGTTGGATCATCCAAGATCCAGCCGATGACATAGTGCTGAACTGTGCCGTCGAGAATTCAGCTGACTATCTCATAAGCGGTGACCAACACATACTCCGACTGAAAAGAATCGATGGCATGGAGATACTCACGCCAACGGAGTTTCTGCAACGGTTGCAGGCGACACACAGTAGGGCGGAAGAGCAGAACCGAGGGTAAATCACTGGACGGGTTGCATTGACCGTTAACGACGCGGCCGCGTCGGACCACAAACCGGCACAACCAACAATCACCGTCTGGGATCGGGACGGTATTTTCGTGGCGGGCCCGCGGGGATTTGAACCCCGGATCTTTAGCTCTCGCCAAACAGCTTAGGAGGCTCGGCCCTCACGGTCTACCGCTCTATCCGGGCTGAGCTACGGGCCCCAAGCGGAATCCTCACAAGTGCAATCTAAAAAAGTTGTCCACGATCACTGAAGATGACCAGGGGCCGACTATCTCGTGGCTCGGTCTGATAGCCGACAATTCGGCGCGATCTGAAACTGACTGATTTCGAATGTGCCTCACACAAAGACCACTAATGATTCCACAAAGGTTTTTATTGACTGTTCATGGTTGTCCCTTCTGTGTGGGCCCGTAGCTCAGCCAGATCCAGCAGGATCCTGAACAGGTAGAGCACCGGTGATACTCGAGCCTCATCGGAGGCTCAAGTCGGTGAGGCTTTTACCGCGAGCCGGAAGCTACCCGGGAGTCGTGGGTTCAACTCCCGCCGGGCCCGCCAATACATGAGTGCTAACACTTGCAATGCAAGACTTCAACGCGGAAATGATGTAATTGCCCTTATCGAGATAGTTCGTTTTGAAATGCCTCGAGTAGGTCCAATGCTTTTCTCTTGTCTTTCGCTGACATGAATGCTCCGATGAGTTCCATGCGGACGAACACCTCGACGGTGTCGCCTGTTCCGATCATACTTACTGAAACTGCCTTCCTATATTGGTCAAGATCAATCGTCCAAATAGTTCCTCCTTCTGCAACCAAGGTGCCCGTGAAGGTTTCGCCTTCAGGCGATTTCGCCAGTACCTTCTTCTTAATCGAGAGGTTTCTTTCTTTCCAGAATTCCGCAGCCCTATCCAGAAACTCCTCGTCCAACCGCTTGCCAACTGTGAAGCTCTCTGAAACCGTTGACCCAAATGTTACCCTTCTTGTCTTGACCAAACTCAATCAATCAATCCTCCCGATTATATCGTCTTCAGGAAGTCTTGCAACTTGATCGCTACTTCCTTGATGTCGTTTCCCTCGATCACAACCAATCTGTGCGCCATTGCGAATGCTCGCGCTTGATCTGAAATAGCGGGCACAACCAACAACAGACCTATCTCCGTCTTCACGTCAGAGAGCTTGGCACATGACGCCAGCACCGCAGGCACATCTACAACCTCGTGAGCCTGGATCAGATCCACAGCCACACACTTATCATTCTTCTTCGCAATTATCGTAAAATCCTGAGGGATCCCCGAACTCCCCACCAAGGAGCCAGGCATCTCAACTTGTAGTCCCCACTCCTCCAGAGTTTTCTTTAGGATGGGAAGGAGCAAAGCGTTCTGAACTTCCTCTTTCACGTTAGGGTTTAGCGAGTACGAGTAGACATCGAGCAATTCAACATCTGCCAGACGGCTTTCTCTATCACAGCTTCTACAGAAAAAAGCCTCCTCCAGTCTATCGAACTTACTGCTACACTTTCTACAAAGCCATGTTATGCCAATCACACGGAAAGCTTGTTTATCAGAGATGGCGCCTGTGTGGCATTTGGGACAGGTGGCTTGCTCAGGTAATGTCCTAACTTCCCAGACCGAGCCACACGTTGAGTGCTCACATATACTGATTCTCTCTATCTCCAAACCCCCACACTTAGGGCATTTGTGACGAATGAAGATTTCAGCCGGTGATTTGCACTGGGGACACAGGATCAATCGCTCGTAGAACGTTTTCCTTAAGACATCTGCATCTTTCATCTTTTCGAGTAATGATCTTGCTTCAGCTGGACCGACCTTGGCTATGTTTTCGACGATCAGGTACCTAGGCATCCTATCAGAATCGAAGGTTGGCTCTATCTCTGCGACGGAACCTTCTGTCAGGCCGCTCAAGATCATCTGGATCGTTTGATCGCCGAGAAGTTGGCCTCTCAACTCTACGGGTTTGCTCTGAGCTTTGACGCGCCTTCCATCATTGTCGCTCAACCCATGCTTAACATTTCTCACCGAGCTCTCACCTGCTTTCTCTCCCTAGTATGCTTCAAGGCGCCGCTTATCTCGATGGCTTAGACCAAGCCTAGCGCCCATGGACTTCCACTAGAAGATCAGCAAGATAGGTTATTTACAATATCGTTTAGGGGCATGCGCAAATCACAAATTCCAATATCTGACACATCCCCCCTTGACTCAGAAAATTTTCGAGTCACATCCTCTTGCGGTATGTCAACCAAAGCTAGGGCAGGTCACGGTGGATATGTCTGAACCTAACTGGGCGCATGTCCTAAGCCAGTCTAAGAGCTACCCCTTGTAATGAGAACTGTAATTACACCCGTAATTACAGCCCCCTTGGTACATTAGAGATACCCGTTGTAACAGGAACCCCCGTGAAAAACCAATGTGTAACCGAGGCAGGGCGTAACGATCCGCTCACTTCGATCACGGATCGGAAATCCCTTTTCACGAAGCTTATACCGATCGTTGTGAGCCTCGGGTTACTGCGAAACCGAGTATTCCGCTAACCGGTGTCGAAGTCTTATTTAAGCCTACCGACAAGATGGGCGAAGTTGTTCGCCGTGAACGTTCCAAAGTGCTTCTAAGGGCAATTTACTTAGACCACTGATTGCCCTATCATGTGCCAATCAAGGGGTGAGCGATAGCCGGTGTCCAAGCTTACGATAGGTTGTGATCTGGTTCTCCTGAACGGGAACATTGTGACGATGGATAGGAGGTTGAAGCGTGCGCAGGCTGTCGCTATCTTGGGGGAGAGAATTCTCCGGGTAGGCAAGAACTCCGAGGTGAAGTCGCTCATCGGCAAGAAGACCAAGATCCTTGATCTTCGAGGCAGAACCGTAGTCCCCGGCATGATTGATACGCACATGCACTTCATTGATTACGGCCTCTCTCTTGAGAGAATAGACCTTAGGGGTGTCAGATCAATTGCTGAGATTCAAGCCAAGGTCGCTTCGAGAGCCAAAGAAACCCCAACAGGAAGATGGATTCTTGGACGAGGATGGGACCAAGAGAGGCTTGAGGAGAGGCGATATCCAAATAGATACGACCTAGACGAGGCCTCTTCAGAGAACCCTGTTCTGCTCAACAGAGTCTGCGGTCATGTATCTGTGACTAACAGCTTGGGTCTTCAGCTCGCAGGCATCACGAAAGAGACCCCTGATCCTCGAGGAGGTCAGATTGACAAGGATCCTGGGACGGGAGAGCCGACTGGGGTCCTACGCGACGAAGCGATGCAGCTCGTTTGGCAGCGTGTTCCTCCGCCTACAAAGCCCGAGCTTGTGGCTGCCATTGAGGCTGCGAGTCGAAGCGCTCTGTCAGCAGGACTGACTACTGTGCATGCTCTCCTGAGGAATTCAGCTTACGTAGAGGCGTTGCAGGAGGCATGTGCGGCAGGAAAGCTCGGCCTCCGAGTCTACATGGGGATACCCGTGGATCTCCTAGACGACTTGATCGGCCTAGGGATCAAGACAGGTTTCGGGGATGATTGGCTAAAGATCGGATGCGTCAAGATGCTTCTTGACGGTTCTCTCGGCGGTCGGACCGCCGCGTTGAAGGAACCATACGCTGACGATCCAAGTAACAGGGGCCTCCTCCTTTATCGAGAAGAAGAGCTGCGTCAACTAGTGAGCAGGGCTCACGATTCAGGTTACCAATTGGCGATTCACGCAATAGGCGACCACGCCATAGACCTAGCATTGGACGCCATCGAAGAAGCTCAAAACAAGACTCCGAGAATGGATCACCGCCATCGGATCGAACATGCCTCCATAATTAGTTCCCAACAGATCGAAAGAATGGCGGGAATGGGGGTGATCGCTTCGGTGCAGCCCGCATTCGTAACTTCAGACTTTTGGGCAACGGATCGCGTAGGAAAGGAGAGAGAGAAATGGGTCTACCCTTTCAAGACGTTGTTCAGGAAGGTGGTGGCATCCGCTGGGTCCGACTGTCCCGTCGAGCACCTAGATCCCATAGAAGGGATCTGGGCGGCCGTTACCAGGGGAGGATTTCTGCCAGCTGAGCGTTTACGCGTAGACAAGGTTCTCTACATGTACACTGTGAACGGTGCATACGCCAGCTTCGACGAGAATGAGAAGGGATCCATATCTGAAGGAAAGCTCGCCGACATGGTTGTACTTTCAAGAGATCCATTCACAGTGCCTCCAGATGAGCTGAAGTCGATCAAAGTTGAAAAAGTCATAATTGGAGGCAGAGTGATCAAACCCTAACCGGTCCAACGCCGCGAACAGACTAGTCCGTTTTTGCGAAACGAGCCAGCTCGTTGACGAACGTTTCGATCGCCGCGTTCACGTGGTCAGGTTTCTCTATCATTACCATGTGACCCGCACCCTGAATCACTACAAGTCTCGAACCTGAAATGTTTCTACTGAGGTATTCCGAGTACTTGACAGGGGTCAATTTGTCCTCAGACCCGCAGATAATCAAGCTTGGCGTTCTTATTCGCTGAATGTCTTTCATGCGATCAAATTTGTCGCATGCTTCGAAGTCGCCGAGGACAACTTCGGGACGAATCCGTTGCAGCTCGATCAGGGATCTTTCCCTGAGCCAATCTGAGGTTTCAGGCGAAAAAGCGTAGTCCATGATGAGTTTCGTTGCGTTCGCGTAGTCTGTTTTGATCCCTTCAAGGATGAAGGGAGTTACTCTCAGCTTCGCACCTGTTGCGACGAGAACAATGCCTCTGAGGTAGCTTGGCGCTTCCAGAGCCAACTTAAGCACGATTGCTCCCCCCATCGAGTGGCCTGCCAAAACAACACTCGACAACCTTTTCTGGGCAAGGAAACCATCTACGAAGGTTGCATAACCTTCAATTGTGTTCTCTCCCTCTCCATCAGGGTGTCCAGGTAGATCGATGGCCAGCGAATCAGGGAACCGATTCGTCTGGTAAGTCCAGACCTTGTGGTTTTCTCCGGCACCATGAATAAAGACAAGTTTGGACATTGCTAGCTTCGGCCTCTACAAGCCAAGCCAACCAGCTGTGCTATGCTTTCATATCGTTTTGCTTCAAGGTATTCCTTGACTCCCTTCTGCAGTTCGGAGAATACCTCCAAATCCCTGTACATGATCGCAGTTCCAACTTGGACGGCGCTGGCACCAGCGAGGAAGAACTCCACGGCATCCCTCCAAGTTGTGACGCCCCCGCAGCCGATAAGCGGGACCTCGATTGCCTTGTGAATCTCGTAGACGCATCTCAATGCTATCGGCTTGATTGCTGGCCCGGAGAGCCCTCCGGTTCCAGCCGCTAGAATAGGTCTCTGGACATCTATGTCGATAGAGATAGCGCTGACGGTGTTTATGGCCGTGATGGCGTCGGCTCCTGCCTCAGCAGCCCTCTTAGCAATCTTCACGATATCCGTGACGTTCGGGGTCAACTTGACTATCACTGGGAACCTCACCCGTCTCTTTACTGAAGCAGTTACGGACGCTACAGCATCAGGGTCTTGACCTATCTGCTTACCCACCTCTTCGACATGAGGACAGGATACATTTAGTTCTACGGCATCTGCTCCCACTTTCTCGGCTCGGTTCGCCGCCTCCGCGTAGTCACTTTCACTGCACCCGTAGACGCTCGCTATCACTGGAACATTCGTCTTCTTCACTTCTTCCACCTCTTCCTTTAGAGCTCCTATTCCAGGGTTTGGAAGCCCCATCGCGTTTAGCAGTCCGCAAGGGGTCTCTACGATAGTCGGGTTCGGATAACCTGTTCGCGGTTCCAACCCAAGAGATTTTGTGACTACGGCGCCTGCGCCAGCTTCCGCCACCCTTCGAAGTGTATGTCCGGAGATTCCGAGTATTCCAGCAGCCAAGATGAAGGGATTTCTAAGCTGCAACCCTGCTATCTCGGTCGCGATCTTTGCGCTCATCTCATCATGCAACCTTGGAAATGTTTATTCAGATAGGACAAATAATGCTAATGGCATTTGAAGCCTCGGGTTCTGTTGGGGCTAATGATTTGCAGGGAGGAAACAGACTTGAAGGCGTATCTAGTTGAGAACCCGATCGGAGTTTTCACTCTTGATGGGAAAGGAAAGATAGTCGAGAAAGCGCTGTTTGGGAAGGATAAGGAGAAGGTTGCCGCAAAGCTCGATAAGCTTCGATCGGCTGAGCCGATAGAAGAGCTTTCCGATGTCTTGGAAAGGCTCCGCGAGAAACGTTTCAAGACCCTTGTCATCGAAAACGAAGGACTGGCTCAGGGGATTGAGGAGAAGTGGGGCCTCAAGGTGGAGATTGAGAAAGGATCCAGAGTTGTTCAGAGGTTCAGGGCTAAGCTGCCATCGATCGCCGTTGATCTCCACATATTCAAGAGCGAGGAGGACTTCAGTAATTTCGCCAGAGAAGTTACGATCCAACTCGCCAAGGCGGCCGTCTCAATCGCCGTTGGGAGAAGCGATCTCTACGCAGTTCAAGCTGTGAGGGCGATAGATGATCTGGACAAGATGCTGAACCT
>Ga0315310_10001063_pt1 | contig 17322 bp, 16 predicted proteins | sample TDP5_MG_FD_203630 | JGI IMG/M metagenome (GOLD analysis project Ga0315310, IMG submission 203630) | Freshwater sediment microbial communities from Lake Towuti, South Sulawesi, Indonesia - TDP5 | ecosystem: Environmental > Aquatic > Freshwater > Lake > Sediment | place: Indonesia: South Sulawesi... | reverse complement strand
CGCCCAGACAATCTGAGAGAAAGCGAGAGTCAGCATGGCAAAGTAGACCTTGGTGAGACGGACACAGAAGAAGCCGATGATCAGAGCAGCGATTCCTCCTAAGATGCCTGCTGCAGCAAAGGCCAACGGGAAGGGAATGGAGGCCTTCTTCATCAGAAGGGCACACGTATAAGCGCCGATCCCGAAATAGGTCGCATGGCCGAAGGAAACTAACCCTGTATACCCTAACAAAAGGTTGAGGCTCACTGCAAAAAGACCGAAGATGAGGATGTCTGTGCCCAGGAAGACATAGAATCGCGATCCTGAAGCAGGGATAAGGAGAATGAGGAGAATGAAAGGAATCAAGATCCAGTTTTCCTTGGACATGGTATCTTACCGTTGCAAACGTCTTCCCAAAAGCCCCCAGGGCCGGAGGATCAATACCAGGGCCATCAGGACGTAAATGAAAGCCAGAGATAGTCGTGGAAAAGCCAAGATACCGAGAGCATAGACTTGGCCCACGATCAGGGATCCGAGGAAGGTTCCCCAAAAACTTCCCAATCCGCCGATGACCACTACGATAAATGCATTGACGATGATCTCGACGTCCATTCCTGGAACGATGGCAGAGACCGGGGAAACCAAGGCCCCTCCAAGGCCAGCCATCCAAGCGCCAATGAAGAAAACAACTGTGAATAAACGGCTCACATTGACCCCAAGAGAATCCAACATTTCCCGGTCCAGAGCCGCAGCCCGTATCTTCCTCCCCCATCGAGTGCGGAGTATGATGAACCAAAAGGTGAAAGCGATACAGGGACCGAGAAGAATGATGATAATGTTATATTTTGGAAAATATTGGTCAAGAATGGGCACAGCTCCGTTGAGAATGGTCGGCCGTGAAACCGAGAACTGACCAGTGCCCCAAATGATTTTGGCGAAGTCGCTCAATATGAGAACGAGGGCGTAGGTAAAAAGCAGTTGGTAGAGTTGCTCGCGGGTATAGAGATGGTGCAAGAAAAACCGCTCGATGATGACCCCAATGACGGCTACGGTGAGGGATGCTAATATTACGGCCCACCAGAACTGACCAGGAGCGTCGACAAAAAGGGAAACGAACTGATGGGTGAAATAGGCCCCCAGCATGTAAAGCGAGCCGTGGGCGAAATTAAGAATTCCTAAGACTCCAAAAATCAACGAGAGGCCGGAGGCGATCAGAAAAAGGAACATCGCATAGGTGAGGCCATTCAGAGACTGAATAAGGAGAAAAGATGGGTCCGGAAGACTCATCCTCGCTATACCTCGGTGACCGGCAAGTGCCCCGCAAGCCCCGCCTTGCCTGCCTGCTTCACCAGAGGGAAGTGGGCAGGCAAGGTCAGATCTTTGTTTTTCGGTTTAATCCATTAGATCATCGGCAGGAATGTATTCCACCGGACGTAAGATGGGAAATGGGTATTCCGGGACTTTTGCCGTTGTTCCCCAGACTTGTCCTCGAGTGGCTTGATGATCTTTAGCACGCATTGTCTGCTTTCCAATGGGTGTATTAATCGTCAAACCTTCTAAGGCCTTGATCACCTTCATCGTATCTGTTGAATTCGCTTTCTTGATCGCCTCTCCCAGGAACTGGACGGCAATGTAACCCGTAATGGCCCAGCTTGGGGCATATTCCTGCTTGGTAAATTCCTTTAGCCGCTGTGTGTAGGACTTGTGTTCAGGGGTGTCTGGATAATAGAAAACATCATAGGCATTGGTGGTAATCCCCAGGGGCAAATCATCTTTTAGAGCCATGGCTGTTTCAGGGGACCCCCCCTCACCGGCGGCTACCACTTTCACCTTCTCAAAGAATCCATAGGGTTTTGCCTGCTTGGCGAACGTGACAAAGTGGCCACCCCAGAGGGAAATAAAAGAGGCTTCTGGCTTGGCTGCAAGAAGGGGGGCGATGAAAGGTGTATAGTCTGTTTCGCCCAGTTTCGGCCAGCCCTGATGGACAATCTCAACGTTCGGCTTGAGCTTTTTGATCAATTCCACAAAGGCCTTTGTGACCATCTGGCCGTACTCATAATCCGGGCCGATCGTTGCTATTCGAATCCAGGGATGTTTGGCCATGAAGACCGCAGCGCTTCTTCCTTCGGTATTTGTGTTCGCCGCAGCCCTGAATACATAAGGATGAAGCTTGCCTGGGTCAGTCATCGCCGTTGTTTTAGAGATGGGTGCAATGTAGAGGATTTTCTCCGCTTTGGCAACCTCCGAGAGGGCAAGACCTTGGGATGCGGTAAGGCCGCCTACGAGGAAGTCCACCTTCTCTTTCAGGATGAGCTCTCTCGCCACTCGAGTGGCTTCTTCTGGGGATCCCCCGCAATCTCGAACCACGAGTTTTACAGGCCGGCCTAAAAGCCCTCCCTTATCATTGATCTCTTTGACCATCATCTCGGCTCCCTTGGCGCTCGGCTCGCCGAAGAGGGCTCCTCCTCCGGAGAGAATCATCGGAAATCCAATAACGATCGGCTTTTCTGCTGCGCTGGCAGCCTGAACAAAAAACACCCCCATTGTGACTAAACTGAAAACCATCCATAATCCCAAATATCGTCGCATATTCGTCCTCCTTTCTCAAAAAGATTAGCTAAATTTCCCCTTCCTCTTTTCTATCCCTCCCTTCCTTCCCCATCAAAAAATTTCTATACCGATGGCGTCCTTTTGTCAATACCTTTTCGTCTTAGGTTGCGGACATAAAACGTTCGCTTCGCTACATTTTTTTCTTGACCTTTATCCTTTTTTTCTTTTATACTCCCACTACCCTGAAGGGAATTCTTTAAAATCCAATTTTAAAAGGAGGAAAAAATATGGCCGAAAGGAAGCCCCTCACCAAGTCACAGATCGTGAGTCACTTTGCCAAGAAGTTTGATCTCTCCAAAAAGGCCGCTGCCATGATCGTCGAAGAGGTAGCTGCATTAGCGATTTCCGAGACGAAGAAAGCGGGAGCTTTCACACTTCCAGGCATCGGCAAGCTCGTCATTTCGAGTCGTAAGGCACGGATGGGTTTCAACCCAGCAACGGGTGAGCAGATTAAGATCCCTGCCAAAAGAGTGGTGAAGATGCGTCTTGCCAAGGCCTGCAAGGAGGCGATCATCCCCAAGAGGTAAGTTGCTTTTCTCCATCAATGAGGAAAGGGGCGGGCGAGGTAGAAACGCCTGCCCCTTTCTTTTTGTCTTTATGGTTGGATCAGAATCAACAGGATGGCTCATCAGGTTAGATTTAGTCCGAGATATTGATCGATGATCCTTGTAAACATCTCAACGCCGAAGGGCAACACCTCCTCGTCGATATCGAAGAGACTGCTGTGATAGGGATGGAGGATCCCTTTCTCTTCGTTTCGACATCCCAAGCGGAAATAGGATCCAGGACATTTCTCAAGGTAATAAGCAAAATCCTCCGCTCCCATCGAGGGCTTCAAGACCTCCACATTCTCCTCTCCGATCCCTTTTGAACAGGCGGAGGAGACGAGCTTCGTCATCTCCCAATCATTCACCAAAACGGGATAGCCATATTCGAATTTGAACTGACATTCCATCCGGAAGGATTGAACAATACCCTGGGTCACCTGTTCGATTCGGTTCTTCAACTCCTCCCGAACCTGGGAATCGAGAGAACGCACCGTTCCCAGAAGTTCCACCTCATCTGGGATGATATTGAATGCTGTTCCACCACTCACCTTGCCGATAGTGATCACCGCACTCTCCAAGGGATTGATATTTCGACTGACAATGGAATGAATTTGCGTGATGAGATGACCCGCGGCAAGAATCGGATCTTTTGTAACATGAGGGGAAGCTGCATGCCCGCCTTTACCTATGATCTTGATGGTAAATCGATCTGCCGAGGCCAATCCCTCGCGCTCATAAACTCCAACCTTTCCAATAGGTAGAAAAGGAAAGACATGAGCTCCGAAAATTGCATCGACCTTTGGATTTTCCAATGCCCCCTCTTCCACCATCACCCTTCCACCTCCGCCACCTTCCTCAGCGGGCTGAAAGATCCATTTAATGTTCCCCTTCACCTGATCTGGAATCGACGAGAAGAACTTTGCTACACCCAAAAGTATGGTCACATGAGCATCGTGGCCACAGGCATGCATCTTCCCTTTGACCTTTGAAGCATAAGGAACTTGATTTGCCTCATCCATTGGGAGGGCGTCCATGTCCGCACGGATGGCAACAGTCTTTCCGGGTTTTTTGCCATTGAGGAGACTCACTACCCCGGTCTTTGCCACCCCTCTTTTGACCTCAAGCCCGAACTTCTCAAGCCATTCAGAGACCAATCTTGATGTCTCAGTCTCTTCAAATCCAAGCTCTGGATGCATGTGTATCTTTCTTCGAATCTCCACCAACCAATCCTTCATATCTTCGATCTTCCCTTTCAACTCAACTCCCATGACGATCTCCTTTAAAGAAATAGGTGACTCTGCTTGAACCCCTGCCTGCCGGCAAGCAGGCGGTAGGCAGGCTGGAATCCTTGACCCCTTAAATCTTCTCATGAATAAAGATGGCAGTTCACCTGGCTTCCGTCAGAAAAATATTGAGTTGAGGGTTCTGCTCCTTCACAGATGGCTCCCATCTTTTCTGGACATCGGGTGTGGAAACGACACCCCGGGGGAATACGGGTTGCGCTTGGGATGTCTCCTTCAAGAAAGATCATCTTCTCCGGTTGCTCGGCCCGCGGAAGAGGTACAGCCGAAACAAGGGCCTTCGTATAAGGATGTTTCGGGGAGGAAAAGATTGATTCCGCTACTCCCATCTCAATGATTTTCCCAAGGTACATCACCCCCAACTTATCGCAGATATAACGAATCACAGCCAGATTATGAGAGATGAACAGGTAGGTCAAATTCATCCTCTTTTGAAGAGATTCTAAAAAGTTGAGCATTTGAGCCTGGACGGAGACGTCCAGGGCAGAGGTCGGTTCGTCTAAGATGAGAAGCTTTGGATGGAGTGAAAGGGCCCGAGCAATCCCAACCCTCTGCTTCTGCCCGCCACTCAATTCGTGGGGGTAGCGAAACATGTGCTCTCTTTTCAATCCGACGATCTCCAACAACTCCCTTACACGCTCACGAAGCCTCCTCCCCTTCATCCCCTCATGAATGATTAACGGTTCGGAAATGCTTTGGGAGACCGTCTTCCTTGGATTTAATGAGGAGTGAGGATCCTGGAAGATCATCTGCATATTCCTTCTCATCTCTTTGATCTCTAAGTCTGAAAACTGACAAATGTCCTTCCCTTCCAATAGGACCTCTCCCTCGGTAGGTTCTGTCAGCCGGAGGATGGCTCTTGCAACCGTCGTTTTCCCCGAGCCCGATTCTCCCACCAGACCGAAGGATCCTCCTTCCTTTACAAAGAATGAGATTCCATCGACTGCCCTGACACTGGCCCCTCTTCCTTGAAGGAACCCCTTCCTAAGAGGAAAATATTTCTTTAAATTTTTCACTTCCAACAAAGGTTCGGCCATCTCCCATCCCATCGCAACGCAGCCGGAGCCTAAGGAGTTGCTGAAAAATCCGAATTTCGAATATCGAAACTCGAAACAAATTTAAAATTCAAATGATCAAATTCTCAAAACATAGTCCACTTTTTCTCTCGAGTTTCGGTCATTCGGATTTGTTTCGGATTTCGTGCTTCGAATTTAGAATTTCCAGCGCACAATACATGGAATAACCAATCACACAATTGCCACTTTTCACAAGGCTCGATTCATCAGTGGCTGAGCAGGTGGCAGCTCACCCAATGACCCTCTTCGAACTCGATCCATGAAGGCTTCTCTTCTTGACAAATATCCATACTTGAAGGGCAGCGAGGATGAAATCGACATCCGGGAGGCGGCTCGATCAGATCAGGAATGACACCCTTGATCGCCTGAGCCTCGCCTTCCCTTTTTGAGAAAGTCAGGATGGAATTGAGAAGCCCTTGTGTATAGGGATGAAGAGGTCTTTTGAAGAGTTGAACCGTAGAACAGTTCTCAACGATAGTTCCCGCATACATCACAGCAATCCTTCGGCACACCCTGGCCACCACACCGAGATCATGCGAAATAAGAAGTACGGAATGGCCATGTCGTTGGACCAGTTCATTGAGGAGCCTTAGAATCTGTGCCTGGATGGTCACATCCAAAGCGGTTGTCGGTTCATCCGCAATCAGGATTTGAGGAGAACGGGAGAGAGCCATGGCAATCAGGACCCTCTGCCTCATCCCACCGCTGAATTCGTGCGGGTAGGATTTGATTCTGACCTCTGGTTCCGGGATTTTTACTTCTCTTAATAGTTCGATCGCCTTCACGAACGCCTGTTTTCGATCAAATCTCCTCCCTTGAGCGCCTGAACCATCACCTTTCTCGAGGGTAAGGATCACATCCACAAGTTGTTCCTCAATGGTGAAAACAGGATTGAGAAACGTCATCGGATCCTGAAAGACCATAGCGATCCTTTTCCCACGGATCCCTTTCATTTCCTCTTCTGATTTCTGAAGCAGGTCTTCACCTTCAAATAGAATCTCTCCGGAAACAATTCTTGCAGGAGGAATCGGTAGAAGTCTAAGGACGGCCTTTGCTGTAATTGACTTTCCACAACCTGTCTCACCGACCAGGCCTAAGGTATCTCCTCTTCCCAGAGTGAGATGAATTCCATCCAAGACACGAGAGATCCCTTCGAAGGTATCGAATTCAATTTTGAGCTCCCTGATTTCCAAAATGGGTTTCATCTGATCTGACTCCGGCTTTGTGGGTCAAGAATGTCCCTGAGGCCATCGCCCAGAAGATTGAAACCTAAAACTGTGATGAGGATGGCCAATCCGGGAAAAGTGGCCATCCACCAGCGATCCGGTAAGTAGTTCCTGCCGACGGAGATCATCGCCCCCCATTCGGGTTCCGGGGGTTGAGCCCCAACACCGATGAAACCAAGGTTCGCCGCAAAGAGAATCGCCATCCCCATATCCATGGATGCTTTGACGATGATGGGGGAGGCACAGTTGGGAAGGATATGCCAAAAAATGATACGAAACCTTGATGCTCCGATCGATTTCGCAGCCTCCACAAACGATTCCTCTCTCAAAGAGAGGGTCTTCCCCTGAACCAGTCGCACGTAACCAGGCCACCAGACGATGGAGAGGGCGATCATCGCATTCGTGATCCCCGGGCCCAACGCTCCCACGATCGCTAAGGCGAGGAGAAGTCCTGGAACGGAGAGAAAGATATCCGTTACCCGCATGATGACCTCATTTAACCACCCTCCCACATAGCCAGCGATGATCCCTAAAGGAACACCGATTCCCATGGCCACAAAGATAATGATGAGTCCGATCTGCAGGGAGAGCCGAGTTCCGATGATGATCCTCGAATAGATATCCCTTCCCACCTCATCGGTGCCAAAGGGATGGGTTGAAGAAGGGGCCTTGAGCTTCTGATCCATGTGGATCGCACCTCTGATATCCCCTGGATGTGTGATAATGATTGGACCGATCAGGGCAATGAGAAGGAAAATAGCGACAAGAATGAATCCAATCACGGAGAGGGGACTTCGACTCAATGTGTAGATCGTGAGCTTGAGGCCTCTGATCTGGCTCTCCCTCTCCTCCTTCCATTGTCTCAAGGTGAGTGCAAACTCCTTCATCGGATCATCCCTTGTCACCGAATCATTAAGTCATTCAATCTGCCTACTGCCTTCTGCTTTCTTTTACTCATATCTCACTCTTGGATCCAGGAAGCCGTATCCGAGATCGACCAGGAGATTGGCAATCATAAAGTTGAGACCCAATACGATTGTAACGGCCATGACAGGTTGGAAATCAGAATAAACTGCAGCTCCCACTGCATAATTCCCTATTCCAGGCCAATCGAAAACGGTCTCAACCAAGATCGTCCCTCCCAGCATCCAACCGTACCTCAGTCCGATCATTGTCAAAGTTGGGATGAGGGCATTCTTCAAAGCATATTTGAGAATAATGAGACGGTCTGAAATTCCTTGAGCCTTTGCATTGAGGACAAAATCCTTATGAAGAACCTCCAGCATCTCAGCCCGATTGATCCGGGTGATACTGGCCAATGCTGGAAAGGAGAGGACAAATGCCGGAAGGAGAATGTGGGAGAGCGCATTTTTGAAGACCGTCCAGTTGCCTGTAATCAAACTATCGATGAGGAAAAAACGGGTGATGGATAATGGGGGGTCCACCATCGTATCGAGCCTTCCTCCGATGGGGAGAAGGTGAAATTTTGCAGCAAGAAGGAGTTGAAGCATGATCCCCATCCAGAACATGGGAACCGCAACTCCTGTGACGGAGAAGAATCGGGCGCTGTGATCAATCCAGGTATCTCTCCAAACAGCTGAAAGAATCCCAAAAAGGATACCGAAAACGATGCCAAAGCCTATAGAGACAAAGACCAATTCAAAGGTGGCGGGCAGAAAGAGTCTGATGTCCTCCCATACCAGATGACGCGTCCGGATCGACCTACCGAAATCGCCTTTGATCAGACCCTTCATATAATAGACGTATTGGATGATGAGAGGTTGATCCAACCGGAACTCTTTTCGGATCACCTGAACCATCTCTTCGGTAGCATCGGGACCTGCAGCCAGTTTTGCTGGATCGCCTGGTGCAATTCTCGAAACACTAAATACGATGACACTTAACCCAAAGATAGTGATCACCATAAGAAAAAGGCGCTTAAGAATAAAACCCTTCATCCCTTATTCATCTCCTTACAAAATTCGGGGAGGGTTCTATTCTCTGAAGAATCGAAGCTCCTCCCCTTCTGTAACAATTTCCCCCACCTTGTTCCTCCCCCCTGCCTACCGCAGGCAGGTACTTCCGGGGGAGGAGTGGAGGGGTGCGTCGACCCATCAATCTTCAATGTAAAGAGGGTAGATATCGATCTCACCTGTAAATCTCATCGGTGAGAAGACAAAGCCCTTCACATGCTTCCTGAAGGCCCATCTCCGATTAAAGAGCATTCCAAATAGTTCCGGAGCATCTTCCATGACCGTGACCTGGATCTGTTCATAGAGTTTCTTTCTTGTGGGCCAGTCAACAGTGAAACGGGCCTTCTCAATCAGGTCCCAAACCTTCTCATTTTGATAAAAATGGGAACCGTAATATTTTCCCCAAGAGACTTTGTGATACTGAATGGCAACCACATCGGGATCATCCATGATGGGTGTTGTGAAGACGGCCATCAAATCAGGAGAGGTCTCTATCTTAGACCCCCTTGCCACCATCATCGGCCACACCAGGGGGACCATCTTCAATTTGATCCCCAATTGGGCCAGGTTATCCAATAAGACTAAACCGATCAATCTCTCCTCTTCCAGACCTGAAACATAGACATATTCAAGCTCAAATCCACCACTGGGATATCCAGCCTTAGCGAGATACTCCTTTGCCTTCTTCATATCCTGACGATAGACATTGGGTACAGGGATGTAACCCTTCATCCCTGTTGGAAATGGACTATCTTCGAGGATCGCATTCCCATTATAGATTTTAATCATCGACGGATAATCGAAGGCATAACAGATGGCCTTCCGTATGTTGATGTCTTTGGTGTAACCCTTTTGAGTATTCATCTTAAGTCCAAAAGTCGTCCAACCCGGATCGTTCGTGACATAGATTTGGGGATGTTTTCCCACTGCATCGAAGTCATCGGAATTAAGCCCTGATAAACCATCCAACTCTCCCTTCTCAAGGGCCATCCTCAATGAGGCTGATTCCCGAATGATCTTGTAGATAAATCCGTTGATGTGTTTCGGATTCTCCCATCCCTTCCAGTAATCTTCGACTGCTTCCAATTCATAAAGGACGCCATGTTCCCACCTCTTCTGCCGGAAGGGACCGGATCCTGCCGAATGATCCTTCATCCACTCCTGACCCAAATCACCTGCCTTCTCATTAGCCATGACCACTTTGGGATTCATAATGTACCACCACGGTAAAGCCATCTCAAAGGCAGCGTAAGGGGTCTTGAGATTGAACTCGATGGTATGGTCATCGATCACGCGAATCCCGTCTTTATCGAGAAACTCCATCAGCATCCAGGCGGGCCCCTTCTTAATGGTAAGGGTCCTCTCAAAAGACCATTTGACCTCATGGGCCGTCACTGGGTCCCCGTTGTGAAATTTCGCATTCCGGACGAGCTCGAAGGTCCACTTCTTTCCGTCTGCTGACTTCTTCCATGATTTGGCCAACCAAGGGATGAGCTTGGGTGGATTTCCTACATACTTCAACAGGGCATCGTAAAGGGCCTGCTGAAGCATCCGGGTCGACCAATCATAATGTTGACTTGGATCGATATTGGGAGCAGCCTGCCTCTCCCCATAGACAAAGATCTTCTTCCCATCCCTCTTCTCATAGCCGTAAGCCGATGTCCCGGCCAAAAAAGTGACGATAATGACCGATATAAAAATCACCCATGAATATTCTTTCACCTTCATTCTTAACCCCTCCTTTCCAACCTATTTCAGATTTAAGATTTCTGATTTCCAATTTAAATTTTGAAATTTGAAATTTTGGTTCCAGTCACCCCCTTTCTGTCAAGTGAGGAGTTCTTTCAAGGTTCTTGCCACCAAAGAACGGGCCAAGACCGTGGGTTTCCCTGTGATTTCCTTTACCTTCTCTTTCATCGGCTGCGTATAGCCCATACAGTGCATGACAACCACATGAGGGTCTGCCTTTCTTAATTCTTTTGCAGCCAATGCCACTTCGTCTTTCTGCGCATAAGGTGAGGCCGCCTTAATGATCATCTCCCCTTTTAGCCGATAGTACTTTTTCCTCGCCTGTTCAATCTGATCCGAAAGGGGGATCAGGAGTCCTATTCGCTCATTCTCGCCATGAAGGGCCAGGACAAAATGATCCAGAATCTTTTGTGACTCGATGAGAAGCTTCTTCGAAGAGAATGGGGGGAATCTTCCCGTACAGAGAAAGAGGAGTATATCGGCACCTTTCTCTGTTAAAAGATCGATGCACTTTTGGACTCTGGGGAGGACAAACCTTTTGGCGACGACGACCTCTGTCCCGTCAACCATTCGAGTACAGAGGATGTAATCCCCCCTCTTTGGGTAAAATCCCCTCACCTCATCCAAAGTCAGACCATCCAAAGCTCCCGCTTCGAGAATCTCCACTCCGGAACCCAACACTTCGACCATCTCTGGGACAAGATCCACCCGGGGTGATTGACCGATGGTGATCATTCCAAGCCTTTTCGAACTCATCCCTTCGCTCCGAGGGTTTGCAGCCGTCGCATCGAACCATAAAGTTCCACGATTCTCTTAAACTCCCCTTCGTCATAAAATCGACATTTGCCTGCACCGAATTGCTTGGCCACCTCGATAGAGAATCGGACGGCCTCTTCAATGTCTACGGGATGACTTGCCCCTGTTGCGCAGCCCGGAACAACGGATTCGGTGGTGATGGCCACTCCCACCACAGGAGCATGTGTGGCGACAGAAGGTTGCATGATGCTGTTCAGATGGAAAAGGCCATTTCCATAAGGGGTGATATCCTGGGTCGTGATGACAAAGACAAACGGTCTTCTGCCGGTCGTAATCTCCATAATCCTGAGCAGATCTTCACTCACCCTCAGAATATAACCCTCTTTGACTGTTGGAGAGATAGCAAAACCTCTCTGGTTGATAATCCGATTGCCTTTCGTGGTGTCGAAAGAGAGAATGGCTTCCATTCTGGAATCTACCTCATGATCGTTCAGGCTCTTCATATCCACAGGTGCAGCCATAAACGGCACGGGGTCATGAGGGATAATGGGCGAGGAGGGGCAGATGTGGGTGGCCACGATCACATCTCCCGGTAATACATCTCCCCGCTTCTTCATGTCTGCCAATTTTAGTGCAACGGATAGAACAGTGATGGCTCCATCCGCATCCGAAACGAGGCCAATCACCTCGGGTCTTGCCCCCACACCTCCCAACCGGCCAATGAGACCGAAGGTAGGTGAAGGGCCCTTAGAGGTTTTCCCCGTTGCCCCTGTGATCATTACCTTGATCGAATCCGTTCTTCCCTTTTCACCTTGGATAGGCCTCACTTCTACCTCGTCCACTCCTCTCTCCCTTAGCAGAGAGGCGACGCGTTCCGCATTCACTCTCGCATCATCAAGCAGTTCGTAGATTTCGATCACCTGTTTGAGCGTCATTGGTTCATCCTTTCTTCTACCAAATCCCCCTACCCCCTTTTACTAAAGGAAAAAAGACGGGGGATTAATGAGTAATCACCTTCTCCATTGGAGTATACGGGATCTCGAAGCCGAAATGTCTTGGAGATACAAGATCGATCGCCATCTCTGTGCGCCAGAAAGGATCGGCTGGAATGCCAAAGACAACGATCTTTCTCCCCTCCTTCATGTTCGAATTGGTGATCGGCCTCCCTGTGGCAGCCTCAAGGATACAGATGAGATCAGGGGTGAGGACATAAGGGTTCCCATCCAACCACGAGAGGAGATTCTCATTCTTAAGCCAAACCTTCAGTTCATGCCCCTCATATCGACCCTCCCCTTTGACAGCGATTGTCCCCCACAAAAATCCATCCCGATCTTCCCATTCAAATCGATTGACATCTCCCTGGAAAAACTCTTTTCCTCCTGAAGCATGAATCACCGCACTCACAGGGTCTCTACGATCTGCTTCTGCTTCTCTCAACGCTCTCCCTATCTCTGTTGCCTTCGTCACGCCACCAGGGATAATCGTTCTCTTTAGTACCTTTCCCTTAACGGGACACCTCACCGCGATCGTTCCACCGCCAACCACGGCCATGGCCCGAGCAATCCTTTCCGCATCCCTGAAACTGGCCACCTGTCTCACCAGTACTGAATTCCCCTGCATATCTGTCAGAACCATGGGCGTGATGGGAACGTCGTGAACGGTATACGTCTGCATCATCAATTCAGGCTTTGCCCTGCCAATCGTATCTCCATCCACAAAGGGTATCCCTGCTAAAGCAGCCAAGATCGCTGCAACAGGCGTATTGTAGCCACCCAATTCCACAGGCATAGTCGCAAAGACCTTTCTTGAGAGGACCTCCTCCAACGTTTTCAGACCGGTGAGTAATGGACTTTTTTCAGAAAGGATCTTATCGATATACGCTTCATCGCCCTTTCTCCCTTGTGAGGGTGCAATGGAGCCAACCATGGCAGGGTGGACAACGATCTCGTCATCTGGAACTTCCTCGACAGAGATCAACCGAATCTCTTTGCCCATTTCTAACAGTCTATTTAAGATAGAAAGACCGAGCTCTGGAGACCCACCTCCCCCTGTCCCGAGAACAGTTGTGCCAAGACAGAGATCAGAAATATCTTGTTTACCCAATCCCTTTACCATGAGCAGCCACCTTGGATCGGCATAAGAGAAACGTCCTCATTCTATCAATTGGCTCATTTTTGTCAATAAACTCCAAACACAGGTAAGCGTCTCTTCTTCCACGATAGAGAAAAAGTTGTCTATCCAGAAAACTTTGGGGATTTTCATGAGGCAGATGGATCAGTATCAATAAATTCTAACACGGCCAAAATTCGTATGACCAGAGGAAAGATCAAAACACCTTGACAAACTGGCTATTTTTGATATTAAAGAGGTTAGATGGAGGCATTGAAATTTCATTTATCTGAGAAAGGGGGGTGAAACTTATGTTTAGAAAGTTGTTGAAAATAGTATTTGCAATCTTCTTCTTGTCGGTTCTATTTGGAACCTTTCTTAGCTCGGAAGGACAGTCGCAAGAGATTTCGGCTACCAATCGGAAGGGATGGAGGTGCACGGAAGGAATCAAGGCGAATCTCCCCAATTTTGAGAAGGCCTCTGGAGTGAAGACGAACTGGATTGATCTTCCTCCTGGTGAGATGACAGCAAAAATTCTGGCAGAACTGGAGGCTAAGACCGGAGCATTCAATGTCATCCAGGCCAGCGTGGAATTTGATATTGCCGCCTATTACAGGTATCTCCTGCCCTTGGATGATTTCATTATTAAGAAATGGGGGAGTGTCAAGGACTTTAAAGCGATGATCAGCCCTGAGGCAGCAAAAGCCATCGAATGGGAAGGGAAATTGTACTACATCCCATTTCATGGAAATACCCAGTTCCTCATCTATCGGAAATCCCTTTTTGAAAATCTTGAAGAGAAGGCTGCCTTCAAGAAACGATTCAAATACGACCTTCCTACTCCTCCCAAAACGACGAAGGAACTGACCGATGTAGCCCTCTTCTTTACCCGGCCCGAGAAGAACCTTTGGGGGCTCGGAATCCCTCTGGGCGGCAAATATCCTCAGCACTTTCTGGAACATGTGATGCTTGGGGGAGGCATTGATATCATTGACCTCAAGGCCAGAAAACCCGATTTCGTCAAACCACCTAAATACGAAACGATGATAAAAATTACCCAGTTCCTTCACGATCTCATCAACAAGCATAAGGTGATCCCTGCCGGAGCAAAGACAATGGGCCATGTGGAGATGAGGGAGATGTGGAAACTCGGCCAATTGGCAATGGCCTTCTCTTGGTGGGGAGACCATTGGGATAAGCTCACCTCTGACGAGTTTGTCAAAGCCGTCGGAGAAACCGCAAGTGCCCCCCTTCCTCAGTGGCCAGGAAGTCCGCCAGACCGTTCCGGAGGTAGGATGTCAATCTGGTCCCTCGGAATTGTGAAGGGGACTAAAAATCCTGAAGCAGCCTGGAAGTTCATTGAATGGTTCATCAAACCCGAGAATCTTCAGATAGAGGCAAAGACCTCTGGAGCTGCTTCCCATTGGATCGCCGTGGATAAAGATTCTGCTGAGAAAGGCCTCCTTGCCAAGGGACTCGTGGCCGCTCTTCCAAAAAGTGTTCCCCCACGTATTGGCTTTATGAAAGAGGGCCCGCAAATCATCACTGCTTTCATTGAAGAGGCCCAGGCCATGACCGCAGGTACAATCTCCCCAAAGGCCATGGTAGACAATCTGGGGAAACGGACCAGCGAAATTCTAAAATGATTTAGAAAAAGCCCCGCCCGGTAGAGGAAATTTCTCAGCGGGGCTTTCCCTCCTTTTTCAAGCTCAATGGCCATCTATGAGAAGGCAAAAGCTCGATTATGCCCTGTTTGTCGCCCCTGCCTTAACCATTATGACCCTCTTTTTTGCCTATCCAATCTTCATCACGGTCTATTTCAGCCTTTTAGATTATTCGATCGTCCGCCATACAAAGGAATTTGTCGGGATTGGTAATTACTTAAAAATCCTTGCCTCCGACCTCTTTATCAAAACCTCTTTCAATACCCTTATTTGGGTTCTCATCTCTACATGTCTTCCATTAATCATCGCTCTTGTAGCCGCCCTACTTACTTATCATGGATTTAAGGGAAAGAGATTCTTCACCCCTCTCTTCAGCCTGCCACTCATTTTCATTCCCTCTTCTACGGCTATCCTGTGGGCTTTGATGTATAGTGATCCCTTTGGCTTGGTTAACCATCTCTGTGACACCCTTGGACTTCAAAGAAGGATCTGGCTGGGAGATCCTGCGACAGTCTTGCCGGCTATTTCGCTCACCAACGCATGGTATGGAACCCCGATGACCTATCTGATGCTTCTGGCTGGATTGGAGAGCCTTCCCCTTGAACCGATTGAGGCGAGTGGAGTGGATGGCGCATCTCTCTTACAAAAAATTTGGTATATCCTTCTGCCAATGCTTTGGCCCATCTTTTCTATCGTTGGCCTCCTCAGATTGATCGATGTCATTCGAAGCTTTGCCCTCATCTGGATGATGAGTCAAGGTGGACCAGGGACGGCTTCATTAACTCTGCCCGTTGCCACCTTCAAAGTCTCTTTCCTTCACTACGATTACGGGGCGGGCTCGGCCTGGGGAATCATCAATGTGATCCTCTGTTTAATTTTGAGCCTGGGGATCCTTTATCGACGGAGGGAGGTATGAAGAGGGGGATCCTCATCTTCATGCTCTGTTTTGGGATTACTCTTTTATTGGCCTGGTCTTTGACCCCCGTCCTCTATGCAGGGATCATCTCGATCGCAGGCTTTGATCTCCCCACGAAATTGGGCTTCCCAAAGGATATCACTTTTGCGAACTATATTGAGGCACTATCGGATCGGGAGGTGTGGCGGGCTCTTTTCAACTCACTCATTATCGCCGTTCTGGCGACCCTCATCTCTGTTGGGACGACGATTCCAGCCTCCTACGTCTTCTCGCGATCCCGGACAAAGACTTCCTCCTTCCTCATGCTTCTCTTCCTCTTCTTCAGACTTTTTCCCTGGATTGCCTTAGCCTTCCCAATCTTTCTCGTGATGGCCCGATTCAAAATGCTCGATACCTATCTGGGGGTGGGCATAGGCCATTCTGTGTGGATCATTCCAACAGGAATCTGGTATATGAAGGGTTTTTTTGATATGGTACCAAAGGCGATGGAAGAATCAGCAATGGTGGATGGGGCCACACCCCTCCAAACCCTCGTCCATGTCATTCTTCCCCTTGCCATTCCAGGATTGATCACTGTGGCTTTGCTCGCCTTCTTCTCCAGTTACACAGAGTACCTTTATTCTTTGATACTCACCCGAGTAAAAGTGACACCTCTTCCGGTCCTTATGGCAGGTTATCTCTCCGAATTTAAAATGGAGTGGCGGAAGATATCAGCCATCTCCATGTTCTCCACAGTTCCCATGGTCCTCTTTTATACTTACATGCTGAGATACGTTAGAAGAGGAATGCTCTCTGGAATGATAAAGGGCTGAGCAGGATAGAAGCAAGAAAAAGGCCGGAGATAAAACATTCCGGCCTTTTAAAGTCTCTAATTTGTCCTGAAATTGTCAGCACAACTTGTAATGAGCAGTTTAACGTCCTGCTCGGGACCCGCGCATCGAACCGCAGGCCGAACAATGGGTTGCATGGGGAAACATCCATCTCATCGACCTCACCTCCTTCCGTTAACGTAATCTTAAACCTGTTCCTCACCCCTGTCAAGTACATCGAAGGGTTTACTGGAATTCTGCCATAAGGAAGGCGGAGAAGAGACGTCAGTAGGGCTGGTATATTGTGGGAAGGTGGGAAGGGGAGAGATAAGACCAGAAGGGTGGGGGACCTTTGGAATTTAAAGAATACAACTCCCTTTAGCTTTCACGAGACGGAAGCTTCCTGTTTATTCAATCTCTCTCTGGAGCTGTTTGATCTTGAGTCGATACAGCTCCTTGGGAGTCATGTCCATAAGGTAAAACAACTCTTCTACATCGACGATTCCATAGATGCCCTCATAGTAGACAATCATTTTATGGATGCTCTGGCCCATCTGCTTTCTTCTCCAACGGCGAATCCCAAGGTGGGCCAATCGTTGACCGTAT
>Ga0315310_10001060_pt1 | contig 17347 bp, 14 predicted proteins | sample TDP5_MG_FD_203630 | JGI IMG/M metagenome (GOLD analysis project Ga0315310, IMG submission 203630) | Freshwater sediment microbial communities from Lake Towuti, South Sulawesi, Indonesia - TDP5 | ecosystem: Environmental > Aquatic > Freshwater > Lake > Sediment | place: Indonesia: South Sulawesi... | reverse complement strand
AGCATTAGCAATGGCTAAACCAGTTATAGCATTTGAAATTGATGGAATAGGAGAGATAATAAAGGACGGAATTAACGGTTACCTGATTCCTCCCAAGGATTCAAAAAAGTTAGCTAACTCTATTATCCATCTTTTGCAGGATAAAGAAAAAGCGAAAAAAATGGGAGAAGCCGGACGGCTAATGGTGGCACCGGATTTCAATCTGGAAATGATGCTTGAACGCATCAGTGAGGTTTATAAGGAGTCAATTGCAGAGAAAGGATCTGTCTTAAAATGGTGGCATTAATAACTGGAGGGGCTGGTTTCATTGGCTCACACATAGCTGAAGAACTCCTCAAAAGAGGGAATAGAGTTCTGGTGATTGATGACCTTTCTACTGGAAAGAGGGAGAATATCAGTCATCTTGAAGAAGACGAAAATTTTTCATTCATTCAACACTCTATCCTGAATGAGCCACTAATGGAAAGATTGGTCGGGGAGTGTGATATGATTTACCATCTGGCAGCTGCTGTGGGTGTACAGTTCATCATCCGCAATCCCATAAAGTCAATAGAAACTAACGTTCTTGGGACAGAAATAGTGCTGAGGTTGGCGGAAAAGAATAAAAAGAAGATAATAATAGCTTCATCCTCAGAAATCTATGGCAAAAATCAGAAGGAAATTTTCACAGAGAGCGATGGTAGGGTATTGGGGACAACGCTTACCCACAGGTGGAGCTATTCCTGCAGTAAAGCTTTAGGTGAGTTCTTAGCTTTAGCCTATTGGCGGGAGAAGCGCTTGCCCGTGATAATAGTAAGACTTTTCAATACCTGTGGTCCCCGGCAGACGGGGCGCTACGGGATGGTTGTGCCGAGATTCATTGAACAGGCAATTTCTGGAGAGCCTATCACTATCTGTGGAGATGGAAATCAGACGAGAAGTTTCGCTTATGTAAGTGATGTTGTAAATGGGATAGTTAACTTAGGTGGCCATCCCAGGGCAGTGGGAGAAATCTTTAATTTAGGAGGCGAGGAAAAGATTACCATTTCTGGTTTGGCTAAGAAGATAAAGAGATTTACCAAAAGTAATTCGCAGATAATCTACCTGCCCTACGAAGAGGTCTATGGAGAAGGCTTTGAAGATATGAGACATCGAATACCTGATATTACTAAGGTCCGCAGTCTAATTGGTTATGTACCGAAGGTAGGGCTGGAGGATGCTCTCAAAAAGACCATTGAATATCACAAGAACAAGAAGAGAGTCGAAATTTATCTTTAAAGAGAGGAGGTAGTTAAAAATGTGGAGTTTTGTCTATTTGTATGTATTTTGTTTTTCCCTTTTGTTGAGTCTATTGTTGACGCCCTGGGCAAAGAAGTTAGCCATCAAGTTCAAAGTTCTGGACTATCCTGGAGAGAGAAAGTTACAGGATAAGCCAATGCCCTTATTAGGTGGGCTGGCAATTTTTCTCGCTTTCCTTATTACTATAGTAATAAACATTCTTATTGTACTCATATTGAAGTCGAGCCCAGGATTTCTTAATCTAATTCCCGGCGAGATTGGTTCCACTCTTATGAGGAACCTTCCCAGGTTCTTGAAACTCTTGCCACAATTGACCGGTATTCTGCTGGGAGGGGCTGTCATACTTCTGTTAGGCTTGATAGATGATATAAAGGCCTTAAGGCCACAGACCAAAATTTTGGGTCAGGTTCTGGTAATTTTGCCTCTGATTACTCTGGGAGTCAGGATTACGCTATTTATACCGAATTTTTATATCAGTAGCCTGATAACTCTCCTGTGGATGCTGGCTATAATCAACGCTTTCAATCTTTTAGACAATATGGATGGCTTAACTACAGGCGTGGGGCTCATTGCTTGTTTCATCTGCTTCATAGTAACCTCTCAACAACATCAGACTTTCACCAGTATTGCCCTGCTTGCTTTTGCTGGTGCACTTCTGGGATTTCTTCGCTACAATTTTAATCCAGCGAAGATATTTTTAGGTGATGCAGGAAGTATGTTCATTGGTTACATTTTGGCTGTTTTAACAATAACAGCTTCTTACTATAAGGAAGGTCTTCCTACTCATTTGCCGGTAGTTATGCCCATTTTGATATTGGCAGTTCCCATCTTTGATACATTTTCAGTTATTTCTATAAGGATTAAGAGAAAAGAACCGATATTTGGTGGAGATAAAAATCACTTTTCCCATCGTTTAGTTGCGTTAGGATTCAGTCAGCGAGGGGCAGTTCTTTTTATCTATTTAATAACTTTCTGTTTGGGAATTACAGCTACCCTGCTTACCCAGGTAAATATTTTGGGAGGCATTATTATTTTTATTCAGGCAGCGCTCGTTCTCTCCATTATTGCTCTTTTAGAGGGTGTTGCCAGAAGAGAGAAGTTAAATTAAAACCTACAATCATCGTAGGGGTTCGATTGATCGAATTCGCGGTTAAGAGGTAGGAATATGTTTTCTAACGTTATAGAACTCTATCGTTGTCGGGCATTAATAATGAGTCTGGTCTTAAAAGAACTGAAACTTCGTTATCTGGGCTCAGTTCTGGGATTTTTCTGGACATTTCTAAATCCTCTCTTATTAATGTGTGTCTATACAATCGTATTCTCCATCTTTCTCAGAATCAGGCTTGAGAAATATCCCGTATTCTTATTTTGCGGACTCATTCCCTGGGTATGGTTCTCTACTTCACTTTTGGAGGGAGCAGACTCTATAATCAGGGGTGGTGATCTCATTACCAGGGCTCTATTTCCTCCACAGGTTCTGCCCTCCGTAACTGTCTTTTCCAACCTGGTAAATTTTATTTTCAGCCTTCCTTTGCTATTGATTTTCCTCCTACTTTTTAAGGTTAAGATAGGTGGTGCCTTAACTACCCTGCCGATAATTATGACAATCCAGACTCTTTTTACTATGGGGTTAGTTCTTATGTTCTCTGCTCTAAATGTTCATTTTCGAGATATTCAACATATACTTGGCAATCTAATTATGATGTGGTTTTTTGCTACACCAATTTTGTATTCTACGACTTCAGTACCGGCAAAGTTTAGGTTCATATCCTATATAAATCCTATGGCGATATTAACTAAAGGTTATCGGGACGTCCTATTTTATGGGCAGTTTCCTGATTGGCTCCTTCTGGGAATTGCATTCTGTTTTGGCTTTTTAGTTTTCTTTTTAGGGAATTTGATATTTAATAGATATAAAGAGTCGTTTCCCGAAGAGGTCTAATTGAGTGCGATTAAATTAGAAAACGTCTCAAAAATATTTGTCAGGCCACCATTGAAGAGAAAGTATACCACACTCAGGGAGACCCTACTACATTTTGACTGGCTGAAAGATAGGGGAAAGGTGAGATATATTGATGCTTTAAGAGATATCAATTTGACCATAGAAAAAGGAGAAAGTGTGGGAATCATCGGAATGAATGGTTCGGGTAAGAGCACTCTCCTTAAATTATTGGCAGGGATATATAAGCCCAATTCAGGCAAAGTATACATTAAGGGAAGGATTGCTTCTCTGATTGGGTTGGGAATAGGTTTCCATCCAGGGTTTACAGGCAGGGAAAATATCTTCATTAATGGTATGATTTTGGGCCTTTCACAGAGAGATATAAAAAGAAGATTTAATGATATTGTAGGATTTTCTGAACTTGAAGATTATATCGATGAGCCCGTAAGGACTTATTCTGATGGGATGTTCATGCGTCTTGGATTTTCGATAGCTACTAATGTGGACCCTGATATCCTGTTAATTGATGAAATCCTGGCTGTGGGAGATGAATATTTCCGATATAAATGTGCAGAGAAAATTGCTGAATTCAGGAAGTTGGGTAAAACTATGGTGATTGTGAGTCATGAACTGGAAGAAATTGAAAAATGGTGCGATACAGTGGTCTGGCTGAACAATGGTGTGATAAGAGAAATTGGGATTCCCAGTAAAGTAATAAATTCTTATCGAAAAGCCATCGCAGAAAAAGAAGGAAAGATACCATTGGAAATAAGAAGTAGCCAAGCAAAGCTTCGCGTGCCCGCACCATAAATATGCTCGCACAAAAAGAGGATAGGTTGTGGAAAGAGGAAAGGCCGTAATGAGAGTAATTCCATTTGTGAAAGCAGCTATGAGATATGAAGCCCAAAGTAACACCGCTGTTTCTAAAACCTTATCGGCAGATTCATTAGTTTCCATAGTTATTGTAAATCTGGAGAGGGGTGAAGACTTGAGGAGAAACATTGAGAGCTTAAAAGAAACGGTTAATGTTGCTTACGAGGTTGTTATTGTAGACAATGGCTCAAAAGGAAAAGAAACTTTAGATTATTTGGATGAGATTGACAGCCAAGCAACAAAAGGAGATGGCAGGATACTTGTCCACCGTGGTAAAGAAAACCTTGGTAATTCACAGGGAAGAAGATTAGGAATTGAACTTGCGCTTAAAACAAAGGCAAAATATATCCTTACAGTTGATAATGATGTGGCATACACGCCCGGTTGGGTGGATAAGCTTATTTCTGAGATAGAAAAATCTGAAGAAATCGGAGCAGTAAGTCCCTTGATATTAAATCCTCATAAAGACGGAAAACTACGAGTCCAATGGAATGGAGGAAAACTTGATATTGTTAGAAATTATTTTATGAGGTTTGTCCATTTAGATATAGGAAAAGTTTATGGTGAAGAGCAACTTGGTGGACAGGTTGAATGTGATTGGTTGCTTAGCACCGCGATATTGATTAAAAAAGATATTGCGAAAAGAATTGGCTTCAGTACTTCCTACCTAAATGGTTTTGAGGATTACGATTATTCATTCCAGATAGCAGAATTAGGATATAAGATGCTTAATGTTCCAGACGCCGTTGTTATGCACCACACTATAGCGCTTCAGGATGGTGAGAAGCAGAAAAGAGAGGCAAACTATTTACGTGCGAGGCGGGACTATCATAGGATGTTTGAGAGTATAATGGCTTTTATAGAAAGAACAGGATTCAATCCTGGGATGGAAACAAATTTCCACACTTGGAGATATAACAAAGACTTCTTAACGAGGCAAGGTTATCCTGATTTGTTAGGAGAAGGTAGATCCTTTAATGACGTTAGCGTAGAGGAAGCAAGAAGAGCTTATGAAGCAATCACCAAGGAAAGAATAAAGAAAGGGATAGCTGCAAAAGGAGGTATTGATATGGAGGAAGTATTTGGAAACATACCTGCTGGAAGGAAAATAAAATTGCAACAGAAGATTAAGAAATACTCAGTTGGAAAATCTCACTCAGAAGAGAATCGTATGATAAAGGAACCTTTACAAGTCGAACTTCTCTTTACGCAGATAGCGCATATGGCGGAGGTCATCGATGAGCTTCGGTCGAAGGTCAGGGACCAGCATTTAGCTATCATTGCCAAAGACCACCATATTAATAATCTAAATGAGCATAATGCGAATCTGGAAGAATTTATAAGGAATTTGACAAGGGAAATTGTAAACATTAAGAAATATTCAGTATTCTATAATTTATTATCGAGATTTCGAAAAGAATTGTTAATTTGGTTTGGCAAAAGCAAAAAATAATGGGGTTAGGACAGTCCTCCTTGACGGTGAGGAGAACGGCCAAATGTAGCAGCAGAGTGACACAGCTTCGGTAGCTCTGCCAGTAGCAAGCAAAGCTCACGCTTTGCTGCTACAACTGTTGTAGCTGCAGAGCGAAGCTCTGCTAAAATGAAGCAAAGCTTGCGCTTTGCTGCTACAAAAGAGTGCTCGACCAGGGATGTAAAACAGATGAAGATAGTTTATGTTGTCCACGAATTTCCACCCGATTATATAGGCGGGACAGGAGTCGCTGTTCTTGAAGTCGCAAAAGATATACTCGCAAGAGGACATAATGTATGGGTGTTGGCTCCCCAACCGTGGTTAGACGATGACCTTCCCTCAATCGGTTTCTTTGATGAAAAAGTTGAAGGGCTTTCGGTCAGAAGGTTGCTCTTCAATCCTGCTTTGTCTCCCAATACCGTGCTTTATGAATACTATAATCCCCTTTTATCCGTATATGCTAAAGATTTTTTAAGAGAGATATGCCCTGATATTATTCATATCTACCATCTTCTTCACCTTTCCTCTTCGATAATTGATGCAGGAAGGGAGTTGGGAATTCCTATCATCCTAACATTGACAGATTTCTGGTTCTTTTGCCCAAAATGGATTCGATTAAAATCCCATGGAGGTCTATGTGCAGAGGATTTTTCTTGGAGAGACTGTATTTGGTGTCTAAGAGAAGAGAATGATGTCTATCATAGGATTACCAGGGCATTTGATGAAGGAATGATGAAATTTTATTTTGAACAAGCAACATCGGGTAATGACTTCAAATTCGGTTTAGTAAATAACGGACAAATTTCTTCTTTGCTGTTTGCGGCAGCGGGTAGATTGCCGTTTCTTAAGAGCCAGTTAGAAAAAGTTGACCAGATTGTTTGTCGTTCGGTATTTTTGAGTAGAGTATTTCTTAAGAAAGGGTACTTTCGTAATGGGTTTACGATTGTGTCCCCTGGAACAAACATTTCTCCGGAGTTACCTTGGAAAAAAGGTCAGATTTCTAATATTACTTTTGGCTACTTCGGAGGTGGAAAAAAACACAAAGGCGCGCATGTTTTGCTGGAGGCGTTCAGGCAGATAAGATCTACTAATGTAAATCTAAAATTATATGGGAATTTTCCAAATACAGAATATGCAAGAAATCTTCGTCAAATAGCCAAAGGGGATGAAAGAGTTGATTTTATGGGTAACTACGACCGCACAGAGCTAACAAAGGTATTAGCCAGTATGGATATGTTAGTTATGCCCTCCGTTTGGTACGAAGCCTATGGCTTGTCAATCTTAGAAGCGTTTGCCAATAAAGTTCCAGTGATTGCCACAGATATCGGAGGCATCCCGGAAATAGTTCATCATGGATATAATGGGCTACTTTTTAAGAGAGGCGATGTATTAGATCTAAAACAGAAAATGGAACGCATTATAAATGAACCGGGGCTGGTCCAAAAATTTAAAGAGAATATTCCACGGGTTAAATCTGTAAACGAAGAATGTGATGAACTTTTAGACATTTACAAGAAATTGTTGCGATAACTGTAGGCACAGTTTCAACCGTGCAATAGGCTAAAATGAAAAGAATCGTCCAAGTAGTCCACGATTTTCTACCCAGTTATCCTTACGGAACGGAGAATTATACTTACCACTTATCCAGGCAACTGCAGAAAACGAATGAAGTTTACGTCTTTTGTCGGGAAGGGAAGGATTTTTTTGGTAAGGAGATTTCTAAAGATGAGTTATTCGATGGGTTGCCAGTCAGGAGACTGTATCATAATCCTCCTCCATCCTTCGAGGCGACCTATCGAAATTATTTTGTGGATAGAGAATTTGAACGTTTTCTGGATGTAGTTAATCCAGATATCGTCCACTTTCAGCATCTCGTACAATTATCCGCTTCAATGATTGAGGTGGCTAAGCGAAGAGGCATCCCTACGATTTTGACCTTGCATGATTTCTGGTTTCTCTGCCCGCAGGTCCAGTTATTGACCAATGACAATCAAATCTGTTATGGTCCAGAATTAAAGGTTAAATGTGCAAACTGCGAGAAGATTTTCCCTGTTTCCAGAAGATTAAAAAGCTCAGAAAGTTTCCATGATAGGAAAGTCAAATTTTTGAAATGCCCTCCTGGACCGTTGAAAATAGTGAAGAAATTACTGCCCTGGAAAATCAAAGCGGTTCTTAAAGAGAAATTTCTCAAACCCCAGCCTACTATATCTTCTCTCACTCCCGATATGAGGGCAGATATGATAGCAAAAAGGTGGACTTTCTTGAGAGATATGCTTCAGAAGGTAGATGTAATTCTTGCACCTTCCAGATTTCTAATGGAGAAATTTGTTCATTATGGAATGGCCAGAAATAGAATTTTTCATTTAGGTTATGGGATCGAAGATAAACCCTTTGTTAATTTCAGTAGAGAACCTTCAAATAAATTTCGCTTTGGATTTGTTGGCAATGTTTCAGAACACAAAGGGATAAGGCTTCTTATAAGGGCATTTAATAGAATCAAAGGGAACAGGGTAGCTTTATTGGCATTCGGGCCTTATAATCAATCTTACTTGAGTAAATTGAAGAAGGATTTAAAGATGGATTCAAGAATTACTTTTTATGGCTCGTTTGACAATAGAGAGATTTCTTCGGTCTTTTCTAAGTTCGACGTATTGGTTTATCCTTCAATCTGGTATGAGAACCAGCCAATTGCTATCCTGGAGGCGCTCCTTGCTAAAATTCCGGTTATCACTTCTAATCTGGGAGGCATGGCTGAGCTTGTCGAGGACAGGATTACAGGTCTTCTATTTGAAGCAGGAAATCCAGATGACCTCTGTCAGAAGATGATAAGCCTAATTGATGACCACAAATTGCTGAGAAAGTTGTCAGAGAGTCCGAGGCGAGTTAAAACTATAGAGAAGAATGCCGAAGAACTGAATGAGATTTATGATTCTCTCCTGTATAAAAAGGACAAAATTTGAACATATTAATTGTTAGCCATAATTATTTTCCTGCCATTGGCGGAGCTGAGAAGAAAATAAAGGAAATATCAGAGAGGCTGGTGAAATCCGGAGAAGAAGTTACTGTCTTTTGTTCCAATGCGGACACCATCGCGGCATATATTCGTCCTGAAATTCCCCTGTTGCTTCCCAATATCGAGCGGATAAATGGCGTGGGGGTAAGAAGGTTCCCCGTATATCAGGGGATGCGGCCATTACTAAATAGGGTGCACAGCCTTTTCTGGAAGTATGGGTTGCCATTTAATGATATTGTAAGGACGATATGGAATGGGCCAATCATATTCAATATGTTACCGCACATTCTTAAAGAAAAAGCCGATATTATTATCGCCACACCGTTCCCGTTCTTAAATATGTACTATGCGTACATAGCAAAAAAAATTAGAAAGATATCAATGGTAGCTATTCCTTGCCTGCACACAGAGGATGTTTGGGCTTTCGATAGAAAGATAATGTATAAGATTTTGTCAGATACGGAGATGATTATGGCAAATACAAATTATGAAAGAGAATATTTGATAGCTCGTGGAATAGAAAAAGATCTAATTTCCGTATTAGGAGATGGTGTTAACCCACAAGATTTCGGTAGCTCGAATCCAGAAGAGTTCAGGAAAAGATACGATATTGGTAATGCTCCTGTGGTTCTTTTTGTTGGGAGAAAGGAGGAATCGAAAGGGATTGATACGCTGATTGATTCTATGAGCATAGTCTGGAGAAAAATTCCGCAGGCGAAACTTATAGTAGCAGGGGCAAGGACATTCTATTCGAAGGAGATAGAAAAGAAGGTCTACGCACTAGATGCGGGAAAAAGAAAAAATATTATCCTGATAGATAATTTTCAGGATAGTGAAAAACCAAACCTTTTCGCTAGCTGCGACATCTTCGCAATGCCGTCAAAAGGAGAATCTTTTGGGATAGCCTATCTTGAAGCGTGGGCATCGGGCAAGCCTGTGATTGGATGCCGCATAGGTGCAGTGGCTTCTCTTATTGAAGAAGGAAAAGATGGCTTATTGGTAGAGTGGCGCGACCATTATGAATTAGCGAGTGCCATACTGAGGCTTATGGCTAATGAAGACCTGAGAAGAAAGTTTGGTGAAAGCGGCAAAAAGAAGGCTTGTGGTAAATATACCTGGGACATTATTACCGAGCGTTTTAGAGAGAATCTTAATCTGGCTATGTGTAAGGATAATAGGAGTAGCAGGCTTCAGTCTGCGTTTAGTAAGAAGCAGGCAGTCCATAGAAAAAATTTGGTGATTCCAGAGGGATCTGGTACTACAAGAATAAATAGAATGGACCTGAAAGCTATACTGAAAAAGATTTTAAAAAAAGCCCCGGTACTTTTTCGTATAGTAACCTACGTATATTCCCAAGCAGAGAAATTTGCACACCCGATAATCGATAAGAGGATTTTCTATGAAACATACATTTTTATAAAGAACAATCCTATGAAACTCAAAACTTATAACGAAGGTTTGGTAGAGAGAGAACAGGGCAGGCGTTCTCCTATAACTAGAGCAATGCCTACGTTTATGGCTATGAACATGGATACTCAGTGTAACTTGCGTTGCATAATGTGCATCCGTAGAAAATATTCTCACGAAGCGCTTAATGCACTGCAGTATGATTTCAATACCTATAAGCGGGTAGCCTATGAGACTTTTCCTTATGCGAGATGGGTACAGTTAGCGACAGCAGGGGAACCGCTTATGGCTGGTAATCTTAGAGAACAATTGAGAATTATAAAGAACTACTCCGTGAAATTAGACTTGATTACTAATGGGACTCTACTCAACAACGATAACTTAATAAAGGAGATCTTACAAATTCCTGGTTGTATCCATATATCAATTGATGCGGCTACAAAGGAAACCTATGAGTCTATTAGAATTGGTGCAAAATTTGAGCAGGTGATAGAAAACATTAGAAGGTTCAATCGAATTAGGGAAGAACTTCATGCTATGCATAAGTCCATATTGTGTTTCTCGGTTGTGTTGATGAAGCGAAATATCGAAGAATTACCAAAGTTAATAGAGACGGCCAAAGAACTGAGAGTGGAGTCTGTAGATTGTTCTCATGTAGCTATTTTCGATGAAGGAATCAAAGATGAATCTTTAGTTTATCATAAGGAACTTGCTAATTATTATTTTAGGGTTGCCCAAAAAAGAGCCGAAGAATTAAATGCGCATTTGAATATTCCTCCATTATTTAACACGGTTGCTGACGGATATGACAACAAATTAAAGCACAACTTAAGAAATGAATCTAGGACATGTCCATTCTTATGGAAACGAGCTTATATCGAGTGGAATGGAAATGTTTCACCATGTTGTGTTCCTGGCCATCCAGTAATGGGCAATGTTAAGAAAAGATCGTTTCGAGAAATTTGGAATAATGAACTTTATCAGGAGATGAGAAGGAGACTAAATACCAATGACCCTTTTGAATGTTGCAAGCACTGCTTCATCATTGCTCCGGACGATGATGCTGCCTACCTCAGAATTTAGTCTCTCCAGTATATTTCGTTTTGGGAAACCTATAGAATAGTCTGATAAGAAATCTGGAAAAGCTAATGAGTCAGCCATTGATAAGCACAATTATAGTTGTCAGAAACCATCGAGAACATCTGGACGATTGTTTGACATCAGTTATAAACTTGAAATATCATCACCTTGAAGTTATCCTTGCTGATAACGCTTCAACTGATGGCAGTGCCGATTTTGTTCAAAAAAAATTCCCTTCTGTGAAGCTATTAAGGTTTGGTAAGAATTTTGGTTTTGCTGAAGGGAATAACAGAGCCATTAAACAGGCAAATGGCGACTATATATTTTTGCTTAATCCTGATACGAAAATAGAAGCCAACTGTGTGGACAAGTTAATCAAAGCTATGGAACAGGACAAGACTATTGGGATATGTATGCCCAAGATGCTGATGTTTAATGAGCCATCAGTAATCAATAGCACAGGAATTATTGCCAATGAAATACTACAGGGAAGAGATAGGGGGGCCTGGGAACTTGATTGCGGGCAATACGATAAGGAGAACCAAATCTTGGGTGCCTGTGGGGCAGCTATGTTTATCCGCAGGAACCTATTTGAAAAGATAGGCTATTTTGACAGATTTTACTTCACTTATTATGAGGACCTCGATTTCAGCATACGCAGCTGGTGGAATGGCTACAAAGTCAATTTCGTTCCTCAGGCAATAGTCTATCATAAATATAGGCCCTTCCGAAAAGATATACTTAATGAGTATATTGACCATAGAAATCGCTTAAGAATGATGCTGAAGAATATGTCATTCCCAACATTGTGGTGGATGTTACCAAAAAGTATATATACCGACATCAAGTCGGTATATCGCCATCTCAGAAGAAAGAGACTTAGATTGGCTTACTACAGACTTAAGGCACTAATCTGGAATTTGATTATCCTGCCAGACACCTTGGTAAGAAGAGCAAAAGTTCAAATGGGAAGAGTCCTTAGAGATAAGCCGACCATTCTTATGCTGGAGGCACTGGATAGGATAATAAAGGCGCCAACGCCCAACTATGAGGTGAGGTACGAGGCGACAGTGAATAGAAATGGTTTAGATCCCCGGGTAAGGATGGGAGAAAACGACAGCAAACACCTTGGATTCGGCTGGTATGATGTAGAGACTTGGCCGGCGAGAAAGGTTCGTTGGACCACAAACTATGGAGTAATTTTCTTGAAAAATGCCCTTACGGGTGGAGAAGAGAAAACTTTAGAAATGGAAGCTTATTCCCATTTCCAGACAGAAGGCGTGGCATGGATAAACGGAAGAGGAGTTGGAGAATTTGTGATTAAGCCAGGAGAGTGGCAAAGATTATGCCTTAAGTTCTGGAATGATGAACAGGTCCTAAAAGTGACAATCAAGCTTGCAGACACTTTTATACCAAAATTAGCTTTGAAAATAAGGGATAATAGGACTTTAGGAATTGCTATATCAGAGGTAATATTGGTCTCTTAGTCCCATTGGAACAAAAATTAAAGTAAACTGTTCACTTGAAAAAGTGCTTGACGGAATCGGTTTTTCGTGGTATACTTATGCCTAGAAAAGGGCCTATTCAATTATAGGCCCTTAAGGTAAGCTAATGGCATCCCCAACCTATTCCCTTTGAAAGGAAAGGTATAAATATGACCTGGCGGCGATGCCCATTGGTGCCTTGCACAGGGCATGAGTTTATTGCCATACCGCTCAACACTTTTTTGGGGAAAATAGCAATATATTGTGGTTTGGGGCCTCCTAAGGTTCCTATAGTGGTGAGGCCTAGCGGGAGGGAGGCCCAGATAATGGCTGATCCGAGCTGCCGAAGGCTCGCATAGCCAGGAAATAGAATCCTGGCTTTTCGGTGGCTCGGATTCTTTGTTTGCAAGCGAGAAGTAAGCAGTTCGCTTTAATTCTATCAGGTAGGGTTCCGATTCATCAAACCCGTAATTTAAAGGAGGTGAAAAAGATGACCAGGAGAATGAGATTAGCCAATGGTCTCCTCAAGATTGGAGAGATTGCCAGAGAGGCTGGAGTATTGGCTTCCACCATCAGGTATTACACCGACTTGGGGCTTTTGAGAGTAGTAGCAATCACTCCGGGCGGCTATCGCCTCTATGACAGAACAGACACAATGGAAAGAATCCACACCATCAAGACAATTAATGGTCGAAAATGGACGCTTGCTGAGATTAAACAGGAGTTACAAAAGCGCAATCAATAGGGCAGTACGATGGGTTGCGAGCAGGGAAAGGAGATGAAGATATGCCTCAGGAAAAAACTGACAGAAACCTGCTTAGAATCGGGGAGATTGCTAGGGTAGCAGGGGTTCCACTATCCACCGTAAGGTACTACACGGACATAGGTCTTTTGAAAGTAGCCAGCCGTACAAACGGAGGCTACAGGCTTTATGATAGAGAAGAGGCCTTGAGTATTATAAGGAAAATAAAACCAGTAGTGGACAGACGAAGAACCTTACAGGAAATCAAAGAAGATTTAGCCAAAAAGACCAAAAAGAAAAAATCATATTAAGGTGGCCAATGCTGGCTCGAAGAATGTAGGGGTTCGATTCATCGAACCCGTGACCGAGTAGGGTCGCTGTTCCGACGAATAATGAGGAACGGGTTAGCGGCGCCCGCGAGATGGTGAGCGGGCGGGTCGCCGACTGAAGCGAAGCGAAAGGAGGGTCGCTGTTCCGACGAATAAGGAGGAAGGGGTTAGCGACGCCCGCGAGATGGTGAGCGGGCGGGTCGCCGACTGAAGCGAAGCGAAAGGAGGCGAAGGAGAAGTGGTCAGGAAGAAATTGCCGCCATATGGCTTACTCAAAATTGGCGAGATGGCTAAACTGGCGGGCGTATTACCATCAACTATAAGGTACTACACAAAAATTGGTCTATTGGAAACAGCCGCCGCTACGCCCGGTGGTCAAAGACTTTACGACAAGGAAGATACCTTGAGCAGGGTTCGTGTGATTAAGAACATCGAAAGGCAATATTTACCTTTACAAACAATTAGGAAAATTCTCGAAGACCACAGGCGAAAGGCGCTGTGAACTGCGCTCCAATGAGTGGGTGGGCTACCAGACTTGAGTGGTGGTAGATGCGACCTTCAGGTTGGGTAGTCCGGGAAGAGGGATGAGAAAAAGTAGCCTGTCCCCTTTTTGTGAGAAAAAAGTACCTGTCACCTTTTTGGAAGGGAAAATGAAGAAAATTTTAACTCTGTCTATTGCTTTAATACTTGTTGCCGGAATTCTCTCTCTGGCAAAATCGGCCGATATCGATACCGACACTGGCGGGCCATCAACCGCTTATCCCAAGGACAGACATATAGTTAAAACCAGTACCGGGGTTGTGGTTATATATTGGCGTGCCTTCTCCCCAAACACCGGAATTAGAGGCAAAAAGTCTACAGATAATGGAGCTACGTGGACAAACTTAGGGAACGGAAGTGGTTCAACGCTAATTGGGAGTGGGAGTGGGAGTGGAAATGATTTCAGCATCTGTCTCGACTCGTCCACCAATAATATCTATGTAGCTTACAAGGAGTCTAATGACATCTATTTCAAAAAGTTAACTTATTCTGTTTCTGCCGGCACCTGGACACCGGGTGTGCAACAGTCCGTCGAGGACCTTGACAACAACGATACCGCACATCCATCTATCACAAGAGAGAGTGACGGAGATATATGGGTTTCTTATGGATACTACGAGGCAGGAGGCAAAGTGAGGTCAAGGTACTCAACCGATGAGTTCCAGAGTAGCAAGGTGATCAGGGATGTCACCTCATCCCATTCAGGGTCATATGAGGATAATTACTGGTCGGCACTTGTTATTCGTAATGGCAATCCTTTCATAGTATACGCAGATATGCATGAAAGTCGTTACAAGTGGTCATACTGGACAGGCACTTCCTGGGCCTCTACTGGCACAATTACTGATACAGATTTGCCAAATTCTGGTGATGACTTCTCTATCACTATGATGGGAAGTGATGTCCACTTCGTGTATAACCAATCTGCAGCTGGCATAAAACATAGATATTATAATGGAACTTCCTGGTCAGACCCGGCGACAACACTTTCAGCAAGCACCTCTGATAAGAATGTAAATTTGGCCACGGATGGCACTAACCTGTGGTGTTTTATTTCCCAATACGTTGCCGCGAATTCATATAACATAAAATATAAGAAGAGGTCGGGTGGCACCTGGGATGGAAGCTGGACAGCCGTTACTACCGATGATGCTGATAATATATATTCCACGACTCCTCCCAGCACTACAGAGTATATTCCACTTGCCTGGACCAAAGGAACCAACCCGGCTACAGTGACAGTGAAATTTTCTTCAAGCGTCGTCATCGGGGATACCACATCTCCCGCAGCGATTTCCGATTTAAGCGGACAATGTGATAGCCAGACAGGGGATGTGAAGCTTTACTGGAGTACTCCAGGCGATGACGGCTGGAACAATACCCTTCCTTCGCAAAGTGGATATAGAATTGACTATTCAACCTATTCTAAACAATGGAACAAAGACAACTACCAGGTCTGGATTCCCACCTCTGGCGTAGCTCCTCATACTCAAGTTTCCCGTACAATTACCGGCCTTACTGGCGCCACAACCTGGTATTTCCAAATCTGGACTCGAGACGAAGTCCCCAACTGGTCAGGCCTCTCCAATGGCGCCACCGTCTGGGTCAACCCCGTCTTAAGCATTACTATTGAACCCTCAGTCCGTCCTTTTGGAGAAGTGCCTGCTAACCAATCGGATGTCCTGAGTGACGGATTCACGGTAACGAACACTGGAAATGTAACCCAGAAATACCAGTTGCGCTTAACCGGTGTTCCCACAGGCTGGACAGCAAAGAATGTTGCCGGGGCGCCAGGGTGGGAAGAAGTAAAGATCCTCGGTTTATTCACCACACAAAGCCCTCTGAGTGCATCTCATTTTAACGATAATCCTCCAGATACAGGCGATGGTGACATAGTGCGATCTACCAGCAATGACACAGCCACGAGCACCAATTTTGCTATCTCAACGGAGGGTGCAGGAGTAAAAGGTTACGACGTCACGGTAAGTGGAATACGTTATTTGTGGTTCCGTTTCGATGCTCCTTCTGGAACAAGTATAAAGAATGAACAGTTCTTAACAGTAACCGTAACAGCAATTCAACAATAGGAGGAAAAATGGAAGCTGAACGAACGGAGATCAATTCGCAATTAAATAGAGGGGGTACCATGGAAGAAACATGTGACATTAAGACAAAGGTGATTGAGTGCTGTAATCAGATAATTTACTGGGGAGTGATGGTTTTGGTTATTTTCTTGCCTCTTGCTTTTAATCCTAAATTTCTCGATGCATTTGCTTTGCCTAAAGTCACCATGCTTCGCATTATAGTCTTAATAATGTTAACCAGCTGGCTAGTGAAAACGATCGAGAGCGGAGAATTTACCTGGAGGAAATCGCCTTTGAATCTGCCGGTCTTAATATTCATCGTTGTGACTTTTATTGCAACCGTCTTTTCTACCAACCCTTACTTCAGTTTCTTTGGTCAATATATGTACCACATGGAAGGTCTATGGGCGACGCTCACTTACGTCGTTTTGTACCTTCTTGTCATCGCCAATTTAGATGAGCATAGGATACACAAGATTATTCTTGTTTTTCTAATCGTAAGCGGGGTTACTGTCGCGTATGGTCTACTCCAGCATTTCGGCATTGAATTTGTCAACTGGCAGATTTCTTCTAAGGAAAGAATATGGTCAACTTTGGGAAATCCTAACTTCTTTGCCGGTTTTCTGATTATGGCAATTCCATTAAGTATTGCGATCCTACTCGAATGGAGAAGGCAGAATAAAAATGGATTATCCTTGAACACAAGTTTAATAGTTACTCTTTTTTGTCTCCAGTTACTCTGTTTAAACTTTACTTATTCACGAGCGAGCTGGGTTGGGCTATTTTTTGGATTAGCAATTCTCGCGGGATTATGGAGAAGACAACTGGGGAAGATGAGAAAAATTTTCAAATTGACTATCTTAGTTTTATTCCTTGCGATTTCGTTCATCTTTCTATTGAAAACGATAGAGATGAGAAGGCTGGCTTTAAAAAACTTAGAGCCCTTAGAAACCCGTGGTTTAATTTCAAAAACTGCCCAAAGGTTAGTTTCCATAATCGATTTAGGCGAGGCAGATGCTGCGTCTCGCATCTCCGGATGGAAAAGCGCTTTGGAAATAATTAAAGAGCGCCCATTGTTGGGAATAGGACTTGACACTTTTAGCA
>Ga0315310_10001059_pt1 | contig 17348 bp, 15 predicted proteins | sample TDP5_MG_FD_203630 | JGI IMG/M metagenome (GOLD analysis project Ga0315310, IMG submission 203630) | Freshwater sediment microbial communities from Lake Towuti, South Sulawesi, Indonesia - TDP5 | ecosystem: Environmental > Aquatic > Freshwater > Lake > Sediment | place: Indonesia: South Sulawesi... | reverse complement strand
GCCATAAAGGTCCCGCATAATCGAGCGGCGCGCCGCAATTCGGACAATTGGGGGCAAGCGATAATAAATTTTGTGTGGGCATCCGGAAATCACATTGAAAACAATGGACGAGATACCCAAGCTGTTGCAAGGTTGAATCGGTTTTATGGGCCCCAAAATGAAGGCATGCATAGATCCGAATATAATGGTCTATGCTATAGCAGAGGATTGGCTCAATTGCAATTTCATATCGAGCAGCGGTATTTACAAGGGCATTAATGCATAGACGTACGGCTAATTCATGACAATATTCCGTGCGAAGAGGGCGTCCCCCGTACTTGCGCAAACATGCCTCTGGTTTAACCCCACACAGCGGTGCCATATCAGTTGCGGTAAGGCAGATTAACCCAGAATCCATTTTAAGGGCGCGAACTGCTGCATCTAAAAATCGGCTTGGCGATCCGAATGGATCTACATCAATAACATCAAATCTCTGCCCTCGTTTGGCATAAGCATTCATTACATTAAGAGCATCATCATTTTGGATTTCAATACAATTAGAGAGCTGATTTAATTCGATATTTTTCTGCATTAAGGCATAGGCTTCGGGCGATACATCATTCATAATAACCCTTTCTATCTTCGGGACTTCTAATTGGAGACGAATTCCCCGAACCCCCGTTGCTTCAAGGGGAAGCAGGATTGACAGGGATCTTTTAAGCCTTTCTTGGTAGACTTTCAATACAAGGACCGCGACATCCCGATTCATTTCCATCAGAGCGTTATAGAAAACAGGCGCATCCGTTACCACACGATATTGGCTTATATCTGGTATTTCTATATGTGCAGCTCCTTCCGTAATGGAAATTAATGAAAATGAAAACTCTTTCATCGGTCAGAACCACTTTTCATCTAGTCAAATATATTACAAAACTCATAAATGCAGATATTCCTTTAGGTATTCAATACATAACACTGCCATTTTCAAATCTTATGTCTCTAAAAAAATAACAAAAATCAGTAAGGAGGCTTTTAAGAATGTCAGAGGATCCTTTTCAACTTCTAATTTTTAACAGCCTCACAATAGCTTTATTAATTATTGCCTTAATTGCATCTGGCAAAAAAATTAATCATTTTGCTATCTTAATAATGGCAATTTTATGGGGACTTTTGCCTTGGCCATTTTATAATTTAACGGCAAGTATTAATTCTATTTTTACAGTCGCTTTTCTGCGCTTCTTCATAGCCGCCATATGCGGCTTCTTATTCATATTTACTTTTCTTATTTTAAACATATATTCCAAACGCAAAGCAAAATGGAATTGGTTTCAATATTCATTTCATGATTTCAAAGTACAAGTAACTAACTATCTGTCTATTTCCACACATAAGTCACGCATTGGTAAAAAGCAGGTTAATATGCCATATTTGCTATATTATTTTATACTGGGAACCTTTTATTTCGTTACAATTTTATTCTATTTTTTTAGTTACAAAAACCTCGGCGTTATTTTCACTGCTATCATAAACATGGTCGCCACAACTATTTTCATCGCTATTTGGAATTGGCTTCGAAAACAAGAATACATCGATTCCATTAAAATTACCTATCTCGTAATGTTATTTATTGCAGGAATTCTTACAATACAGAGCCTAATTATAACAGAAATTACTGCATCTGTCTCATTTGGAATAGTTTCCTTAATTACGACAATTTTAACCTGGGTCGTATTTATTATTTTGTCCGGAGCAGATAGTTATACACAAGCTGAGAAAGAGCGAATTCATAGTTTTGCTGATAAGGCCACCAATTTCCAAATAAGCCGATCAATGGTGAAATTGACTCTCTTCTTTTTTTTCAGCGTATTAACCCTTCTCCTTTTCGCCTTTTTTTTAAATGTCTTTCCCGTAGCAGGCTCAATTATGACTGAGGAAGTCATAAACTTTATTAAAGGCTTACAGTATTTACCTCAGCTCCTTCTTAATCCGTGGGCATGGTGTATCGGTCTGGAAACTACTGTGTTTCCCTATCTACTTTATTTTCTAACTCAAACCAATTGGTCATCTCGATCGCTAAAATGGGATCAATGGCTTGTAATCCTTGCAGGGTTTGAGCCATTAACCTCTATATTTGTGGGAATCTTTGTGGGTAATGAAGCTTATAAATATAATTTGGTTATTCTTATACTTGCAACGATAATTTTAGCCTTATCAATGCTTTTACGGTATTACCATGAGAAAAATTGCTTGAGATCAATTATTCTGCTCAAAATGAAGCGAGGTAGATTAATGGATCTATTGAATTGGGTAAAACATGACCCTAATATAGTAGAAATCAAAACAATCACAGGACACTATGATGTTGTCCTACGAACACTTTTCCAAAGTAATAATTCCCTAAAAACTTTCATTGAAAATTTAAAAGACTTAAATAGCACTTTAGAAGTAGAAAATCTCATTGAATTTGTAATAAAGAAATGAATTTAAGGAGATAAAGGATATGATAAGAGCATTAATGGTGGTTAATATCAATGCGAATGAAATGAAGAATGTGATTAATCAATTGGAGCAAATTAACGAAATCAAACAAATTTCAACCGTTGCGGGGATCTATGATTTGATCCTTGAAATTAGTGTTGAGCAAATGGAAGATCTCAATGAACTCATAGTTGAAAAAATCGATTGCATTGAAGCTATTAAAAGCACAGAAACTTTCATTGTTCTGAAAGATTACAAATGAATCTCTTTATTGAAACACCTACCACTTATTTTATATTATAAAGTATTAATTTCTAGGTTGAATTTAGTTGAAATACATTATAATTAAAAATTTGGAGCCTATTGCGTTCATTAACGGCTATCAACTGAATTTATTACCAATCCCAAAGCAGATTAGCGAAATTAAGGGATTTTCCAAAATTCCCAATGGCCTTATTATCGGGTTCTATGATACTACCTTGAAAGATGTAGTTCTCGAAATAATTACAGAGACGCTATCTGCCTTTGGGCCTTATATATGTGAAGAAACATCCGAAGAAATATCCATTGACTTGAGTCTATTTGAATTGCCAAGAACTGACTTCCAAGATGAGACCTATATTCTCCAATTCACGGAAAACTCAGCAATAATCATAGCGGAATCGGACAGGGCAATCTATTATGGGGTCAATACGTTCTTACAATTAATGAAAAAAATTGATGACCAAATAATAGTGCCAATTCTCGAGATTCAGGATTACCCCTCCTATCAAATTCGATGCATTACAGATCAAACGAGTCGAAACCAAATCCCCACCATAGAAAATTTAAAGAAAGTGATAAAATTCCTAAGTCAATTTAAAATGAACTATCACTATCTTCATATGGAAGATGGTTACAATTTTCAAGCTTATCCAGATATTGGTAAAGCAAGAGGCGGTTATACTGCTGAGGAAATAAAAGAGCTTCAAGACTATGCACAACGCTATTTTATAGAAATTGTGCCTATGTTTAACTCTTTTGGGCACCAAGACAATATAATGCTAACTAACTACCCGAAATACTCTTATTTAGGAGAGTTTCCTGGAGCTGCCTGCTTTAATATAACCAGCTCTGAAGTCAGATCATTCATAAAAACTTTATATGAGGAGCTCTGCTCCGTCTTTACTTCAGACTATTTTCATCTTGGTCTGGATGAAACCTGGGATTTTGGTAAATATCATTCTAAAGAGATCATTAAACAACAAGGTGGAAAAGGCAAAGTAATGCTGGATTATTACAAATTTCTGATAAATCTAGCCAGAGAGAACGGTAAAACAAAAATCATGTGTTATTTTGATAATCTTTTAAATGAAAAAGAGCTATTAGAAAATCTTACAAGTGATTTAATCGTATTTTATTGGGATTATAGTCCAAAAAAGAAATACAAAAAAGCTAAAAAATTACGAGACCGCGGCTATTCCGTGATTTTAAGTCCCACACTCTATGATTATACGAGAAATTTCATGGATATAAGGCGCACCATTCAAAACGTTGTTACCATGGCGCAATATGGATTGGAAATTGGCGCTCTTGGGATCGCAACTTCGGTTTGGGGCGATTTCCTCAATGAGAATTTACGGGAATGGAATTATTTTGGCTATCTTGTGACCGCCGAAGCCGCTTGGGCACCCCAACAATGGGATCCAGAAAGATTCAAAAAAAATTTTGCTTATTTCTTCTACGGATTACAGGATAACGCAATAATTGAAGCGCTTGAGAATTTAAATATCTATAATGACTTAAATTGGATTTATCCCGCAAAATTTTATGCCCATATGTGGCGTCATCCCTTTCCTTCTAAGAATATAAAGCCCAAAGTTAAGAAACTGAACTTAGTTCAAGTAAAATCTGAAAAAGCGCTTGAAATCATTAATACTTTAAAATCCAAGGTTGAGAAAAACGCAGATAATTTGGATTATTTGGAATATGCTGCAAAACTCGGAATTTATCTCGCAAGGAAATATAAAATCCCAAAAGAAGTCCAAAATCAATTGAATCGTGGCGAGGGGAAATACAATCCCGGGGACTTGATGGGTAAAATTTCCCAACTAAGAGATGAGTTTCTTTCAATGAGGAATCAGTATCGTGAATTATGGCTAAGATGCGCTAAACCCAATGGACTAGATATCCTGCTTGAAAAATTCAATAGTGCGCTCTTCTTTTATTCCGAAAAAATTCAAGAAATTGAAAATGGAATCATTTGGACTGATCCTTTGATCAAATCCGAATTTATCACAGCCCCAAAGAGAGTTAAGATTGGACACCCTATCTTCCTCCGTAGAAAATTTATAATTAAGAAACCCGTTAAAAGCTGCCACATTCAGGGAATGTGCGATATGGAGATGCGCCTCTATTTAAATGAAGAGAAAATCGGTGAGATCATCAGTAAAATGGCGCTATCCGTGGAAGCCATAAGACATCGCATTCAATTATTCGATATAACGGATAAGATAAAATTGGGGACCAATATTATATGTGCAGAGTGTCATAGCTACCTCAGTTCTCGCGTGGCTGGTAATATCTATATAGAAATTGAATACCATAATGGAGAAAAAGAAATAATTTTATCAAATTCTGAATGGAAGGCTAATTATTTACATGATTTGAATTGGTTGCAAACTGATTTTGACGATTCAAACTGGCTTAACGCCAAAAGCCTCGGAGCCCCTCCTAAAATTAGTGGACATGTTACCAAACCAATTATTTCGCTGGGTTTGAGATCACAGGATCTTTACTATTATGCTCCGGATGTCTTCATTCAGGAGTCCTATCCCTTCCTCCCCTCTTTCATAATTGATTTTGGTCGTTGGCTAATCGGCATGGACATCTTCTAATTCTAAAGCTGGCATCTTAATGACTCAAACTCGCCGGAACCCCTATATTTTTATAGCAATCAGTATTATTAACCTATCTTTTGCCGCAATATTTGTTCGGCTCTCCAATGCTCCCTTTTTAATCATCGGGTTTTACCGCCTTTTCTTCACAGTTCTAATTCTAAGTCCTGCATTTATTTATACTAAGAGTTGGAAAAAATACTATACCATTCCAAAAAAGACTCTATTCTCAATTATTGGTGCAGGAGCTTTACTTGCAGTCCATTTCAGTTTATGGTTCGTGAGCTTGGAATATACAAGCATTGCAAGCTCTATGATACTGGTAGATACCAATGCTATTTTTATAGCAATTCTCGCTTATATGCTATTGAAGGAGTCTTTGACTCGCAGACGAATTATTGGAATTATGACCGCATTTATCGGTGTTATTGTCATTGCCATAACCGATTGGTCCTATTATACGCCTATTTTTGGGGATATCTTGGCGCTTTTTTCAGCTATCGCATTTTCTTTCTATTTACTAGTAGGTAGAACCATCCGACAGAAACTAGATTTATTACCCTATATCTTTTTACTTTATTCTTCTTGCGCGATAACTTTTTTCTTCGCTGCATTAATCTGGGGATATCCTTTTTTTTCATATGGTCTCACCGAGTACCTCATTATTCTCGGTCTTGCTCTTATTCCTACTATTTTTGGACATACTCTCTATAACTGGGCATTAAAATATGTCGAAGCCACAATTGTCGGAGTTTCGCTTCTTGCTGAACCTATTTGTTCTATTCTTCTCGGGATATGGATACTCGGTGAAATTCCCTCTTATCTCGTTATATTGGGGGGGGCTTTCGTGCTCAGTGGAATTTATATTACGGTGCGATTTAAATCCAAAAATCCAAAACAAGCAAAAATTGAATAGAAAAAAATTATAAATTCATCACTTCATCGGCGATTTCCAAGGCTTCATATAAGATTAAGGTCATATATTTACTCTAATCCGTTATTTTTTCTAATTTTTACTTATAAATCGAAATAAGAAAGGGGAAATTTTTTAATTTTCTAATTAGGAAGGCTTACTTCAATTGCTTTATCAGGGCATGTTTCGGCGCACTTCCCACAATAATTGCATAGAATAGGGAATGCTACAATAATTTTGAACTCCATCGGTTCCTCCCCAGGATTCGGAGTCCGTTTTTGGGTGTATGCTAAGAGGTTATAGGGACATGCCTTCACACATAGAATGCCACATTCCACCGGACCCCGGCATAATTTCTGCTTAATTTTAATTTTCATTCGGGATTGCATGATAATAATTTCTAGTTCACGATAAAAGTGATAAATAACAATTTTCAAAATAGCAAGCTTGCAAGGCATATTTAATTAGCAAACTCGCTATGGGTTAAAATCACCATTTTTTAGTTAGTCTTTAAAGGAGCCATAGACTGACTATCACGAACATATTTGGAGATAGTTGTTATGAGTGCTGTCCCCATTATTGAAAAAATGGATGAAAAAGAAGAGCAGTATCATAACTTAGTAAAAGAAATTCTAATTACTCTTCGAGAAATAATTGTGACAAGAGTGTATATTGCGATTGCAGATGCCATTGGGACTCTGCAATATATCGAATCTCCAGTATTTGATCAATATATTTTCTTCATCCGCGGATATACTCGGGATAATTTTCATTTAATGGAAGTGGGTGATTATAGTCTTCCCTTTGGGGGCATTAATCTCGCCTTTTTTAAAGTTTCCTCAAAAGCCCTTATTATTCTTTATGCCCCTCTAGGTCCTGTGGGGCAATTCCTTTCCTTCAAGAAGTTTATGGGTAAATGGGCAAATCGCATCGATGAATTAATCGGCGACATAGATTATAGTTCATTTTGGCCTGAACTTCAGGATTCCTCTCCTGAAGGTTTATCATCATCACCTGAACTCCAAAAATCTCTGACTGAAATAGATTCCTCCTCCGAATTACCCCTCAAGCAAGATCAATATACGATTCGAGTTCCGGTACTCAAAATGAAATTGACTGAGAAGGAAAAATTTCCCCTTAAACATATGCTGGTCCTGCAACTTTGCGATGGAAATCACTCGGTTGAAGATATTTGTAAGATAACCCAGTTTCCGCAACTGAAAGTCGATCTCATCATTCGAGAATATCAAAAGAGAAAACTCATTGAGTTACGAAGAATTGTCCAATAACCAGATTTAACTTTATATTCGCCCTCTTTTCGTTGCATCCTTTAGAATTTTTTCCATAAAAGCGGTTTGCTTGGACCAATCACATTCGATGACTTGTTCAGGACAATATAAATCGCATAAGTAACATCTATCGCATTCCTTCACCCATATAGGGTAGGGATCCAGTGTAATGGCATCTACTGGGCAAAAGCTCGCACATTGAACGCATTGCGTGCATTTTTCTTGATTTAAATGAAAATCTGGAAACCAAAGTTCCATAAAAGGTTCTGTCCGCCCCTTCCATCCAAATTTCGCCCAGTCATTATCCTTCGTCCAGAAGTCCACTTTTTCGGGTGTGTTGGGATCCAAAGCCTTTGCAATCAGGTTTCGACCAAATTCACGCGCTTCAGCCAATTCTTTTTCATTTGGATGCCCTATGCTCCTTGGCAATGCCGATTGCTCAAAATGCATGTAGCAGCGATGCTGATCTAATCCTATCCATCTATCATATCCCTCAATTATTCTTAGCCCTTTCTTATCGAGCACCTGCTTTATTTTAAATAGGGCGGCGCCCGGGTTTCCTCCACTGGTGCAAAACAGGAACCCCTTAGCGTGGTTGAGGTCTTTGAATGCCTTAAACACTTCAAATAAGTGGTATGGAGGAAAGAAATAATAAACAGGGGTTCCTATACCTATTAAATCATAATTTTTAAAATTTAAGTTTTCAATTAACTCTAAATCATCCTCCAACTTCACAAATTGCACTAATTTGCACCGGCTCCTCTTTGAAGTTAGCCCTTTTGCAATTTCCTGTGCAATTCTTTTCGTACTTCCTTGCGGTGAAAAATAAAAAATCAAACAATTGAGATCTGGCACTTAAACACCTTTCCTGCCTATAAATCAATTGATTTAATGATGCAATAAAAAGGTATCTTGAGCTTGTTTCTCTTCTTGGGAAAAATAAACAATTTTATTTATAAAAATTCATATTAAATATACACCAAAAGAATGACTAGAAATCCAATCGAGTCGAATTGGGAGTCTTATGTTTTATGAGCTGCAAATTACGTTGATTGGCATTAATTTAATATTAAATTTAATTATTGTTAATAACATAATGGAATTATTGAAATCTCATTTCAAATTTTAAAGTTCTAGGCTCTTCAATGGGCCTTTCTGAATTTTACTAATTTAGGAGCTGAAATAAATGCAATATACTTACAATGAAATACCTGAATCAGTCAAAGCCAAACCTTACTTCCCTCTTTTAGCGAATGTATGGGAAGTGTATCAAACTTATGGCTGGGAACGCACGCTCAAGTTTATTGACGAATCGAAAATGGGCGTTTATGATTTCTTTGAGACTCGTTTGAATGAATCAATTAATACCTCAAAGTTGCTCATTGAAGGAGAATTCCTTTATCCGGAAAAAGTACTCTCGTATATCTTGGTCATTCCGAGCTTAACAATTCGAGCAGATCTGATTCAGGGCACTCAAAAATTATTGGCAGGTGATAGTGCCGATATGACTTTTATTTCTCTGGACGATGTGACCGGCGAAATTTTCTGCTTATTAAATGGGCATTTAGAGGATGGAATTCCGGTGGATTGGTGGTTGGTTCGCCCAGAAGACGAACTTTTGGATCGTCGCCATCTTAAGCTTGGTTATAAGTTGCGAGAGATACCTCGCCGGTTCAACAACGTCATTAAAGCCTCCGAGAAACTCGTGGATGTGTTTCGAGACATTCGTAATGAACGGACGCCCCAATGGTCCACTGCCGCCTATTATTCTGCTTCTGTTTGGGTCTCTTTCGCCCTGAATGTTATTTTTGAGCCCTCTAACTTCGAATCTATCGCCAGCACCTTTGATGGCTGGGCTGCTAAAGAGCAATTCAAGTTACCCGACTACCTCTTCGCTTTCTATCCTTGGCCTTCTATGCTAAATTTGTTTTTTCTTCAGGGACGAACTACTTTTTCGAATAAAATAAGTTGGCTGACCACAGAAGGACATTTGTTTCTACAACCATTTGAAGAATCGACACTCCAAGTCGTCAAAACATTACATGCAGATATTTTTGCGCTTTATCAAAAAGGTATTTGTGAAGAAGGGATTCCTTTCCCTATCCAAACCCTAAATTCTCATTTTCCGAATGCAAAGGATAAAAATAACCCAGATTATCGTTTTCAAATAAAATATCCGGAAGGGGATTTCATTCAAATTGATGATCTAGGCTTAAATTTCGAGGAAGTACTTGAAGGCGTCTATCTAGACATTACCACTGAAACACCCAGTTCTGAAAAGCTGGATTCTTCCAAAGTCCTTTCCGTTGGAATCGGTTCAGGCACCAAATTTCGATAATCTCTTCTTCAGCAAAATTCAAATTCTTGCTTTATTGGGTTTCCACAAAGTAGCCATATTTCAGAAAAATTAAATTTCTTTTTTAATTATTTCACCTTAATATGATAAAAAAATTTTATAGATTTTATAATTTTGATAACCTTCCATCATAAAGTGAATAAAATGCAATCAACTGTATTCATTAACCCCATTCACGGGTCCTTGACTGATTGCGTTCGCGCCTGTTTCGATGCCTTCGGTGGAGTTGATTCCATTGTGAAAGGCAATGTTTTTCTCAAAGCGAATATGACGATGCCAATCCGTTCGGCTATTACGAATCCCGACGTCGTGCTTGCTACTATACAAGTAATTAAAGAAGCTAGCACTAAGCCTAAAAATATTTACGTTTTCGATAATGTTGCCGTTGGATTTTTTACCAGACTTTGCTTTGCAGTAGACAATTTGGGTAAACGAATCCGGAACTTAGGTGCAAAAACGCTGTATTTAGATGAACAAAAATCGATTGATGTCGAATTTAATGGAACAGCCCTGGATAAACCCATTCCTATCCCTAAAATCCTATATGAGAACTTGATTGAAAATAAATCTGAAAATACCTACATTAATCTACCCAGATTAAAAACGCACTTACAAACCGGATTATCGAATTGTATCAAGAACCAGCATGGGCTCTTATACGCTAATGAGAAAGTATATAACCACCATCTAATAGATGAGAAAGTGGTTGAGATCTTAAGTAAATTTAAACCTGATTTCCATCTTGTAGATGCTTCAAATGTCGTGGATTATGGGCAATTCGCTATTTTACCTGAATGGGAGATTCCTATGGGGCTCTTATTGAGCGGAACCGATCCCGTCGCACTAGATACAGTAGGTGCAGAATTACTAGGAATTGATGAGGTAAAGCACATTCAATTAGCCGCAGAACGTGGGTTTGGATGTAATGACCTTTCTGCCATCAATATTTTACCTTCATCAGACTTAATCGCACAGTATAAAAAGCAGTTACATTGTAAAAACATACCACTGACCCCTTCGGAAAAAATGGTTTTAATCCGTGGCGAAGCCTGTCGGACGGGCTGTTTAACGCTCGGACTCTACTTCATCATATTTACCCATGATACGAATTATGGGCCTTGCGTGGGCGTGATTGGGAAAGGCGTGGATACCACGGAGTTAGACAAGTACGTTGGTCCATTTATAGTGAATGGTCCATGCGCTGTCTCTGAATTAAAGGACTACTTTGAGACCCGAAAAACCCACGGCGAAAAAATTAAAGTCATTTACATCAATGATCACTGCAATCTGGCTGAATTAGCTAGGGTTGTAGTAAAAACAGCCAAAATCCCCCTTAAATCACTTTCAAAATTATCAGATTGTAGCATATTAAAATTGATTGAATTGTATATAGTTGCTAAATTCCATAGAGTTAGATGTCAATTCCTAATTTAATCCAAACGGCATCAGCTGACTTTGCTCGCCGTAATATACCCCATTTTGTTTAATAAAACTAGGACAATAATCGCCCAAGTTATGTCATAAATTGCCGCTCCGATTAATATAGGGATAAGCACCGGTACTACAATCATATTAAAAATGGCTGCAGGTAACACTATAAAGCGCAATAATATATTCATTTTTGGAATAATCGCATAAGTCTCAACATCCTTCGTTGTATAAATTAAAAGATAGCCGAAACATATTAGAACACAACCTGCAATTTGCGGAAAAATTGGTACTTCGATTGAAACTCCCATATATCCAACTAGCAAATGTATAAAGATAAAAAAAACCCCTAAAATTATTTCAACTATGCCGCCAATAATTAAAAGCCACTTTAATAGGATCGAACTCTCCAAGCTCATTCAGCTCCAATTCTTCTCAGAAAATATTCTCCATCGGAGAAAAAAAGAAAATTTATTTTCCTTTCCACTGTGGTTTTTTCTTTTCTAGGCGTGCGACTGCTCCACTGAAAAAATCTTTGGTTTGGAGTAGCTGCGAATTCGCCAAGCCTTCCAACTGCATGCCGTACTCTGCATCTTTTCCGTAACACAAATCTATTAATCTTTTCGCCATACCAACGGCTAAAGGCGCCGCTTCAATGAGTTTATCCGCGTAATCCAACACAATTTTATCCAACTCCTCCTGATCCTTTGCTACTCCATTCAGAATCCCCATCCTATATGCTTCTTCTGCACCAAAAGTCCGCCCTGTCATGATAATGTCCTTGGCATTCGCAATACCAACCAGACGGGTCAATCGAATGGTTCCACCGACATCCGTAATGATTCCGACGAGCGATTCGGGCATGGTAAATGTTGCCGATGCGACTGCGAATCGGAAATCGCACGCACAAGCCATTTCAAAGCCCGATCCATAGCAATACCCATTGATTTTTGCAATGACCGGCTTCTCAAGTTTTTCAATTTTCGTGAAAATCGGCTGTAATACGGTATTCAACCAATAGCGGAAATTCTGCGGTTTTGTGGGCGCCCCCGCTTGAGCTTGGGCTTGGCCTGTGAGCATTTTTAAATCGATCCCTGCACTAAAGGTGTCTTCTCCACCTGTTAGAATCACGACCCGGGCATCACTCTTTTCGACTTCCTCAAATGCGTTCTGAAGGGCATTAAACAAATCAAAATTTAACGCATTCTTTTTCTCCAGCCGATTCATCTTTATTGTGACGATATTTCTCTCTTCATCTTTCTCAATTAATACAATATCCTCACTCATTTTACTCACCTTTCAATTTGACCTTTTATCTGAGTTATGAATGATAATTATTTATACAATTAAGTTACATTCACTTAACTATAAACAATAAAAAAATTACTGAATCAATTAATAAATAAATTAGAGAAGGATACAAGATATGGCATTTCCACCACCTGATCCCGTTTTTTGGGATCGTATTCTATGGTTCTATAAAGATTTGGCACCTTGGGATCTATTAACTCTCTTTCGAGACACTTTTCCAATACTTCTTGCACTCTTATGCCTCTATCATTCAAATAAAACCTTTGGATGGTGGAAGACTACTTTATTTTTCATTGGATCATTCCTATTTACATCTTTGGAAGAGAATGTATGGATCCTCATCGGTTATTTTACTGGAACACCAACATACTACTTCAGTCCTGAAAAATATTATCTCTGGTTTGGCGTTTGTCCCTTTAGTGTGGCTGTAGGATGGTATTTCATCGCATATAGCATGGTATTTATCGCAACTAAGTTGTTCAAAAATAAAGGGGTCTACACTAGAGCCGTTGTCGGCGGATTGCTTGCAATGAATCTTGATTTGATGATAGATCCCATTGCAGTAAGAAATTTTTGGTGGGCTTGGCCCCAAGCTCAAACTCCCGCAACGCAACAAACCACTTTTTGGATCTTGGGCATTCCCGTGACCAACTTTATCGGATGGTTTCTATTAATCTTTCTATTTGCGATTCTATGGGAAAAAGTTCCACCAAAAGAAGAGGCTTGGAAACGGAAGAAAACAACCGGAGTCTTTTTCCTATACCTTGCAGGATTACTCGGCCTTACCTTACTGATTTTGGTGGGCGCACAAATTTTGATAGCGCTTTTACATATAGGTGGATTCAATATAGGTGATCCTTACTTCCGTATCTGGTGGGGTGGTCCTCCATGAAGAAGAGAGATTATTTACCCATTTTAGCTATTTTGATCATGTGGATTATTACAGGCATGAGTGGATCGAGTACGCCCGGCATAACTTTTACTCAGCTCGGCATTTTGACGCTGATTACCGTACCTCTGCTTCTTGCAATCATTCTATCCATCCGCGCTATTTATAAGGAACACAAGACCGAAAAAGAATAAATCGTAACTAATTTTCTTTTTTCTTTATTTTTTGCAGAAAGAGTTGATCTTATCACCGTTTTTGGCGATTGTAGACCACGGCTGCGAGAAGGAGGAATAGCACGGTCATACCCACTAGCACGAGGAACTCCAGCCATACGGACTCGAGACCAAGCCCTGCTAGCATATTTTTTCGCAAAATAATGATGATATAGGTCATAGGCAGAATATAACTGACTGGTTTCAGCCAGTCGGGAAAGCCATCGATAGGGAATACGAAGCCTGAAAGTAGCACCGATGGGATAATTATGAGAGGAATGAATTGGAAAGCTTGCTGCTCATTCTTTGCGAATGCAGAAAGGAACAGCCCCAATGAGAGTACATTGATGGCGAATATGAAGAGCATGAGGAAAACATATAATATATCCCCAACGATGGCCACATTGAAGAGCAGTTTCACGATTAATAGTAATAAGGAGGTCTGAAGGACTGCAATCAATGAGTAGCCTAGTAGATTGCCTAGCACAACTTCCATCCTGCGAGTAGGAGTAGCGTTCATTCTCTCCGCCATACCAGACAACCGCTCTCGTACATTGAACACGATAGAGAGGAGCAACATGAATATCATGACTGTGAAGCCCAATATACCGGGCGCCATATTATCCACTGGTCTATAATCTTTGTTTCCATATTTGTAAGTCACATTATATAGGGGTTTAACATTGCCACTCAGATTCACTAACATGCTAGTTACGGCACCTACAACTGCAGCCACAATCTGTGGGTTGGACCCATCTACATATAATTCGACCGGTTTCAGTGGTGGAGTTGTAAAGCTCATAGTGAAATTTACTGGAAATACGATCAGCGCCCACGCTCCCGATAATAAGCCAGGTGAATGTACTTTATCAAGTCCTTCCGCCACTGTCGTGACGTTTTCCATAAGGTACACCCTGTTGTCACCTGATAAGAGCGTATAACCCTTAGATGATATGGATTTATTGTCAAGGTTACAAATAATGACCCTTACATTTCGCACATCAGTGCCAAATGCATACCCGAACACCAGCATCATCATGATTGGCAGAAAAACAATTAGGCCGATAGTCCGACGATCCCTTTTCAGTGCGGTGAGATTCTTCTTCATAATCGCTAAAACACGATGCCATGAGAATTCCATTAATTCGCCCCCTTATTCATGAAATTCCTTTTGATTTGCTGCTACTTTAGTCGTGCCCTTACTGCTAGTGAAATGGCTGAATACTTCGTCCATGGTTGGTTCGATGAGTTCCATCCCGTAGGTTTGTGTGTGCCGCTGTACGATTTCGAGGATTCTGGTTATATCAAAGTCCCCCGTAAACTTAATGACCGCAAAATCGCCGTCCGCCTGTGAGTACAGCCCTAATTCATCTTGAACTTCCTTGATAATAATAGCTACCATGTTTGGCGCGCGGACTTTTAGTGCACGACCGTTGGGGATTTCCATTTTGAGGTCCCTTGGTGCCCCCTCTCGTGCGAGCATCCCATCCTTGAGTAGGCCTATGATGTCACACTGTTCTGATTCGGTGAGGTAATGTGTCGTAAGTACAATGGTTTTACCCTGTTTTTCAGTGAGTTCACGGAAATATTGCCAGAAACTGGCACGCAAGTCTGGATCAACGCCCACAGTAGGCTCATCCAAGAATAATAACGGTGGATCATGAACAAGAGAGCAAGCCAGGGATGCTCTTCGTCTCATGCCGCCCGAGCACGCCTCGATCAAGCGATCTCCAAACTTTTCAAGTTCTACGAGTTTGAGCAGCTCTTCCGTCCGAGTCTGGATATCCCGCTTTTTCATACCATAAAGGCGCCCGAAGAATAGAATGTTTTCAAAGATCGTCAACTCAGTAGCAAGAGAAAGATCTTGTGGCATATATCCAATGTGATGTATGACCTTTTTGATGTTTTTAAGCGGTGTACCGAGAATAGTCGCGGTGCCAGAGGTCGGCAGGAGCAATCCAAGCATGGTCCTTATGGCGGTAGTCTTGCCAGCCCCATTCGGACCGATAAGACCATAAATCGTGCCCTCTTCGACCGTTAAATCGAAATCTTTAAGCGCAATAAAGCCATCAAAGGCCTTTGTGAGCTTGGTCGTTTGAATAATCTTCATTTTCTCACAACCAAAATAATGTGATTTCTGAGAGTGGTCTAAAGTCTGTAGACTTTATTTAATTTTCTCTTAAAATTCATTCTGTAAAGCGATGAATTGTGTGCGGTCTATTAACTTCATTGCCCTACGATCACAGACTGCTCGACAAAAGCCACAACCAAAACAACCGATAGGACTCACAATGATTCGTTTTTGATAACCAAACCCAAAAAGCGGTGATTTTTCAAATTTTGCTGATAAGGCGGCAATAAGTTTATCAAGAATTTATTGTTGGATTTGTCAATTGAATGACACTAAGTATTAAAAATATACTAAGGTTATCGAGTAATTTCCGATCCTGAATTAATTCAATCCAATTGAATAATCCTTTAATTTGAGGGACTACAATTTCAGTGTCTTCTTTTATTAAATCACTCTCTCTAAACTTACATTTTAACTCATTCAGTCCTTTCCGCAACTCATTTTCTGGAACCTTCTCGATTAAAGTGGTAAAAAAGTCAAAAATCTCGGTATCTGGCAGATCTATTAAATCATTTAAATAAGAAAGCAAATTTTCCTGGAAATAATTACTCAAAGGTGGAAAAAATTGTAAAACTGTATTCAATACATGTAAAAGGTTGTAGTAGCTAATTCTTTGGGGATCCTCCATAATTTCTTTAAAAACCATTGCAGGTTCAAATTCTTCGATTTCAGAGCTAGGATTATAAGAAGACAAGGCTTCAGTGGTTGTTATTGGTGGGACTGAATCTATAAAAATCGGGATTGAATGATTTTCTTCTATCTCAGACGTATCGAATCTAGTAGTATTATTAGAATTTGGTTGAGAATTGATGATAGTAGTGGAATCAATAGTTATTAGGCCGGGCGCTTCATTCAAAACTTTTTTCACAATGGATTTGAATTTATGTTCTTTTTTATAGGTAGTAAGGAATAAATTCACACTATAAGTGCTTGTTACGCCTGCCACAATCATGATTATTATCATAATAGGATTAATAGGGTTTGTCGAAGCGGTTTCTTCTTCAATTTTAATGTTCTCTGAAGTGGATTGAATAAATTGAATTCCTGCCAAATCAGAAGCCCGAAATCTGATTGTATTTTTTGTCAAAGAGCCTTGATTAAAAGGAACTGCATTTACTTTCAAGTAGAGATATCCAATAGCTCCATTATGAGCTGGAATGGTACATTCGGCATCCAGAAAAACCCCATTAACTGCTGCCCAATTAGTCGGATTTTGATTGCCAGTTGTCGAGTATGCATATTGAACGCTTGAAATGTTAATTCCTGCACCTGAAACGAAAATTCGACAGATAATCTCCGGGGTTTTATCTTTAATAACATTTTGGGGTCTTATTATTGCAAAATTGGTAATCGTGGCAACATTTGCATCATAAACTGTTAATCCTAAATATATAATTGAAAGTGAATTAATATATTTCCCATCACAACATTCAAATGAATATGAGTGTGTTCCTGGGGTTAATTGGGTCTTAAATTGATAATTAAC
>Ga0315310_10001056_pt1 | contig 17361 bp, 12 predicted proteins | sample TDP5_MG_FD_203630 | JGI IMG/M metagenome (GOLD analysis project Ga0315310, IMG submission 203630) | Freshwater sediment microbial communities from Lake Towuti, South Sulawesi, Indonesia - TDP5 | ecosystem: Environmental > Aquatic > Freshwater > Lake > Sediment | place: Indonesia: South Sulawesi... | reverse complement strand
GCACTGGATAGTTACATTGGCGTCTTGACGAGTAGGGGAAATGGTTCCGTTGATTGTTACGCTTTCGCCGAGAGTGATAGTTGGCGGGTACATGTAAACAGTGATGGTGCTGTTTGCTTTCACAATTGTGATTTGTTTGCTTTCGGTGTGGGTTAGTCCGTCGTTGTCAGTGACCGTTAGTTTTACTGTAAAGTCACCGGCTATGGCATATTTATGAGCCACGACTTGTCCACTAGCGACTGCTCCGTCGCCGAAGTCCCAATTCCAGGCAGTAATTGTGCCATCGGCATCAGTGCTGGTTGATGTGAAGGTGACTGTTTCGTCCACGTCCGGAGATGTGGGTGTGTAAGTGAACGATGCGATTGGAGGCGCTTTTACGACTAGAGGTATTATACTGCTTTCACTTTGGAGTGTTTTGGCGTCGCCTGGCCAACTTGCCTTGAGTTCATAGGTTGCAAAAGTTGTCGGCGTCAAGATGTAGGAATACTGGCCGTTGGAATCTGTTGTTACTGTTGTGAGTGCAGTCCAAGCTCCGCCGCTGGGTCTGGAGTGGATTGTCACGGTCACTTGTGTGCGCACTGGAGATATTGCTCCGCTAATGGTAGTGCTTGCTCCTACAACAACTGACGCTGGACTGGCAGTGATCGAAATTGCGCTGCTCATTTTTGCAATGAAAATGGATTTTATAAGAGAGTCGGTTATCCCTTCGTTGTCTTTGACAGTCAGGGTCACTGTATAGGTTCCATACGCGCTGTAGGCGTGGTGGGTTATCGGATCGGTTGTATTGATGTCAATGCTTCCGTCAGTCTCAAAGTCCCAGAGATAGCTGGTAATGTTTTTGCAGAGCTGTGCGCTTGAGAGTGAGGCATTGAAGGTTATGGCTTCGTCGACGACTGGATGTTCAGGCGAATAGGTGAAAGAGGCCGAAGGAGCCCCAAGCGGTTTTAGATTGACTTTGCCGTTGATGAATGTGTTGTCTCTTGTGTCATCGTCTGGCAGAAGTGATTTGGCGCTTATGGTATAGCTTCCCTCAGCGACTCCTGTGGTATTCCAGGTGAAGCTTAGGATTGTAGTGACGCCTACGTCCAGAGTGATGCCCGTTTGCGTTCCAACGGTAATCTCGTCGCCTACAACTACCTCATCTGGCCACCAGTCAACCGTCATGTTGTAAACCGTGACATCCGCATACACGGCTAAGTCGAACGTTTCGGTGAAGTTGCCTTCATTCTTAACTGTGACGTCTATACTAACCGAGTTGCCTGGAATGACCTCTGTTAGAGATGTAGTGACATTGGTGACGGCTACGTCATGGACCGCCACATTGGAGAAGAAACCGTCTTTGTTTGGATAATATGTTGAAGCCGGGTACCCTTCCTCGATATGGTCGTAAAGACTTGTTTTGTAGAGGTTTAATACACTGCTTCCTGTAGATGTGACAAAGAAGCCAAGGCTGACTAGCAATCCGTCACCGCTTGCCCACTGCTCTTGAGGAAGAGAGCCTATAAGTGAGCAAGTAACACTCATCTCTCCCGTGAGATTGGCCTCATCCCACGGGGTGTAAGCAAAAGCAGTGCTACCCTTGTTTTTGAGAAAGTCACCCTCCTTAGTATAGTTTACGTAAAACAAAGCAGGATTCCATTTTAGAAAAATTGCCCAAGCATAAGTAAAAGGAGCGTCCTTGACTCTTATTTTAATCAAGAATTTGTTGCTTGGGGGCGTGGGCATGACGCCTCTGACTTCTGGGGGATCTACCCAAACATATGTTGCAGGAGACGCATCTATTACGTTTATCATATTTACCATGGTTGCACTGAGCAGAAACATCACGATGAAGGACATCCGCAGCAGGTTCTTACAATGGAGCACACTGCTGATTTTCAAGTACTTTCTCCTCCCTCATTATTTCACTAGTAAACTTCATTGCCTATAAAGGTATTTTAAAGTTCTTCCCATATGAAAATACTCAGTAGAAAAATTAAAAGATTGGCTGTCTAGACGTTGTCGTCTACAGCCCTTAAAAGAAAAAAGAGTTTTGCGGCGACAATTTTCACTACGGAACCGAACGTCCGTATTGTCGACCGCAGAGGTGCAGGTCTTCTATGTCAACCTTTCCGTCAGGAGTATTTGTAGGTCCTGTTATATCTGCGATCTTGTACTGGGACCAGTTTGGATCTGAACTGGTTTTTCCATAGGCTTGGGCTATGAAGCTTAAATCCAGGTTGTTAACCTTTCCGTCAGGTCGATTCTGGGGTCCCGTAATGTCGCTTACGAATGTAACAAGGAGTTTGCCGTCAGTGCGTGTGTTATCAGCGGTATCAATTTCACCAGAAAGAGTTGGCACAGAAGCGATTATGGTGTAGTTGCCCTCTGCGTCACCTATGGTGTCCCATGCGAGTTCATAAGTAAAGCTACGAGCTTCAAAGTTTCCTGACCCACTGAGAGAAGAGACTGTGGTTGTGCCGATGAGAGTTGTGGCGGCGTAAACGTTGAGTGTAAAGGTTTCAGTTGCGGTTCCTTCATTTAAGACAGTGATGTTGATTTCTGCAACCTCGCCAAGGTGCACTATTGCATTGATTACTTTGATGTCATAAACCTTTATGTCGTGTATTGGCGGGGTTCTGTTATAGAAGAAGCCGTCGTTGTTTGGGTAGAAGGTGGGAGCTGGGGCTCCGCCTTCGCTGTGGTCGTATAGTCTTGTGTCGAAGAGGTTTAGTAGGCTGCTCCCCTGAGCCAGCACCTTGAAACTGAGTTCGAGCAACCATCCGTTGCCGCTTGCCCAAGGCACATCGCCTAAAAGCGAGCAGACAACCGACATCCTCCCTTGACGATTAGCCTCATCAAATGCTACTGGGGAATAAAGAAGGGTGGTTATATACTGTGGTACCCATTTCTCCTCCCACGGGTCCCACACCCAGCGATGGAGGAAGTCGCCCTCTCTGATAGAGCTTACGTTCAAAAGAGCAGGATCCCATTCTATGAATAAATCCCATGCATAGCTGGCAGGGGCGTCGGTGACGCTTATGTTGATCTTGAATGTGTTAGGCGGCATTACGCCGCTCACTACAGAAGGATTTACGTAAATATTAGTTGCAGGGGAAGCAAAAGTTACGTTTATCATAGATATTATTGCCGTCATACTCATGCTAATGAAAAGAACCATGACAAGTAACGACGATGAATACTTCTTAACCAATTTCATCATCTTTCCTTCTCTCTTTCACGAAGAACTAACCCTCCAAACAATATAAAACTTATGGAAGTAATTTCTTGTTTTATGTAACTGTCTCTCAGGGTCAGTTCTGTGCGTAGTTTTTGCCCAATTCCCATAGGTCAATAATGTCTACGGTGCCATCTCGGTTCAAGTCGGCGTATGGGTTGAATCTACTCTGCCCTTCTTTTGTTCCATAAGCATTGCTCATAAGAGTTAAGTCTAAAAGGTCAACTTTTGTGTCGCCGTTCACATCGCTGGGGATTGTGACTGTAACCATACCGTCACGATAAATATTGTCTTTGATGTGGATTTCGTTTGGAACCAAGCTCGCTTCTGCACTCATCGAATAGATGCCTTTTAGGCCACTCGTATTCCACAAGAAGGTTATTGTTGTTGAGGTTCTGCTACCAAGAGTAATCGTTGTAGAATTAATGGTAGTTGTATTGGCGTACAAGTTGACATTGAAGATTTCACTTCCGTCGCCTTGGTTTTCGACAATAACACTGATCGAAACAATTTCGCCTTTGTTTGCCCTAGTTGCAGATGGCATGACGTTGGTGACAGCCACATCGTGGTTGATGATTTCACTTGATGTCTTATAGTATATATCAAAATCCTTGTCTTTGTCTGCCGACCACACCACCCAAATCTTCCGGTTGTCAATTTGGACAATCGAGGGAGCTATATCGTTCGATAGATCGTCTGTTAGTTGGGCATCAGAGGACCAAACTGAACCATCATAAATCTTATAATAGAGCTCGTCTTGGGCTCCGCTCGGTCTGTCAGATTGCCAAACAACCCAGATAGTACCATCCCTAGCCTGAGCAATCGATGGCACCAAGTCGAAAGCAAGGTCGCTAGTAAGTTGATTGTCAGAAGACCAAGCGGTACCATTAAAAGTCTTATAAAACAATTCGTAATTTCCTGTTCTGTTTGAAGACCAAACAACCCAGATCGTTTCGTCACAATCTTGCCCAATTGATGGATACTCGTCAACGCTTGAATCGTCAGTGAGTTGTGTCTCTGTTGACCAAGCTGAACCATTGTAGATTTTATAGTATAACTCGTAGTTCCCAGTTCTATTCGAGTGCCAAACTATCCAGACAAGCCCACTAGTGTCTTGCATAATCGACGGATCTACGTCCCAGTTAGGCTCTGTGGTGAGCTGGATGTCGGATGACCATGATCCATTGAAGGTTTTATAAAACAGCTCGTAGTCTCCGGTTCTGTAGGATGCCCAAGCCACCCAAATGGTTCCATTATTAGATTGCATAATTGATGGACTTGAATCGTAGTTTGGGTCTGCGGTGAGTCGTGTGTCAGGCGACCAGTCTGTTCCGTAATTTGATGAAGTCTTATAGTACAGTTCATCGTTACCGAATCCTAGTCTGTTTGACACCCAAACAACCCATATGGTTCCGTCCCTAGCTTGCATGACGGACGGGCTCATATCCTGTTTTGGGTATGTGGTGAGTCGCGTTTCTGGTGACCATTCGATTGCCTTAGCGAATGGTATGTTTACCATTAGAACAGTCATGGATAGAAGCGTCGCGGTCAAGACAAAATTAAGTGCACATGCGTTCTTCATCTATCCAGACCTTTGAACGGATAAATGCAAAAAGGGGGAAAGTAATGGTGATCTGTTGTAATCGAGTTTGCTACTCTGCTCTAAGTTTTAGTGTTCTGCTGAAGCCGTCGGTAATGGTTACAGTGATTACAATGGGTGGGGCACTGTATAACGAATAAGCAGTGATGTAATACGTGCCGGCGCCTGTCGCGGTCCAATAGGCGGAAAGTACGGTAGTTCCTCCAGCTGACACCGTTGCTACAGCGGATCCAATGGTAGCTATCCAATAGCCTGCAGCGTCTCGGATCTCAAAGAAGGCTTTGACCTGCACGTCAAAAGTTCCAGTGTTATTAATGAAGGCTTCGAGCAGGTTTGGCGTTCCAACTGTTGTTTTGATTCCTAATCCTTTCCCTGCTTTTCCGTTTACTTTTAATCTCCAGCCGTCTAAGCCTGCATAGTAGAAGTTTGTTGCATCGACAAGGCCGTCTTCGTTGTCGTAGTATGTTGCGGCAGGGTATCCCGATGCATCAAGATGGTCGTATAGACTTGTGTTAAAGAGTTCTAAGTGGGCTGCCCCTGGAGCCTGAACAATAAAACCAAGCCTAACTAGCCATCCGTCGCCGCTCGCCCATGGCACATCGCGTACAAGCGAGCAAGCAATCCGTATTTCTCCCTGGAGATTAGCCTCATCAAAGTATGGGTATCCCGTCCATGAGAAGCTGGGTCCAGTTAGCGGAGGAGGAGGCTGAACAAGGAAGTCTCCCCGTTTGATGTAGACCAACTCTAGTCTTTCGGGATCCCAGCTTAGAGAGATTTCCCAAGCATAGGTAGCAGGGGCGTCTTCGACTCTTATATCGATTAGAACTCTGCCATCTGGTGTCCCCACCATCAATGGAGGATTCATCCAGAAGTATGTTGCTGGGGAAGCCGCAGTTACGTTTATCTCTGTCATGCTGACGAGAAACGTTATAATGAGCGATGCCCACAACAGCTTATGAGTTAGTTTCATTTTTTCTTCTCCTTTCTCCTTTTGAGCAATTAAAAATAACCCGCCCACGTTTAAAAGCCTTATGGAACAATCTTACAGAGGACAACTGCTTTGGAAAGACCTTGAAAATTAAACAAGTCTTGAAAAGACTCGGCTGCTGCATAGTGGACTCTTTTTCAGCTGACTTCTATGTTGATTAACATTTACATTTTTTCCTCAGCTAGTGTTTAGCACTTCGCTGCGTTTGTCCAACTCGCAGTTTTCCGTAAAGCCTTAGGAAATTTTAAGCGTTATTTTTTTTTATTTTTTTAGTTCACTGCATTCTTTTATGATTGTCTAGAACGCGCACGACGTGAATGCTTGCAGGAAGATTGGAGTAACTCCGTTTGATGTCTTGCGGAAGCTTTCATGTATTGGTGCAGAAGTGAACCATGTAAAGAAAACAAGAGAATTAAATAATTGTTGAAGTGATTTTCTGTTTCTTTTTAAGTTGCAGAAACAAAACCAGTTTCAATTTTTTCTTCGTGGTAAATTGATTAATAATTGTATTTGGATATTCTGCGTCTTATTTAAGGTTTGAATAGCGTGGGGGCAATTGCTGTTGTAATACTAACTGATGTTGTTAGGTTAGAGCATGTCTTAAACTTGACCTATTGAGTTTTGTCGCTGCGAGTTGAGTCGCTTGACTCCTAGTTGCTTTTTTAATTGGCTTATTATGAATGCTCTCAGTTGGTCAGAATTTTTTGTTCACCTTGCAACATACATGTTATGTCAATGCTGGTTTTGGATGACTGTGTCCATTTTCTTTCATGCGATTGCTTACGCTTTTATTGGCGTTGAGTTTGCTGGTTGAATTGGCTGTTTGGTTAGTTTGTGCTCTGTAACATTTTTCCATAAGGCTTTTAAACGTGGGCGGGTTATTTTTAATTGCTCAAAAGGAGAAAGGAGAAGAAAAAATGAAACTAAGGGTAATTGCAGGAATAATGGTGACTTTGCTTCTAGTGAGTGTGGCGTTCTATGCTGTTCCAACTACGGCGGCGTTTGTTGAGCCACCCATTAAGATAGGCATCATAGGTCCTATGTATTGGATACAAGGCACAGGCATGTGGGAAGGGGCTTTGTTGGCGCAAAAGAAGATTAATGACGCTGGCGGTATTCTGGGTCACGAAGTTCAGTTGTATCAGGCAAGTACGCATAGCAACGCTGGAGAAGACCCAACCAGTACAGGAGGAGCTACCGCAGCGACAACGCTGTTAAATTGGGGAGCGGACTTTGTAGTAGGAGGCTTTAGAACCGAGGCCGTTGAAGGGGCGCGTAGTGTATTAATGCCAGCTCAAAGAATCTTCATCATCGACGGTGCATCCACCGACGAATTGATTGACAAGACCCCAGTGTCGTATTATCCAAATACTGTGAGAGCCAACTACGCAAAGTACAAATACATGTTTAGAGTTACCCCCGTCAACTCGACTATGCTTTTCAAATCCATCGCTGCCTTTTTGAAAACCATGATGATATATAAATTGATGCCTATATTTTCAGGATACTACTCACCAACTCAACTACCACTCAAGATTGCTGTTGTTTCGGAAAATCTTGCCTGGACATACTCTATGCATTACTTCCTCACTTGGGAAGACTGGTGGAACCTACAAACAGCTATTGTGCCGCAGCCGCCACCAGGGCAACCACCACCACCATATCCGCCAGGAACAGAGATACCAGGTATGGGAATGACGTATCCTCCCGCTCTTGGGTATCCCCCGTTGCCAGGAATCGACGTAGTTTACGAGGCAAAAGTTGACCCAGTAAGCACAGCGTGGGTTCCAGGAACCTTAGCAGGCATCGAAGCCTCTGGTGCTCGCCTCATCATCGAAGTAATTTCAGGACCATCAGGCCGCGGCCTTGTCTCAAAATGGGCAGAATTGCAAACTAAAGCTGCACTCGTGGGCATTGACGTACCAGGCCAGGAGATTGCGTTGCACTGGACTGCGACGGGAGGGAAATGCGAGACCGAGTCCTTTCTGGTAACAGCAGGAGGAGCTGATGATAAGGAAACAGGAACACCTATAAACACAATTGGCCCAGTAAAGACAGTAGACTACTACCGTGACTACTACACTGCGTACGGACACGCTCCCATATACACTTCGTATGGTACATTTGACACAATAATGGCGTTGAAAGAGACTATTGAGCAATGGAAGGCCCTGCCGCAAGTAGGACACGATTGGCCCCCTGCAAATCAAGCAGAGTACGACCTTCTCATACCCGTAATGGAAAAAACTGACCGAAACAGCCTTACCGGGCATTTCAAATACACAGGTCCAAATCCAGGCCATAAAGGTGACTTCTCAGACTATGACCCCGTCACAGCAGATAACCAACCTTATCCATTTAGTGCAATAAATCCAACCATGCAGGGAACGCTACACGATGTATACTCAGATAAAGCTGACTTAAGTCCATACTGGCCCTCCGGCTATGTAAGAGCTTTGGTCGGCTCATGGCAAGCTGGCAGATTAGAGGTCGTATTCCCCGTAGACCAATCATACTCCAAAGGCTGGGGAGTACCTTACTGGGTGTATCCATACCGCACCGATGTTAATCAAAACAGACAGCACGACGCAACCGACTTAGTAATCGTATCATATGCATACAATACTAAACCTGGCGATCGACGATGGAATTTCATAGCCGACACAGATGACTACCTCAAACCACTCGCTGACAGGGACGTCGACGGTGACGACCTAGTCCGCGTATCCTACGACTACGGCATACCAATCCCAGTTCAGCCATAACACCTCTCTCAAGAGACACCAACTCCCTCTTTTTTCTTAAATATCACAGAACTAGAGTGAGTGCCGCAGCAGAAAAACTTATATCTCAATCTTTCATGTCTGGAAGACTCTATAGAACACCGTCATAATCTCTGTGAACAACCTTGATTAAGCGCCTGCACAAAAGACCAGTACTGATCGTGGCTGCAGCTATAGCAATTTTACTTGCTCTTACATCAATGTGGTTCATTAGCCTAAACCCAATTGAACGCGCATCTGCAGTCATAAAGATCAACCAGATTATAGTGTATGGCGCAGTATCCGGTCCACTATATGCCCTACTGGCTCTCGGATTTACTTTGATTTACGGCGTAGCAGGCGTAGTGAACATGACTCACGGTGCACTTTTTATGCTAGGAGCCTACATGTTTTTCGCTTTTGGCCCCCTCGGTTTTTTCCAGTTAGAGATACTTCCAGCCCTAATTCTAGCCGCAATTTTCGTAGGAATCGTGGGCAGTATCATTTATGCATTAACTGTACATCCGATAGTAGAAGACGAACTCGCAGTGTTAGTGGTTACAGTTGGTGTAGCCTTAATCCTTCAACAACTAATAATCATAGGATTTAACACAGCATTCAAAGCTACTTATCTGGCTGTCCCTACCATAACGTTCGCTGGTCTCCCACTATACGTAACATTCATGGGCGTGAAGTTGGCATCCTCTTCACTTCTAGTCTGCGGAGTCTCAGTCGCTCTCTTTAGCCTCGTATTGATATTTATCTCAAAAGCAAAGATTGGAAGAGCCATGAGAGCAGTAGCTCAGGATCGTGAGGCAGCAATGCTAATGGGCATCAACACTACAAGGCTATACATGTTAACAATGGCAATATCAGCATCTTTGGCTGCGACAGCCGGCATATTCATCGCCTCTTCCACTACCGGAACAGCAGAACCAAGCATGTGGTTACATCCGTTAGTAATATCCTTCGCAGTCGTTATTCTCGGCGGCCTAGGCAGCCTCAAAGGCACCATTGTTGGAGCCTTTATAGTTGGATACGCTGAAAATGCAGTCGTTATTTTAAATCCCTTGGGAAGCTCTCTTGCGGGCGCAGTTGCCCTAGCGATTATGGTGCTGGTCCTCTTGATTAGACCCAGAGGAATATTTGGGAAACGCATCGAAATGGAGTAAAAATATGGTAACAACTTACCTCAGAAGAATTTACGCAAGCTTTTTTACAAATATCGTAGATAAACCACCCAGACTTTTAGCTCTTCTCTGCTTTCTTATCCTACTATTCTTTCCAGTTACAAGACCAGGCCCACTTCTTCTGTTTGTGCTGACCTATGCAAACATAATAGCAATCTTTGCAGCCAGTTGGGACCTCCTCGTAGGCCGCGTCGGACAAATCAGTCTTGGTCACGCCCTTTTCTTCGGAATCGGCGCTTACACCACAGCCTTGTTATACAAGTTTTATGGGTTGCCTCTCTGGGCAACAATACCATTAGCAGTGCTATTTGGCGCATCAGTCGCCGTGCTTTTAGGCTTTCCATCTCTCAGAGTGAAAGGTCCTTACTTAGCACTGGTCAGCATGGCCTTCCCTCTTATCTTAACTGGCGTAATTTTTTATTTTAGAGAGTGGACTGGAGGTGAGAATGGCATTTGGGGTCTCCCTCGCTTTTTCCCTATCGAGTTCTTCACCCAAATAGGCTTCACTTATTCGGAAGCCCTATACCAGCAAAAAGTAGCAGAATACTACCTCACCTTGCTCTTTTTACTCGTCTCAGGAATATTACTATACAAAATTGCCAACTCAAAAATAGGCATTACTTTCATTTCTATTCTAGATGACGAGTTAGCATCAAAATCTTGTGGAATCAACACAACCAAATACAAGCTAATGGCTTTTGCCATAAGCGCTTGCTTTGCGAGCTTGGCAGGCGCAGTCTATGCTCACTTCTTAACAGCTATAGGACCAATGGGAACTTTGTCGGTTACACTTTCTTTTCTACCAGTGATCATGACCATGTTCGGAGGAATTGGAACAATTTACGGTCCAATAGCAGCAACTTTCATTATACAAACCCTCGACATGTATATCCTAAGAACTGTAGTAGACGTTCCCATGGAATGGCACCCCCTCATTTTTATCATCATAGTAGTTATCTTTATTATCAAGTGGCCAAGAGGCATAGCAAGATTTGTAACAGACAAACTCGAGGACCTTCAAGAAGCAAGAGAACTAGAAGAGAGAGACAAACACATCTGGAAGAGAGAAAAGAAGAAGTCATCATAAAACACAAGGGTTAGCCATGAATCTACTTGAAATTGAAAACCTGACCAAGCGTTTCGGAGGACTCACCGCCGTTAGAAACGTTAGTCTTCACGTTGATGAAGGCGAAATTGTGGGCATAATAGGCCCTAATGGCGCTGGCAAAACCACGCTTTTTCACCTCATCACTGGTTTCCTCAAGCCAGATTCGGGCACCATAAAGTTCAGGGGTGAAGACATTACTGGGCTTGACCCCTTCAAAATTGTTAACAAAGGTCTAGCCAGAACATTTCAAGTCGTCAGACCGTTTCGCCACCTACCCACTATAGCAAACGTCATGGTAGCTCTCAACTCTCCCAGAGGCAGCAAAAAAATCGAATGGCTCAAAACCCCACAGCGAAAAGCCCTAGAAATGTTAGAGGATGTAGGCTTATCCGAAATGATGCTTGAACCCGCAGAGAACCTGGCTCATGGAGACTTAAAGCGACTAGAAATCGCAAGAGCTCTCGCCACTGAGCCGGATTTACTACTCTTAGACGAGCCCTTTGGCGGATTAAGTCCAATCGAAACAGAATATCTAACCAAATCAATACAAAGAATGCACCTAGATGGCCACACCTTAGTCATAGTGGAACACAAACTCCACGCACTCATGAAGCTAGCTAAGAGAGTTATAGTGCTTCACTACGGAGAGAAAATAGCTGAAGGCACTCCCGAGGAAATGGCAAAAAACGAAAAAGTAATAGAAGTTTACATGGGAAAGGTGATTTAACTTGCTCGAAGTAAAAGAACTAACGGTTCACTACGATGGCGCATTAGCCTTAAACGGCGTAAACCTGAGAGTGGAAGAAGGCGAGTTTGTTGCAGTTGTTGGACCAAACGGCGCCGGTAAAACAACGCTGCTTCGTGCCATATGTGGCTTACTAAAGGAGATTCAACCAGGCGCCAGTGAACGCCCACGCGTATCAGGCACAATAACATTTGACGGAAAAAGAATAGACAAACTCAAAGCATATAACATTGTAAAACTGGGTGTCGTTCACTGCCCAGAAAGACGGAGACCGTTTTCAGAAATGAGCATTCTGGAGAATCTGGAAATGGGAGCTTACCTTCGTAAAGATAAAAATGGAATCAAGAAAGACTTGGAATGGGTCTACGGGTTGTTTCCAGTACTCAAAGACAGAAGGGATCAGATGTCGGTAACTTTGAGCGGCGGTGAACAACAGATGCTGGCCATAGCAAGGGCGTTAATGTCTAAACCCAAACTTTTGTTGATCGATGAACCATCTCTGGGTTTAGCTCCCATATTGAAGAATAACGTGTTTGAGCGTATTAAAGAAATTCAGCGTTCGGGGGTCACAGTTTTGCTCGTTGAGCAAGATGTCAGTGTAGCCATCGATATAGCGGACAGAATTTACGTTATTGCCCATGGGAGGATAGCCGCCGAAGGAACCAAGGAAGAGTTAATGAAGAACACCGATGTCAGGGAAATATACCTCGGCATATAGACTATCCGACTTTTACCTTTTCCGACGGGTATGTGAACCTTCGCATTTATTCTTAGTTTACTTCTTTTGAAACAGAACGGAAAAAATGAGGATAGGTGTTGACGCTATAATTTCGATCAGCGCACATTAACGTGAGTCGTATCATGTTCCTTTCTGTGTCTTGGCAACGGCTGTGCCTATTCGCCCAAATTTCATGGCGTCTCCCATAGAGCCCTCTATAGAGTATTGCTTGGCAAAGTATGCTTTAGTCATATCTAGCTCTCGCATCAGCATCTTGTAAAAAACCTCTGCAGAACCCTTCAGTTTTACATTGGGTGATTGGTGTTCTCCTACATGAAGCGCAGCTGTTCCTCCCTTGATTTCGATGTAAAAGTTGTCGTCTCCATCTATAATGAACTGGACGATTCTGTCCCATCCAGTCATCAGTCCCTTTGCTTCAGCATTGTTGTTTGACAATTCAACGAACTGTTTGTAGCCATCCACTACCTTACCCATTTTTCACATCACCTTTTTAGAAGAGAAAATGGTCATAAGATGTGCATTTAAGCTTTGCCACTGCACTGTACGTAAAGTTTTATAAAACCTTGAATATGAAACATAACATAAGCAGCATTTGAGGAAGGAAACACATGACTCTTAAAAAAACAGATGTCTGTGAACTTCTTGGAATCGAGTATCCGATAGTTCAAGCCCCTATGGGACCCTTCATAACGACCAAGTTGTGTGCCGCTGTTTCCAATGCTGGTGGACTAGGAGTCATCAGCCACACAGGCACCTTTCTGTACCTTAAAGAGCGCGATCCAGAGTTTTTCAAACAAGTGCATGATTTCGCTCCCAAGCTTGTAGAGAGCACCCTCGCAATGGAAGAGGAAATGGGCGTCAACACGTTAGAGGAGCTGCGAAAGGTCAACCAACTCACGGACAAGCCCTTTGGAGTAAATGTGCGGGTAGCACAGGAACAACCAGACGCCTCCTATCTGATAGACGCTATTATCGAGATGAGGGAGAAAGACCCAAAACTTGCAAAGAATCTGAAAGTAGTGATTACGTCTGCGGGCAACCCTGCACTTTACACCCAAAGACTGAAAGACGCAGGATTCAAAGTCATCCACGTGGTGCCATCGATCTATCACGCCCAGAAAGCGGAGAAGTCAGGAGTAGACGCAGTAGTTGCCTCTGGACACGAGGCTGGGGGACACGTGGCCTGGGAACCGGTCCACACCACAGTTCTAACTCCAGCCATAAGGAGAGCAGTGAAGATTCCAGTTTTGTCCGCTGGCGGATGGTGCGACGGGAAGGGTCTCGTAGCCGCCCTAGCGCTTGGCGCAGGCGCAATCTATATGGGCACTAGGTTTATCGCCACCCAAGAAAGCGACTTCTCCCAAGGATACAAAGAAGCCGTCTTAAGGGGAAAGGAGAGGGATACCTTAGTGAGCGCGGGAGTCTTCGGTCCCATTAGAATCCTTAAGAACCAATACTCCTTAAACATGGAAAAATTGCTCGACAGTTTAACGGGTTCCTTGCAGGAGAAGTCGGAGGATCCGAAGGTGATAGATGCCAAAACTAACGTTTCATGGGCTGACTCCTATGTGCGAGGCAAGACTGAAAACGCGCCAGTGTTAACGGGAGAAGTGCAAGCACTGATAGACGACATTCCAACGGTTAAAGAGCTGATCGATGGAATAATGAAGGAAGCCGAAGAGATTATCACGAAGAAACTGCCCTCCTTCATAGCCTAAAAATCGATCAACAACTCCTTTTCTTTTTTCTGCTTCCGCAATCCTTACCACACTTACATAGACCTGTACCGTAGCTTAGAGAGCTTTAAGGTTGCGTTGCTTCGACCCTGAACGATACTATCTCGGAAAACTAAGGGAAGAGTGGGGCGAGGTCAACAGGAAAAAAAACATAAATTGAACAATTACTTATTCTACTTACTCTACAAACGTTGTGTTTGTAAAGAAAAATCGCTTATTCTACAAACAAGAGGGAGCCATTATGGAAGTTGACATATATGAAAAATTGAGGGAGAAAATTAGTTCATGGCCAGTGAGGGTTCCGAAGGCAAGAGAATTAATGGAAATGCTTAGGGTTCTGTTTACTGTGGAAGAAGCCGAATTTTTAACGCATTTTACCGCTCCTTATCAAGACGGTCAGACACTGGATCAAATAATTAAAAAAACAGGGAAGCCACAGGAAAAGATTCAAGCTATTGTTGATCGTTTGGTTTCGCGGGGTTTGCTTTTCAAGTTCACAAGCAGAAGAGACAACATGGTTTACTACACTTTGATGCCTCTGATTCCAGGAATCTTTGAATTCTATTTCTCTTCAGGTCGCGATTCAGATGAAAAAAGGAAGGTGGCTGAACTTTTTGAAAAATATTATCTGAACGGTTTTGGCATGGAGGTTGGTGCTTCCGATTACCCCGCAATACGAGTCATGCCTATTGAAAAAACCATAACCCTTGACACGAAAATAAGCGCCGAACTCTCAATCTTCCCTTTTGAAAAAATGTCTGAGTTCATTGCCACTTCCCAAAGGATAGCTGTCATAAACTGCGCCTGTAGGACAAAGAAGAAATGTAACCATCCTCTTGAAACCTGTCTCGTCTTTGATGCTTCAGCCGAATTTATGGTGGAGAGAGGGTTTGGACGGTATCTGAGCGTGGAAGAAGCAATGGAATTGCTGGAAAAGACAGAGAAATCAGGACTGGTTCATTGCGCTATGAACACGCAGACACGGCCCCAGTTCATCTGCAATTGTTGTACATGCGCTTGCCTCGCCCTCAGAGGCCTCGTGGAGCTACACAATCCACGAGCCTTTGCAAAGTCAAACTTTCTCCCTGCGAGAGACGACGAAGTCTGCACTAGGTGTAAAACGTGTGTCAACATCTGTCCCTTCAAAGCAAACGTGTACCACGCTGAACACGATAGTTACCCTGAGAAAATTGTTCTCTTACAGGAACGATGCGTGGGATGCGGTCTCTGCGTTTACCATTGTCCGAATGGTGCTCTTAGTCTGGTTAAAGTCAGAGACCAGGTTCCAGAAAAAACTCCCAGAGAAATGTGGATGAGAGTAGAGGCAGAGCGAACCCACTGATAACCTTCACACTTCGCAACGAAAAAAAAAGGAATCGAGGGAATAATCTTCAGAAACATTTAGATAAGTTTAAAAATATTTACGAACAACAGAAGTTCTATGATGTAATACAGGGGAGAGAAATGGAATGAAAGAAGCTGTTATCGTCGGTTACGTACGGTCTCCCGTTGCTAGGGCTCACGCAGAGAAAGGGCTATTCAAAAACATTCGCTCCGACGACCTTGCAGCGATGGTAATCAAAGAGCTGGTGAAGAGAACCGGAGTGAAACCAGAAGAGGTGGAAGACTGCATCATAGGGTGCTCAAATCAAACAGGAGAACAGTGGTTGTGTGGTGGCAGAAAAATCACGTGGATGGCTGATTTACCATTCGAAGTTCCTGGCTTGGGCGTTGACCGTCAATGCGCTTCTAGCATGTCTGCAGTTCACGTAGCAACCATGGGAATCATGTGTGGCCTTGGAGACGTTTACATTGCTGCTGGACTGGAAAGCCTGCTCCACATTCCAATGGGTCACAACGTGTCCATAAGCGACAGCTTGCTGACCAATGCAAACTTTGACTTAAGCATAGCTATGAGCATGGGGTTGACAGCAGAAAAACTATTTGAAATGTATAAAGACAAAATTTCTAAGGAAGACATGGACAGGTGGTCATTGCGCAGCCACCAATTAGCCGTAAAAGCTCGGGAAGAGGGCTTCTTTAAGGATGAAATAATGCCGATAGAAACTACACTTGAAGATGGGACAAAAAAGATGGCTGACTCCGACCAAACCGTCAGAGTGCCTGGAGTTGAGACTTCCTTTGAGAAGATTGCTTCCTTGCCACCCGCCTTCAAAGAAGAAGGCTCAATCACGGCTGGAAACTCTTCTCCACTCAACGACGGGGCGTCTGCAGTAATGCTCATGTCAAAAGATAAAGCCAAAGAATACGGATTAACTCCCTTGGCAACCATCAAATCCATAGCCTGGGCGGGTGTTGACCCAACCATCATGGGAACAGGACCCATACCAGCGTGCAAAAAAGCTCTGAAAAGAGCAGGACTGACCGTTGACGACATTGACTTTTGGGAGATCAACGAGGCTTTCGCCATTGTCACCCTCGTCTGCATGAAAGAATTGGGCATTAACCCAGAGAAGGTAAACGTCAAAGGCGGCGCCATCGCTATAGGCCACCCATTGGGGATGACGGGAGCAAGGCTTGTTGGCACTTTGGCTCGGGTATTAAATGTAGAAAACGGCAGATATGGAGTAGCAACCGCATGCGTTGGCGGAGGCCAAGGAGCCGCAACAGTTCTAGAGAGAGAAAAATACTAAACTTGCATAAGCACGAGTTTGAAAACGACAAACAAAAACGTCATATAACCTCCACATTTTTCTACACGTAAGGCACTCATGTCATTGTCTTTATTCTAATGCCTACATTATTCAGCGAAGCGAGGTATGATTTCCTTACTGTATATTTCCATCACTTGACGCGGGTTTGGTCCCATGTTTATGAGGAGAAAGTGCCTAACCCCAGCCTTCACATACTCCTCTACTTTGTCTATGCAATCCTGCGTGGTGCCGGCAATAGAGAACTCTACTACAGCGCCCCTTGGAATAAAGTCTGCGTATCTCGCAAACAATTCCAGCCACTCACCCGTTGGAAGCACATCCGTATAAGATAGAGAACTGATCTCCTTCGGCAGCTCAACCTCATAGCCAGACTCTTTCAAAAGCTCTGGGGCAGACACGATCATCGGCTTCATTGTGTCAAGCTGCTTGTACGCGTCTTCGGCTCTATCTGCTATAGATGTGTAGAGGTATAGTCCAGCGTCAATACTCTCTGGTGCTCTTCCAGCCGCTCTAGCCGCGTCTTCAATAAGCTTCAAACGCTTTTTGTATAGCTCTGGGCTCAGCGGAGTCGGCAACCAACCATCAGCCGTCTCTCCGGTCA
>Ga0315310_10001053_pt1 | contig 17394 bp, 19 predicted proteins | sample TDP5_MG_FD_203630 | JGI IMG/M metagenome (GOLD analysis project Ga0315310, IMG submission 203630) | Freshwater sediment microbial communities from Lake Towuti, South Sulawesi, Indonesia - TDP5 | ecosystem: Environmental > Aquatic > Freshwater > Lake > Sediment | place: Indonesia: South Sulawesi... | reverse complement strand
CCCAAAGAGACTATTAAGTCAATCTATGCCGCACTAGAAATAAGGGAACCCCTAGTAGTTCCATACGTATTTCTCATCCAGTTAGCACGCATTCAAGGATGGCTGGGTTGGACCAAGTATTTGGTAATGAAAAGATGAAGTTATATTATGATGGATAATCGACAACGCTAAGATTGTGGTTAATGAATTAAAGCAATAACTCAAAAACATAGATCTGATGGCGAAGGGATCAGGAAAAAGGAAGCTTTCCGATGTTTCTTTAATATTACCTTTTTCGCTTTCCATTGGGGAGTCAGTTCAGCGTTTGTTGGAGCCTGAGATAAAGGGAAAGGTTGAGGTCTTATGATAATTATAACGTAGTTTCAGAAAAGAAGTATATAGTGAATATAATAAGTTGTAGGAAACTTTAGCTACTTAATTGGTCCATTCAAATTTTAGGCTATACTGACCTAATTATGGCAGACTTTCGATGTCTTCTATGAGCCTCTCAACTTTCTTAAGCTCCTCCTTCGTTTCCTCTGGTGTTAGTATTCCGCTATAGAAGCCGTCGTTGTGGAGGACACTTCTTCTAGCTTCGATTCTGTCGTAGAGGCCGACCTTGGAAACTTCCATGAGCTTGTTGACGAGTTCTCTAAGCTTCCTTCGCCTGTCTACGTGTGTTTTAGCTTCATCATAGCCATGCTTGATGAGCAAGGCGTCGACGGCTGTGACTGTGGCTAACCATCCCTTCTCACAAGAGTCCCTAGCCTTTAGTGGGTCTCCCCTTTTTACGCCTTCCGCTAGCTCTTGAAAAGCCTTTGCCAATATTCCCTTTGCCTCATGAAGCTTACTTAAAGCATCCAAGCGCCTTACCACTTGCCATACCTTTGTATACACGTTAAACCGGAGTGAGTTTTAAACTTTACCGAGCAGACTGAAAATATAGTGTGCATACTGTGAGGATTGTTATTAATATCCTTAAACCATATGGAGGAGTTTCTTTAAGTGGGTTCGGCAGTAAAGGTCTGCTAGGATGTGTTGTTCCCCTTAGGTTTATTAGTAACGTTTTTGAGATGCGATACGTCAAAATTTTTATGCAAGGCGTTTTTCTTTAAAATACTTTCATGATGAATCTTCAAACTATTTTAACTTACAAGCTTTCCTCCAAGAAACTGCGAAGCTCCCTCATTTTTTCTTCAGGTATTGGGTTAAAAGCTTTTATCCAGTTTATCTTGCCGAAATGCTCGACATCAAGTGTGTAAATAATTCTAATCTGATTCGCCTCCATTAAGTAGAGGATGTACCCATCCCAAGCGTCCAAATTATACTTCTCAGTATTCTCCAAGGATTTCTCCACATTATCTTTGTCGATATGCCCATACCAAACGACCCTTTTGGAAGACAGTAAATTTCGCAATAATTCATTCGCTTCCCTGGGCATAACGCCGTAAAATCCAGTTAAAATATAGTGAGCACCGAAAACCACAGTATATGGAATGAGAGCTCGGATTCTACCTCTCACCGCATCCTCTATAAGTTCTAGGCAATAGTCCGTAGCAGGGTTCTTGGACAATCCAACCGCTAAAATTCCAACGTCGATTACTGCGTCAGCCCTAACTTCCTTCTCGCCCATTCGTCCAACATCCGCCTCTTCATGTCGATAGAAACAGCTTTAGACTGGACGCCTCTAATCTCCACTAGATGATTTTTAAGATACTCAATAATTTCATCAGGAGTCCTTTCCTCCCTCACTGGCTTAACTACAATAACTTCTCCTTCCAGAGCCCACTCAACCTCTTCCCCCTCACGAATCCCAATCTTTTCCCTTATCTCCACTGGAATCACGGTTCTTCCCTGAGAGGAAATCTTAGTCTTGCTAGTCATTGAAATCATCATGGAATGGAAGATGGAATACCATTTAATAAGCATTACTCCACGCTCCCCCTTCTTCAACAGACTCTTCAGATACTCTACGGTTTTTTCATCATATCCTTTGGCTGTGAAATGCGAAGGATATGCCTTCGAAATTTTAAAAAAATGGGTTTGAGTGAAGATTTTACGCTGGATGTCGCTGAGGCATTACTGAAGTGGAAGGGTGATGCTCCAAGAATATTAGAGATGTCTTATCAAATGTTCTCTTCAGGCTAGACGCTGAAAAGGTGAGGGGATGTCTCTTCAAGTGGAAAAACAGCGAAGATGAAAAGCTCAAAAAGGGAGCTATGGTGTTCCTAGAATCACAAATAGGCATATGAATTGCGGTCTCTCTTATTGAGGCAAGCGCTGGGAGGGTTAGTGGGATGAGCGGTGGACGTATAAGAGTCTGTCTCGAAAGACTTGTAACGGCAAAAAGCTGGAAAAGGGCCGGAAGTGTGTTCAGTGGGCAGTTGCGTACCGAGCTGATCCGCCGCCCCTTTTTGTTTGCGTCTCCACTCTCTTGCTGATTTCACTCTTTTCCACGGTTTAACTCCCATCCTCTTGAATCATTCTTTCAGCTTTTGCCTATAAAGGATCTGAATTTATCTACTATTTCTTTGATTCCGTCGTCTAAGGTGTGCTCTGTTTGGAATCCTAGCTTCCTTATTTTTGAGTCGTCAAGTGTGTAGGATAGTTGTGGCTGCTCCACCCTCTTCTTTTCTATTTTGACGTTGGGCACGTATTTTTTGATGTTTTCAATGAGCTCCTTTAGGGATGCGTTTTGCCCAACCAAGTTGTATACTTGTCCCTTGGTTCGCTTTTCTGTTGCGGCAAACAAGAAGCCTCTAACCGCGTCTTTCACATGCAGGTATGGTCTTTTGGCTTCTTCGGCTCCTATCCAAACGGTTAAAGGCATTCCTACGCAAGCTAGGTAGGTGAACCTGTTTACAACGGTGTCAAACCTCATGGCTGGAGCATATCCGAACACTGTTCCGAGTCTTAGCACCGTTGTGTCTAGGCCAGTTTCTTTACTTTCACGGATGCATTGCTGTTCAGCTACTAGCTTGGATTCCGCGTAGGGTCCGGTTGGTTTGCACTTATTCTCTTCACTAACTATTCCTTCCGTGGGTCCATAGACAGCTGCGCTGGATGAGTACACGAACTTTTTGACGCCGACTTTTAGGGCGTAATCCAGAACCTTCTTGGCCCATCTGACGTTGACTTCCATGGTTAGTTCCGTTTTCTGGTAGGATAGGGGTACACTCGTTATGCCTGCGAGATCGAACACGATCTTAACGTCTTTGAAGGCTGTTTCTAGGGACCTGTCGTCTTTTATGTCGCCCTCTATAAACTCGTATTTCGTATTTGATGGTAGGTCCATTAGGGATGCGTGAGTCTCCCTGAACATGTTGTCGATGATCCTGATCGTGGCTCCCTTGAAGTAGTCGTCGTCTGGGAGGCTTCGGATAAGTTGCGAGCCGATGTAACCTGCTCCACCAGTCACTAATATGACCATTTTAGTCTCCTATTTGTGGGGTGGTTTTTCCCAATTGTAAGGTTCACCGGTCTTAGGGTCTATTATTGCTGGGTCGTTCCATAGTCTTCTTTCTTCATCTGGGTTCTTGTAGTCGTATAGTCTCGTAACGAAGTATATAGTTAATGAGGGCTCATCGCCCACAGTTTTAGTTCCGTGCCAATAGTTTCCAGGTACTCTAACAATTTGGAGTTTGTGCTCGCTTGCTATGATTTCGTCGAGCTGCTTCTTTTCTTCGTCGTAGGCGCAGATTTTCATGGAGCCCTTAACTACGATGAAGTAGTCTACTTGTCCTCGCATGTGTCGGTGCCATGCTCTTATTACTCCTGGATAACTGTATGACAGGTTTGCTTGAGCTATCCACTCATCTCCAAGTATGTCTTTCCAATCTTGACGCAATAATTCGGAGAAGAATCCTCTCTCGTCAGGAAATTTCTTTAATTCGTATATTTTTACTCCTTCTAGCATGAGGTTCCCTTCACCACTTATAGTAATTGATCTCTTGTTTTGATTGAAAAATTATTTAAAGATTATCTATGGAATACAGTCTTATTATTTATGATGTGGTGATTATTGTGAGGGTGTTAGTGGTTGGCGCTAGTGGCCTTTTGGGCTTTAAGGCGGCTGAGCTGGCAGTAGAACAGCATTTCGAGACGTTTGCGACGTACAATTTTCGTCCAATAAAGCTTGAGGGTTGTAGCTTTTTTCAGCTGGATAAGTGTAATAGAGGAGATACTATAGCTTTTGTGAAAAAGGTTAAGCCGGGTGTTGTGATCGATACTGCAGCCCTTCATAACGTTGATTATTGCGAGACCCATCGTGATGAGGCTTGGAAAGTGAACGTTGAAGGAACCAGGAACGTGGCTGACTCTTGTAGGGAAGTTGGTGCTAAAATGATTTTCATATCCACGGATTATGTGTTTGACGGGAGGAAGGGATTTTACAATGAGGAGGATGCTCCTAATCCACTCCATTACTATGCGAAGACGAAGCTGAAGGGGGAGAATGTTGTTAAAGAGGCTGGCATAGCGTATGCTATTGCACGACCAAGTGTGATTTATGGGTGGAACCCGAGCGAATTAGCTGGCTTACGATCCAGCTCGGGAAAGTCCGTGAATTTTGTGATATGGACGATTAATAAGCTGAAGGAGAGGGAAGAGATTAGCGTCGTTACTGATCAGTATAGTTCGCCTACTTTGGCTGATAACCTCGCGGAGGTTTTGCTGGTCCTCTCCAGATCTGAAAACCAGGGAGTTTATCACACGGCTGGTAGGTCTTGCATCGATAGGTTCACGTTTGCTAAGAAGATTGCCGAGGTCTTTGAGCTTGATGGCAGGCTTATAAAGCCGGTGACCAGCGATGTGTTTAAGCAGGTGGCTGAGAGACCGAAACGATGTTGCTTAGATGTGAGCAAGGCTGAAAGAGAATTTGGGGTAAAGTTTTTGACAGTTGAGGAAGGCTTAAGGAAAATGAAAGGGAAGATGAAGAGTTTAAGCTCGCGGTGAATCAGGAATTTAGCCTAACTTTTGTATACTTTCTTTCTGATTTCAGCGTGCATAACGTAAATCGTCTTTTCTGTCTTGTCAACGTGGAATAGTATTCTATACTTGCGTATTCTTATTCTGAAGGTCTTTTCTAAGCCTTTAATCTTTTCAGCGTCCATTTCTCTTAGTGTTATGGGATAATTTTCAAGTTTTACTATGGCATCCTTGATCATGTTTCTAAGCTTTTCATCTTTTAATTCGCTTATGAACTTGTGAACTCTTCGATGCGCGACTACTTTGTATTTAGGCACCCTTCAGTTCCTCTAGGGTTACATAGTTTCCTTTTTTCATCTCTTTGATCGAGCGCTCTATTTCCTTGATTTCCTCCGTGCTAAGTTCTACTTCGGGAAGACTTTTTATGAGAACCTCTTCAATAACATCTTCTATTAGCTCTAGCCTTTCATTTAGTCTTTTGACTTCGTTATAAATCATCTCAAGCGTCACTTGGGTGCTCATTTTGCTCACCTACTTGGATAAACATTGCTTACGACATTTATATTCTTTCACTAGAGGCTGATAAAGGATTTTGGTGAGTGGAAAGCGGTTTTGTGTCGGAGTAAGAAAATATATGATTTGTTCTGTCTGTGACGGACGAGAATTAGAGTAAGTGTTAAAAATGATTTTGCAGATTTGTTTATGTGGTGTTGATGTTTTGAAGGGGGTTATTCTTCATGGGGGTCATGGGACGAGGCTGAGGCCTTTGACGCATACGGGTCCTAAGCAGTTGATTCCGGTGGCGAATAAGCCGATTTCTCAGTATGTGTTGGAGAGTTTGCAGGAGGCTGGGATTCGTAATGTTGCGATTGTGCTGGGGGATATTTATCCCGATAAGGTGAGGGAATATTATGGGGATGGAAGCCGGTTCGGTGTTAAGATAACGTATATTAACCAGGGCGAACCGAGGGGAATAGCGCATGCGGTAGGATTATGTAAGGACTTTGTGGGTGATGATCGTTTTGTGGCGCATCTTGGGGATGATTTGATTAAGGGTGGCGTGAAGAAGTATGTGGAAGAGTTCGAGAACTCTGATTATGATGGGATGATTCTTCTCTGTAAGGTTACGAATCCGCAACGTTTTGGGGTTGCTGAGTTTGATGAGAATGGTAAGCTTGTTAGGTTAATTGAGAAGCCGAAGGTTCCGCCTAGCGAATACGCTTTAACTGGTGTCTACTTCTTTAAGCCGATAGTTTTTGAAATGATTGGTCGGTTGAGGCCTTCTTGGAGGAATGAGTTGGAGATAACAGAGGCTATTCAGCTTCTGCTGGACAAGGGGTATAATGTTGGCTACAAGTTTGTTGAGGGTTGGTGGAAGGATACGGGTACGCCTGAGGATATTCTGGAGTCGAATAGGCTGATACTGGATGAGTTGGAGTATGAGGTAAAGGGAAAGGTTGAAGATGAAGCGTCGATTCAGGGGAGGGTGTATCTTGGCGAGAAATCTGTTGTTAAACGAGGTGCTATAATTAGGGGACCCGTAACGATTGGGGAAAACGCTGTGGTAGAATGTCACGTGTATATTGGTCCGTATACAAGCATTGGCAATAATGTGGTGGTTAAGAAGGGTGAGATTGAGAATTCGATTGTTATGGATGGTTGTTATGTGGATGTGGATGAGAAGGTCACGGATAGCCTAGTCGGCCCGTATTCTATGATAGTTACGAATCAGGGAGATAAGCCTAAAGGTTATAGGTTCGTGATAGGAGAACGATCAAAAATAACAATATAAAAAACTAAAGTAGTCTGCCGCTACACGGCTGGTGTTAACGATTCTTCTTGTAAATACAAACTCCTCCCCAGTAAGGTGGGTTATTGTTTTTCGATTTATGTGTAAGAAAACATAACCATGCGATTAGTAAATTTATTGGCAATATTTTAGATGGTAGAAAGCTTAACCTCATGTAGTTAAACCACAGTTTAGCGTTATGTTTTGGCTTTATTATGAACTTTAAAGCTAAAAAGTCATCAGGATGGGGCTCCACATTGGTGATATGTTCAGCCGTATTTGGGTCAGGATGTCCGTGGACTTTTTTAAACCATTCCTGAAAAAGCATGTCATATTTTCTACCTAGAAAGTTTTTACCGTTTTCGAATGGGCAATGAATTACAACTTTTTCTCCGACTACGCGTATCATCTCCAGCAAAGCTCCTTTCCGAAGATTCCTTGGAATGTGCTCGATTGTATCCACGGAAACTACATTGGTAAAAGCGTTTTTCTGGAAAGGTAGGTGAGACGCTGATGCAACGACATCTACACCAAGCCTAAACCTAATGTCAACAGAGAGTGTCTTGAATCCCTTATAGGCCAGAGCTGAGTGTCCGCCCGCGCCAACGTCTAAAACAGGTCCATGTCTTAGCTCGTTAGAAACTTCGGTGTACCTATTAGCGAAGTCTACGCCTGCGACCCAGATAATAGCACCAATGGGACTTAGTGGATCAACGAACTTAGCGATGATTTTTGCGATAGAATTTTTAAGCTTTAAAATTATCAATGAAAGATTCGTTAGGCGTCTCATAATCCCTATCCATGCGTGCGGACTTGATATTGACCTTTTTGAATATGGGTGTATGTGGGACAGGTTCGACGAGAAGCTTCGAGTGTTCAGTCATTTAGGTCGTTGTTACGCTTATACCTATGGAATCTGTTTTAACATTCGTTGATAACGGGTTGTATATTGATCCCTAAAATTTGGAGTTCTTAAGAAATGAGAAAAGAGAAACCTATCTGAGACTCTCCTTATGTATTGTACATAAAAGCGTTTCTTCCATGCTGTTTTAAATTTACGTATGAAATGTACCATGCCTTTAATAATGGAAATAGAAACCCGCCCTTTATTCCTTAGGAGAAAAAAGAGAGCGAGACTTGAGTATATTATAGTAAGCACTACACAATGAAGAACCGTATTAGTGAGGGAATAATTTTTTACAAGCATGAAAAACTGGTTTCGAATCCAAAATGGTAATCTCCACGCCAAGTCCCTCTTATATAACGTCCCCCCATCTACATGGTAAATAATTGCTTGTGGAACCAATATCGTTCTAAGGCCATACAGCTGCACCCTCCAACTTAGGTCAGAATCTTCTAATTGAAGGAAAAATGAGGAATCAAACCCACTTAGTTTTTCAAAAACTTCCCGTCGAATGATTGCTGCAACACCAGTAACAGCTATTTGTGTAATATGGTCGTATTGTCCCTCATCTTTTTCAAATCGTCCACGATCATAGGTAAAGCCTAGTTTATCAATGTAGTGACCTACATTACTAATTCGTCTTGGGTTGCGCATAAGTAATACCTTCCCTTGAGCCATTCCCACACTACGATCCAACTCAAAAACCTGAACTAATTCTTTAAGCCAACCTTTATCAACTTTGGTATCATTATTTAAAAAAACGAGGTACTTACCATTTGCTTGTTTTGCCCCAATATTATTCGCTGCAGGGTATCCATAGTTCTTATCAAGCACAATAACTTTGACTCTAGTATCTTTACTAAAGTTGCTTATTACATATTCAACACTACCATCCGTTGAACCATTATCAACTACTAATACTTCAAGGTTGGGATAATCAGTCTCTAAGACGCTACGCAGACAAAAATCGAGATAGTGTTTTCCATTGTAGTTAGGGATTATGATAGATACTTTGCGCGTAGACACTTTGATTCACTCTTTAAAATATTTTTATAGATTTTATTTTTATTGAACAGCGAATGATAATTTTCGAGCAGCGAATAAAAATATAGATTAACGAAAGGGCAAAAAACAATATATTAAGTGTGCAAAGAAATGTTATACCTAAATCGGAAAGAAAAGTTTGATAAAAAAGTTGGCTTATATAATTATTTGAGGGATGAAATAGAAAATTAAATTCCGGTACCCAAATAGCACTTTGTATTAATGATAAATATAAGGATACAGAAAAAGTAAAAGATAACAGAATAAAAGAAATTCTAAAAAACTTCTTATCTTTTATCCATAAATATGACATTATTAAGAACGGAATAACAAAATAGAAATGTCTTTCGTGCATACGGGTAGGTAGCAAATAAAGAGCAAAAACAATGAGGAAAAAAATATAGAACTGCGATATTTTGCAATGTTTAATTCGTTCTAAGATGATAATTAAAATGATGACACTTACAAAAACCATAAGAAACAAAATGGCTCCTAGTGTAACAAGTCTTACTCTTATAGGGGTTAGAAGGGAATCGGGAGTGAAGAAACGATAAAGGCTAGATTGGCTATACATTTTTTGTATTATTATTGGCCAAATGTTAAAAGCAAAAATTGAAACATCTGGGTTCAAAAACTGTGTAGGATCTGGACGTATCACATTTAAAATGCGTTCTCCTAAAGTTAGATTAAAGAAGAAAAAGGGAGAGTACTTCGAAAACAAGAATGGTACCAGAAAAATGAAGGATGTGGTAACCGCTACGCTTATACCCATTATGAATTTATGGAAGCCAAAATTTTTGAGTAACAACAATGCTGTAAAAAGAACCGGCACAACGGCTGTTTGTTTTGTTAGTAAAGCTAAACTCATAAAAATCCATGATAGAGTTGGCCTATTAGAATCAAGCGTTAAAATCATCATTAGAAAAAGAAATGTTAAAAAAGAATCAAGTTGGCCCCATATTGATGAATCAAGCAAAACACCAGGATTTAAAACATAGGATAGCAATAACAGAACTGATACGCAAAAACTTAACTTATTTTTTCTCATAAAGATATAGATGAGAAAGCCATTAACATTAACAAAGATAGTCCATACAAATTTTATTAAATATTCAAGATAAAAACCATCAATTTCAAATGTTGAACACGTTAATTTACTTATTGTACCCACAAGAAACAAAATATAGCTAGGTAACGGAGGATATGTGTATGAGCCACTTATAAAAGGAAGCTCCGAATTAACTCTTCCACTAGGAGTAATTAGTGAAAGAGGATAAAGATGATGAAAACCATAATGTGTCAGAATATAACTAGCTAACCCTTGTACGAATATGTCATATTTATGCCCCCCTACTGGAAAAAGCGCAACTTGAAGACAAAAAGAGGATACAAAGATGACAAAAAGAATAAGCATTTCACGTTTATTATGGTTTATCCAGCAAAATAAGGTCTTTCTGAAAAAACGTACAATACACTTCATCAAATTATAAATATCCTTGAGGTAAAATATTGCGATTGCTGAAAAAATGACACTATAAATGGCATAATAAAAATTATGATTGGAAATAAAATGGCTATAATAGTATTGAGTGGGCAATGTAAAGATAAAATTATTAAAAAGAGTTTTACTGAAACCACTACACGCCTGCGCATCGCTAGACAAAGAGAGACTAACCTCACTCTGATATAGTACGCTCGCATTTTCAATTTTGTAATTGTAACTCCATGTAGAGTTTGAGATTGTAAACAATACGGACGATCCCCTTACATATGAAACTCTAAAATAATACGTATTACCAACGGTATAGCGTGTAACTGGCTTAGTTACATCCCATTTTAAGTGACCACTCTGTACGCCAAAGTGCATCGTACTTTGAGGGGATGAGAACCATATACCGAATGCACTCATTGTTTTCGGTTCCCAAATAGAAATCTGCAAGGGTAAACACGGTCCCATCTGCTCGATGACTTTAGCATCTATTTCAAATGTAAAGGAGGTGGGTGTTGTAATAATTGTGACAAATGCCCTAGTGTTCGGAAAAGTCGTGAGGTTCAAATAGTCGTAATTAGCGCTAACAATTGCTCCTGTGCCCTTTTTGTGTATTTCTATTAAGTTTGGGTCAAATCCGTGAATGATCAATTGGTTTTCAGGGTAAGTGAAGGAGGTAAAAAAAATTATCAGCAAGATGAATAGTGCCACTAACACTTTTCCATAAGTTAGAATGGCATTATAATTCTTCTGCAATACGAGTCTTATACGATACAATTCATACTTCAACGCTTGATTTTATATGAGAGGAACTACTGCTAAAAAGTTCATCTGGGTTCCTTAGACCTATAATACTTTATGACTTTTCTTAGCCCTTCGTCTAAGGTGACTTTATTTGTCCATCCCCTTTTTCTTATCTTATCCGAGTTTAAAACGAGGTATGGCTGATCGGAGGCAATAGGCCTAAAAGGGTACCCAAGAGGATAAGACCCTAGCACAATGTCCTTTGGGTCGTATCCAACCAAACTGGCTATTTTCTGTGCCAGCATTTTATTGCTTATTCCGACACTGCTACCCACATTGTATGCTTCACCTACTGCTAGATCTTTCTCTATAGCTAGCTCGTATGCGGATACGTGATCGTCTATATAGATAAAATCTCTTATGGAACTTGGAGCACCCACATAGACCTTCTCGCCTTGCAGCATTGTCGTAACCAAGTATTCGATTATGAAGCGCTTCTCAAAGAGTCTTCCATAGGTGTTTGTCGGTCTATAAACCACGATGTTCATATCATACACGAGCGATGCCATTCTCGCGTACATGTCTGCCGCAGCTTTAGATACAGCGTAGGGCGAAGATGGTTTCAAAGGCTTATCTTCAGTAAATGGTTCTTCAGTTTCTTGAACACCGTATACTTCAGCTGTGGATGCAACAATGAGCTTTCTATTTTTGTAGTCTGGTAACTCCATCAATGCGTGAACAACATTCATTGTGCCTTCATAGTTATACTTCGCGTATTGAAATGGATGTTCAAAGGAATATCTTACAGGGGTTAAAGCTGCAAGATGACATATTACATCAGGGTTGGCTCTCTTAAAAGTGTCTACCATGGATTTGTAGTCAGAAATGTCCCCGAGTAACAAATTTAGTTTGTCTTTGATTGGTTTTATTGACTCTATATTTCTGGCTGCTGTGTGCCTTACTATGCCATAGACTTCGAAGCCTTTCTCAAGAAGTTTCTCTGCCAACCGACTTCCTATGAACCCAGTGATACCAGTAATCATAACATTACTCATTTTTTAGCTGCCTCTCAGCCTCTTCTAGGTCTTTTAAAGTGTTAACGGTAATAAATTTTCCATTGTAAATATAGGCCTTGATGGCACTTGCGGATGCCAATTTTGGGAATGTTGTCCTTTCTATATCTCCCTTCCGCGGTATGTAGTCCAGTATTCCCCTGTTAAAAATATATATTCCTGCACTGCAATAAAAGGGAGATTCTGGCTTCTCTAAAAAAGCTCTTATAACTTTGTTTTTGTTCAAGATGACTCTCCCAAATGGGAGTTTTGGTTTGACAACAACAATAGTTGCAAGAGGCTTTTTCTTTGAGCGAAGGTGATAGTTGGCTAATTCCTTAAGGTTAAGATCAGTTATCTGATCCCCGTTTAACGCAAAGAAATCCTCATCTCTCACATATCGAGATACAGCAAGGTTGAAACCTTCAGCAGTTCCTCCATCGACGGTATGTTCACTAAACTGAACAAAAAACTCATCATTCGACCAATCATGGAAATATTTCTTTACCACTTCTTTTTTGTATGCAACTCCGATGACGACCCTCTTAACGCCGTTGTTTCTAAGCCACTCAACGATCCAAGCGATCATAGGCCTGCCTAATATTGGAACCATTGGTTTAGGCATCTGATCCGACAGAGGCTTCAACCTAATACCTTGCCCACCTGCCAATATTACTGCAGATTGTAAAGGCGTGACTTCTAACAATCGCCAAAACTCCTTTTCCTTAGCCCAAGAGTTAAACTAATAAAATTTTCCAAACTCTTATTCCAATCAAAGTTCTTAGCCCATTTTTTCGCGTTTGTCGAAAGAGACTTGAATAATTGCTCGTCTTCAAGGATACGAATCATAGCACTTGCCAAAGCCTTTACATCACCAAATGGAACAACGATGCCGTTATGCATGTGACGTACCGCATCACTAGGTACACCTGTACTTACTATTGCGGGCGTGCCAAGTGCATTGCTCCATAGACAAACTTGACTAAAGCCCTCAACGGGGGATGGTAATACCAGTGCTTTTGCATTACTTAAGAGCTCGTTTAGTTCATCATCGGTAATGTTGATCTTGAAGACAACACGGTTCTGCAATCCTATAGTTCTAACCAATTTTCTTAACCAAAACTCATAACGAAGATCATCTCTTTTACCTGCTATTATAAGTTTAGAATCTGAATGCTTGTCAGCAATAAGCTTGAATGCTTTTATAGCATGATGTGCACATTTGTATCGTCTTATTTTGTTCAAAAATACAAAAACAGGCTCACGATAGTTGCTAGAATGGGTTTGATGAATTAGAGAATCTTGTATTTGATGATACTGAAAACCTGGGGGTATGATTCGCAACTTCGCAGCTGGGAAGCCAACTTCTACCAAATCTTCCAAACGGTCACGAGATAAAACGATGATTAAATTATGCTTGTGAAGATGAGTGAAAATATCGTCTAGCATACAGAGGAGCCATGAAATCGGTCGAGGAAACTGATGCATGTAGATTGCATTGTTCTTCTGATACCACACGCCCACTATGGGTTCTTTGACGTAAAGAGAGGCCAAGAATGGTATCCTAGCTCCACCCGCCATCTCTTCAATAGCGATATTTATTTTGCCCCTTAAATGTCTTATATAATATTGATACGCATAAATGGCCAATGATGTTGTGTTCCCCATTCTCAGTATTTGGACTCCGGAATTCTTCTCAATATTCGGTCTGCCAGATGCTTTACAGCAAAGGTATAGAACATCGTGACCTCTCTCGGCCATTCCTTGAGCCAAACGGCTCATGTAAATGTCACCGCCAGCAGCTTGAGTATTTAGCCAGTCACGGCATGCAAAAAATAATGCTTTCAAACCTAACGAACCAGCTTAACATCTGATTACAGACGTTATCTTAAAATGAGAGTATGTACCACATCATTTGCAGCCCAATCTTTGTCGCCCGCCACTTGTTGCCGCCAGCGCCTTTAGATTCACCAACTCTTGGTCTAAAAGTAACCGGAACCTCCACCACTTTTAGCCCCTCTCCCAAAGCCGCCATGATCATGTGAGGAGAGAAATGATGCCCACCCACATACAAGTGGTCCACAATTTTCTCTAAAGCCTCTCGTCGTAAGGCCCTCATCGTACAACCAACGTCCGTCAGCCTCACATGCCCCCAGTGCCTCACATCCCAATACTTGATCTGAATGAGCTTAGCAAGGAACAAATTGCCCCAGACATAAAACCAATCAAGCTGAGAGCTAGGATCCAGAAGCTCTTGCGTGGTTCTCGTGCCTAATACCATATCGGCATTTTCTAAATACGGTACCAGCTTCTTTATGTCATTACCCCGAAAAGTTCCGTCGCCCTCAGCAAGGACTATTACGTCTCTTTTCTCATTTCCTAGCGCTTCCCTTAGTCCTCGAATACAGGCGTACCCATATCCTTGTCTTGTCTCTCTAACAACACGTGCCCCAGCCTCTGCAGCCTTACGAGCAGTAGAGTCCTTGCTATTATTGTCTACTACTATAACCTCCACAACGTGTTCTTGAGCACCAAAGTCTCTAACCGCATCATAAATCGAAGCCTCATCATCATAAGCCGTTAAGGCAACACATATCTTTGGGCTCCTTATCTCATCTGATTTAATTACATTATTTAAATGCGACCATCGCCTAAGAGAAGCCAATACCCATATCGTAAAGAAAATCACAGTAGACAAAGGTAAAACAAAAAGAAATAAAGTTGGACCGTAACTTTTTAACACCAGCAGTTGCGCCCTCAACGGAATGGAATCCAACAAACTATGCTCGAAAACGAGCTCTTCTACATAAAGAATCATGTACGAAAGAAAAGTTATAATGTACAAGAAAACCATTGAAACAACCGCAACAAAAGCTGTTATCATGAGCTTAGCCATAAGCTAGGCTTCTCCTTAATATCTAGAGAGATCTTTATCTAGAATATCGCTGCTTCGGTGCCTCGTATATCACTATTTTGGCGCCTCTAAACACTTCCCTGTAGCGCCTAGCTCTAATCACGACCGTGGTTTTATCACCAGTCACCATAACAGGTCTCGTGGTCACATCTACCTGAGTCTCAATTGTTGAGCCTTCGTTCAAGCTTTTGATGGCTAGCGATACCTCATCTTGCGCAGGCTTGAGCGAGTAGCTGATTAGGATCCTTGACATTCGGAGCTCCTCATCCAAGCCAAGCGTCATTTCTAAACCCTCTCCTACTGGCGCTATTTCTAGTGCCCCCGCGTCTGTCACCAAAAGCATCTTTCCGTCATGAACTTCAGCGTCGCTAACCATCCTCCCCGGGGCCAGCCACACTGAAAGATGGAACCTCTGAAGGAGCACATCTTCCTTAGCCTTAACCCCATACCTAACTTCAAGACTGGAATCCCGCTGAGCTATCGTTTTGTTTATATAAAGGGACACGGTTTCATATGTTGTTACGTAAACCTTGACATCTCCTAGGGTCATTGTTTCTTCGTTTAGTACCTTAGCCTTATATGGTGCCTCCATCCATTGATGTCCTGCTTTCATGAAGATCACTATGGCGAAGGCGTCGTCCACGTATACAGCGGGTCCCTCGGGCAAGCTGGCTTTGAAGCGCTGAGCCTCATATGAAGATATTGGAAGCGCTATATGTGTTACTCCATATTCTCGCTCCAGCTCGCTGCTTGAAGCCGCCCAGACACCCCTTACCCAAGAGGTTTGGGGGTTTAGAGCCGTGACTATAACCTTGATTTCCGCCTTTTCTGACTTCGGTTTAAACTGGATGTGAAACTTATTGACCGTTCGGTTGAACCACTTATCCCCGCCGAGCTCCAGTTTCAAGAGCTTGCCAATATAGTTGAGCTCGACACTGCCGATGTCAGTTATCAGCCTATTTAGCCTGTTTTTACCGAGCTCTTCCTCTTCGTATTCCCGTGGAACTAGGTAAAGGTTCAAGGAGATCGAGTTCAACGTCACGTTTTGCCTAGGCTCTATTCTGTAAGTGACGACAGTCGTGTGCTGCCTGGCTTGCACATACAGCTCCTTCTCTATGATAAGCCCCGTGGTCCTGAATGAGAGCTGAAGCCTTGCACCTTCGCTGCTTCGCTCAAGCCACCTGCTTTGGTACAGCCAAGCATTGTTAGGGTCCTCTGTCCATGTCTTTCCATTCCTAGTCAATTTAACGCTCACGGAAGCGTTGTCTATGCCGAGCAATTCGACGTAGCGGTTGCCTTGAAACACCGATATAAGCGATGAGAACTTGTTTGACATCGGCTGCCACTCGTCAATTTTTATATACTCGTTGGCCAGCCTGTAGCTGGAGTTTATGATCGCTTCAGCCACCTGAGACCTTTCGAACTCACCTCTCGTGAATATGGGCAGAGGTATTGGGAACAGTGCTCTTCGATGAGCGTAAACCTCTATCCATCTACCGAGCTGTGTGTCACTTACGATTGTGTCCTCCTCGCAGGTGTTTAGCTTAATCCAGTCCAGTACCTGAAGCTTCTCTGGATCCCCATACTTTGAGTCCCATGTATAATGTGAATAGGCCCGCCCGCTTGCTTCTAGCCCTTGTATAGGCGTTACCAGCAGAACGATCAACACCAACATGACAGGCATAGCTTTCTCAAGCTGTATCACCACCTCATAAACTGGATTTTCCTCAATTACCTTTGAGAATTTTGTGCAATGTCTCAGGTGGGAAAGAGAAACTGAAGTTAAGATGGATAGCGGGATCACCATTGAAAATAGGAACCTCTCGTAGTCCACAGACACACCTAAATAATAAACCTGGGTTAATAGGAGGGATACAGTCAGCCACCCCAAGGTCAAGGTCAATTCTTTAAAATGCCTCCAAAAGAACAGCTGAGCCAAACCTGCAATAGCCGCAACCACAGTTAAGCAGAGGAGGAGGGAACTTTCAAATAGCCAAAACACAGACTCTATGACAAAGGCTCCTGGTTCCGGTGTAGCTGGATTTTGAAGGATGTAAGCTAACCCAGTCACATACCAGTAGGAGATGAACAGTGTCAGAATCGCGGCAAGAGTTAGTATGTTTACCCTCATGGATTTTTTATCGCGCGCCACCATTGATGCTAACGTCGATATGATCAGGATGGCTAAATAAACAATGAAAGTTAAGTGATGCGCGGTTAATAGCAATGCCCCTAGGATTATCGCCAAGCAGAGGTATCTATGATTGCCCTTTTGAGATTCAAGCAAGGCTAGGAGGGCTACGGGTATAAGCGCAAGCCCGAGGAGATTCGGGTAAGCACCCCACCACAACATTTTATGGTACCCTGGGAAGGAGGCTACAATCAACGCTGCGGCTAAGCCAGCAATGGGGCTTGCAGCCACTTTCCTGGAAAGCAGATAAGTTGTGAGTGGAATTGCTGAGAACGCTAAAGCCGCAGTCAACTTCAAGGCAAATAGACTATCTCTTAGAATTATGGAGATCACTTGAGAGATTATAAAGAAAAGGGGCGGGT
>Ga0315310_10001052_pt1 | contig 17403 bp, 17 predicted proteins | sample TDP5_MG_FD_203630 | JGI IMG/M metagenome (GOLD analysis project Ga0315310, IMG submission 203630) | Freshwater sediment microbial communities from Lake Towuti, South Sulawesi, Indonesia - TDP5 | ecosystem: Environmental > Aquatic > Freshwater > Lake > Sediment | place: Indonesia: South Sulawesi... | reverse complement strand
AGGCGTCGAGTATGAGGAGCTTCTCAGAGATAAACTAGGACTATTGAAGACTTCTACGAAACGCATAATCAAGGCTCATAGAGGTAAAATTAGATACGACGAGATAATCTTCGGAGAAATCCCATACACATGTGAAGTTGAACTTTCCAGCGAGAACCTTACACTGGAGAAGGAGAAACAAATATCCCTATTTGTCGGATCTGTCGGTGAAACAGTGGTCTCAAGCATAGCAGAGATACTAGGCAAAGCATACTCAGGGTTCATCTCCATCTTAGGTGAGGGGCGAACGAAAGAAGCTGTCGATTACCTCAAAAAAATGCTTTCATTCAACCTTCGACTGACCGTAGCATTCGATGGACACAGAGTAGCATTCGACGAGAGCTGGGATTCCCTTCTTCAGGACGAAGAAGAACTCTTGAATGCGATTCGCGCAGTCAAAGCACCATCCTACAGCGAGCTACTTGGATGCTGGATACTTAGCCTACTGAGCCCGCTTATGCCCGTTGAGAAATTCCCCTATGATTTAGCAAGCATTGAAGGTTGGACGAAACTGATCACTGACAATGGAAACAAGTGGAGAGCAAGCAAAGGGATGCCTCTCCTAATGGAACAGGAGGTTCAACTCTTCTTGAAGGAACAGATGCAGAGAGGAGCCATATCCATCAGGCCTATTCGCAGAGAGTTTGGTTTACTTGAATTTCATGAGAAGATGCCGGAACCACAACCTGAAGAGTTCTACTCTTTTCTACTCGGACTGTTCTCAGCGATGAAATCTCTTCTAGAAAATGAAACACGCGAAGTAGTGTAGGCTGTCAGAAAGCCTTCGGCGCCACGACGGATGTCTGTCAAGATCCTCGAGTCAGGATGACCTCTATCGTTGAGATAGGTTTCAGAGTTCCATCCCTCATCTTGAGTTCATCTGTCCCAATCTTAACGCTCTTCACCTCAACGTCTTTCATGAATCTCCTCCGGAGTATCTCAACCGTATCTACTGCCAAAGAAATCGATCTTCCTCTCGCTTTGACTATAACTTCGTCATGTATTGTGAAAGCTGTGATAATCGAGGTTATGTAGGTCATAGGGGGCTTCTTACCTACGAAGACGACATTTTCGAGTTTGTCAGCCATATTGCCCTCACATGCGATGATAACACAAATGCGCTAAATCTCCTATATTATCTCTAACATCATCAATTATCAGATCACAGTCTACTCTAACGGTCTTTGTTCTCAAGAAACTCTGATAGAGCTCGCATATCAGCCAAATTGCAAGCGGAAGTTTGACCATTGTTGGTCACTTTTGATTAATTTCGATCGTTTTTGACCACAAGAGATAAAAAGTCTTCATTAAGCAAACTTATGCCGCAACGGAGATTCAGTCGAATGACGGAAACCAGGAATGAGGAGAAGGGTGGGAGGAAGCAGACATCTAGTTTCTGTGTAGAGGTCTGTCGAGGACGCCTTGGATCATGTCTTGAATGCGTGGTTGACCATGTAGCATTCGAGAACTGGCTGAGGCGAAACTACCGAGAGAACAGAATCTTCGTTAATACTCGAACGGAGGTGAGTTGTGATAATGAGTAAGACCGTAGGAAGCAGTAAGTCATTACAGCTAACCGCTATTGCCTTGATTATGTTATTCGTAGGTGTTACTTTCGGGTATTACTACAGTCAATCTCAAATCCCACCGAAGACGGTAAGCCTTTTTGAGAAGATCAAGGAGAGAGGATACATCGTCGTAGGAACAACCGCTGACTATCCGCCTTTCGAGTTCGTCGACCCAAACACGAAGAAGATCGCCGGACTTGATGTAGACATAGTGGAGGCTGTTGCGAAAGAGCTTGGCGTCAGTGTGAAATGGGAAGATATGTTATTCGACTCTCTCATAGCCGCAGCCCAGACTGGCAAGATAGACATGATCGCTGCGGCGATGGGACTGAAGGCGGAGCGAATTCCGAAACTAGACTACAGCATCGCGTACCTACAAGGCGATAATGTGCTCGTGGTGAAAGGCGACTCACCAGTAGAACCCTTCGCTGACCTAGCTGAAGCAGGAAAACTGAATCTAAAGATCGGGGTCCAATCAGGAACAATACAAGAGGGCATCATCAATGACCTCGTCGAGGAAGGAAAGGTCAAGAAGGAAAACGTAGTCTCATACGTCAGAGTTGATCTTATGATAAGCGATCTTGTTGCAGGACGAATCGATGCCGCATTGATAGATAAGCCAGTCGCAGACAGCTTCGCGACACGCTACCCGATCAGGATCGTATACACGGAGTGGGCTCCCCCGAAGTGTCTCTGGATTCCCAAGGGTGAAAAGGAACTTCTAGAAGCAATAGACACAGCGCTCCTAAACCTTCACAAGACCGGAGTTGTAAAGCAGCTTATCAGTAAGTGGTTTGCTTAGTTCAGAGTATACACCATGACTGGAAGTTCCCTCTTTTGCCATCTCTTCTTGATGTGCTACCGTCGCAGTTTGGCTTCATAATCGAAGGGTTGCCAGTAACTATCAGTCTTACAGCCTGCGGATTAGGTTTGGGTTTTCTCACAGGTCTACCTTTAGCAATTCTCAGAGTTTATGGTGGAAAAAGCGGAAGACAATTTGTCGCCGCATACGAAAGAGTGATGCGTAGCGTTCCTCCTCTTGTCCTCATATTCTTGTTCTATTTTGGAATCCAAACAACAGTCTTCGAGATACCTGGATTCTTAGCGGTGACGCTTGCGCTTGGACTCTGCAGTTCCGGTTATCAATCCCAGATCTTTCGAGGTGCCTTAGAATCGATTGGTAGCGGTCAAATGGACGCTGCCAGATCGTTAGGGATGAGCAAGCTACAGGCGATCAGACGGGTCATCGCGCCGCAGGCCTTGAGATTTGCCCTACCCAGTTGGGCAAATGAGCTCGCAACCATGGTCAAAGATACGTCTCTCGCTTTCGTCGTGGGAGTTGCTGAGCTTATGAGAAGAGCTGACTATGTTCGAGCTGCCACATTTGATCCCGTCATTCCATTCCTAGTGGTAGCGGGCATCTACTTTCTCATAGTTTTCCCAATAACGCGGATAGCAGGAACTTGGGGGCGGGAGAGGAAGCGATTGGTGGCAGGCGTTTGACAAAGGTCGTAGTAGTCAGGGACGTTTGGAAATCCTATGGAAAGGTCGAAGTGGTGAAAGGCGTCTCTTTCGATGTCGAGGAAGGAACGACGACTGTGATCTTCGGTCCGAGTGGAGCCGGGAAAAGCACTCTTCTAAGATGCATTAACATGCTTCATCCTCCAGATCGTGGAACAGTCTTCCTTCGGGACGTCGACCTCACGAAGGCCAGCAATAAGATCAACTATTACCGGTCAAAGTTCGGAATGGTTTTCCAGCATTTCAACCTTTTCAATCATATGCCTGTTCTCGACAATGTGATGATAGGACCAAGAGTTGTGAAGAAGATTCCGGGAGATCAAGCCAAACAAATTGCACTAGAAGCGCTTGAGAAGGTTCGGATGAAAGACTGGTGCAACCACTATCCTAGCCAACTTTCTGGAGGCCAGAAACAGAGAGTAGGCATCGCTAGAGCGCTGGCTATGGATCCTGAGGTCATCCTCTTTGACGAGCCGACATCCGCTCTTGACCCCGAGCTGATAGGAGAGGTCTTGCAGACAATGCTTGATCTAGCCAAGGAGAAGAAGACGATGATCTGCGTTACTCACGAAATGGGCTTCGCGAGAGCAGTGGCTTCTGATATGATCTTCATAGATGAAGGCACAGTGGTGGAGAGAGGTTCTCCGGAGCATTTCTTCACGAATCCAGTGAATGAGAGGACGAAGAGGTTCCTCAGCCGACTGACTGAACTCTATGGACGCCACGAAAGCAGGAGCGAAGTTGCTGACGAGAAATGATAGACTACTTGGGCATTCTGTTAGAGGGCTTGCTCGTTACATTTGAGCTGAGCTTCACAGCGCTCGGGATTGGAGTGATCTTGGGGCTTGCTGCAGCTCTCGCAAGAACCTATGGTCATAAACCGGTGTCATACTTGGCAAACGCCTACATCGAGCTTATCCGAGGAACGCCATTAACCGTTCAACTCTTCATCATCTATTTTGGTCTTCCCTCGCTGGGCCTTCTTTTCTCGCCGACGTTCTCAGCCATAGTGGCCTTGGGAATTAACAGCGGAGCATATCAAGCGGAGTATTTTCGAGGCGCGATAGAGTCTATTGGCGGCGGACAGATGGAAGCTGCACTTTCAGTTGGAATGAGTAGAACTCAAGCCATAGTCAGGGTAATACTGCCTCAGGCACTTCGGTTGGCATTACCGAGCTGGTCGAATGAGGCAGCTTACCTACCGAAGTACAGTTCCGTTGCATTCTTGGTCACTGTACCAGAGCTTCTGGCTAAAGCGAAGGTCGTGATAGCTCAAAACCTGAAACCGCTCGAGGTCTATGTTGTAGTCGGACTCATTTACCTTGTCACAATCGCTTCTCTCTCCAAGGTCTTGGACACTGTGTACGAGAGATACAAATTCACGGTTGAATAGCGAAGCTGTGCAGATGATACTTTGAGGGGGAATCTTCAGGAGAGGAGATGCACGAAGCTATCGATCCCATATGGCAAAGATGAGGTTGATTTCGAGGTTCCTCAACCGAACCTCATGGGAGTGTTCCGCCCCAAAACTATTCCCGGTGCCGACGATGAGTCGAAGGCCATTCGAGACGCTTTGCTGAACCCTATCAACTCCGAGCCACTACCCGAGATTGCGAAAGGAAAGAACCGTATCGTGATAATCTCCACGGATGTGACGCGCCTCACAAAGGATCATGTGATCGTTCCCTCGATTCTAAACGTTCTCGCTCAGGCTGGGGTCGGAGAAGAAAGAATCAAGGTGATTATAGGTCTCGGGCAGCACAGAGAGATGACCGAAGCGGAGGTTGAGCAGAAGCTAGGGAGAGATGTTCTCGATCGAGTCGCTGTAGTGCAGCACAACCCTGACAGGAACCTTGTTGACTTGGGAGCTACCCGAAGGGGCAACCGAGTCTGGGTCAACAGAGAAGTCGCAAGAGCCGATCTCAAGATCAGCACTGGCAATATTGTTCCCCATAGGTATGCGGGCTTCGGAGGGGGAGCCAAGAGCATCCTTCCAGGTGTCTGTGGTAGAGAAACCATCTACCGGAACCATCTCTACGTTGTGGAAGGAAAGTCTAGGCCTGGCGTCTTGGATGATAACCCAATAAGGATTGAGATGGAGGAGGCTGCGGCAATGATAGGCCTCAACTTCATCGTCAATACTGTGATGAATTCAGAGGAACGCATCGTGAAGGTCTTCGCGGGGCATTTCCTGAGAGCGCATAGAGAAGGCGCGAGATTCGCGAAGGATCTGGTAGGCGTTCACATGCCCTCTAGAGCCGAAGTGGCCGTTTCAAGTGGCTCGCCGATGGACATCAATTTCTATCAGGCTTCCAAAGCTCTTGAAATGGGAGACCAAGCCGTAGGTGATGGCGGAGTCTATATTCTAGCTTCTCCTTGCTACGAAGGGGTTGGCGAGAAGGATCTCTGCAGGTTTCTGACCCTCAAATCGCCTGAGGAGATTCTTAGGGAGCTATGGCAACCAAAACCTTCCACAAACCTAGTATCAGGAGTAGCGGCGTACTTGATGGCCAAGATGAGGGAAAGGATCGAGATCGTTTTGGTTTCAGACGGATTGAGGAGAGAGCAAGTCGAAGCTATGGGGTTCAAGAAGGCTGACTCTGTTCAAGCTGCTGTGAACAAATCGCTTGAGAAGAAAGGGAAAGACTCCCGGGTCGTAGTCTTCCCTCAAGGGCCGATAACTCTCCCTTGCCTCTAGATGATTATCAGATTTTCATATAAGAAGAGCTTGCGGTAGGATTGCTCTGTCATTTTTTTACTTTATGTCGAAAATTATGTGATATCTGCGGGCTAAATCTTATATTGCCATAGTGCTTTGTTGTGTCTTGGATAACTTTGAGCGCTTTAGTGCTTGACACATCTGTCGTAGACTATGAAATCGCGGAACTTCGAAAGCGAACGAGGCATTCAAAGCTGGATAAGGTCCCATCCTGTACTTTCATTCCTTGGTTCAAGAACGGCGATATATTCGAAGCGATGTATCTTCTTCTTCATTTGCCAGAAGAACATAGAATTCTATGTCAGAACATAGAGAACTCATTTATCTTTAAGGCGTTCAAGGAAGCTTACAACACGCTGTAAGCTATCTATTTCTTTGAACGAACTTCTGCATGTCTTAGGGCTACCCCTAATGCGATAACAGAAGCTATCGAAATTAGCGCACACAGAACATAGGGGTAGCGAGGGTTGAATTGGTCTGCAATTATTCCGCCGACAGTAGCCGCCGTCATTAGGCCAATTCCGCATGACGTTTCGAAGATTCCCATGGCGACTCCTCTCTGTCGCGTATGAACATTGTCTGAAATGAGTGCAACAGCAACGGGAAAAACTGCTCCTATAGATATGCCCATTATCACCATTGAAATGCTTAGAAGTTCGATGCCAACAGAGATTGCGGCAAGAAATGATGCGATCGCGCAGCCGATCAGAGCTGGGATCAAAATAGATCTTCTTCCAACTCTGTCGGATATTCGCCCGGCACTCATCGAGGAAACTATTCTTCCAATCCAGAATAGCGTGAATAGTACTCCAATCCAAAAGACCTCTACACCTAAACCTTTTGCATAAACGGAGAAGAGAGTTAGAAGCGTTCCTAGTACAAATGTGTAAGATGCGGCGATGACATTGGAGAGCAGGAAAGGACGAGATCTCCACAAGTTCACCTTAAGCTCGTTAGATTGAGGAGTTACACGTTGATCTTCTTCTGAGATGTTGACAATCCTAACGTCTTTGAACCATACTGAGATGGTCAAGGCAGCTATCATAGAAGGCAGAAGGTAGAAGTAGAAAGTATTTCGATAGCCTGTCGTTGCCGCGATAGATCCTCCGAGTAAGGAACCGAACGCGAAGCCAGTTCCATAGGAAGCGCTGCTCAAACCCATCGCTCTTCCGGATGCTGAAGCACTTGCAATCTCAGTGGTCAGAGCTTCGACTGGAGGCCAGAAGGCGCCCCAAGCAAGCCCTTCAAGCGTCCTGATGAGAATAATGTCGTTCACATTTCGGGCAACAAGATATAGTACGGCGGCAAGCGCATTTAGCACAGCACTTATGAGAATCAAGATCCTTCTTCCAAGCCTATCTGAAAGTTTTCCCGAAAGAGCAGCGAATATTATGAAGATTATCGAGTAGGATGTTCCGACAAGTCCCACTTCAGTGTAAGAAGCCCCTAAGCTTTGAGCGAGTAACGGAATTATCGGAGTGGCTATCCCTACTCCCAATGAAAACATGAAGATTGTGATGAATAGAGGCAACAGCCTTTTTTCAAATGCCCCTCTAGCGGATGAATTCATCTATTAACACAACGTTTCTAGTAACTACGGACCTATGTGACCTTGCTCAGTCTGACAGATCACACACTTCAATCCTGTTCTCTCTAACACCTTCTTCACTTGAACTCTAATATCGTCTATGTTCAGCCCTTTCTTCAGACCTATGCTCTATCGGCGAAAGAGAAAACGTTCAGAAAGCTGTTTGAAAAGCTGGCGTCCTATTTTAAAAAGTTCAAGAATTAAGACTTTGAGTTTGATGATAAGGAGAAAGTACGATGCTAATAAACAGGATAGCACCACTGAGAAAGCCAGATAGTATATGTCGCTTCGGTAACTGGTTAAGCGCAGCAACTGTAGCAACCTGATAGCGGCTTCATTTGAAAAACCGTAAAGTCGAAACCAAAGGCTAACGTCGAAAACCCACAACCAGACAGAAGGGACAAAAGCCGTGAGAAAAAGGGCTTTAGTCCATTTTCGATACTTCAGATTTCTGACACCATCTACAATCATGAAGGGTATGAAGGCGACCAAATACTGAGGATTTACAAGCCAAAATGTTATTAGTAAAGAGAGGATTCCGAGCAGAGCGACTTGATCATAGTCCGATGGTCTCCTGAGCATGATATGTATGCCCGAGGCTACTAGAAGAGAGACCAGAAGAATGAAGCTTGTTTCGAAGTACTGTAGGGTATCCCAGCCGTAGAGGTTGTGAAGATAAGTTAAGAGTGAGAAGATGCCGTTGAAGGAGTAGCATAAAGGATTAGGATAGTAAGGATTCAGTCTGACCAGCCAGACCGTCTCAACATAGCGCCGGAAGGCAGTGGTCAGTGAGAAGGGAACAGTGAAAGCAACGAACACCGAGACAACGGTCAACAGGGCAGTCAGAGCGTGTCTTAAGCCCCTCTCTCGCAGAAGAGAGAGTAGTATCAAACATATCGGAAATAGAGCGTATTGCTTCGTCATCAAGGCCAGGCCACTCAAGACCCCCCCCGAGATTGTACGTTTGCTCTCGAACATGTATACTGAAGAGAACAAGAAGACGACCGATATTGCGTCGAACTGCCCGAATATGGAAGAGATGTAGATGGACCATGGATTCAGAAGCCAGAGCGATGAAGCTATCAACCCTAGTCTTCTGTTTTCGGGAAACATTCTCAAGAGAATGAATCCAATAGAAAGGTCTGCCACTATGATAGGAGCTTTCACGACGAGCCTCCAAGCTGGGCTGTAAGCTTCAGACACAGGAGCAAGAAAGTACGATAGTGCCAGTAGAAGCAACCAGATAGGAGGATAGCAATACGGCCATCCATAAGGCCAAAACTCTAGAGGCACATCATTGTGATTATAGAAGTCGAGACCATATATCTGGAATGTCTTTGCAAAAGCCCAAAATTGTCCTACGTCGGAGCCAGCGGCTAGAGGAGCCAGAGCAAACCTGATCGAAGCGGAAACAACAAAAACCAGCAGCGATAAGGTGAAGGAGAAATCTCGAGATGGTCTAGTAAGAGCTACTATATTACGGCAATCCATCCTCAGCGCCATCTCCTACCTGCTTAGACAGACAGACTCCGTTTTAAACCATCCCCCTCCTTCTTGGCGTCCTCTACACCACTGTCACATTTGCTGACGGAACGCCGCAGAACCTAAAGGCAAACCTTTTCCCACCGCCTATCAGAGACGGCCAAAAAATGCGGAGAAGAAGCGGGCCGCGTGAAGTGGTTAGCCTAGCCTACTGGCCAAGAGAAAATCTGGTTGTTAGACCGCGAAGCGCCGATGTAGACTTTGACACCTGGCGATGTTAGCTCCCAGACTCCTACAGTGTTTCCAGGCTTATTTGTTTGAAATGTTATGCGCAAGTACAGATAGAGGTAGTCACCAATTCGGACGTTATAGCTTTGCCAATAGCCTCCCCTGTAGAACTGTGGGCTCGTTAATCTCCACTGGAAGCTGCTGCTGAAGGTTATGCCGACTTGGTTTTCGTTTGTTTCGACAGCGACCCAATCTTGGCTGGCGCCGTTCACGTAGCTGCCGCCAGCGGACCCAAAGTTCCAACTGTACGTCTGGCCAGTCGTTGATACATACACGATGCCCCACCAACTGTTAGTGCTTGACACGTAATAGATGTAGAAGTTTCCGCTGATTGATGGGTAACTTGAAGCCGGAATGTGCGGTAATATGTAACCCATCGCCCAGTTACCCGCGCTGTCCCTATAGGCCCATTCGATCGACCACCGGTACGAGCCTGTAAACTTGTTCAGAAAGACCCACATTTGCAGTATCCAGTTCCCAGTCGTGTACACGGTGACCACTGGACCTATATACGCACTTGTGGTAAGCGTCACCCCAGTCGTACTGATGGAATAGCTGCTCTTGAGTCCTTGGCAATTCGTTGGAACGTAGTCGGGGTCAAAGTGGTATCCAAACAGGTCGTCGACGCGTTGCACACCTCTCGGCACGATTGGAGGCGCATCTTGCGCTTGGACGAGATTAAGTGACGCCAAGACTATGGACAGCATCAGAAGCGCCATGACGGCCATTCCGACAATTCTTTTCTTCGTGGATTTCCACCTCCTTTCCGACTGGGTACTTGTTTCATTAGGCCCCTCCTCGGCGTTTTGACAGGGATAGGGCCAAAACTTCTTAGCCAAACGAAAACCTGAGGCAAATTAGCTTGGCTATAGAGTAGCCCGTCCTTGTCGAACGGAGTTAGACCAGGCAGCTAAATTAAGGTATTTCAAGATATCTATGGTCACGCATGCAAATCGCTAAATTACTTAATCAACTTTGAAGAGGCAATTAACTCTATAAAGTCAAACCAATATCTAGAGATATAAGCGCAGCATGCTGATGCACAGGTATGTTATTAAGTCCATAGTCTTTCCAAGCTGCTCCAGCACTTTCAGCGACCAGTTTCATTCAAGTCAGCCGCTGTACAGTTGAAGGCTATGCTCCGCTTGGGTGAAATCAGGGTCTATTTACTAGACGATCTTCTGAGACGCCTCGGCAAGGATTGTGAGATATGCGTTTACAGTCCAGCTAAAAGGCGCTTCTTGAACTATGAATGCCGCAAATGCATAGAGCAAGCTGAAAGGCTAGTCCACTCCATCGTCCCAGACGAGAACTACATCTTAAACCCCGAGAAACTCTACAAACGGCTGACGAGGAGACCCCCCAAATTCCTAGATAAAAGAAAAGCCTACTGGGAATGGAAACAGAGAAGACAACGCGAGGAACTTTCGGCTCGTATGATGGGCTGGGCTTGGAGCAAAGGGCTTTTCTCAAAGACGTTGCCGATAAATCATGATGAGGAGGCATTTGATGATGGATTTCTGGACTCTTCAAGATGTCAAGCGTTTCAAAGAGATTTCCTCTAGGGAGTTCAAACAGGCTGAGAAAGCCATATATGATCTTCTAGGCGAGTGGCTTCAGCAAAGGTCGCCTTCAAGCAAGATATACATCGATCCCGGGGAGTTCGGCATAGATGTCATCCAGTCTATTGGCCGCTTTTCTATAGGCTACGAGGTGAAGATGACAAAACTATCCAATGGTCACATAGATCCTTCGCCACTGTTTCAGGGAATAGGGCAGGCTATACACTATCTCCATAGAGGGATGGACCGCACCTACCTAGTCGCCCCTGCTCTTCAAGACTTAGAATACTTCACGGAGTTCTTTCGAGCTACTGTAAGATTGGTCGGGCTTATACTGTTTGATAGACATTTCAATTTCGAAGAAACAGTGAAACCGGCTGGCTCTCAGCTGTATTCCAATGGCATGAAGAAGATCCTAGAAGAACTCTTGTCAACGCATAAACTAGGCATAGCCACTTTGCGCCTGCAACGTTTCAGAGAACGATGGACGAGATAAAACGAACTCTTAAGCGAGAAGAGCGATCACGAGTAACTATTGACAAATTCCCCATGGACCTTGGGCGTTCAAACCTCTTCTACTTTTTCATCCTTATCGCTACGGTTAGAAAAAAGCGATGAGAGGAGCTATTAATAATTACTAGTAACGGTGAATCGGCGTTGTATCGGACGCGTTTGAGAGAGTATGCAGCGCTCACAAACAGCCCGATCCTGTATTGCCTAACTTATCAGCCAGCAAGCCATAGTATTGGGAACGGATGGCCTATCAGTGGTTGATTGACTTCGTCAAGTTTCTAGAGATTGTCGCCTTTCATCCTCAGGCTCTGAAACTCATTCTAGAGTACCTTCCAAACTGGAAGAACTCTTTCTTGACGGAGCTTTTCCTGCGGGTGAACAGAGGAAGTTCCATGAACTCGCATGGCAGGCCTTACAGAGCGACGCTGTTCTCTACAAGGATGAGACTACGAAACAATGGATGTTATCTTTTGAGTAGCGTGAGGCATACACTTTGCCAGGATTCTTGTCGGCGTTGCAATCCTCTATCAAAGGAATCCTAGCAGCTGGAAGGACCCAACAAGAAAGAGACGCTCAAAGAAAGCGAATAGAGTATCTTCAAAGGTATGTGGTCGCATCAGAAAGGGCTCATCTCATAGTTAATACTATCATAAGCTTCAATCTTCTGTTCAAACGCCTAACAGATGTACCTCATCTGTTCAGAGAAGACATCCAAGTAGTAAGCGGACTGCATCTTCCTTGCGAGAATGAAAAAGATTTCTTAGTCAAATTGGGAGGGTTGAAAACACTCGAAGTCGACTTGGATGCGAAAAAGTTGAAGTTGAAGGAATCTAAGAAGGGTTGGAAACTTCTCAAGCTCATGGAACGATGGTTCTGTGAAAACAACCTAGCCTATGATAAGAATATGTTCCAGACATGGAGAAACATCATCGATCTTAGGACTGCATCTTTTCCATGTAATCCCACCGACGCAAGGGTCGTCGACCTGCTTCGATTCTTTGGGCACAGCGTTCCTGCGGAATATGTGAAACTTTGGGATTCAGTTCTAGACAAGTTCTTAGAGTCTTAATATGCTTCAAATCGTCTTGAATGCGGCTGTATCCAAAACCAAACCAGAAGAGAAACATTACCGCGAAGGAATCATCCTTCACAGCTGGCTTTGTATCCACATCTTGGACACAGCACTTGACAAGTGGTGTAGTTTTGTAACTAGTTAAAGAATGATTCCGTTGTAGTCTATTTTTGAGCTGTATAGCTGCTTGAACTTCGCGCCGAATTGCTCCTCGCACTCATCAAAGAAGACCTCAGAAGTTTCAGCCCAAGGATATTTTTTGATTACATCCGCAAACTCTGGATAGCCCGTCGTTCGCAGGTTCGCCGTTCTGTCCACTCCATAAGCTCTTCTCTGACGAGTCATTGTCCTAGCCACTTGGCTTGGAGTCAAAGGTTCTTCTACAGAAGAGTATGTTATCTCCCAATTTTGGCAGGTTGGGCATCGAAGAATGCATCCATGAGCGAAACATGCCGCTTCAATATAGCGATAATTCCATCCTCTGGGTTTGATCCAGTAGGGTGTTCCAACCCCTCCGACGGAGTGTCCTTGAAAGCCAGAGACAAGCCTCAGAGGTGCATGTTTTGCAACCTCATGCTTAACTGTCTGAATGTTCATGGTGTCTCTGACAGCCGTTGTGCAACTAGGCTTCAGTTCTCCATCAATGATCACAGCACAAGCCCAACATCCGCCTAATCGACATGGAGCGAATACGTCTCCTTCTCTAGGAAATCTTGAAACAACGTATCCTAAGGATTCGAGAGCATCAAGAACAGTGATGCATTCTAGAACTTCGGCCGAATCGCTATCGACTTTCACTCGGATCATCTTTCTTTGTTTACTATCATGTTCAAGAAGTCTGGCTTCGAAAGGGCAAGCGGCAACACATGCGCCGCAACCAATGCACGGCGCAGTTCCTCGACAAAATATGTACGTGCTACAGAAACCGCAGTTGTGACATGAACCCAACCTCTTTGAAACGTATGTTCTCATGGAATCTTCCAGCGCTTCCTTTCCGGCTAATTGATTTGCGAACAATGTTTGAAAATTGCCAATGTTCATCCTAACGTCAGCTAGCCGATCTTTCCCTCACCGTCGCAGAATCTTGTTATGTATTCAACGGCTACAGTTGCCGCTCGAGCGAGCACGTCCATCGTGATTCCTAGGACTCCGCACACAAGAAGCAGGATATTCTCGGTCTTCTCCGTTACCTTTGATCGGTCAGCATCTCTATGCGGATAGATGGCGACGAGTTTCTGATCATCTGAGATAACTACTTCTCCCCCTTCCAAGTCTATCGGCTTCTCCATCCCTATTCCAAGAAACTTCTCTCCTCTTCTTGCGAATCGCATAACAAGATCCCCTTCCAATTCTTGTATGTCAAATGCCGCTAAGGCTATCTCTGTCTTGATTGAAGCAAGGTTGTAAGCGTCGACAATAGTATTGATATTTGGGATGGGGTTGTCCCGGAGGATTCTTCGAATCAACGCTTCTGCGGCTGGACGGTTCTTAGTCGGATCTATTCCTACTCTCCAGAAAAAATCGCGGTACGCTCTGAAGGTAGGCGCATCCTTTAGGGAGTCGAGAGTGTACTTGTCCTTCGCTTCCTTAATGAGTTCCTCTTTGAACTTCTCAAGTTCTAAGTTCTTCTTCTCAACTACGACATTTGCAACTCTGCAAGTCAAGACATCTAAGCCAGGATATCTAGCCTTAACTTCATTGTCAATCTTCAACACAGCATTCTATCTCCTGCTGAAATTCTGAAGAAGCTCTGGAACATAGCCTTCAAACTCTCCCGACCGGCATTATGTATAATGGTTTAACTTCCTCAGCCAATCCCAAGACCTTTTGTACATCATCATCGTTGAAAGCTCCGATCGGTACAGTTCCAAGATTCAATGCTACAGCTTGCAGAAACACATTTTCTGCCACATGCCCAACCTCGATATATACATACCTCATACCTCTATCACCATACCGAACGGTCGTTCTTTCATAGATAGCTGCAATGACTATTGTGACCAAGGCGTCGCCGACCCAAGTCTGTCTGAGTGCAGCTTCTTGGAGCGGATACCTAACGTCTTCATCTAACATCTTGGTAATGCTATGGTTCTGAGGAATGTATTTGTAGACTCCTACGGGCAGATCTTTGACGCCTTTTTCTCCTACCGCCAGATAGATTTCGAGTGGATAAGTCATTCCAGCACTTGGAGCCGCTCTCTTACTTGATGCTCCCTCTGTTACTCCTTGAGCAGCCCAAAGGAGCTGCGATACCTCTTCCAATGAAAGAGCCTCTGGAGTATAGTCCCTAATCGATCTTCGTTTCGCAATAGCTTCCTCCACCGACATGAAACCTGATGTCTTGGATTTCGGAAGTGCAATCGCTTGCCCCGTTATTATTGTCTGATAAGAAACTTCCTTAGGAGCTATCCAAGAATAGCCAACGGCGGCAACTACCGCGACTACAACAAGTCCTCCTGCATACTTTAGGTAACCCCTCCTAGTTGCCTTCGGCATTTCGCTCAAATGAACTTTCATTAGATTACTTCTCACTTAATCGACGCTCCAGACTATTACTTTCGAAACGAATTCCTCAAGATAGAAGGGCCGTAGCTCTTCTGAAAACTTTGCTTTTAGAGCTGATGAAATCGTCTTCGACGAAGTGTTTATGGATTTTGTTTCACGCTTATTTCTCTAGGTGGGCGAAATTGACTGTGATGCAGATACTACTTTTAGGGCCTGCGGGATCGGGCAAGACAAGTCTAACAACAACATTCGGCGAATGGATTCGCAGAGAGATGGATTCGAATATATCTTATATAAATCTCGATCCAGGTTGCACTGATCTTCCATACAAGCCAAGTTTCGATGTAAGAGACCATTTTACAATTGAAGAAATCATGAGGAAGGAGAAGCTGGGGCCAAATGGAGCTATGATAAGAGGAGCTGAACTGATACTGAAAAGGATGCGAGTGATTTTACGTGAAATAACGACGACACAAGCTGATTTCAGGCTCGTCGACACACCCGGACAAAGCGAGATATTCGTTTTCAGACCGACAGGTCCAACGATTGTTGGCGCTTTTAGAGCCCTCGCACCTACGGTAGGGGTGTATCTGATAGACCCTCATTTAGCTGAGACGCCTACGAGTTTGGCGGCTGTATTCTCGCTCTCAATGGCATCTCAGCTCAGGCTGGGAATACCCATGGTCAATGTTCTCAACAAAGTGGACATAGTGAAGAAAAAGGACTTAGATCGTCTTATAGAAGACCATCAATACTTGAAGCGACAAATTGAGAAGGAAGGAGCAGGGGCGATCACAGATCTAGCAGTCCACTATATTGAAGCGACAAAGGCTCTCGCGAAATCGCAAAGGCTCGTCAAAGTGTCAGCTAGAACTGGTAGAGGTATGAGACAGCTGTACGATATAATTCATGAGAGCCTATGCGAATGTGGAGACTTGGATTAGCTCTATGGAACGTCTTCATCAAGAAATGTATCGATCGTCAAGAGAGGAAGAGTCTAGAAACAATGGATGTTAAGTTCAAGGCTATCTTGATCGAGATCATCCTACTCTCAATCATAATTCTAGGTTTTCAGAGTTTCATCATAGTCGAATCCAGAGAAGACTACTCGTTCATCCTGAGCAGGGTCTCCATCCAGAGAATTATGGATAACACCAAGAGGCTTATCGATTTCAAGACTAGATACATTTTCACGCCTGAGTGCAATGCTTCCGCAACTTTCCTACATGAATGTTTTTCCGACTTAAGAGGGTATGATGTACACTTCGACTACTTCAAGGTTACAAGACGGGTTTCAGAGAATTTTACGGCTATGAATGTTGTAGCATCGAAGAAAGGATTCTCCAAGGAGAACGAAACTGTGATTGTCTGTGCTCACTACGACTCACTTTCTGAGTTTGATCCGGCTGTATCAGCGCCAGGTGCAAACGACAATGCTGCAGGCGTCGCCATGATGATGGAAGTAGCTTACGTTCTCAGTACGTTCAGCCTTAACCGAACCGTAATCTTCATTGCGTTCTCTTCTGAAGAATTTGGTCTTCAAGGTTCTATGAATTGGGTTACAAAGAACGCAGAGATGCTGAATTCTATAATCGGAGTAATCTGCTTAGACGGCGTTGCGAGGGGTAAAGCAATAGCGGTTATGTTCACATTGGAGGCTTCAGACAGTCTGGCGCGCTACATCTGCAATACAGCTAGGAAATTGGGGTACGAAAGTTTCTATGAGCGTGCAGTAGGGGTTGTCGGGAGCGATAGTGACTCATTTGAGATGAAAGGTGTTAGAGCAGTCCGTTTCTGGGACTGGGACACAACCTTCATTCACACACCAGACGACACTTTGGAAACTCTAGACGTAAACTGCGTTAAGCAAGTTGCGGATGTTGCTTGTGTTGCCACCTACAAGCTAGCGACAGAATCTTTAGACGGAGTATTAGTTTCAGTTGGTAGGGGGCCTTCTGAAGGCCTCTTAATCCTAGTAGGCGCCATTGCCGCATCAGTCATAGTCGTTACAAGCTTTCTCATCATTAGACATAGATTGATCTTGAAGCAACGACGTTAATCACTTATCGTTTACTTCATCTTATAGTTGATAGCGTAATTCTAATTCAATCGAGTTGGTCTGTCTCTTGTCCTCCCGTGAACTTGTCATTGAAGCGTTTGAAGGAAGGGCGAACAGAATTCCGCTTTATTTTTTGCTGGCAGATCCGGTTAAAGAAGCGGCTATAGGAGATATCGTTGGAGTCCGATGTTGGATTGAAGCCTTTCAACCATTTCTGAGAGATGGTGGCCCGTTTGGGAGAAGGGGGTTGAGCTATCGGGAGTGGAGTCGACAGCTAGATGTAGAGTGTTACAAGTGGCCTGATGTTGGTGGTGTACTGAGCGAAGTTGACGCAGCAGTCTCTAGAGTTGCATCGGCCGTTAGAGGGAAATCTCTTCAAGCTGAAATTATTGGGCCCACTGAGTACTCAGAGTATGCTTGCAGTTCAGGTTTGACTAAGCCTGGAAGATACCCGGATGAAGTAGCTCATCGGTTTGATTTCGCGGTC
>Ga0315310_10001051_pt1 | contig 17408 bp, 17 predicted proteins | sample TDP5_MG_FD_203630 | JGI IMG/M metagenome (GOLD analysis project Ga0315310, IMG submission 203630) | Freshwater sediment microbial communities from Lake Towuti, South Sulawesi, Indonesia - TDP5 | ecosystem: Environmental > Aquatic > Freshwater > Lake > Sediment | place: Indonesia: South Sulawesi... | reverse complement strand
GAGTTAATTCACAGAAGCAGTTTAAAAATTCTGACGTAAGGGCGGGGGTTGCCAAGCCTGGTCAAAGGCGTAGGCTTCAGGAGCCTATCCCGTAGGGGTTCGTGGGTTCAAATCCCACCCCCCGCACCATTTTACTGGTAAACTTTAAATCTTCAAGACGCCATCTTTACTTAGGTGCGTTTCATGGAAGCCGAGCCTAGGGGACGCAAGACTGAGACCATTAAAGAGAGAGCCATCTATGTTTACTTGCCATCGTTGGAAATGGTTGAGGACTGGAAGCAGAGGGCTGAGAAGGGCGGCGTTTCTATTTCAAAGTTTGTTATCGAGAGGGTTGAGGACTCTATCAGAAGGGAAGAGGGAGAAGAGGGATATCTTGCAAGGGCGGAACTCATCAAAAAGTTAGGGGATGCCGAAGAAGAGCTGAAGAAGGCGAGAAATGAAAATAGGCTTTTGAAGAAGCTTGCCGAGAATCTGGACAATGAGCTTAGGCGCTATAGAGCTCAACCCTTCCTTGAAGAGTCGTTTGAGGGTGTCAGGAAATTCGATAAGGACCTAGTCGAGTTGCTCAGGAAGGGCGGCTCCTACACTCAAGAGCAGATTCTAGCCCATTTGAACATCGACCCTTCTGACACCGATTTGGTGAAAGCTGTGAGCAAGCAACTTGAGGCTCTCGAAGGCTACGGTTTGCTGGAGTATAGGGGAAGGGGCTGGAGGTGGAAAGGTTGAGCCTAAAACTGGTTCAAGACCCCGCACGGCTTATCGAAGATTTCTGCAAAGACTGCGAGTTAAGAGGAATGACCCAAGAGAGCATAAGAAGATACAAATCCAGCCTCCTAATATTCGCTGAATTCCTCCTCAACAGAGGCATAGACATAAATGAAGCGAACATACACCTGCTCAAGGATTTTCTCCAACACATTTTGCACAAGAGAAACGTGAAACATAAGACTGTTGAGAACTATTTTTCAGCATTGTCAGCCTTCTATGATTACCTAACTTTTGAGGATTTGGTCAGCACCAACATGGTTCTCCCTTTCAGGAAGAGGTATTTGAAACGCTACAAGGACGGCTATGATGACCCTGAAAGGAAGCTTCTAACAGTGGAAGAGATGAGTAGGCTTGTGGGCTGGATTATGGACCCACGAGACAAGGCCATTGCTGTGCTTTTCGCCAAAACTGGGATAAGAAGAGGTGAATTGCTGAAGCTTGATGTTGACGACATTCATTGGGAAGACTACTCTATAACGTTAAAGCCGACTCCAAAGAGAAGCAACAGAGTTGTCTTTTTCGATGATGAATGTGCAATCGTTCTCAGGAGATGGCTCAGACTCAGAGAGAAGTTAAACCCCAGAACCAAGGCACTCTTTGTAAGCTACCAGAGCCTAAACAGACTCGACAGAAACGGACTCTACACAGTTATAGTTAAGTACGCCAAGAGCCTAGGCTTCCACAACCCAGAATCGTCAAGGCCTGAGGATCACTTCGGACCACACTGCTTCAGACACTGGTTCACCACATGGCTTCTGAGAGACGGCATGCCAAGAGAATACGTTAAAGAACTTAGAGGCGACAGAAGGGGCGAAGCAATTGACATCTATCACCACATAGACAAGCAGGAGTTAAGGAGAGCATATTTAGCCTGTATACCCAAGTTAGGAGTCTAACGTCTAACGTAACAGAGGTCTTAGCTGTTCTTAACGGGGTTTCGGTGGGCTTAGCCTACATAGTCAGCCGGGGAAGAATAACGGCAACAATCGTATGGTTCGCCATAACAGCAGGCGCAACAACAGGACTAAGCTACTACAAAGAAAACCAGTAGTCTGCGCTCCATTGCGTGAATCACAAGGTCAAGTAGTCGATGTCAGAGCAGATGCCCTGAAAAGAATCAGTATTACGACGATCAGCAGCACATATAGCGCCGCGAAAATTATGGGCACCCAGTACTCCACCGCTGTCAGAGGTCTATATTCGCTAGCCTTTTTTTCTGGATTCAGGCATTTCCATTCACATGTGAATGCTGAGGCAGGCAGTCTTTTTTCGATAGCGTTTATCACGGTAAATTTCGCCGTGTTTAGATCCCTGTAACTACGAATGGTGGTCGCCCAGCACCAACAGAATAAGATGCCAGCAACAGAAGCGAGAATTGCCCAAAGCAAATTGAAAGGAATAGTGTTTGACCCTAGTCGAGACAAAGCACCGATGACGCTTACTAAGAGTGTGTTTATGCTAAGGAAAAATTTGTTTGCAGTTGAGCGCCTTGATGAGATTCTGTCTGCCATCTCGACACACAATTTGTATTGTTCTAAGAGATGCTTTTTGTAGTTGCTGCCGTATGCCTTCTCGTCAAAAGAAAATAATTGGCTATCCGGAAAATCGTCTTGAGAGACGTTTTCTCTCGTGTGTTTCACCTTTTGTCAAGCAGTCTTGAAATCTCTTTAAGATCCCAATTCACGATTTTCGCATTACTCTCTAAGAGTGGAGCTGGAACAGGATCATTTCGGTCTCGATAAATTCTAACCCCTATCACTTGCTTTCCCTGGCGAATAGCTTCTTTTATCTCCCAGTTGACCGCTTCGCGCTCGGCTGTTCTAGGACCAATCATGCAAATCAGCATCGATGTTTGTGCTATTCTTTCCCTGCAGTTGGTTTTCCATGCTTCGTCAAATGGCTCCTTCACAGAATAGTCTCTGAATTCAATGTCAAAGTTTCCATCCTTGGCTTGGGATCGTAAGAGGTTAACTTGGCTTTCATCATCAACATTAAAGCTGATGAAAACATTCCGCATCCGCGACCTTCGTGCCTCTTCCGTCGCCGAGTCGAATAATGCTTCAGCTCCCGTCTCGGTTCTACTCGGCTTGACGGAATAACCTGAACTACCGCCGCCCAAGAGGTCGCGCCCCTTCCCTTATTGCTTTGTACTCTCTGAGAAACCACAAATAAAAGCTTTCATTAGAAGTAGAACTAGCCAGAGTTGTTGCCAACTAAGCATCTTTCCGCAGCTATTCGTTCCTTACATGAAATGCAGTGGCCGCAGGGTTTTTGCGCACCTGAATGGCATGAATACGTGTATTCTATTGGCAGTCCGTGTTTGCGAGCAAGCCGCAAAGTGTCAGATTTGTCCAACGAGATCAAAGGTGCGAGAATGGTTATGTCGATACCCAGTGCCTTGCTAATCGTTTTCTGAGCCTCTTGAATAAAATCGCTTGTTTGATCAGGGAAGATTGGATTTGAAAGGAGACCTATTGCGACTACATGCGCTGCCTTAACATAACCGTATGCAGCACCTAAAGTGAGAAACAAGAGGTTCCTAGTAGGCAAAAAAGCTTCGCTTTCAATGTCGCAATCACGATTAGTGATTCCGCTTGGAATTAATCTCCCAAAACCCTCTATGTCCATTCGATCAGGTTTCAAACCGAGGAATTCACATACTCTCTGGCAAGCGTTCCATTCATATTCAGCCGATAGTTGCCCATAGTTGACGAAAAGTGGAAAGATGCTACAATCTTTCTTTTTCAGCAACAGCATAGTCAGAGAAGAATCCACTCCACCAGAGCTTAATGCTACAACTCTCATTTCTCTACCTCTTCCGCATGTAACGCCAAACTGCCATATCAAAGACAGAGAGATTAACATTATGTTCCTTGCATAATTTTTGAAGAACACTCTCCAGCTCGAGATAGATGTTGCGACTAATCATTCTGTCTTCTTCTGGCGAGATTGCGCAGATGTCTTCAAGAAAAGAGACAACGTGTGAATCTATAATTGCGAGATTGCTTGAGTATCCGATGTCTCTAAGAAAATGAGAAGCTTCTTTTAGGCCTATTCCTGGGATATTGGACACTAAGATGTCTCTAACTACTGCTTCGGGTTTACGATATGCTAGAAGCTTTGACAACCAAGGTTTTTCTGAAAATACTATTCTGGCAGCTTGCACAATATTCCTTGACCGAATGTTAGGAAAACGATATTTTCGGTATGAGCCATCGCGTTTCCTAGGTAAGTAAAGAGGTTTGGCTAGTTCTTTTGCCATGAGCCTTTCGGAATTGCGTGTCTGTACAATCCATCTGAGCTGAAGGTATCCTTTTTTGACTAGGTGAGATAGTGCTGATTGTGCGGATTCGTAGGGTACGTTGCTCGAAAGAATGCAAAGACATAATGCGTGCCAGAGTTCATCCTCGGTCATATCATTCCATTCTTGGCATCTATTGAAATCCTCAGCTACTCTCTCATATTCGCGCAAGACGTGGACCAGAATTTGATTCGAATCTGCACGCATTCCTTTAAGCCTCTCTCAACTCATGTTAGAGCTTTGATGAGATTTTGAAAATATAAAAACTTGGAGTTTTTCCGAGGAAAGTAAGGTCCTGTGGTTGGTGGTGTTTGCAATCGTCACGCCGTTTTCACCTGATCGATAATGTTGTCGCCAAAATGGACACGCAGATATGCTTCGATGTTGTCATGCTGAATGATGGATTGAATCTGAACAACAAAGTTCTGATAGAAAAGCAAGTTGTGCAGCAGAACTTTCTCCAAGTAATCAGCATCTTTATGTTCTGGAGAATTGCAGACACGGCACTTGCAATTAAGTAGCGCAAGATGTGAAAAATCGTTCATCAATAGACTATTTGGGTCGGGGTTTATCACATGTTTTAGCCAATCTAAGCTGTCAAACGTGTCAACACCGCAGTATGAGAATAGGAGCATTGATAAAGGATTTCCGCAACCCAATAGGTGCAAAAGGCTTTCCTTATTTTTCTTATTCAGTGTTCGCCTTATTTCTGAAATTGTGCTAGCCCTTTCCAGAATACTGTGACCACAGTCTCTCTCCGCTACTGCAATCGCACAGCAGAGACTCGGATGTTTTTTTGAGAACTCCTCTACAATGGAAACAAGTTCTTCAGGCGATGGGCCATGTAGTATTGCGATAAAAAGATTGTTATTCTGGAAGACTGATGATTCAAGCACATTCTCAAACGTTTTGCGCCTAAAATCCTTCGCCGTTTCTCCTTTTTTGATTCCAGGCAAAACGTCGAAGCTTGTATATATGTCAAACTGAAATTGTGCCATAAGATTCTTGTAACAGTTTATGTTCCACTCTGCATCTTTCATCCACGAGCTTTCATACAAGCCGCTATCGATAAACAAAAAACCTTTCTGTCGATAATCTTTAATCATTGATATTAGCTTTTTTTTCTCGCGTGATTCTGAATTGTATAGGTCATAGGCAGAAAGCAAAAGACGTGGATATTTGTGGAAATGCAGCAAGTAGAACGAGTCGCTCATTGAAAACTTGACCCCATAGCTTGATATTGATGGAAAATACACAGGCGTTGTAAGTTTTCTGTTGTTAATTACAATTTCAAGTACTCTTGAGAGCCCCGCAGATTCGTGAACGATTCTGCACTTATTCATGTTGAGATCCCAAGGCTGATGGCTTCTCGGGACAAGGTCTGACACGCTTCCTTTTGTCAGTCAGACATATTGCTTAAATTTGGATTTATTGCTTTATGCTAATCAGGATTTCCATAACATCCGAACCTTTATTCCATTCGCAGGATTTGTAAACTAGAGGCATCAGAAACACATGCAAAGAATCAAAATCAAGGATTTGAGTTTAAAAGTAGTGATGACATCGATGGTTGCGTCATTGTATGCGGGTATTACTGTTGCCCTAGGTTCATTCAGCTATTCTTGGGTCCAGATTAGGCTTAGCGAATCTCTGACGCCACTGCCTTTCCTTATAGGACTTCCTGCTGTTGTCGGTCTGACTTTAGGATGCATTATTGCAAATATGTTCAGTCCAATTGGTTTACCTGACATGATTTTTGGTCCTTTACTGACACTCGTTGCAGCTTTACTTTCTTGGAAAGTCAGCTTTGGTAAGAAGAGCTTAGCATGCATCTATCCAGTCTTGATAAATGCAGTAGGCGTGAGCGCATATGTTGCGTCTTTCTATGGCGTACCATACATGGTGAGTTTGGTATCTATTGCATTCGGTGAATTTGTCGCCGCAGGACTAATCGGATATCCCCTGCTAAGAATGATGGAAAGAATCATAGGTGCCTCGACACGAAAGAAAAACGAGAGTCAATGAATGGAGAAGTTTAATGGCAACCCTCAAATAGTTTGCCTTAACCTCCGGGATAACAGCAGAACTAAGTTATTATGGGAAAAACGGTGATACGCATGTGTTTATTCAGTCTTGGGTTTCTTCTTGGGCTTCTGCTGAGGCTTTTTGCTGCAAATTGAGGATTCCGTCTATTCTCAATACTATCTGGCGTAGGTCTAATGTGGCATTCGTCAGCATCTTCACTGGCCTTTCGAATCTGTGTGCAAAGTAGTTGTCATCGAGTTTTGATACTTCCTGTTGAATCGCTGTCAGTCTATCGTTTAGTTCAGCAACGTCTTCTTTGATTGAGTAGAAACCGTGTATTCGTATAAAATAGACAATCAGTTGCGGGACAGCGGAGTATCCTGCGACGAGTATGTTTCTCTTTACTGCTTCGGGAACTATGTCAGAGGACAAGTTCACTAATGAGTCGGGTATAGCCATGACTGCGCAAGGAAGAGTAGTTTGTGGGTCTATGTATTGACAAACTTCTCCCACTTTCTTTCCTAGTGCGTCCTTTATTTTCTTTTCAAGTGTTTGTCGGTCTTTTTCAGGTGTTTCTTCATCAAAGAGTGCTTCAGCATCTCGTGTGGACACGACTTTTGAATCGATTGGAAGAAGCTTTCCATCATTGAACACGACGCAGTATTCTACAACTTTGCTTCCTATTGAGACACTTTCTCTGACCAGCCCGATTTTCATAAGTTCATTCATCATATTCCTCAGATAGTTCTCTCCGGACTTTCCTTTTTCATAGGAGCCAATCATTATGCTGTACATGCTGCGAGTTAGTTTCTCGGTCTCCTCGTACTTCTTGCCAAGAGTCTCTATTTTGGTTGCTTGCTCGCTTATGTCGCCGATCGATTTGGTTATGTCAGTTACTGATTTGCCGAGAGTTCCAATATTCTCTTGTAGAGCGGTTGTAACTTGGGTAAGAGTTTGAGCGGGAGCAGACATGACGTCAATTTTGGATTTCACGTCGCCCATTGCTTTTCGCAGGTCAGATATTTTTGTTAAAGCCCATATCAGAACAATCAGTGAAAATAAGGCAATTCCGAGTGCGATTTCCTCGAACATCCCATCGCCTCACCTACCGTTATGCTGAGAAACAACTTATGTTTTATGTCATTGCAATGAACCATTGCAGAAGAAATGGCGTCTTGTGTTTTTGACCCTGGCAATAAAACTTTATACAATCATACCTTACCTCTAATTATGGCTCAAACACGGTTTTCCTTGTACTCTTACTCACCTCAAAAGAGAGAAAATCTTGACAAGAAACTCACAGAGCTTTATCATAAGATTAGAAGCAGATTCAAGGTATTTGGAACTTTTCAAGATGTTTTGACTAAAGCCTCAGGCTATAGTTCAACAGATTTGAAAGACGAGCAAGAACCTGAGGAATTCGCCAAAAGATGGTTAATCGAACCTCTCATTGAGATTTTGGGTTATGAAACGGTAAGTGAGACTATTCTTCCCTCTCCAGTTGGTAGAAAGAAGCCAGATTATACAATCAGACCAAAAAACCAAGAAAAACCAATCTTCTACGTCGAAGCAGAGCCATTCAACACCGACCTTCACGCTGAAGGAAAGGGCATTTCTCAGGTAAAGGATTGGTTATTGTCTAGGGCTTCAAAGACTAGTTACGGCATCGCCACTGATGGGTTTCAATGGGTGATTATCAAGTTTGATGATGCCTCGGCACAGAGCAAGCCCTTTTTCAAGGTCAACCTAAAACCCGTTTTCTTGAAAATACTGAACCCTGGAAGCTTCATAACTCAAGAAGAAGTAGAAAAGACAGAAAGAGACTTTCTATCACTTGAGCGCGAACATGTTTCACTCTTTTTGGACAGTTATTTGGAAAGAATTGAGGAAGAAAAAGAGGAGATAACAAAAAGATTCTACAACGATTATGTGAGATATGTTTTTGGATATGATGAGAAGGGAAACACTGTCCAAGGCGCTTGTTTGCTGAAAAAGGTGATAACGCCACCTGCAACGACAAGTAATGGGGCTAACCTTTTTTCGGTAGTGTTCATGAATAGACTGATTTTCATTAGATTCCTTGAAGATAAGGGAATAGTTCCAAAAGATTTGCTGAGAAAACTGCTTGAAAGATACAAGTCCTCTCCAACTCCAGGAACATTCTATGAAAGCTACCTGAAGCTTCTTTTCTATGAGGTTTTCAACAAGAGCAATATTAACAGAATCTCGAATGTAAGAACAAATTCTCTATACAGTCAGATACCTTATCTAAATGGTGGGTTGTTCCGGGAAGTCATCGACAATGAAAGGAATTATAATATAGACAATGAAGGTGTTGAATTAGTTCTGGAGAATCTTCTGGATAAATACCGATTTGGTTTGGAATCAGGTATCAATCCTGACATACTAGGTTACATTTTTGAAAGAACAATCAACTTCATTTCTGGAACAGGAACAAACCAGCAGAAAATGCAAGGTGCATACTACACCCCAGACGATGTAGTAGAATTCATTATAGAGAGCACTCTGACTCCAGTCATCTTCAGAAAAATGGTTGAAGGATTGAGAGAGTCTGGCTGGTCAGATGCTGATCTTATGGGATACAATTCAATAGAAAGTATTTTGAACCCGGAAGACATGCCAAAAAACCCAAAGCACATTCGCAAAATGATTGACTCAATAGACACTGTAAAAGTGTTAGACCCTGCATGTGGCTCCGGTCACTTTCTTACGGCTATGCTTTCATTGATTTTGAGGGTTAGAGGAAGCCTCCTGAGTGCAATGGGTGAAAATGTTGACCGCTACAGACTGAAAAGAGATATTATTTCTCACAACTTGTTTGGCGTCGATATTGACCCAAATGCTGTCGAAATTGCCAGACTCAGACTATGGCTTTCATTAGTGCAGGAAGTCACAGACCCAGAGCATATTGAGACATTACCTAACATAGATTTCAACATCATTGCTGGCAATACACTGGTCGGATGGTTACATGAAAGTCTTCAAACGCATCCTCTGACCAATTTGCTTGAAGATTCCTACATTAAGGAAACTCTGGACAGTCTACGAATATCATATCAAAAGAGAATTGACTCTGCCAGAATCCTCTTGGGAAAGAGGAGAATAGAGGATACAATCAGGGCATATGAGATACTAGTAGAAGTGTACTCCTCCGAATCTGGAGAGCAAGCACTAAAGCTCAAAGAAACACTTGAGAATATTCGGAAAAAGCTGTACGAAGTGATAAACAATTCATACCTTGATTTTCTGCATGAGAACAGTAATCTAGCCAGGAATGAACTCAATGAATTCGCTAAGAGCCTCGCAAGCAGAATTCCTTTCCATTGGAAAATGGATTTCGGAAGTGTCTTTTCAAATGGAGGATTCGACGCAGTTGTTGGAAATCCGCCTTACATAGAAGACAGAAACTATAGCAGTTTTGACCGCGGAATCATACGGTTCACGAAAAAAGCCAATAAGGGAAAGAAGAAATCCCAAGAACCACTTTTCTACGATTCCAAAGACTGCGGAAACACACATGCATACTTCATTGAGAGATCAATCAAACTCCTGAGGCAGAGAGGTAGATTTGGATTCATTGTTCCGATTGCACTTGTGTCCACTGACCGAATGAGTTGCATAAGGGAATTTATACATAACAATTCATCAAAAGTTGCATACTACAATTTTGACGATAGACCAGGCAAGATATTCGGTGGCATTGAACACTGTAGAGAAACCATTGTCTTGACAGAGAAGGGAGTAGGAGTAAGCAGCGTAACCACAAGCAAATATCACAGATGGTTTAGCAGGGATAGGTCAAAGCTTTTGAAGACTTTAAAGACTTATGAGTGGAAAATCCCGCACACCAGAGAAATTATACCAAAAATCGGAACAAAAACAGAAGAAGACATTCTGGAAAAACTCAAACGGAAATCACGCGGGAAGTGCATAGAGGATTTTCTGAAGGATTCTGGAGCGACCGTATGGTATCATAATGCACCGCAGTATTGGACGCATGCTCATACAGAAGACTACCTTCCAAAAGTCGAATACTACAACAAATGCAAAGTGATCGCCAAGACTGGAGAAAAAGTACCTTATGACTTGAAGGAAACCAAAATATCCTCTCATTACAAGTCTTTGACTTTTGACACAAAAGACTCCTTCATAGTAAACGGTCTGCTCAACAGCTCTTTGTTCTACTGGTGGTTTGTCATATGGTCTGACGGAAGGGACCTACTAGCACAGCACATAAAGACCTTTCCAATCAACCTAGAGACCATCACAGAAAATCTGAAAGACCGACTGAGAAAGCTTGTTGACGAACTGATGAAAAGTTATGACCAAAACTCCAACACAAAAATAAATGAGAGAGCTGGCGGATATACAATCAAAATAAAAGAGATAATTCCTTCAAAGTCAAAAGACATTATCAATCAGATTGACGACATATTCGCAGAGCATTTTGATTTCACTGAAGACGAGAAGGAGTTCATTAAAAAGTTCGACATAGGATTTAGAATGGAAAGCGAAGACTCTCAAGAATAACGTGCGCGTTATCATAACAAACTATCTCAATTCCTCCCAATGTAACTGCAGGTAAAGTGCTATACCCCTTTGTGGTCGATAGCTGGGAAAAAGTTTAATGAAGTCCTTAACTGCTGCTTCATAGCTTTCGTTGTTGATAGCAGTGGCGCGTTTTGCCAAATAGAGAAGGGCAAGTGACGGTGAACGAGATAAGCCCTCATTGCAATGTATCATGACTTTGCGTTTTGAAATATGCCTCTCTATGAAGTCAAGAGATGCTGTAAACAATGGCGGCATGAATAGAGGTTCGTTTGGGTCAATGATATTTAGAAACAGGTGATTCCCAAGCTCGCAAATAAGATAGTTTGGGTGGTCTTTAGGAAGACTGCCTTTATAGCCTAACGCTCTTTGGTGGCAGGGTGATTTACAGGCATGAACCACGGCACAGTCGTCTCTTTGTGTGAAGAAGCAATCTTGCTCGGTTCCTATGAACAAGTTAGGATATACCTCAAGCATTGCATGCAGTTCTCCTTCGTAAACCAGCGATATTGAATTGAATGTGTTTGTAAGAGGCGTTAGAATTCTTCTAGTTTGGGCTTCTTAACGTTATCATGCATTTTTTCAAACAGGTCAGGATGTTGCGTATGAATCGGCACCAACTCTTTTGGATTGATGGTTTGAATCATTTCCCGAATCTCTTTTCCGCTGGCGTGTCCTGAACAGTGAAAATGATACTTCTTCAAGCCAAAGAAGTCAATCCAATTGTCTAATCTTTTTTGATCAAATATCTGTTCTTCATTATGCGGTTCAGAGGTTGAATGCACATATATGCTTCCAAGATTTGGCGCAATATCGATTAGTTCATTCACATCAAAAAAAGACAAGCAGACAACAGTACTTGCCTGATTCTCGTGTATCCAGTCTGCCCCAACGGCGTTAGCCATGTCTAAGTATCTTTTTTCCCAATCATCATAGTCAGATTTGTCAAACCTGCCAGTGTCTTTTCTATCGATGTAGATGCGTATGCTTTCATCATTGATTTCGGGAATGCCTTTAAGCTCTACCACCTTCCGCAATTCCTCAAGCAAATATGCGTGCCTTTTTGAGATTATGATTTTTCTGTCATTTTCTTTAGCAAGGTTGTAGAAAGTCATGAATCGATCAAGGTCCTTGTAAGCAAAATCAGCAACCACCAAATGCTCACATTCTGAAATAACGCTGTGTGCACCTTCCGCAACAAATTTCTCAGACCCACTTTCCTCTTCATCGATTCTGGTACCTTCACACAACATGACATCCACGCCCTCGCTCGCTGCCTCATCTACGAATTTCTGAGTAAGGTTGCCTCGAATACCATGAAGTCTCAAATCACCCGTGTAGGCTAAGGTCTGGTCGGAAGTGTGAATGATAAATGCCATTGCACCAGGCACAGAATGGTCAACAGCAAACGGCCTCACTTCCATTGATTCAATTTTGAACGGTTTTTCCGTCTCTCGTACGCTGAAAGTTCTAGATGTGGCGTCGCATCGTCTGTTGACTAGTGGGCGTTTCTTAAAGTTGTACAGCTCGGTTTCTAAGCTTCTACGCCCAGCCTCAAGCATCGCCTTGGCATAGCTTCGACTTATTTCAGAACATGAAATCGGGATCCTTTCATCCAAAAGGGAGACATAGGCTGAATGATCCTGATGAATGTGAGAGAGCAACACCTCGTTTATGCAAGGTTCACGATGAGGTTCTTTTCCAACAAGACATAAAAGGTCCTCCCTGTAAACACCATCCATATAATGCAACAATTTTAGCTCCAGAAGATCCTTCATTCCCGCGCAAGAATACCTCGGCTTAAGATATTCCTCGAAAAACATTCCATGCCTTGAAAAGCTCATCCCAAAATCCAAGAAAACCCTTGTATCTCCATCTTCCACAAGAATTCGATTTCCACCAATTTCATCAACCCCGCCATAAAATTTGATGCTAGTCAAATTCTCCATCTCCAACTCGTCGAGGAATTCGGGTTGATTGCTTATACGTGGACAAAACATATTTCACTTTCGTAAACCGATTCGCGGACACACTCAAACATGCCTACAGCTCAATACGAAGTGTTTTAAAATGCAATCCTAAACAGATACTATTTGATTGACAAGAGTCATGGAGACTAGCAAAAACAATGGAGTGGCTAATCGCTCTTCTGATACTAGTAACCGCCGTCTTGGCAATCATGCTTTTCTCCTTTTCAAAACCTCTCAAAGAAGAGCAAATTTCAACATTGGCTTCAAAGCGGCGGAAAAGAAAAGTACTGTTGTATTTTTCCTCAAGCTTCTTTGGTTATTCTCCGACCAAAGATTTCAAGAGTGGTCTTAAGCCAAACGGCAGGTTATATCAGATTGAACTTGATATGCCACATGTTCCATCATTTGTCGCAAGTCTTCTGAAGTACAAGAAGCACGAATGGTCCGTTCTCGCATTCATAAAAAATCGAAAAGCAGAATACCTCTGGGCAAACAAAGGACGGGACAGAACCCAAGTGCAATTAGTTTCAATCAATTCCGTCCTTAAGACAGCCAAAGAAACTGGTTGCGACGTCATAATGGCATTCCATAATCATCCGGCTCATGACGCTCAACACTATTCTTATCGAAAACCTAGCAGTCCAGACCTTGAAGCCTCAGAAAAATTCTCCAATATACTCAACGCTAACAACATAAGTTATCTTGATCATGTTTGTGAGAGAGGCACTGCTCACAGATATTGTCTCATGCCCTCTCCAACCCTGTATCCTTTAACAACAATATTGAACGAAGTAAGAACAGAAAATTCACAAGGCCGAATGGCACACATAAAACTGCATTTTGAACTTTATTTATAATTGGGTTCTGCGAAGAACTTGAGACCTATCGAATTCATACTCTCTTGAAGCATGTGGCATAACCTAAATAGATTCAATTCAATTAGAGTAATCGGTTTTGCAGGTGAACCATCAAAGGGGTTCACACTCCCACCAAACCTCACGAAGGAGACACAATGTGTAGGTTCATTTCCTTTACCAAGATTTAAAAAAGCCAAGTTTTTTATCAAGAGCGTCTTGTGGTTTTCGGTTAACACCTGTTAACAGAAAACACATGTTTAAAATCTTCCTAGACTGGTTTCCACAAAACCGTTTGTCTCATAAAAATCAGATTCAGGGCCGAATTTTAGTATATGCAGTAAAATAAGCTCAGTTGTGGATGGCACGGGGGATAGCGCTATAGCTCGAATTTAAACCCACCTTATAAACCTGTCATGACACATTGCATGGCTGATGGCGAATTTTTGAATGCCAGAGAAATTTGTGGTGACAGATGTCATGACATAATCAATATGAGACGATTTGTTTATCTGTTTGAGACAAGTTTTCTTATATTATTCATATATCCTTTTATTTCCACTATAAACTCTTTCAAATTAACTTCAGGTATCTCGTATATTCCTTCATAGAAACAATCTCCATGCAGATGGTCACGCCTAAGAATGTACTCTCTTCCAAATTGAGCTCCTTAACCTGTTGGTCTACTTTAGTTAGCTCAGTTGAGGCTCTCTTCGAGCACAAAGAAATTGGCTTCAAAATTGAAGGTGCCAGTTGAAGAGAATGCTTTTGAAAAAGCGAGTAAAGGAATTATGATAAGTGATCGTGGCAAACAGAGAAAGTGGGTGAAGAGGTTATATCGGTTTGAAATAAATTTGAAATAAAATTTATATATAGCCTCCTATATAATCAAAACGAGGAGTAATATTATGGATTTAATGGAAGAACTCTCTGTCAAGGTATCCCAACGCTCAAAGGGTAATATAATAAGGGAACTATACGTGGCACCAAAGCCGCTAAGAGGATACGAAATTGCTGAAAGAGTAGGTTTGGACAAATCTACCGTCAACCATCATCTATCTCAGCTTGAAAAGATGGCCATAGTCGAGAAGAAAAAAATAGACAGCATCAAGGTATATTCGCTAACTGACATTGGAAAGAAACTTTATGAGACTCTTAGTTCTGGATATCTGACAGAGCACGAAGAAATCGACCTACATGCGCAGGAACTCGCCTCAATTTTGGGGATCGATACGAATTCGGATTTATACAACAGATTAAGGAACAAAATTGGTGAGTGGTATTTCATGACCAAGGAAGGGAGAAAAGAGAAGCTGAAAAAGATTACAGCTGAGAAATCCTACATAGGGTAGGAGGAGAGTTGAGAATTGCACAAAATCAAGATGCCTGCTCGAAGCCTATGGAATTTCATCCTTGAGGATAAGGCAATTCGAGCCCATGTGCAAAGATCTAAACACGAGACGATAAATAGTGCAGAAAGGTGCATAATCTTGGCTTCTGCTCGCATGTCGCAGATAGCAGATTTACAGAACATGAGAGAGGAAGGACTGATAGATGATGTAGAATTCTTAGCCGAATATTCAAAGAAAATTGGCCTTCTGTATTATTTGTTGGATGCTGTATCTTATTCCGAGAGTATAGGTCAAATCAAGAAAGTTCTTCAAGAACACATGAAGAAAAGGATGATAGATCCTAGACAAACGAAAATTACCGAATTTCAGACACAAATGAACCACGCAGACCGTTTAAGGTATCCAAAAATATTGTCTAACAAGAGAGTAATGTTGAAGCATCACAAGTTCATAAAATTAGACTCCTTTATCTTTGGTAGCACATCGGTTAACGGTTATCCTAAGAAAGAAAAGTAGGAGACAAGGTGGAAAATGAGCCAAGGGCGGGAAGTTTACCCAACCACAGAGTGGCAACTACAGCATCACAAGACTATTCGACCTGTTTTATTCGACAATAAGAAAATGGATTCATTCGCAGGAGTCATCCCTCTACTTTTTCCTAACGGCATAGAGAAAGAAGGAGTTGTTAATTTCGCCGTGAGCATCGAAGGTGTCGGCACAAAGATTTTGGTTGCACAGTTAGCTGGGGAATTTAGGGGTATCGGAATTGATTTAGTAGCGATGAATGTGAACGACATCCTTTGCTTGGGAGCAAAGCCCTTCGCCTTCGCTGACTATGTTGCTCTAGGTGAATTCTTTCCAAAGAAGTGTTTGGAAGAATTAATGAAAGGAATAAAAGAGGGAGCAAGGACGGCTAACGCAGAGATTATTTCAGGGGAGACGGCTGTCGTCCCAGAAACACTGAAAGGCATCACGCCAGAACTAGCAATTGATGTGGCCGGATCTTCAGTTGGACTGATCGAGGATAAACCAATCGACGGGAGCAAAATAGATGAGAAGGATGTAGTGATCGGGCTTCCAAGTAGTGGTATGCACTCAAATGGGTTCACGTTAGCTCGTCCAGCACTATTAAGATATTTTGCTACTGATGAGCCTAGCGCAAATTATGAAATAAACGATGTTTTTGAGGCAACAGATCGACCTATTTGGAGAGAACTCCTAGAGCCAACGAAGATATATGTACCCGAAGTCACTAAGGTCATCGAATCCTCCACTCTTCACGGCTTAGCACACATAACCGGCCAAGCTTTCGAAAAACTCAAGAGATTGTATTACCTGAATAATTGCGGAATCTTATTGGACAACCTCCCAGACCCTCCGGAAATAATGAAGAAAATAAAAGAAATTCGAAAATTGAGTTACTACGAGATGTATGGGATTTTTAATATGGGAATCGGTTTCTGCATCGTCACACCCAAGGACGACGCAGACGACGTGATAACGACCTGCAAGAAGTTTGGAACGAATGCCGTGGTTATTGGTAGGATGACAAAAAGATTTTCCAGAGCTATAAAGATTGTGACTAGTGGGGAGACAATAATTTACAAAGAAAAAAGCCGTGATTTGCATAATTGAAACTAATAGCGGAAGCTCCCAAATACTGTGCTATCATCGGCGGCAAATGCATCAGACCTATTAAACATAAAAGAAGACAAATATTCATCGGTCTTCCGTTTAAGAAAGAATATATAGACACGAAGGAATGCATCAAACGAACTATTCGTGAATGCAAATTTAGACCTTACATTGCTGAAGACGAAATTAAAGAAGGCCTCCTCTTTTGTAGAATCTGTATTCGGGTAAGAGAGTCTGAACTTATTTTCTTCGAAGTAACGGAATGGAACCCAAATGTTGCATTTGAAGCGGGAATGGCAATTGGTCATCATAAACATGTATTCTTTATTAGCAAGGGAAATCCTTTTACTCTTATCGAAGGTGTACAACGAATTCAATATGAGAATCTTCAAGATCTGGAAGATAAGATCAAGAGTACACTCTCTTCGTACATGAGAAATGTTGAACAACTTTTTTACACAGAGCTGGTGCAGATAGCGAAAGATGCTGGAGTGGAAAAAGACAGTGAAAATTTCAGAATTTTGTATAATCGACTAAAGGAAATGTTTTTCTCATCATCTTGAAGATGAGGGCTTAGAGTGTGTCGGGCATCAAATTTTGTATTGCAAAAGGGCGCTACTTGGAACAAATTAAGGGCCTGCTTGAAAACATATTTCCAAATGTTAGACATTCGTATGGTGAACTTAGAGTGCATACTGATGATCCAGATACATTGATTAAAATTCTAAGAGCCCAAGACATTCCTAAACTTGTAGAAATGGGATCATTTGATTTAGGGCTTACTGGAGAAGAGTGGGTTATTGAATATGACTCTCAGGTCGTTTTATTGCAAAAACTTGGTTATGTGAAGGTAGTGATGTGCGCTATAGTGTCAAACAATTGTGAAGCAAAGAATATCCATGAGTTTGCAAGAATATTTAATAGAAAGAAAATT
>Ga0315310_10001050_pt1 | contig 17411 bp, 18 predicted proteins | sample TDP5_MG_FD_203630 | JGI IMG/M metagenome (GOLD analysis project Ga0315310, IMG submission 203630) | Freshwater sediment microbial communities from Lake Towuti, South Sulawesi, Indonesia - TDP5 | ecosystem: Environmental > Aquatic > Freshwater > Lake > Sediment | place: Indonesia: South Sulawesi... | reverse complement strand
TACACGAGTTTTAGCCAAAAACTTCCAGACGAGCAAACTGACCGCTAAAGAAGTAATGACATCGCCCCTCATTACCGTGGACCCTGACGAAACCTTGAGTGAGGCTGCTCGAAGGATGAATCGGCTCCACATTCGAAGGTTGGGAGTTATGTACAAAGGGAACCTCGTTGGGATCATCTCCAGCAAGGACATTCTAGCGGTCACACCTGAGCTTATAGAGATGATACAAGAGAGAGCCCGCATTGAAAGAGAATCTATGGCAAGAGAGGTTCCAGAATATCCTCCCCTGGCGGGATACTGCGACCGATGCGGACGCTGGTCTGACGCCCTCAAAGAGGTTGAGGGCAACTTCCTATGCGAAGAATGTCATGCTGAACTTGAGACGGAATACTAAGAGGTCGGTCGTTTGCGTGTTCAAGATTTGATGGATCGAAACTACCCCTCCCTTTACGCTGATGAGCTGGCCACGAAGGCTCGGGCTGTCCTCCGCAGCCGAGGACTGCGGGTTCTTCCAGTTGTAGACGAGAATAAGCGTCTTATGGGCATGATCTCCCGTAGCGACGTGATGGCTATAACCTCCTCGATTTCTCCCATTCGAGTGAAGGGGATCATGTCTACACCCAAATTTGTGGCGAGCATGGACATGGATGTCTTTCAAGCCGCGCGAGAGATGATTCGTCTAGACGAATGGTACATTCCGGTGGTGAAGTCCTCTCAGGACTATACCTACGTGGGAGTGCTTGGCTTAGAAGGATATATCTCGATGTTTTTGAAAAAGAACGTTGCTAAACTCTCAGGTTTCCTTTCCGAGATTATGTCCATCGAGCTTATCACGTGTTCTCCAGAGGACGAGGTGGACAACATCTGGCGTTTGATGCGGGAGCAGTCCTTCGCCGGGTTACCCGTTGTAAAAAGTGGAAGGCTTGTGGGCGTAATCACGCAGAAGGATTTGCTGGACAGCGGGGTGATATTACCCGCGTTTGAAGCAAAGAAAGGTCGGTTTAAGGCTCCATCCAAAATATCCTCGATTATGAGAACATCGGTGATCTCCCTCAAGCCCACCGCCACCATCAGGGAGGCTGCCGAGCTGATGATGAAAAAAAATGTTGGAAGGGTGCCTGTCGTCGACGAGAAGGGCAGGCTTGTGGGCATAGTGGATCGTGAAGATGTGGTAAAGGCACTTCTATAAACGGGGGTTTGAGTTTGGCTTCACGTCCGGGTGGAAGGAGAGAATCGTTTCGGCGTAGTTTGAGAGAAAAAGGACCCCTATATTTGAGGGCTCATCCCTCTAAGAGGCGCGAAGGAGAAGTTATGACTATCGCAAAGAGTCCGGTGATTACGATGGCGCCCACCACCCCTGTATACGAAGCCATACAGATTATGGTGAAGGAGGGGTTCCGCCGCATACCCGTGGTCGACCCAGGAAACAAAAGACTTCTTGGCGTAATCACAGCCACCGATATCATCGATTACCTTGGTGGGGGTGAAAAATTCCAGATCATTCAACGAAAGTATGCTGGCAACTTCTTTAAGGCGATTAATGAGCCGGTAAAATCCATTATGGTTCAAACAGTGATCTCGATTCTGACTCATGCCAAAATCAGTGATGCAATCGAGCTCATGAAAGAGCATAAAGTGGGTGGATTGCCCATCATAGATAAAGAGAATCGGGTATGGGCCATCGTAACCGAACGAGACATAATCACCATCTTCACTGGAAAGATCCGAGGAGCCAAAGTCGCAGATTTAATGTCTAAAGAAGTTGTAACTGCCACGCCCGAAACGTCCATTTTTGAAGCGGAGAAAACGATGATTGAACATGGCTTCAGACGATTACCCATCGTTTCAGAAAACAAACTTGTGGGCATAGCGACGGTCATGGACATCCTACGCTTCTTTGGTTCGGGTCAAGTTTTCAAGCACTTACAATCCGGAACCATCGCCCAGGTCTTACAAACGTCCATCCTCGAAATAGCCGTAAAAGACGTTGCAACGATTCAGCCCGACGTCGACGTGGGTCAAGCGGCTAAACTTATGCAAGAGAAAAACGTAGGAGCCCTACCCGTAGTTGAAAAGGAAAAGTTAATCGGCATCGTAACCGAACGAGACTTCTTCAAGCTAATCGCTTAAAACAGGCTTACCTCCTATCTGATAAAGATCAATGTTTCAAGTAGGCGCTGGGATAAGCTTGCCCGTTGATTTGGTCTTTCATAACGCCAAAATATATACCCCCGAAGGACTTGTCGAGGCAGGTCTAGCCATCGATGAAGGGAGAATCTTCAAAATAGCCAAAGAGACAAACCTCCCACATGCTTCAACGAAAATGGACTTGGAAGGACAGATAGTCCTTCCCGGTTTAATAGATCCCCACGTGCATCTTCGGGATCAGCAAATGGCATACAAAGAGGATTTTTTCAGCGGCACCGCCGCTGCTGCTGCAGGCGGTGTAACGTTAACCATCGACATGCCCAACAATAAGCCAGTAACGATGGGCCCGCAGTCGCTTAGAGAACGCATGAAATTAGCCGAGACAAAGGTAGCTGTTAACGTTGCCTTCTATTCCGCCTTTCCAGAGAACTTAGGAGAAGTGCATAAAATAGTTAAGGAGGGGGCGGTGGCTTTCAAGCTCTTTCTTTCACAAAAAATAGGTGGACTGGACATTGCAGACGATGAGGCATTGCTACGTGCATTTAATGAGGCTGGTATTAGGAAGGTCCCCGTGGCAGTGCATGCTGAGGACAACGAAACGCTTGAAAACAAGAGGAAGGAGACTCAACAAGCGGGACGTCATAGCATAGAAGCCTACCTTACCGTTCACTCAACGGATGCGGAAAAAAGGGCAATACAACGAATGGTTAAGCTTGCAGAAAGATCCCATTTTCGTATCCATTTTTGCCATGTTAGCTCAGCAGCAGGGTTAGAGGTCGTTTTAGCCGCAAAACGTATGGGCCTTTCAGTCACTTGCGAAGTTACCCCCCACCATCTTCTTCTATCATCTAAACACCTGAAACGATACGGAACCATGGCTATCATGAACCCTCCCCTAAGGACCAAAGAAGATATCGAGAAGCTTTGGAGCGCTCTGAATCAAGGCTCCATCGACGCTTTAGCCTCAGACCACGCTCCCCACACGATTGAGGAGAAAGAAGCCAAGTCGGTCTGGGACGTGAAGCCGGGCATACCTGGACTCGAAACCATGCTCCCACTGTTGCTTACACAAGTGAATAAAGGTCGCTTAACAATACCGGACTTAGTTAGGTTGGCTTCAGAAAAGCCAGCGGAAATCTTCCATCTTAGGGGTAGAGGAGGTTTAGGTGAACGTTACTACGCGGACTTGGTGGTCGTAGATATGCACCGAGAATACAGGATCGAATCCTCAAGATTCTACTCTAAAGCCAAGTACTCCCCGTTCGATGGCTGGAAGGTCAAGGGAAAACCGACAAAAACCTTCGTAAACGGACAACTAGTTATGGACGAGGGTGAAATCGTGGCAAAGCTTGGAGTCGGCAAAATCATCCGGCAGGAGGGCGAGCCTCCGCACTGAATTTACACCACACGCAACTGGCGCTTGGTGAACGCTGTGCTTGAATTGTTCTTTTATTTTTGGTTTGGCTTCGTGGTTGGGTTGTCGGGAACTTTGATTCCAGGGCCCTTGCTAGCTTTTGTCGTTAGCGATGCAACTCGCAAGGGCTGGAAGTCCGGCCTGTTAGCCGCCGTTGGACATAACATGGTGGAGTCTGTGATCGTGCTGATCATCATGGTTGGGTTGGCAGCGGTGATGGAATCCGTGGTTTTTCAAAGAACCGTGGGGTTGATAGGAGGCATCTGTCTTCTAATCTTCGGTACCCTTAACATTAAAGCGGCGGTCAGGGGTGAATTAAGCGTTGAAGACAGCGTTATATCTCATTATGGGTCGATTCTCGGAGGGATTGTTTTCACGATTTTTAATCCGACGGTTCCGCTGTGGTGGGCAACCGTAGGTTTGCTCATGTTGATGGATTCGTTGGCGATGACCCTTCTCGGCGGCGTATTCTGGGTCCTTGGGCATTACTGCTCCGACATTAGTTGGTACAGCTTCGTTTCCGTTTCCCTATCTAAGGGCAAACGATACGTTGACGTGAAACTTCAAAAGCTAATCATCGCAGCCTGTGGGGTTTTCCTCTTCGCTTTAGGGGTTGTGTTCTTGACCAAATACACTTTAATCGTAGGGTGAGAAGATTGAGGTTTGTAACAGATGGCATGCTGGGAAAGCTTACCCGATGGCTTCGTATGATTGGCCACGATGTCGCGTACTCCAGCTCTCTCAACGATGAACAACTGATCGAAATCGCAAAAAAGGAGCGGCGAGTTTTGCTCACTCGAGACCTCCAGCTTTATCAACAAGCCACGATGCAAGGAGTGGATTCCTTCTTCGTCGAGGGAACAACTGAAGCTGAAAAACTGGCTACCTTAGCCAAGCGGTTCAACCTCAAGCTGGAAATCGACGTCACGACTTCGCGCTGCCCAAAATGTAACACCGAGATTAGACTAGTTCCCAAGGAAAAAGTGGTCGGAAAGGTTCCTAAGACAACTGCCTCCTACTACAACGAGTTTTGGGAATGTCCCGGTTGTGGGCAAGTATACTGGCAAGGCGCTCATTGGAAACGAATAAACAAAACTTTAAGGGAGGCTAAACAAAAATTAGGATAATAACTGTTACCAAAATTATATTTTTTATTGCGGTTTTAGCCTTGAAGAAGCCATTTCAGTAATCCGAGGCGGATTCCGACAGCAAGCCGCGCAAACTCCCCTCTTTTTTATTTTGCAACGTTTGAGCCATTGGTTATTAAATTGGTTCAAGGTGTCTTCAGCCCGCTTAATCATCTTCAAAACCTTAGCGTCTGGGACTGCAAACCGTGAATAACATGAAGATAGCGATATTGAATTGCCACGAACTAACGAGGGCGATATGGGTTCCACGGAGGCTGATAAAACCGCTTGGCGAACGGATTATTGAACAAAGGCCAGACATATTATTTTGTCCAGCAGACTGGGTCAAGAAAAAATGGATGTTAGAGGTAGGGGCACAAACACTCGGAAAAAGGGCCGGATGTAGAATAGCAGGAATATCAAACAAGTCGGGTAGCACATGGGTTTATATCTTCAAGAAGGGCAGGATGACAAAAGAAAAGCAAACACGATATGGGTTCATTGCCTTTGAACCAACAACGCTAAAAATTGAGAAAGTTAAGGGGGAAAGGCGGCGAACGGCAAAGTTTTTAACACAGCCGATGATCTTAAGTTGATTGTGAAATTTTATGTCCGAATTACAGGATATTTAAAATGGGGCCTGTAACTTGATAAAGGAATCGGGAGTATATGATATAAGGCAACCGATCAGTGAAATAGCTAATGAAGTCAATTCGGTTTTGGATAACCGAAAAAAGGAAAGATATTTTGAGAAGATAGTTCTGCTCTACAGTTTCATTGAGAATCTATTAAAATGGTTAGTATTTGTTAAGACGATCTGGGATAAATGCGAGAAAGAATTGGCTGATGCAGAAGCGGATAGACTTCGTTCTTTCTGTAAAAGATTGAATTTCTACGAAGCATCAAACGTGGCTTTATCGATAGATTTGATAGACTTTAATCTATATAGAGAAATAGATGCTATAAGGGAGGAAAGAAATAACATAATTCACCAATTATGGATATATAGCCATCGAGATAACTTCTTAGCGTTGAGAAAACGATTAGAGAAACTTGCAAAAGTGGCTAATAGACTGGTGGAAATTCTTAATCAATTGACGGAGGAGGTTGGTATAGAAGAGGTTTATCAAATATTCTTATAGGCAGGAGTACTTGATGGAATCGACACTGGTATTAGAAAGTTGGTAGAATTGGTAGAAAAACTGGGCAAGAAGCTGTGAGGCAATAATTATAAAAGCGAAAATTGTTACTTAAAATGATGATGTGAAAATGTTGCCCGAAAGAATGGAAATGAAAATAGTTATTTCTATCAGCTTTCTCGTTTTTATCGTTGGATTTGCTGCTGGATTTGGTGCGGGTTACTACACGTATAAAATTCCACCACCAATAAAACCACCAACTCCGATATATCAAGAGGTCGCTAAAGTACCAAAATTATCAAAAATCTTGTCACCTAAAGAGACATGGGACGTTTTCGCTAAAGAATTAAAACGCTATCCAGAAGGTAATAGGTTAGATTTATCATACAAAGCAAATGCGAGCGTAGCATACACGGTATCCTTTGGGCCTCATGTGGTTTCAAGGGGTAGATGTGAAGAATCAGAATTAGATATTAAGTTCAGCATTGAACTGAAAGCAGAGTTCAAAGTGATATTTGAAAACTATAGTGACCGTGCAATAGAAGTTTCTGTGGAAATTACAGTTAGCATCGACCCAGACTGCTAAAATAAGAAACTACAACAACAGGACAGGTTGTAACAGTAAAAAATTGTGCGCACCAGTCGATTTTAAGGGGCATATCATTATAGCTCAATAATAACTCAATTCAGGAAAGATTTCTTACTTTATTCGTCTCTATAATATAACCTCCTTGAATATCGAAGAAAACCTTCAAATTTTAGATAAAATCCTTAACATTCTTTCGAGCAGAGGTGTAAGAGAGCTGTCTCAAAAATTGGATGACATCATTGAAAACACGCAATTAAAGATATATCATAAATATGAACCAAATAGAGAAGTATGCGAAAACTTCAATTTAATTTAGGATCGATCTGTCTATCTTCTCGATGACGTATAAGCATAAACTTCTGCTCCAACTTGTTGAGAAAGTAAGTTAGATAATAGTCAGTCACCTTGAACTCTTAACGCCAATCCCTTTGTTTTCAAACTCAGGTGGTGACTAAATAGCATACCTTTCACGGTTTAGAAAAATCTTGAAAAAATTTCCGCCATTGTTTGCCTAGTCCCTTAGTTTCGCCTACGTTTCATACACTTTTTGGTTAACATACTTTCAGACCGCATTTGCCTTTAAGAGGGTTTATACTCGATGAATAACTTCTACTTCAATCCGCCGCGAGAAACAATCCAAAAGGCTTGTAAATTGGTAGAGGCTGGCTTTGAATACATAACGGAAATGGACGGCGTAAAAATCTTCAGAAAACGCAAATAGGGCTGGCTTGAAGGTGCTCAGTTAAAAGGCGAGCACCACCCATATTTTTTTATTAGAGGGAAAAGAGGCATTTCAAGGCCAATATTTATTGGAAACCAATTCATTTTTGTGTGAATAGAAATGATGAGGGAGGAAGTTAATTGGTTCAAATATTCGTATCACATAGTCAGTATGACAAGGATATTCGCACTCAATTTGATACGGTCTTTGCAAGAGCTGGTGTTAGGTCGGTATGTATGGAATTTGAAATGATTTATCCTCCTTCATGGCAAACAATAAAGAACGAAATAGGAGCATCAGAGGCGGTTTTTCTACTGCTTGGGCCCAATATTCGTCAATCTGTTCACACTCAGAACTGGGTTGCTTTTGAGGTTGGTTTGGCATGTGCTTTCGGTAAGGATGTTTGGGTTTTTGAACAAGAGGGTGCATATATAGAATTTCCGATACCTTACGTCACAGACTACATGATATATAATCTTAGTGACAAAGATCATTTTAACTATGTCAGAAGGGTAATAGAAGGGTATGGAAGGATTGCACCGATTTTTCCATTAAATGTGGATAGCCGAACTAAACGTAATATTCCACACGGAATTCCCGTTGAGTGTAGATACCAAAATTGCATGACAAGCTATTCATTACATACAGACATTGAATCTTTCCACTGCCCTTCATGTCGTCAACGTTTTGAGAGGGAACACACTAAATCGTGAAATTCTAAGAATAAAATGGTGTAAGGTGATCCTGGTGGTTAAAGTGAGGTATTTTGATTATAAAAACGCCTTATCGGTCTTGAAAGAGAAGGGTCTTCTTTCAGAGCTTGAAGGGATTCTGCATGGCATAGCTGACATTGACTATAAAAAGATTTAACGATCATTTCACAATAAAAGAGGGGAGACCGATTCGGCTTGGACAAGAAAGATGAGATGGAGAGGGTGGCAAGAGTCTTTGACAACTATGAACTAACAAAGACGGCGGACGCCATTCGTTCCCTTTCAAATGAGTTATACGAGAAGAATATTCAAGTGGACTTTGACGAGGCCTATTCTAGGATTAGAGATATGCTAAGAGATGAGTTCGTATCGAAGCCTGGTACCATTCGTTCCTTTAAAGAGAACTGTTATCGTGCATACACTTCTCTCTTAATAGGAGCAGTTCGTAAGGACACACCTCAAGTTAAGAAACTTTTTGAGGATTTTGAACCAAGCATGAAAAGACTTGCAAATAGTTATAAAATCATAAGTGAAGTTGCTCAAGGTCTTATGGGAAGTCAGCAATTAACCCATAAACAGAGATACTTCGGTGCTTGTTTTGGGTACATGATTATCGTAGAGAGCGTATTCAAAGAGTTATGCGAAATCATCTTCATGTTAGACGGCATTAGAAAGAGGCGGCCGAAGAACTTTTCCAAAGTCGAAGCAATGGATATTTTCAAGTTAACTCAAAAAATAAAGTCTAAGGCGGATTTGTCAGTTCTTGTAGAGGGTTATTGGAACCTTCTTCGTAATTCAATTGCACATGCAAATTTCGAGTATAATGAAACGACGGGAAAGATGAATTTTAAAGATATTTATCATGGCAAAGTTACAGACCTTGGAGATTTCACATTAGACGAGTTTGCTACGAAGTTTTACCTCAAAGTAGATGACTTATATATTCTTATCAGTTCTGTGTTAATGCTTGGAAGGTTAGTAGATATTTACCAAGATTGAAACCTGAAACATACTGTGTTAGAGTTTCTTTACGAACTTATCTTAGGCACCAGGTTTTTCCGAGTTAAGCCTATTAATTATACACTTGGAATAAGGCGGTACCCCCCTCTTATATGAGACCCCTACCCCCCTTCTAAGGTAGGTGAATAATAAGGTTAACTGGAAAAATATAGTTTGGTTTTTGTTTCAGTTCTTCAGGGATATTCATTATTGCATGCTAAGTTTTTAATGGTTCAGCCCTTTCCCACATTTCTTCAAAGAATTTCTTCAACTCTAATATTGTTAGGCCGTCTGTAGTGCTGATTCCAGCCTCATATTTACCTTCATGTGAATCTTTGGTTAGATCAGCAGATGAAACCAAAGCTTCTTTATCGGATATCAGTAATCTTCCATGAAGGTTCGTTAAGATCCTAACACTTTCGGGATATTTTTGTGTCAATACCTTGGTGAAGACCATGTATTCATCTGAAGGATTTTTCCCTCTTTCGGGTGGTACAGGTTTGTGTGTTATTATTCTGAATTTGACATTTTTATCTTTTAATGAATTTAAGAATGGCACAGCGAATGATCCTATCCATCCTGTTATTAAAATTTCTTCTCCATCTTCAGCAATATCAAAAATCTCCTCAACTTTACTCCTTAACGATCTTTCATCTATAGTGTTATATACGAAAGTATACCTTGGCACGATGGTTGGAGGTTTTTCTTCACCTTTTAGAACGACTGTTGGGTTTCTCTCGCTTTCAACGTAGTCATAGTGAAACTGTACTGAGTGTAAGGCCTTTGGAGCACCTTCTTTCCAATATGCGTCATGGGTCGTTCTTGAAATACTAAATGGGCCATAAAGTGAACTTGAAATATCGGGGATGTAAGTTTTAATGTTCAACAAGGCAAAAATGTCTTCCCACTTTGGACTTTTTGCATCCTTTACTCTCATTAAATCAGGTATGTCATCCTCGTCAAAAACGTCTATTTTTGTTCTTTTGGGTTCACCATCCTTAGTAAAAATGATGTAAACCCTATTATGAGTGATTACACCGATGGCTCTGAGTGCTCCATAAAAAGGGAACTGGTTAAAATATGCGGGATATTCCTTCCTTATATGATTACGATAGGCAACTATGAAAGATTCTAGGTAATTCCTCAATTGATCTTTAGATACGGAAACCGGCATTTTCCTTAGCCCCATAAATTAAATTACTTCATAAAATAATAACGCTTTTCATCTAATAATTCTGATCGAAATACATCCTGCAAAAAGCTTCAAAAACAGAGTTAAAATAAAAAACGGAGAGAAAAAACGCTCATTTTCTAAGTTGAAACACTGTTAAAATTCACAACTCCCATATTTCCATTGGAAAATCATTTAAAACCGTTAACTCAATCAGCCAACTTTTCCTCGATGAAGAAAAATGGAAAAATCTGGTAAAAATGTTTCCAAGTGCTGAAATTACTTCAACGGCTGCCAGTCTACGGGATTGCACAATTAACTTGAAAGGAGTTATTGAGCCTGCAAAAGGGCACCACGTAATCTTTTTCCGCATAGAAGAGTTTGGAAAAATGAGTTTGCAAGACGCGATCTACAATTTTATACTCAGTGTGGCTCATGAACTCCTTCACATCTCAGGCATCAAAGACGAAGCTAAGGTTCACATACTGGAGTTTGAAATTTCGGAAAAGTTTCTTGGTATATATCATTCGGAAGACTTCAAAAATAGGAAACTCAGAGAGGCAAAGAGAATACTTCAGATTTCTAAAAGCCAAAAAGATCTTTTCTCGACAAGAATAGTGCGTCCTAGTCAAAAACATTTTTTCACACAAGTCCATTTTCTCGGTGATACCCTTTGATCTGTCCACACTGCGGCCACGATAAAGCCTGGAGAAATGGCCATCGAAATGGCCGTCAGAGGTGGCTCTGCAAAAACTGCGGCACGGAACACCTAGAATCGGTTGAACTAGCGTTGAACGGACCTTTAAATAGACCAGTGCCTAACTTTCTGTTGGCCGTTGCGGGCGAAAAAGAAGCGGAACGGCTTGTATGCGTTCGCAGCGGCACAAAGAAGGGAGGAATAATGGAATGCGAGCAAATCCTGAACAGCGGCTTGCTGAAAACGTTTCCAGCAGACCTCCAAGCAAAAATCATTGAGTTTGCGATAAAGAAAATCAACAAAGGTAAAACCGAGGGTACAGTTAAAACCTATCTTTACAATCTTAGACGTCTAATACGGGCCGGAGCGGACCTTCGCAACCCTGAAAGCGTTGAACAAGTAATTGCAAGACAATGTTCCTGCAACAAAACAAAAAGCATCCTTGTAACAGCATACAAAGAATTTCTTAAGTTTCTCGGAGTGTCTTGGGAAGCCCCGAAATATCAATACGAGGAGAAGGTTCCGTTTATCCCGTTGGAAAGTGAACTTGACGAGTTTATCGCTGGCAGCGGTCGAACACTTGCGCCGTTCCTTCAATTTCTGAAGGAATCTATGGCGAGGCTGGGAGAAGCAGCTAACTTAAAATGGGTGGACATAGATTTTGAACGCGGCATCATAATGATAAACGACCCTAAAAAACACAGCCAATCCGGAGTTTTCAAAGCGTCACCTAAACTTTTAGGGATGCTCAGTAAATTGCCGCGGAAAAGAGAGCAGGTTTTTCCGAAGAAAGACACGTTGAAAGAGCTGTTTTATAGACAACGGAGAAGGCTGGCCTTCAAACTAAATAATCCACGGCTGCTAAGCATTAAACTGCACACTTTTCGCCATTGGGGAGCCACAATGCTTTACCACAAAACCCGCGACCCGTTTCTTGTGCAGAGAAGACTTCGACACAAAAACCTCAGAAACACGCAAATATACGTTCATCTTGAAGAAGTAATCTTCCAAAGCCAATCAGACGAGTTTTACTCCGCCACCGCTCAAAACGTAGAAGAAGCCAGAAAGCTAATCGAAACAAGCTTTGACTACATCGCAACCTTCCAAGACGTCATGATTTTCAAAAAAAGAAAGTAGGGTTAAAGTAGCAAAAACTACCCCTGAAGAAGCCATTTCAGCGGGATGTCTTGGTAGGTTCCGTCGGGCAGGGTTCTTCGGATGGTGATGGGGAGTATCCCGCTCTCGAGTTCTTGAAGGGCGATGTCGATGGGGTTCGAAAGGGTTTCTGAAGGCTCGACGAGGACAGGCGCTCCCATAGCAACCTGAAGCGCCCTAGCCCCCACTATTCGAGCCTTCTCAAAACGGGTAAGTTTTGGAGGGCCGATCCAGATTTCCTTTTCTTTGCTCGTTTCGCTAGAACTCCCCGGCACCTTCAGGCCCCATTTCCGGAGCACCCGGAGGACCCCTAGGTGGCATGGGAGGAGCTTTCATCTTTCCAGCCGCGATGATGTCGTCGATCTTCAAGATCATCGACGCTGCTTCACTAGCAGATTTGATGATCTGCTTCTTGACCGCGAGCGGTTCATAGACGCCCACTTCCCTCATGTCCTTCACCTTGCCTTCATGAACCTCGATTCCAGCCCAAACCTCACCCTTCTCATGTCGAGCCCTAAGCTCGGATATGACATCGATGGGGTCAAGTCCCGCGTTCTCGGCCAAAGTGGTGGGCACGGATTCCATCGCCTCTGCGAAGCGCATCACTGCGAGTTGCTCCCTCCCAGGAAGGGTTTCCGCGTATTCTTTCAGCACTCTTGCAACTTCCAGTTCCGGTGCGCCACCGCCAGCTACGATCTTTGGTTCTTCGACGACGTCGCGTGAAACGCATAACGCGTCGTGTATCGAGCGCTCTGCTTCATCCACGATTCGTTCGGTTCCACCTCGTATGAGGATGGCGACTGAGCGGGGGTCTTTGCATCCTTCGATAAAAGTCATCTTGTCGTCGCCGATTTTTCTCTCTTCCACAAGCTCAGCGTAGCCGAGGTCTGCTTCGGTCATGTCTTCGAGGTTGGTGATGACCTTTCCTCCGGTGGCTTTCGAAAGCTTTTCCATGTCCGATTTTTTGACCCGACGCACCGCTAGGATTCCTTTCCGAGCGAGGAAGTGTTGAGCCAGGTCGTCGATGCCCTTCTGGCAAATAACCACGTTCGCGCCGGTTACAGCAATTTTTTCCACCATTTCTTTTAACATGCTCTCTTCTTGATGCAGGAAGGCCTCCATTTGGTCCGGGCTTTCAATGTTAATCTTCGCGTCGAACTCGGTTTTCTCGATTTCAAGGGCGGAGTCCAGCAAGGCTATCTTGACTTTTTCCACTCGTTTTGGCATGCCGGGGTGAACCACTTCCTTGTCGACCACTATGCCGTGGATGAGCTTGGTGTCAGTTAACGATTCTCCGGGCTTCTTCTCCACCATGACATCATCGATGTCCGCCTTGTATCGATCTTCAACCTTCTGGGCAACGTGTAGGATCGCTGAAGAGGCGATTTCAGCAAGGTATTCCTTGTTTTCAGCTACCAGCTTGCTGGCCATGGACGTCATCGCAACCTTTTCCAAAAACTCTTTATCTGTCGGCTTCACGAGAATAGCGATCTCTTCTAGCGTTTCCAGCGCCTTGTCGGCTGCCTTTCGGTATCCATCAATAATTACGGTTGGGTGAACGTTCTTCTCGATGAGTTCCTCCGCCTTTCCCAGTAGTTCTCCTGCAATAATAACCGCGGTGGTGGTTCCGTCGCCCACCTCATTGTCTTGTGTTTTGGCTACCTCGACCATCATTTTGGCAGCCGGATGTTGAATGTCCATTTCATCGAGAACTGTGCGACCGTCGCTAGTGATGGTGACGTCGCCCATGCTGTCCACAAGCATCTTGTCCATGCCCTTCGGCCCGAGAGAGCTTTTCACCGCTTCTGCGACAATTCGAGCCGCCATGATGTTCGCATGCTGAGCCTCTCTTCCTCGAGACCGGGCGGCTCCCTCCCGCAGTATAAGAACAGGGGTTCCAGCGAGTTCTGAGGACAACTTCAAACAATCCTCCTAACTTTTGTCGCAACAGTAGAAAACAGCATTACAATATAAATTTTTCTAACCGTCCACCCTGTTTAAACCTCAATAAGGCGCTTCCTCCGGAGACCAAAAATTTTAATTTGGTTTTATCTCGTAGAGCATAGGTAAATGTGAACTACAAAGGAATGATTTGGGGGCTTTGGAATGCCCAAGATTGTTGTGTGCATGAAACAAGCCTTAGACGTGGCCGAAATAAAGATCGATTCAGCTACACGACGTCCAATCACGGCTGGTGTGCCGCGCAAGATCAGCGACTTCGACAAGAATGCTTTGGAGGAAGCAATAAAATTGAAAGAAAGGCTGGGGGCGGAGGTGTCAGTCGTAACCGTTGGACCGGAAGAGGCTAGGATGGCTCTTCGAGAAGCTTTAGCCATGGGCGCTGACAGAGCCTATCTCCTAAGCGACTCAGCCTTCGAGGGTTCAGACACCTTGACGATCTCCTACATCCTCTCAGAAGCGATCAAGAAACTAGGCGGGTTTGACCTGATCCTCTGCGGTGAAGCTTCCATCGATAGCTTCTCGGCTCAGGTGGGACCTCGCCTAGCTGAGAGACTAAATATTCCGCAAATAACGTACGTGAGGAAGCTTAGTTTGGATGGAGACACGGTAGTGGCTGAGCGGAGTCTGGAGGACTGCTACGAAACGATGAAGGCAAAAACGCCCGTGTTAATAACGGTGACTAGGGAGATCAACGAGCCTAGAATTCCTTCGCTCATGGCGATCATGAAGGCGTCGAAAAAGGAAATCACAGTGTGGAATGCGGAGCAACTGAAGGTCCCCAATGAGAAGGTGGGAGAGGCTGGCTCGGCGGTTCGAATAATAGAGGTTGTTGCGCCGAAGGTGGAGCGGAAAAGGATCGTGATAAAGGCGGAAACCGTTAAGGAGTTGGCGGAAACGTTGGCGAAGGCTATCATCAAAGAGGGAGTTGTGGGAAGGTGAGGGATGTGGGTGAACATAGAGGTGTTTGGGTTTTCTCTGAAAACAGGGACTTGATGCTTGAGTTGCTGGGGAAGGGAAGCGAATTAGCCAACAAACTCCGGGCGGAATTGGCTGCTGTGCTGCTGGGATGCAACGTTAAGAGCTGGGCAAAGGAGCTCATCGGGTACGGAGCCAACAAAGTCTACGTGGTTGACCATCCTCTACTCAAAGCCTTTCGCGCTGAGCCATACGCCAGCGCATTAACCCACCTAGCCCAGCAATACAAGCCTGAAGTCCTCCTCATCGGCTCAACTAAAAGAGGAAAAGAGTTAGCCTCTAGAGTCGCTACAAGGCTGGAAACAGGATGTGTCCCCGACTGCATCCAATTAGGCGTCGACGAGAAGGGTGAGCTATGGATGAGTCGTGTGGTGTACGGCGGAAACGCCATCGCCACCGAAGTCTGCCGCACAAAACCACAAATAGCCACGGTGCCTCCGAGAGTCTTCGAAAAGCCGGAGTACAAAGAGGGGGAGGGCGAGGTCATCGAAGCACAGTTTAAGCTGGAAGAACCGAGAACCGAGGTTGTCGAGGTTAAAGAAATCGAAGCGGCGAGGGTTAAGATAGAGGAAGCCAGGGTGGTCGTTGCCGGCGGGAGAGGGGTCCAAAAGAAGGAAGACTTCCAAATCCTCGAAGAACTGGCGCAAGTGCTGGGCGGGCAGGTTGGATACACAAGACCGCTAGCTGAGGATCGAAAGTGGTTCACCGAGTGGATCGGGCTCTCCGGCCATAAGGTGAAGCCAGCTCTCTACATCGCCTGCGGCATTTCAGGGGTGATTCAGCACATAGCCGGGATACGCGATTCTCAAATCATTGTGGGCATCAATGAGGATCCGGAGGCGCCCATATTCGAGGTTGCTGATTATAGAGTTGTTGGTGACCTATATGAGGTGGTTCCGGCTCTATCAGCGGCTCTGAAAAAATTGCTGACGGGCGGTTAGACAATAAAACCGGGAGAGCTTACAACTTAAAAATAAAAAGGGGGTTACTTGTAGTCTATGAACTCCTTGCCAAGCAGTTCTCGGGCTATAACTACTCTCTGAATATTTGTGGCACCCTCGGCTCCGACGATGTATGAAAAGATTCCTCTTAATCCCATTTCAAGATGCGCTTCCTTGGTGTATCCCCAAGCCCCTAACCACAACATCACGTCCTTGAAGATGTCAACCGCAAGATGCGGGGCTAGCAGCTTGACCGCCGATATGTGCTTAACGAGTTCAAGTGGTGTGAAACGCTTCCTCTTGTATCTTTCATCAATCATCCAGGCTGTTCTATAAACCAATGATCGCACGGCCTCTAGCTTTGCCCAGTCATTTGCTAATTCGTACTGGATCATACCGAATTTGCCGATTAGGCGTCCAAAGGCCTTCCTCTGCTTGAGGTACTCTATCCCGATTTCAAGTGCGCGTTGCGCGCATCCCACAGAGCAGGCTCCGATCAGGATTCTGGCTAGGTCGAAGCCCTCCATGGTCATGTAGAATCCCTTCCCTTCTTCTCCCATGAGATAGTCATTCGGCAGTCTAACGTCTTTCGTAGAGAACCCTCCGCAGGATATGCCCATCCTGCCCATGTCATCGAATCGTTTGGTTACTTCAACTCCTGGAGCCTTGATTGGAAGATAGAAGGATGTCATGCCCTTATGTGGAGCCTCTGGCGGTGCCGGGGATGTTCTCGCAGTTATCCAGTAGCCTCCGCCGAGCTTGAGAGCCTCCTCCGTGCCACTAATGTACATCTTCTCCCCGTTGACGATCCATTCGTTTCCCTCCTTTCTCGCTGTTGTCTTGAACGCGGCAACATCTGAGCCTCCCCCAGACTCGGTTGTCGCTATGCCGAAGAAGGCTTCACCTCGCGTCGCCGGGCGTATCACCTCTTCTCTAACCCGTTCCGTGCAGTATCGGTCAGCAACGAACCCCCAGCTACTTTCAACAAGAAAATGCACCGGGATTGCTATGGAGATGTCAGCGTAGCCCAACTCTTCGCAGGCTATGCAGGCGGTCACCCAGTCTGCCCCTGCTCCGCCGTGTTCCTCTGGGATGGTCATAAGCCACAAGCCAAGGTCAGCCATCCCCTTAACGATCTCATCAGGGATCCACTGCTTCGTGTCGATTTCCCTAACCTTTTCCAGAGGTAAGTTCTTCTGGCACCACTCCCTCACTGCCTTCCTGAACAGTTCCTGCTCTTCAGTAAAGCTAAAATCTACCATACGTTTCACCTTGGAGTGGAGTTTGTAAGCATTTGCATATAAGATTTGTTAAATTTCTGGCTAACTGATCTTCTCTAAAAGTTCATCCACGGGGCTCCGATTCAAGTGCAAACCCAGTTTTTCTGCTTCAATTCCCATCGTGAAGCCCAGTAGCTGGGTGTAGTACAGAACGGGAAGGTTCAGCTTGCTGCCTATTGTGGCTCCGGCGCTTTTTTGTCGTTCATCAAACATTCGATGGCACGATGGACAAGAAACCACTAGCCCATCCGCTCCCCGGTCTTGCACCGCCTTGATCTTCAACCCCGCAAAAGTGAGCGCTGCGTCGGGGTGCGATAACATGAGCAGGGCTCCGCAGCAGTCAAGCTTCTCCGGGTAGTCCACGCTTTCTGCTCCCAGCA
>Ga0315310_10001049_pt1 | contig 17423 bp, 16 predicted proteins | sample TDP5_MG_FD_203630 | JGI IMG/M metagenome (GOLD analysis project Ga0315310, IMG submission 203630) | Freshwater sediment microbial communities from Lake Towuti, South Sulawesi, Indonesia - TDP5 | ecosystem: Environmental > Aquatic > Freshwater > Lake > Sediment | place: Indonesia: South Sulawesi... | reverse complement strand
TCAATGTTATAAAATATTTTGACTCTTGAAGTCTCTTTTTTGTCCTATCGAATCCCAATTCCATTTTTTATTTTTTTGTTTATAGCCCACAGCCCACATTTTTCTATCAGTCCGATTATTTGGTTGGAACGACACCTTAAGGTTATACTTTTCAAATATTTTCTGAGCCGTTTTTTTCGTTAATACTACTCCTTGGAATGTTTCCGACCTTTTTAATCTATCACGGATTCTTATTAATCTATATATTCTCAATATACTATCTGGGACATATTTTCTCAACAACCGTGGAAGAGGTAGAACACCAAACACTCGAACCCACCCTTGCAGGATTGGGAAATCTATTTGGAATACACCATTTTTATTTAACACTCTGGCAATCTCTTTTATATTTGTTTCTACTACATCTTTGGATGGCATGTGTTGAAAGGTTACTACTGAAAAAACATAATCAACCGTATCGTCTCCGATGTTGATGAACGTCTTCCCATCGTTTTTAAAGAATGCTACATTGTTTAAATTATGATGTAACGATTTAGCGATTTCTATCATCTTTCCAGAAACGTCTAATCCAACTACATACTTAAATCTACTCGAAAAAGCTCTTACTATCCTACCTACTCCGCATCCAAGTTCTACTGCGGTCTTATCCTCAGGGTTTTGAATATATCGCTTAATGAAAGGGTCGACCTCTTCACAAACGAATTTCTCGCCCAAATTGAAAAAATTATCTGTATCCCAGCTTTTACACCTTCCATCTACATAACGAAAGGCGTTGATTTCTGCTCTCGCGTCCCATTCTTTCTCCATCTTGTTAACGCGCTTCATTCCCTATTCTCCAAATAGACAAGTGGTTATTTGGTAAGCATTGCCCAGGAATCAGCCGTATGGCTGTCATCCAGAATCTACATCTAAAAGTTTTAGATATTGTTTCATCACCGCCTCTGGCCGGAAACGACCAATATATTTCTGTCCTTCCCGTATGTATCGCGCAACCAACTCTTTGTTCCCCAGCAAAATCAAAATTTCTTTACCCAATGCTTTGGGGTCCTCAACAGGGACGAGCGGCCCAGCGGCACCGTCGAGAAGAATCTCTTTAGGCCCACTAGGACAATCAGTGGAGACCACCGGAATTTTCAATGCCATGGCTTCTATGAGAGAATTTGGTAGGCCTTCGTATCTTGATGATAAAACAAATATCCCAGCCCGAGACAAATATTTATAGGGATTGCCCACAAAACCTGGCATATCTACATCTTTGGAAATCCGGAGTTGTCTTGCTAAAGTCTCTAATTTGGCCCTTTCCTCTCCTTCACCGAGAATTACCAATCTTGCAGGAAATTCCTTTCTTACCAGAGCGAAAGCCCTGAGCAAAGTCCCAAAATCCTTCTGCCTGGTCAAACGTCCCACACCCAGAATCACTGGTGGTTCTCCTTCTTTAAACCAGGGATGGTTAAGAGGTTCCTTTGCCTTTTCCAGAATTGTATCATCATAAACTGGGTTATAAATAACATTGATACATTTTCGTGGAATCCCGATACTGTAAACTAAGTCATCAGCTACGCCCTCAGAGACCGCCACTACTGCATCCGCCCGTGGGTAACTCCACCGCTTCAAATAAGGCACAATTCTTCCAAACCAATGCTTATCCTGAGAAGTCGCCTCGGATGGAGTATTACTTTCTCTTACTATAAGTCGTATATCTAATCCTGCCAATTCTCGTGCCCATACTGCCAGAACACTTGACTGGAATGAAATTAACACCTTCGGTCTTTCTCGCCGAAGGTAAAACAAAAACTTCGGAAGCACCGATGTCGCTAATCGCACACGATAAGGAATAAAGCCAAAAAAACCGGGGAGGATATTTGGTGGGTTCAAATGAATTATTCGCACGGAAGAAGGTATCTCCTTCAGAAATGGGTCGGCAACAAATGCCACAAGTAAATCAACTCCATATCCTTGAGCCGAGAGGCCTTTAGCTAAATAAACTATATTCCTCTCTACTCCTCCCCGTTCAAGTGAAGGAATAAATATGCTTATTCTTTCCACAATTATTAACCCTTATCATCTTTCTGCCAAAGCCAGCATTGACGCTCCGGAAAAGCCCCTCGCATTTAAATACCAAGCCAATGGCGCATATAAAACTTTCTTCACAAAGCCCAAACACCTCTCAGTCTTAACAGGATGAATCCAATATTTTTCCTTATTTGAATCTTCTCTGCTACTTACATTTACCGGAGAACTTGTTAACAAAGACATAATTTCTCCCAGCCCAGAGCCTGTAATTTCGGTAGGTTTTACTGGTAGAAATTTTATTTCAATCTTTGTATAACCAGCCCGACCGAGTGCAATCTGCAGTGCCTTTTCAGTCCAGCGCGTTAAATGGTTTGGCGGATAATCTTCTGGTTCCCTCTTCCCTCTCCATAGGAACCATCTTTTGGGGCTGGGAACACTTAATATTAACAATGAGCTGAAGAATTGGTTGGCTAAAGTACTAAGAAAATCTAATGGCTCAGATAGATGCTCTAAAACTTCAAAAACAGTAATCGCCTTAGGAACGGGCCACTCTTTTGGGTAATTCTCAATTGTGCCGCAAGTAACATCAAAGCCAAGCCTTCCAAGAACCCTAACCGGCTCTAAGGCGATATCCATACCCAATGGCTGAAAACCCCAATCACGAAGAGCGGACAAAAACCGACCTGCTCCGCACCCTATATCTAAAATATATCCCTCCCTAGAAAAATGTTGTTGAAGAATAGTAATAGCAAGTCGCTCGTATGATTTGAGGACATATTTCCCTTGTCCTTTGGGAATTCCCTTTCCCCAACGGTCTAATTGGAGAGCAAAACCAGAATATTTATGTGACCTTGTTACTCGAGAATCAGAATAAAGTTGATCATATAGTTTTCCATCGTAGCTCATAGGATCTGAAAATTGCAACTCGCAAAACTCACAACGCCAAATTTTAAAATTTCGAAAGCGCTCTACTTCTGTAAAACCACTTTTGGAATCGCACACAGGACATTGCATACTTTTACCTCTTTTTTTTACATCTCACCACATAACCTGCAGCAAAGAGATTAGGCATAAATCTACCTAATTTATTCCAAAGGGATTTTGGCAACACCCTTTTGGGAGTAATAAATACTTCACTTTCTACTTCTAAATTTGCTTCATCTAACATTTTTTGTAACACTGTGTAGTTAAACCAATAAATATGACCATTCTTAGGATTTAACTTAGGTGGAATATAGCCTCCCAGCATGTAAAGGCGGTCTTTCCAGTAATTAAAATTCGGCACACTGAGTACCACTTTTCTTCCTATTCTCGCACATTCCTTAAGTAACGATAATGGGTCGTAGAGATGTTCCAGTAATTCAATAAGGGTTACGGTACCAAATATCCCATCTTCATACGGCAAGGGAAGTTGACCTGCATTCAGTACACGAGCTTCCAATCCTTTAGTGCGTGCTTTCTCCACAGCGACTGATGATATATCTCCCACAGTAATTTTACTAAATCCTCGCTCTTTAAGTTTCAGAGCAAAGGTCCCATCACCACCCCCTATATCTAAGATAGGTTCTTCCACAACCATTTCCGAGGCAATAGGATGCCATGGTTGAATCCACAAATCTCTTTTCGACCACCTCTTATCTTCAAATTCTTTCGTGTTCATTGTCACCCTATAGCTTTTTAATCAACTTTTGGAGTTATTCGAAGGTTCCAATTTTGAGATTGGACTGCACTGACTTCATCGCGCTAATTAAGTATCCGCTTGTGATAAATTCACTGCTTAAGAATTTTCGCGATACCCTGTCTAATAATATCAAGAAAAATGCAGCGGTTATCAGCAAAGGGTATAATATTTTCACCATTAAGAACCGTGCACTGCTCAGTCTTACAAGATGCTTGCCTAAGGTTCCTAACAACCCATTCTGTGCTTTGACCATTACTTCCGACCACTGCTCAAGTAACATCTCAAGGCCAAATTTAGTAAATCTAAAATAATCGTTTGGCGAAGAATGGATTGGCCAATAAAAACGAGTAGAGGATACTAACCTCCCACCAGGCATTAGAACGCGTTGCATCTCATCTATGGCTTTATGTGGATGGTGCAGGTGTTCTAACACTTCTTTACAGATGATTCCATTAAAGACATTCTCTTGAAACGGCAGGTCATGTGCATCTCCAACTACATCAACCGCTTTAGTCTTCCTTATGTCTAACCTGATTATCTGTGCTGAGTTTTCATAACTAATTTCTTGCTGACCGCAGCCAATATCAAGTATAAGACCATCGATATTCCTGAGATTCGACTCATAGAATGATTCCAACCCTAAACGACTTAAACGTTTACCTATCTTAGCGCGTAAATCAAACTTTAACATATAGAATCTCGTTAAACTATATTTCTATTCCCCTTGTAATATATTCATTGAGTATTTTTCCATAATTAAATTAAGACATGGTACTCACCATATCATAGATAACCTAAGTCTCGAAGCTGTTCCTTTATAGCTTTTTCTTCTTCCTTTGTTAAATTTTTTTCTTTAGTCTTCTCAAAAGAGGAAATAGATTCCTGTGGAGTCCGTAGTTTTGCATATTTTGACCTTCTAGCCAATTTTATACGTAGGTTAAGAATCTTCTGCAATGCAGTTCCGTCAATATCTTCTGGAATTAGAACTCCGTACATCTGAAGTACCGTAGGAGCGATATCTAGGATTGTTACCTTATTTATAATATTTTTAATAATATCTTTTCCATAAGCCATAAAAATACCTTCCGTAGCTCCTTCATGAGCTCCTTGTTTTACTTGTTTGGTTAGCTTTGTAAAAATTTCTTTTGTTATCATTCCCAAGGACTTATATACCGTAAATCCTTCGTTAGGCACCATCACTATATCAGGTATCTTATGCATGTATCGGCCTTTAAATAATTTTTCCTTCTTATAAAGACCCTTCAAAACTATAGCATTATTGTATCTAACATTTTTTAGTTCATTGAGGATTTCTTCCAAAAATTGCTTATCTACTACGCGGATCCCATATTTATCAAAATAAGCTTTACTTCTCTCTAGATCTACACCCGGCATGACTTTCCCATGTTCTCTTTCCTTTCGGAAACAGTTCTTAATTATGCGAGTAAGACTTGGAGGTAAAAATGAATATAAAATTAATAATATAGGTAAGCTCTTATGAATATTTTCTACTATCTTCCGACTTTTTTGTCCAATGCTTAATTGCAGATAACCTTTCTCTAAGAGCCAAGTGTTAACATTAAAGCGGACTTTTGCTGACTGCTCAAAGCCGTGATCTGAAAATACCATCATATTTTCACACTCTTCAAAAAGTGAACCGATAATTTGTTCATCTATGAATTTGTAATGCTGAAGGATAATGTCTTTATCATCCCAAAAATAGTGTTGTAGGACATCTGTTGTTTTAGCGAAAAACAATGAAAAATCAAAATGGTCTTTGTGTAAAAGCGATAAATAGGCTTTAAATTCTTTGTAAAGTATTGAATTCATTAATTGCAAAATATCATCTCTTCTTCCTCCAGTTACAATATCCTTCCACCTTATACCAGTCGGCATGTCGTCAAGTTGTTCACGGATAATAGGAGGAAATGTAAATTGCGCCTGTGGTGAAGGGACAGGATATCCAGAAACTAAAACGCCATTGAATTTCTTCGGAGGATAAGTTAATGGCAAATTGAAAATGAGAGACTTGAATCCATTCTCCCCTAAAATTTCCCAAAATGTCCTACTTTCTATATCACGGAATGAAATAGGTTTTCCGTCATCTCTTATAAAAGTATATAACCCCATCTGTCCTGGATTTTTACCAGTATAAAATGAAGGAATTGCCGGACATGTATGTGTTGGGATGGTTGATTCAAGTCGACTATATATTCCTTCCTTATGAATTTTCCTAAGGTTGGGTAGCTCGCCCTTCCTAATCCACTCCTCAATATGTTGCGGAGGTGCACCATCGAGTCCCACTATAATACATTTCATCCGCATGCCAATTCCTTCTGACTGTATTTTGATACTGGGTGTTTCATAATCCTTTTTAATGTTAATATATTTTCATATAAGCCGTAATGGAACAATCTCTCCAAAATATAAAGGATACAAATATATATAATACTTCCAATGATAACAGAAAGAAGGAACCTTTGTATTTGAGCAAGGGCTGAAGACTTTATCAAAAATATGGCGAATGCCATTGACAATGCACTGATAGCTGGAAAAAAAAACATCTTTAACATCTTTATTAACTGTATATTTATAATTTTTCTTATTGAGTAAAAATAAAGGGGGCTCACGGATAATTCGCTAAGAAAGACAGCTAGGCAAATTCCTAAAAGATTCCATTGACGGGAAAACGGATAAATAATCGCCCCTAAGAAAAGAATCTGAACGAATCTGATTTTCGTGCCAAGCACAGGCCTTCCCACCCCATTAAACAGGGGATAAGAAGTGACATTGATGGCTCTCATCCCTCCCCAAATCACCAGCACCTTCAAAGCTGGAACAATAGCCATCCATTTTTCACCCAGGAATAATTCAGTAAAATCTTTGGCTAAGACAAATAATCCCACTGAGACCGGGATTAAGATAAAGGAAACCATCTGAAGTATTCTGGAATAACCTTCCTTAAGTTTTAGTATCTGCTCTTGCACCTTAGAATAAGCAGGAAATGTTACACGGTCTACTATAGTGATGACTTCCCTAGTCGGTAAATCACTAATTCTGAAAGCCAAAACATAGAACCCGAGTGTTACTGCACCCAAAACTTTGCCGACAAAGGCTTGACTCCCATGAATCAAGAGAAAATTGAGAATACTGGACAAGAATATATATTTTCCAAAGTCAAAAAGTTCCTTAAACCTAACCACGTCTAATCGCAGCCTTATTTTCTGCGGAACTATAAGGAAAGAAAGGACAAGCTGAATCAATCGACGAGCAAGTAAACCGTATACTAATGCCCAGACATTCCGAAGCATAAATGCAAGAACAATAGATACGACTATATCAAATATAGTTCCGCTAATCTCATAAATGAATAACTTTTGGAAAACCAAGTCCCTTTCAAAATACATAACTCCCGGATTGGTGATTCCCACAAACAATTCTGAAAGAGCCAAAACCCGAAGAAGAGGAGTAGCAGAAGGTTCGTTAAAGAAAGACGAGATATATGGCGCGGTAAGAAAAAGAATAAGTGTAAGAATCACGCCACGAATCATATGGACTGTCCACGCAGTATCGAGATAATCCTTGATGTCATCTTTCTTCTGTATCAATGCCCCGTGAAATCCCGTTTTGGAAAAAGTCGTTAATGTCATAATCGCTATAAGACCAATCCCGAAAAGCCCAAAGTCTTTTGGCATCAAGAGACGAGCTAATACAATAGTTCTTACAAAGTTGAAAAGCCGGTCAACAATGTGGAGAGCAAACATCCATAAGCCACCTCTAACTACTTTCCGGGAAATATTTTCACGAGAATCATTTGTATTCATAAATTTCCTTCCCATCTTCAAAAATATCCTAAGTCACTCAATTGCTTGCTTATTTCTTTTTCTTCTTCCCTTGTGAGGTATTTCTCTTCTGAAATTTCCGTTTTTTCTTTTTTATATTTAGGATGTTCTTTGGTCTTCATCGCTTCCATCAGTACCCGTCCCTCCATTGAGGAAGGGATTGCCTCGTTAAAGCAGTAGAGTACTGTGGAAGGAATATCCCATAGACGAGCGTTTTTGACTTCGCTTCGAATAAAATCTGGACCCGAGCCAATGAACACACCGTCCATCCGATGAGTACCGTTAAGAAAAGATATTCTTGCTGGAAGTTTATCTAAAAATTTTTCATCAAATCCCCATTTTTCTACAGTATATCCGCCTTCATTCACACGAATAATCAAATCTAAAGAACTTTTGGGCTTGTTGCCATAAAGTTCCTCAGGTGTGTAAATTTCCATATCCAGACCTTTTTCCTTCCCAAATTTATATAATTTCTGCTTAATGTCATCTCTTATTCTTTGTCTCATATTTGAGTCGGTTATAAGATAGTCATTAATGTAAATTCCACCAAAACTTCCAATATGTCCCGGGTCAAAGGCAACACTATTTTCGAGGTCTACCGCATTTATAAGGATAGCCAGCGAAGTGGTAGCTCTTTTTCCCCAGTCAACCAATGCCGGAAATCTACGGGTAATCTGCAAAAATTCTGCAATCCTCTTTAGCCCACGCCTTAGCTTCTTGCCAGACCAGAAAATCCTGGATGCCTGCCTTTTGGGTTTGAAATATCCCTCACTTTTTAGCCATGCATTCAATCTAAAGGATTGATTATAGCAAGGACCAAAACCGTGGTCCGATACTATAATCAGATTTACTTCATCTCCGGCAATATTTTTAAGCTCTCCAATAGCCGTATCCACCCGACCCCAGAATTTCTTAAACTCTTCCCCGTATTTTTTTGTTTCAATAAACTTCCACATCATATGCTGAATCCAATCAGTTTCTGAAAATACTGCCCACAAGAAGTCCCATTCCTTCTTTTGTACAAGGTATTTAGTGCACTCGACTCTCCTTCGAAATATATCGTTAAGGTCTTCAATGAAAAGGTCCAAATTTTCATATTTTGTATCTTTTAAGTTAACTTCTCTATTGTAGCCGAGAAAGTGTTCTATTTCGGTTTCGAGTTCTCCAGGGTATGTAAAGTTAGACAATTTTGGAGAACCTATCCCTCCCGAGACAATAAAGCCGTTGACTTTATACGTTGGATAAAGGTTAGGATAATTAACAATACCTACTCGTTTTCCTGAACTGCTTAAGAAATCCCAGATAGCCCGTCCTTTATACTCGGAAGAATTTATGAATGTGAATTTGTATCCATCCTCGCCTTTCCGTTTTATGAAATCGTAAATACCTGTCTTCCCCGGCGTTAAACCCGTAGCCATGGCGAGCCAAGCTGGACCGGTTACCGGCGGCATTGTACTCTGTAATCTACCAGATGCACCTTCCTGTATCAGTTTTTTAACATTGGGCATCCAGCCCTGTTCCATAAGTGGGTTAATGACATCAAAAGTAGCCCCGTCAAGACCTATAACCAACATTCTATTTGCCATTCTCACCTCAAAAAGACAAAAAAAACTATTGTTTTCTTAACCTATTCATCATACTTACAAAATCAAAAACAGAGAATTTTTCTGATATAATATCACTATCCACTTTCCTGTTGACAATGAGAAATGCATCCCACTGCGTATGCTTCCCTTTAAAGATTGTTCTATCTGCCAATGTATCTACCTTGATATTTGCCCTTAGACCAAGACCTTGATTACCCACCAGTATCAAATCCGGGGCTTGTTCTAAATACGGTCCCGAATAGATTTCTTCTTTCCTATATACTCTCTTTATTGCCTTCTTACTGCTTAGCTCTAATGATTTGAATAAATCTTCTAAGTCTCTTAAAACCTGCGCTCTATCCTCTCCCCTAACACTTCCACAAGGATATTTACCCTTTAAATTTATATAAATTCTCGCTGGGTCAAGGGCAAATGCCTTAGTAGGGTAATCGATATTAGTGAGTTCTAACTCCGTGTTAGTTTTAAGCTTGAAAAAACCTTCTCTTCTCAAGAGATAGTTTATATAGACATCTTTATCCAGTCTCTCAAAACCATGGTCAGAAAGAATAACCAATAAATCCTTTTTATTGGTTCTTGAATTGATTTCACCAATTACTTCATCAATACTCTGAAAGTGTTCTAAGAAATCTCTATGGTATCTATGGTTCAAATCTTCATAAGCGTCCCACAAAAAGTGCATCAATCTATCTGTCCCGGTAAATACGAGCATAAATATTTGCCAACCATTGCTATTCCATAAGTAACGATAGGTTTCAATAACTGCTTTTGAGGTTTTATCCAAATCGGACAAGAACAATTCCAAAGATTTATGAGCCTTTTCTGAATCCACATCTAAGCGATAATCTAACTCCTTTAACTTGGGAAGCAAGGATCCCGGGTAAACACTCTTTTCTAAGTCCACAGAGACAAAACCAGAAATATGCACACCGTTCATTTCCCTAACAGGATATGTTGAAGGAACATTTATGATGACTGACCTTCCCTCTTCCATATCCCAAAAGGGTGGTGATTTTAAATCGTTAAAATTAGGAAATCTCAGTTTATAAGAATTGGGCCACAAATCAGTAAATCCAAAAATTCCATGTTCACCAGGATTCTTTCCTGTAATTATTGATGACCAGGCGACAGAGGAAACCTCGGGAATAGAAGACCGCATACTTCTAAATGTCCCCTGGGAAATGAGTTCTTTACTATTTGGCATAACCCCTGATTCGGAAAGGTCCTTAAGCATCCCAAAGGGAACACCATCTAAACCTATAATTACAGTCCTTTTAATATCCTTCATAAGAATCCTAAACTATACCAGTTATGATACCGCCGGCACAGATATTTTCATCGTGCAAAAGAACAAATCTTCCTAATTCCTGAACATCATTGAACGCTTTGACTGCGATTGGTTTTTTTGTTCTGATTACTACCTCTCCCACCTCAAGATTCTTTAATATGTCTGCCTCTTGTTCGATTATTTCAAGAGTAGAAGAATCTATTCTTTTCTCTATTCTTTCTACCCTACAAGTAGTCTCTTGCGTGGAACATTTTATAACTATCCTTTCACCTTTTTCAAAATCTCTTTTGGACATCCAGAAAATGTTAGCCTTAAAGCCATCAGCCAAAAAGGGCTCTTTTCCTGGCTCACAAATTACATCTCCACGATTTAAGAATAGAGAATTATCTATTGTAATTCCAATACTTTCGCCAGAATAGGCTTTATCCAATTCCTTCATGTATTTCTCAATAGATTTCACATTCGTTGTTTGATTGCCGGGCAGAACCTTGATTGCCTGTCCTCTCATAATAATTCCTGCCTCTATTCTCCCTACAACAATCCTTTTATCGTCAATCTTATAAACATCTTGAACAGGGAAAATCAGGGGTTTATCCTGGAGAGATTCTCTATTTCTTAAGGTATCGAGGCTTTCCAAAAAAGCAGGACCTCCATACCAAGCCATTTTCTCAGATTTTTTGGCGATATTCTCACCTCTTATTGCTGAGACGGGAATACAAAAGATCGGTTCTATCTTTATGGAGTTAAGAAATTTTTCAATTTCTCTTTTTACACTTCCAAAACTTTCTTCTTTAAAGTCTACTAAATCCATTTTATTTAAAAGCACGATAACCTGATTTAAACCAAGCAAAGATAATACATAAGCATGGCGTTTAGTCTGTTCTTTGATTCCCTCCTTAACATCAATAATCAAAACTGCCGCCTCTGCCTGGGATGCGCCAGTAATCATATTTTTTACAAATTCAATGTGTCCCGGAGCGTCAATTATTACATACTGTCTTTTATCTGTCTTGAAAAAGACCTGAGTCGTATCAATGGTAATGCCCTGTTGCCGTTCTTCCTCCAAATGGTCTAAAAGATAAGCAAATTCTGTGTCTCTCCCCAAATCCTTGGAGACTTTCTTAATTTCCTCAATTTTATCGGGTGGGAGTGAATTGGTATCATAAAGAAGCCTACCAATAAGGGTGGACTTCCCATGGTCAACATGCCCCACAATTACAAACCTAAGATTAGAGTCGTTCATAAACTCACTTTACTAGAAGTTAATTCTCAGTTCAGTCTCTATCAAATTCCAACTACACCAATCATTTGATTTCTTATATCTCAGAATATAGGATAAACCCAATGCTAAATTTTTACTTATCTTCTTAGAAAAACCTATCCCCGTCTGATTTTCATTTATTTCCTCTGAAACAAAATTATAGAAAATCTCATCCCAGATGAGGAAAGATAATCCTTTTATCTTCTTATAATCTTTTAAGAGCCTAAATCTATTTCTGAGGACGCATTCGTCGTTGGTAAAACTGTATTCTGTGCGCAAACGATAGTGTAAGAAGGAATCAAATAAGAAAGAGAGTTTCAGTTCAATATCCAGGACTCCCATATTCTCTTTTTTCCACTGATTGTTTTTCTCACTTGCCTTATAGGCATAAGAAGGGGACAATTTTAGCAATTTAGACACTCCAAAAATTGGACCGATAAATATTTTGGAGTAATAGAAATGAGGAAACGGGCCATTAAACCGAAAGTTTGGCTCAATCCTTAAGTCAATCCTATCTGTCAACTTGCCTGTAATGGAAGTTTTGTTCCAGTATTCCCATTCCGAGGCAAATATGCTTTGCCAGCATAAAATTAGGAAAACCATTACGAAAGGAAATCTCTTTCTTAGTTTCATCTACATATACCCCAGTGACCTTAGTTTCTGCATCATATAATCAGACTCTTTATCCTGTGCCCTCCCACTTCTTTCGGAAATTGTTGAGACTTTTAGTTCGTCGATTAGTTTGTCCATAGTATCAGCATCAGAATCTATAGGGTTACAGCAACACTGACAGCCAATACTACGATAACGCTTTCCTCCTTTTGCAAAGTATAAAGAAACTATGGGAATCTTTTCTTTCCTTATATATTCCCAAACATCAATTTCTCGCCAACCCAATAAGGGATGGATTCGCAGGTGCTCTTCTTCCTTTGCTTTGGTTTTGAACTGGTCCCAAAGTTCTGGTGGCTGATTCTTATAGTCCCATTCAAAATCTTCATCTCTCGGACTAAAAATCCTTTCCTTTGCTCGAATTCCATGTTCATCCCTTCTTATAGCAAGATACAAGGCTCTGAATCCATACTTTGCAATTGCCATCTTTAACGCATTCGTTTTCAATTCTGTACAGCACTGGAACTTTCCTTTCTCTGGACCCATTTCTCTATCAAGTGCATCTTGATTCTTGGCTATAATTAAATTGAGATTCCACTCTTTTACATGTTTATCTCTAAACTCATAAATTTCCTTGAATTTATATGTAGTATCAATATGGATTATGGGAAAGGGCACTTTCCCGAAGAATGCTTTTCTAATCAGCGACAGAAGCGTTGTTGAATCTTTACCGATAGACCATAGCATGGCTACCTTTCTGAACTGACTATATGCTTCTCGAATTATATAGATACTCTGATTCTCCAATCTTTCTAAATGAGTAATACCAGAATTCATATTAAGTACCTCCTTCAACCCTTCCCAAAGCCTAACATTGGTTACGACCTATCCCATATAGTAAATCAATATCAGAAGCGCATCTTCCCCGAGATTGCTTCCAAGATATTGAGATAACGGTTATTTCTATTCTGGATGTACCTATCCGCCAACAATATTATTGAGTCCTTGCTATTTACTTCCTCAGGACTCGTTGCCCTCGAATATTTGAGGTCTTCCTTTCCCATATTCCGCAAAGATATCTCAACTATGTCAGCCACTTCTCCCTTACCGAGAATCGTAAAGTTTTTCTCCCCTTTTTCGTAATACTGTAGAACAATGTCCTGAATTTTTTCTTTTAATGCTTTTAAGGTATCTATAGTGTTCAGCAAGTAACGGTGAGTTTTCCTTACTTTTTCAGCAAATCCCCGCGGGGTAAGTATATATTGGACATTCCTTCGATTTAATCCTTTTACTTTTATATAACCTTTTGCAATTAACCTTCTCATAATGATGTTGGTCATTCCCAGAGATAGTCCAATTTGGCGGGAAATTTTCCTCTGAGTGGTATTCAGGTTTTTTCCAATCTCATGGATGACTTTAAACTCGTAATCTTCTATTCTCTCGGGCATTGAAACCTCCTGTTGTTGCACAGATTGAATCTGTGCCTATCCGACAAATCGGGACACAAATTGAATTTGTGCCTCCAAAGAGTTAAAAAGTAGCCTGTCCCCTTTTTTGCAAAATTGTATCTAATCTTTTTTGAACACAGGAACTAATTTTAGAATTGGGTATTTTTTTTACCCATTCTTTTGCTTTCGTGAAACTAAACGATTTAGGAAAATACAATTCAGGAAAGTAGCTAAATTGTTTTTTCCTGCGTGCAGAAAGGTATAAACTGTCAACTAATGCTTTTTCTGGCTCCGCTATCAGAAAACTACCCATTTCCTTATACCAGGTGAATCCATCAAAAAATGAGGGTGCTATACGGTGGACAGAAAAGGTTCCTATTTTTGTTTGAATTATCTTTGTATGAGCAGTTGAGGCAAGAGTAATCACCTGAGGAATCTGCTCAACTATGCCATACAAATGCAATGCGCTTATAAAAGAAACATACGCTCTATGTCTGGGAAATAGAAAAGGAATCACGCTATAAGGACTTAAGCGCTCTTTTCTGACTTCAGCCCAAATGCCTCTGTATACTTTAAATACTACTCCTTCCCTCTGGAGAAAATTGAGTGCCTGGGTTGTGGTGGATAAAGATTTCCCTGAGAGAGCAGACAATTCGCTCGTTGTAAACACGGATTGATGTAATTGTTTAATAAATCGCAAAATGGATGGTTTAGGCATATGTTTTTCGGATTTCCTCAATAAAATTAGCTACTTTCAGTTTGACTTCGTCCCATAAAGAGGATGAATTATACATAGCTTGCTCTTCAGATGATAAATAAGAAAGTACTGTATCTCGAAATTGCTCAAAACTCATCTCCAACACGTTTTCACACGCTTTTGTCAACTTAGCACTATTTATTTTAATTCCTTTTGTTCTATGAGAAACATATTGAGAACTCAAAGTATACAAGTCAAAAATGTCTCTTGCTTGGATTACGACCCTTGTAGAAAGAGCTTCAATCTTTTGAATTATTGTAGATTGGATATCGTAATGGGATACTATCAGAGGAGGCAATTTATATGACCGTAAAATGGAATCTGATACGGGCTCGGCTACACTATTTCCTTTGAATCCCCTGCGCCAAAATTCAACCTTAGTAAGAAGGTCTTCATTTGCAGAGGTAATTAAATGAATTTTAAATCTTTGTGTTATCGTGGTTTGTTTTGCTTTCTTAATGTCAGGAGGAATAACTTTTTCAATTCCAAACGATTTAAGGCTATCTTGAAAAGATATGGATTGTAGTATCTTCATAACCACATCGCGTAACTCCCCTATTTTTATGGTATGTATATCTGAATCCATATCTTCTGAGTAACGAAAACTGTTAAAGAAAAAACGCAAATTTACCCTTCCCTTAAGGGCGTAATAATTTGTTCTAACCTTCTTGCCAAACCACCTTAAAAATTCCAGATGAGAGACTTCTCTCAATTGTAAATGGGTATACATCTTATTATGTATTGTACTTTAGTTATAATTAAATTACAATACATATTTATAGAATACGTTTTTTGTTTTTGTTGAGTAAAAAATCTGGTGGGTTCAATGAATTGAACCCCTACAATCTTTCAGGTTTATCTACTTTCATAATACTCCTTTTCCATGTTAACAGCCCAGATATTGTCTTTCAACTTAATGCCTTTAATAATATTTTCAACAGACACCATTGCTGTCAGCATAGAGTGGTCTTGATTATTGTACCTGTGCATACCGTTCCTACCCATCAAAAAAAGGTTCTCAAACCGGTCAGTGAATCTTCTTATTATCTCAAATCTCTCATAACCTCCAAAATAAGCAGGATATGCTTTCGGCATTCGAATAACGGTAAAATCAACTACATCTTCTTCTTGTGCGATGTCAATCCTGACTAACTCGCCAATGGCAAACTTGGCAAAATCAATATCTGATTTATTCCATACCTCGTCGCCCTCATTACAGAAATATTCTAAGCCCATCCATACCATGTTTTCATCTGCAACTAGATATGGACTCCAATTATTGTATATCTGAAGGCGACCAAGTTTTACATCTTTGTCTTGCACATAAATCCAGTTATCCGGAATAATATTATTGACAGTTCTTATCTCAGTGTTATTCATTATCTTCAGCTTCTTTAGAAGTAAGCCAACTGTTACAAAATCGCGATAAACCAACCCTTGAGCGACTTCTCGGACCTCCGGGGGCACACTCTCACCGAGACACCCTATCAAGTCTTTAACCGGCATCGTGGATAAAAAATAATTACCTTTCTTCGTCACTATCTTGCCAGTAGTTTCATCCTTCACTTCCGCCTCAACTATTCTATTGTCTTCACAATTTAGTCTTATTACTTTATGCTTGAGACATAACTCTGCTCCTCGCTCTTTGACGCTCTTAGCAACTTCTTCCCACATCTGCCCGGGGCCAAATTTTGGATACATAAAATGTCCAATTAGACTCGTTTCTGTATTTTTCTGAGTAATAGAGGAATCTGTGAAGATGATACTATTTACTGCGTGGAGAATTGCTCTATCGAAAGATAGGCCTTTTATTCTCTGGATTCCCCATTCCGGTTTGATTTTACTACAGGAGGTTCCCCAGACTTTTTCCGTGTAATCTTTAAAAAAGGTGAGATATAGTTCCTTACCAAATCTATTTATGAAGAAATCCTGGAGAGAATTTTCGTTTCTTATCGGAAAAAGACCAATTCTGATATAACTCAAAATTGTCTTAATGATTTTTACAATTCCGAGATTACGAATGGTATCAAGATTTAACGAGATGGGATAATTAAATAATCTCCGATTAAGAAGTATTCTTGAAACGCGACTCCGAATCAGCATTACATGGTCGGTCTTTTCGGGATCAGAACTACTATTTCCTCCCGAATTTCCTGACTTAGACTTTTGCACCGTGCTCTTTTGAGAAAATGGATTATTTCTTCTAATGATAATATCGTCCTTCGCTGGCGCTGTCTGCAAAGGGAGAATTCTCTTCCACCGCTCTACAACTCGCTGAGACTTAGAAAAAAATCTGTGTCCGCCAATATCTATCCTGTTACCTTTATAATTTACCGTTTTGGAAATACCACCAACATCGCCCGTCATTTCATAAATAATTGTTTTAATTTCTGTCTTCTCCAATAGTTCGTAAGCCGCAGTCAGACCCGCGGGACCTGCGCCAATTATGATTGCTGTCCTATCGCTCATAACCCTTACTCAAGAAAATCGCCTGATTTTCTCCATTGTCTTTTTGTTCATTTTTTGAACATTATACAGAATTGCCAGTATCCTTGTCAAGGAAATTGTACAGGTTTCTGAAAAAGTCTTGTCTTTGGCCTGTCACGGCGAGCGCCGATTGAAAATCGGGGGCGCGGCAATCTCACACTTGCTGGGACTTTTTCAGAGACCTGTTGCAGAAATTTTTTAACTTCAAAATTTTCCTCGGGAAGGTATCCTCATCAACCTATGCCTCGATTATGTTCGCTAAAGGAAGGCCCTTTCTTTCTGAAGAAAAGCTTTATACCCATTGTGGGACTGTAGGAAATCTTTTAGCTTATAATTCCTTTTATGTATTCTTTGGTCATCTCTCGTTTGGGATTCTCAAAAATCTCTTCTGCTGGCCCATATTCTATTAACTCGCCGAGATAAAGAAAGACTA
>Ga0315310_10001048_pt1 | contig 17425 bp, 15 predicted proteins | sample TDP5_MG_FD_203630 | JGI IMG/M metagenome (GOLD analysis project Ga0315310, IMG submission 203630) | Freshwater sediment microbial communities from Lake Towuti, South Sulawesi, Indonesia - TDP5 | ecosystem: Environmental > Aquatic > Freshwater > Lake > Sediment | place: Indonesia: South Sulawesi... | reverse complement strand
GAAGAAGGACATGATCGACCGTGCAGGGTACAAGGTCTGGCCCCGTGAGGTCGAGGAGGTGCTTTACGAGCATCCCGCGATCAAGGAGGCGGCGGTCATAGGCATACCCGACGCACGGACAGGGGAGGCCGTGAAGGCCTTCGTGGTCTTGAAGGAGGGTCAGACAGCCACGGAGGACGACATCAGGGGCTTCTGCAAGGAGCGCATCGCGTCGTACAAGGTTCCATCTGTGGTCGAGTTTACAGCTGAGCTACCCAAGACTATGGTTGGCAAGGTTCTGCGTCGGGCGTTGAGGAAGGAGCGGGAAGGCCGATCGGCCTGAACCTGAGGGGAGGGGACCTCCGGGCCCCCCAACATTTTTCGCCTCGGTTCACCGTCGAACCGCAGAGGCTCTCATGAAGATTGGGCGGGTGAGGGCTGAAGTTTGCGCAGCGTGATCGATTTTCACGTTCACCCCATCCGGCCCGTCAGCAGTGAGGAGGGGCTGCTGGACGAGATGAACCTGGCGTCCGTCACAAGGGCGGTTCTCCTCGCCATCGATGTTGACCCAATGGACCTCGAAAGGAAAGAGGTCCGGCAGATGGTTCTGCAAAGGCTCCTGGAAAGCTGTGTCTCCGACGCGGCGGGCGTTGAGAACGCCATGAGGGACCTTGCTAGGATTGCTCGAGTAACCAACGAGGCCGTTGCGTCGATGGTGAGGAGGCATCCAGATCGCTTCACCGGCTTCGGGTCGGTGGACATCTGCAAGGGCAAGAGATACGTCGAGGAGGAGCTTCACGAGATCAGGGACCTCGGTTTGCAGGGGGTCAAACTGATCCCAACGATGCAGTTCTTCGACCCGTCGACCAGCAAAGATGTTAGGCGGGTGTGGAGGTTTTGCGAGAAGGAAGACATGATCATCACACATCACACAGGCTGCGACCCGGGGCCGTGGGAGATACCTGCCCTCTCGGCTGACGCCAATCCCACGCGTCTGGAGCCTCTCCTGAGGAGGCACAGAGTTAGGGTGATAGTGGCTCACATGGGGAGCTACAGTTTCAGGAACCCTGGGATCTGGCTTGAGGAAGCGTTGGCGCTGGGAAGGTTTCCAAGTGTCTGGATGGACGTGGCCGCAGTCGCCCACCTACTCAGGGATGGAGCGGTGGTTGAGAGGATTAGAGAGACGGTGGGAATTGATCGGGTTCTCTTCGGGTCGGACTACCCTGCAGTTCTGGGAGCCGACATCAAGACGATGGTCAAGACGATCGATGAGTCTCCCCACCTCACAGACGTGGAGAAGGAGCAGGTGTTGTGCTCGAACGCCGCCGAGCTGCTTGAGCTCTAGGTGTTGGATCGGTCCTCAGATCCTTAGTAGAGTGATGGTTCACGCCACTCCCCGAAGACCTCTCTCCCCACATCGATTATCTCCTGGAGCGTGGCGTACTCTCGAACGGCCTTCAGGATGCTTGGAACCACGTTTGCCTTGGGGTCTTTCATGGATCTCTCGAGTTCGTCGAGGGCCTCTCTGACCGCTCTGTTGTTTCTTTCGCTCTTGATCCTCTTGACCCTCTCGATCTGCTTCCGCTGCACCTCAGGGTCGACCTTCAACGTCTCTATGGGAGGCTGTTCTTCAACCCTGTAGCTGTTAAGCCCGACGACAACCCTTCTGTCCCTCTCGAGGTCTAGCTGTGTTCTGTAGGAGTTTTCCGCTATCTCCCTCTGGATGTACCCGCTCTTCAGGGCTTCGAGTATTCCTCCACGCTCCTCTATTCTGTCAAGGTATCGACAGGCTTCTTCCTCCATCTTGTCGGTGAGCCACTCGATATAGTAGGAGCCCCCGAGCGGGTCGATCGTGTTAGCCACACCCGTCTCCTCCGCTATCACCTGCTGCGTTCTCAGCGCCACGGTTGCCGCTTCCCTGCTTGGCAGAGCCCAGGCCTCATCGTAGGCGTTGGTGTGAAGGGACTGGGTTCCCCCGATCACCGCGGCTAGGGCCTCGATGGTTGTTCGGACAATGTTGTTGAGCGGCTGCTGCCAGGTGAGAGAGACGCCGCTCGTCTGAGTGTGGAACCTGAGCAGAAGCGATCTGGGGTCCTTGGCGCCATACTTCTCCTTCAAGGTTCTCGCCCAGAGCCTTCTCGCCGCTCTGAACTTGGCTACCTCCTCGAAGAAGTCCATGCCTGAATCAAAGAAGAAGGAGAGCCGGGGTGCGAACTCGTCGACATCCAGACCTGCTTCCAGCCCCAGGTCGACGTATCCGAAGCCGTCGGCCAGGGTGAACGCCAGCTCCTGTAGAGGGCTGGCTCCGGCCTCTCGTATGTGGTAGCCGCTGATGCTGATGTAGTTCCAGAGAGGCATGCTCCTTGTGCAGTACACCATTATGTCACGGATGATCCTCAGCGAGTCCTCGGGTGTGTAGATCCAGGACTTCTGAGCTGCGTACTCCTTGAGGAGATCGTTCTGGATTGTGCCCCTCAGCTCTTTCTCTGGCACGCCTTGCTTTTCGCCGACGGCGATGTACATGCAGGTGAGGATGGCCGCCGGGGCGTTGATGGTCATGGATGTGCTGACTCTGTCGAGTGGGATGCCGTCAAGCATGATCTCCATGTCCTTGAGGGAGTCTATGGCTACCCCGCATTTTCCAACCTCCCCGTAGGCCCTTGGGTTGTCTGAGTCGTACCCGTAGATGGTGGGCATGTGGAACGCTACGCTCAGCCCGGTCTCCCCCTCCTGAAGCAGATACTTGAGGCGTCGGTTGGTGTCTTCGGCCGACCCGTAGCCGGAGAACTGTCTTATGGACCATGCCCTGCCGCGATAGAGCGTGGGGTAGACCCCTCGCGTCAGAGGGAGCTGCCCTGGGAACCCGAGGTCCCGAAGGTAGTCTAGGTGAGCGACGTCGTTGGGCGTGTAGAGGCGGCCTATCTTCCAACCTGATTGGCAGGTGAAATCGTCCTTGCGTTCAGGTGAATCCGCGAGCCAGGGGCTGAGAACTTCCCGCATCCATTTCTCGCTTTCTTCAGCCATCCTCGTCAGCGCGACCTCGCTGAACAGACCTGGCCTCGCGTTCTTCCTCTCGTTCATCTCGTCAAGCTTCGTTCGCCAGTATCCCTTCATCCTCTGCAACTCTGCGTCACACCTGGCGTATCTCGGCGGGAGGCTGGCGAAGGCCATATATCATGCTTTTCGACTGATCGGCGATCGATGAGCGGCACGCCGCCGCCGAGGGCTCATGTTCTAGGGACTAGCATTAATTATCTCCTCGACATTCATCGCTGAGCCGGATGGGTCTAGGTTGAAGGTCGACAAGGGCAGGTTGATCGCATTCACATCCCTTGGGGCGGTGCTGCTCGTGGTGGGGGCGCTGGCGGCCGTTGCTTTCATGCACGGAGCACAAACCCCTGGACAGGGCACGATATCTGGTAAGGTTACCATCGGGCCGCTGTGCCCTGTTGAGCCCTGTCCAAACCCAAGGCCTGACATCTATACATCGAGACAGCTCATATTGCAGCCCGCCTCCGGAAGTCCAATATACGTCCAGCTGAATCCGGACGGAAGCTTTCGAGCATCCGTAAATGTCGGAACCTACACTGTGAACTTGACCAACTGCACATTCCTGGGATGCAAACACAGTCTGCCGAGGACGGTCACCGTGGGTCCCAGCGAGACCACCACAATTGAGATCAACGTAGACACAGGCATACGATGAGTGAATGAAGGCTTTCTCGCTTCTCTCAGGAGAAGAAGCCCTGGTTTTCTGTATTTTGGCTTGGCATATTCTGGTGGTCGACGGCCATGAGATCACTCAGCCTTATATGCCCAACTGTCTCGAGGGGCGCCTGTGATTAGCGGTGAAGCGCGTCAAGAAGCTCGATAGATGGGCCGCCTCTTCTCCGGCTCATGCTGAGTGGATCGGTCCCCCTCGTCGAGTCGCCGGTCGTTCATCATTGTTGTTTGAAACTCGCAGGGTGGCAGCTTTGCTGATCATTGCTGGGGGCCTCCTGGTCTTTGGCTTCATGCTCGACAACTACCTCGCAGTTCTTCCCTATGACGTCTCGGTCATCGACCGGTTCTTCTCCATCAGCCAGCTTCATCATGAAAGCTTCATGCTTCTTGGCTTCGGTTTTGTTCTCGGAGTTGCGCTCATGTATGGTTTGACCAAGCGCGGCTAGAATCGATCGATCCTGCATGCTTCACCCACGACCTGACGCTCGTCCCGCTGCATTGGCCACCCAAGCTTGCGACAAAGCCCACACTCTGTTGAGACATTCTTGCACAGTCTAGCCTTGCCCAAGCCTCTTGGGAACGAGTCATTTGTGACCGTTTTACAGACATACATGAACTACGTAGGATGACTCCGGAGTGGCCGGAAAGTCGGGGAGTGCCGAAGTCCCGTGGATCAGCCTGCTTCACTCGGACTCTAGGTTTCTTGTTTCCTGGATTCTAGGAACCTTTCCAGAGCTGACCTGACTTCCTGCTGTCCCACTGTCTTGATGTACGGGCCTATTCTTGGGCCGTGATCGTCCCCAAGGAGGATCTGGTACAAGAGCTTGAACTGTGACCCAGGACGGATGTTCCTGTTGCGGGCTGTGGAGAAGACCGCTCCCTGAATCTCATCCTCTGTCCTCTCCTCCCGGAGGAATGCGGCTAGGTCCTGAAGGGCTTGAAGCTGCTCTTCGCTGGCTTCTGCTTCTTGCTCCTGAACGGCGCCGAAGTCTTGAACCCAGTTGCGAACATGTTCAAGGTATGCGTCTGTGTTGTCGGGCAGCTCTTTGTCGATGTAACCGTACTCCCTAAGCTTCTCTTTGACGTAGTCTCTCGATTGACCGGTTGGAGCGACCTTGAGCAGGTAGGCGAGCAGCTTGTATGGGATGAAGACGGGCGGCTTTTCCGGTGTGTGGAGCAGGTGGCTGTATTCGTAGAGTCCCTTGAGTTTCGCCCTTTCCTTCTGGTCTTTCACAGCCTTTCGTCCCGAGTAGATCTCGCCGAGGTGGCTCAGTTCATCCATGTACTTGGGGACGTCGGCGATGGAGATCTCTCGAGTGCCCTCGTACCTCTTGAACATCAGCAGAAGCAGCGACTGCGGTGACCCGTATCTGTACCAAAGCTCGGGTGTGAGCACGCTTCCAAGTGACTTGGAGATCTTGCGGCCGCCCTTGTCGAGGAATATCTCATATCGGATGTGGTAGGGAGCCGGGGTTTCCAGTATTTCCTCGCACACCCGGTCGTTTGCTCTGACCGAGTCCGCTATGTCTTTGCCGTATGCTTCGAAGTTTATTCCCAGGGCAGCCCACCTCACCGCGAACTCTGCTTTCCATGCTACCTTACCCTGTCCTTGGGAGAAGTCGGCTTCCCCTCGATACCCGCATCCACGCAGCACGCTACCCCTTACGATGTCTCCCTCACACTCGTAGAGGATCTTTCCTTCCTCCGGGATGAACTGCTTTGCCCTCGCCGTGTATATCCTCCCGCAGCTGGAGCACACGGGCAGATACGGTAGCTGAAGCAGGTACTTCTCTTGTCCGGTTTCCTCCTTGAAGATCTCCCCGACCCTGTCGGCGTTCTCCAGTATCTTCCTGATGTAGGGGGTGAAGGTTCCGGAGCGGTACATCTCGGTCGCTGAGCGATGTGTGTACTCTATCCCCGCCTGGTCCAGGGCTTTCAGCAGGAGAGCGTTCATGTGTGAGGCGTAGCTCTCGTGGCAGGACCAGGGGTCCGGGATGGAGCTCACTGGAAAACCCAGGTACTCCTTGAGGGACGGGGGAAGGCCAGACGGGACCCTGCGAAGCCCGTCCATGTCATCGGAGTAGGCTATGAACTCTGATCTGTGTCCGTGATCTCGAAGCGAGAGGGCAACCCCGTAGGCTCGAGCTGCGTCCCCGAAGCTTCCTATGTGGGGAACGCCAGACGAACCAAACCCGCTCTCGGTCCTCAACACCGGGCTTCTTCTACGGATCTTTCCTTCTCTCTCAACGATGTCCTGAGCCAGCTTGTCCAGCCACGTGCCCCTTCCTATGATCTCGGGTCCAGTCATCCCGTGTGTTTCCTCTTCCTGCCTCTACTCTCGAGATTCAGGGGGGCTCATTTAAGAGTTGCCGGGCCTCAGGCTCGAAAGGTTTTATTTCCAAGGAACCGATCGATCGACCCGAGGGGCAGAGTCTCTGTTGGTGTTCGGTCTTGCTGCTGAAGCGGTGAAGAAGAAGCTCTCGAGCGGTCAACTGACCGTGGCTGTCTATGGTCTGGGGAGAGTTGGCTTGCCCTTGGCTGTGTCATGGCTTATGGCGGGCGCTAACGTCATAGGAGTCGCTAGGACAAGGAAGAGCGTCCGTAAGGTCGTGTCGATGAAGCCCGGGTTTGATGAGCCGGATATAGATGAGGCTTTGAAGAGGTTTGTTCCGAAGGGCAGGCTCACGGCTACCACCGACGGCGCGGCCGCTTCGAAGAGGTCTGAGGTGAAGCTCATCGCCGTTCCCTCCGCGGTCGACATGGAGAGCCGAACGGTTGACCTCTCATCTCTTGAGGATGTCTATCCAAAGATCGGTAGAGGGTTGAAGAGGGGGGACGTCGTGATCACGGAGACGAGCGTTCCCCCTGGAACAACTAGGAGGATGGCGAAGCCTTTGCTGGAGAGGGAGAGCGGGCTCTCGGCGGGAACGGATTTCGGTCTGGCGTATAGCCCCGAGAGAATTTATGAGGGTCGGGCTGTCAAGGACATCGTTGAGAACTATCCGAAGGTCATCGGGGCCGACGATCCTCTCAGCCTCGATGCGGCGGCCGCGCTCTATGAGTGTGTGGCCCAAAAGGGAGTGGTGAGGCTTTCGTCCAGCGTCGCAGCTGAGGCCGAGAAGCTCTTCGAAGGAGTCTACAGAGATGTTAACATAGCTCTGGCGAACGAGCTGGCGAAGTTCTGCCAGGAAGCGGGTCTGGATTTCTGGGAGACGCGCCAGGCCTCCAACAGTCAGCCCTTCTGCCATCTGCACAGCCCTGGTCCGGGGGTCGGGGGCTGGTGCATCCCATACTACCCGCACTTCCTGTTGGCTGAGGCCAGCGCCGTGGGCGTCGACCTTCCTCTCACCAAGCTTGCGCGAGAGACCAACGAGACCATGCCTGACCACGTTGTTAGGCTCATGCTCAAGGCGGCTGTTGCGAGGAACCTCAGGGTCGGTGGGTCCAAGGTCGTGATACTCGGTCTGTCGTTCAGGGGTGATGTCGCCGACACCCGTCTCTCCCCAACATACGATCTTGTGAGGAAGCTGAAGTCTCTCGGCGCGGACGTCTGGGTCTACGACCCCCACATTAGGGCTAGGGACGAGGGGCTTAGGGAGGTGGGGGGCAGCCAGAGCTCTAGCCTTCGCGCAGCGTTGAGGAATGCTTCTTTCGTTGTGGTTGCAGCGGATCACAGCGCATTCAGGAAGCTTTCTCTGAGAGAGTTGCTGAAGGGTTCCGGGCGGGAGAGGATGCTGGTCGTGGACACCAGAAATGTACTGGACGCGTCGGAGGTTCCGGGCGAAGTCCACTATGTAGCCTTGGGCAAGGGAGGGCCTTAGAGCACTTGAGGGTAGCCGTAACCACAAGCAGCATCACCCCTGAATCCTCCTGGCATCTCGAACAGCTTAGAAGGGCTTTCAAGCGGCAGGGCGACGAGGTAGCCACATTCTCGCTGAACAGGGTATCAGGCAAGGTTGGGTTGAAGCCCCTGGGCATCTGCGACGGCGTTGAACTCGACGACCTGGACGCTATCGTGGTGAGGCCCGTGGGCATGGGCTCAGTCAACGAGCTGTTCTTCAGGATGGATTTCCTGAGGAGGTTGGAGCGATCCGGCGTCACGGTCGTCAACTCCCCACAGGCGATCGAGAGAGCGGCCAACAAGTACAACGCCCTGGCGCTTTTGGAGGAGAGCGGACTCCCTGTGCCCAGAACCGTGGTCTCGACCAATGTCGAGGACGCCGTTCGGGGTTTCGAGGAACTGGGAGGAGATCTGGTGGTAAAGCCTCTCTTTGGCTCTCGGGGTGAGGGCACGACTCGCGTCACCGACCCCGAAATAGCTCTCAGGGCTTTCAAGAACCTTCTATACTACCGCCAGGCCATCTACCTTCAGGAGTTCATCCCCCACGGGAACAGGGACCACCGCGTGTTCGTTGTTGGAGACGATGTGGCGGCCTCCATGACCCGCTCCTCAAAGACTTGGAAGACCAACATAGCGCAGGGCGCGCAAGCCGAGCCATTCACCCCCACCAAACGCATGCAGGAGGACTGCCTACAGGCGTGCAGGGTTCTTGGATGCGAGGTGGCGGGGGTGGACATCTTGCCTGCGAGCCGTGGGGGCTACATGTTCACAGAGGTGAACAGCCAGCCAGGTTGGCGCGGCCTCCAGTCAGTTACCAAGAGAAACATAGCCCGACTCATTGCCAGGCACGTCGCAGAGCTGGCTAGATCTGGAAACTCTTTATAGTGAGAACCGGACGCGGCATCACCTGGCAGAATCTGAGTGGACCCAGCATGAGGTATGCCGCGTTGATAGTGGCCACCAGAGGGACGGGCGGCCTGCCGCTCTACAAGGGTCTTGCCAGGGTGGCGGGCAAGGCTATGATCGAACACGTGATGAGTGCGGTGCCGGAGGACTCTTCCGAGATCTTCATCTCGGCTGATTCGCAGGAAGAGGCTTACGCCTACGCAGAAGCAGCAGAGAGGTTTGGAGCGACAACCGTCTGGAGCCGGTCACCCTCAGGGCAGGTGACGGACAAGCTGGTAGCTGCTTTCGAGAGATCGGATGCAGACACGTTTCTTGTTCTACCCTGTGACACACCCATGGTCTCCACGGCGCTCTTAACCTTCCTTCTGGAGGTGGCTCCCGGCTTCAACGCCGTTATCCCCAGGTGGCCCAACGGAGACGCGGAGATGCTCCATGCCTCCTACAACCGGGGCAGGTTCGTCGAGTGCGCTTCCTCATCGAAGCCAGGCCAGCCGCTCCTCTCCGACTTGGTGGCAAGGCTGGGAAACGTGCTGTACGTTCTGACTGAGACGCTCAAGCAGATGGACGAGAGGCTGGACTCCTTCTTCGTGGTCGAGTCGAAGAGGGACCTGGCTCGGGTTCAGAGCATTCTGGAGAGAGGCGCCAAGTTTGGTTCAAAGCAAAGCGGCAAGGAGAGGCGAGGAGACTTGGGGAGACCGCGGCGAGGCAGGCGGTGAAAGGCGCCAGGGCCACAACGACCCCAACAGCTCGTCTACAACGCTTTTTAGCAGTCTCGTCCCGGTTCCAAGCACGTGAGTCGAAGGGGCCGAGCCCATGTCCTTAATCGAGGGAGACTACGTGGAGACAGGTGAGGGCTTGATCCTCGCAGTAAGAGGCGCAATCCACCCCCCGGGAAAGGTCATCGCATATCCACGTTACCTGAGGATCGGGCGAAGAGTAGAAGGCCTCCATTCACTGCCTGCTAGTCTTGAGGTGCTTTACTCGCGTTTCCCCCAATACGTCTTCTTCGATAGACAGTTCATGCAAAACCTATCCATGGTCCCCATCGACAGAATAGCTCGGGCGTACTCTGCGAAAGGGTATCTCAAGAGCCCGCCCCGGACGGGTAGCTCCCTCGACAGCAAGGCTAGAACAATGGCTCGGGAGATAGCGAAGCGGATGGGGACGGGAGTTGATTGCATAGGAGTGAGCGGGTCTCTGCTGCTGGGCTTTGAGCATTCTGCCTCGGACCTGGATCTCCTGGTGTATGGACGGAGAAACTCTCGGAGAGCGTATAGGGCCCTCCGCAGCATGCGCACCGAGGGCTTGGCCAAGGCCATCTCGGAGGCTGAAGCTTTCTCCCTGATGAAGCATCGATCGGACTCAGCCTTGGGTGTCGAGGAGTGGATCAAGCACGAGACTCGCAAGCTACTGGACGGATCGTTCTTGGGAACGATCTACTCGGTCAAGCTCGTCCCTCTTCACGCAAGAGCCAGCGGGCTGTATCGGGGGACGCGTCACCTCCCGATGGGTATGGCGACGCTGACAGGCAGAGTTGAAGACGACTCCGAAGCGATCTACACCCCTTGCAACTACGCTGTATCCGATGTGAAGGTCCTCAAGGGAGCTCCTCACGCCAGCCAAGTGCGGGAAGTCACCTCGTATAGAAGCAGGTTTTGTGAGCAGGCACGAAGGGGTGAAAGGATCAGAGCGACCGGCAGAGTCGAGAAGGTTCTCAGAAGTGGGAAAGGCGAGACGTGGAGGATTGTCGTGGGAGGCTTCCAGGGAGATGTCTTGACGCTTGAAAAGACCTGATGAGGTCCCCCATTTCCGAGACAGAGACTATGTAGAGACCGAGGGCGGATGGTTCTTCTGCGTCGTCGGAGATCTTCATCCGCCCGATCGCGTGATAGCCTACCCGAAGTATGCCCCGGGAAAGGGGCCTTGGAGAAGCGGCTCAAGGAGCTACAGGAGACTCGTGTCAAGCTACTCCATGGAGGAGCTGGAGAGGAACATCGGTGAACTCCGCAGACGGGGGGGCGGGTACACTTACTTTGACCCGTACCTCCAAACCGAGATGACCTGCGTGCCCCGGAGCAGCATCGTGAAACACTTCAAGCCAAGAGAAAGGCTGGGTCAGCTTCGCAGACAAGAAAAGCGGTCTCAACTCGTGGATAGACTCCTCTCCCTGGTTGATCTCTTGTCCGGCGGCTCCGGCGTACAGCAGGAAAGCTTTGGAGTGACCGGATCGATACTGCTTGACATTCAACAAGAGTTCTCAGACCTGGACCTGCTGGTGTATGGCGGTCGGAACTTCGGCTCGATCCGGCGCTGTGTTGAGAAGCTGCGTTCCGAAGGGTCCCTGGGCGGTCTGTCAGCCAAGTCTCAGAGAGAATGGGTCGAACGGAGACTCCGGGGCCACCCCTTGGCGAAGGGCGACGTGAGACGGCTCCTTGAGAGAACATGGACGAGGGGAACCATGCATGGCACCAGCTTCTCCCTGCACGCGGTCCGTCCCGAGCACGAGGTGACGGAGAGGTATGGCGACTGGCGATACAGGAGTCTCGGTCTCCGCAGGGTCCGGGCGACGGTGGAGGACGCGAGTGAGGGATGCTACATGCCCGCATTGTATCGCCTCAAGAACGCTGTCACGGAGGAGGAAGGCTTGCAGGTTTTGGAGTTGGCGTCCTATGACGGAACCCTTGCCTCCGTTTTTCGGGGGGGAGATGAATTGGAGCTCTGCGGCAAGCTGGAGGTAGGTGCCTCGACGCACGGTAAACCCGATCGGTGCAGGTTGGTTCTGGGAACGTTGGAGGGCGCGGGGAGGGAATTCGCGCGGCTTCTCTAGCTGCGCAGCTTTCGATCGATGGTATCAACTATCTCGGACTGCAGCCAGACTGGAGTCCACGGGAGAAGGGTTCTCAGGTACTTCAGCTGCTTCGCCTTGGCTACAACCTCTGAGTCTCCTCTCTCAAGGTATCCTTCAAGGAGGCTGGACACATACCTGGTCAGCCTGTCGCCGGAGAGGTAGTGCCCTGTGTAGAACAGGATCTCCGCAACGTCCCAGGGGTGGTCTCCACCGGTCTCAGCCTGCTCCAGATCCGTCAAGAAGACGCCTCGGCTTTGCGTTGTGATGAAGTTGTCTGGCTTGCAGTCGCCCAGAGAGACGTCTAGGCCGTGGAGTCTTGCCAACTCGGCCCCCGCCTCCCTGGTTGATCTCTCGGCTCTTGAGAGGTGATCCCTGCGGCTTGTTCTCCAGGTTTCGAGCAGACTAGTGCCCTCGACGAACTCTTGGAAGATCATCCGGCGTTTCCAGTTTATGTGGAGCAGATTGGCTGTGTTGAAACCCATTCGTGCAAGCTGCCTGACGAAATGGATCTCGTTGGACATCCTCGTCTTCGCGAGAACAGAGAAGTTCCTCAAGCCCACGGTCCAGAGCCAGGCAACCAGCCACTTCATGTCCGTCCAATTCAGATACTTCTTGACGAAGACCCTGCGGGGCTCTCCTGCATGCGATATGGTGACGCTGTAGGTGGAGTTGAGCATCGCCCCAACCTTCTGAACAACGACCTCTTGGGGCGACACTCCCAACTGCCTCTCAGCGTATTCGTAGATGTCCAGCTGTTCGCTCGCTGACTGCGGCCCGGAGGGAGTGTCAAAATACACGTATTCATTGGGATCCGGGAGCGTCATCTCTTCCCGCTTTCTGACGCCTCTACGGATTTTTGAAACGACCTCTTCAGCCATGAGCCGTGGGTTTATTCTTCCCGCGAATCCATGGGTTGCATACATCCTGATTGTGCGCTCGATCTCGTCGGCCTGCTTTGCGATGTACACCTCTGCCTTCAAGCAGCTCCTCACGAACTCCTTCGAGAGCCTGTAGCAACCTTCAGAGCGGCTCAGTGTACCGTCCTCAACGAGGGATTCCAGCGCTGGAACGAACCGCTCAAGCATAATGGGCAGGTTTCTCGAGCCCTGAGGTTGTCTGAGGATCTTGGCGTAGCTGTACCTCACAGGCGGGTAGAGGGACGCTCTCCGCCTCATCTTGTCGAAGAGAAAATACTCAGGTCGAATGAGCATCTCAGTCGCCGCGATCCGGCGTTCGAGTGAAAGGTTTCGGAGAGTCTCGGTGGCTATTCTCTTCTTTGATTCGAAGTCTGCGCTGCGGATCAGGTCCCTGCCCAGTACGGGGTAGTAGGGTGTGAGGAAGCGACCGGAGACGAATTCGCCGAGAGATGCCTTCCTCATGTCTGCCTCGAAGATCTCCTCGTCCACGACTAGAAGTGCAACGGTCGGATGCTCCTCTCTGATGTAGAGATATTTGACGGATGGCTCAAAATTCTCTACGACCAGCAGGGCGTCCAAGTCGCTGTCGGCTGAGGCGTACCCAGACACCTGGGATCCGTAGATGCAGAGCGCTGACCATGACTTCGCTGCGACCCTATTTTCAGCTGCCCGTCTAGCCGCCTCAGATAGCCTCAGCAGCTTCTCAGGGCTGACAGCATACTCGGTTGACTTCTCGGTCACTACTCAAGGAGCTCCTTTAGCGTAATCTTGTATGGGCCAAGCTTCCCGCCGTAGTTTGCAGCGGTTATCTTTATGACGCCCGGGGAACTCGCCGCAGCCTTCAACCCGGCTTTCATCGCCCCTCCGACAGCCTGGAGTGTCAGCCCATTGATAACTATCTCGTAGACGCTCCACGCCTCAGGGGGCAGCAGGGTCTTCTCCGCCTTGTCCCTTATCGTCGGGCAGAAGGCATCGTTGGTGGAGGCCCCCAGCTTGTATTTCCTCGACCCCACCTTTGACCCCGACCTGCAGATCCCTCCTGGGAAGGTAAGGACAACGTCCCTCACCTTGGAAATGGCTTCAACGGCGTTCTCGGCTGCCTTCAACCCGGAGTTCTGGTCTCTCGAAAGAATGAGGAGGTTTCCCCCGGCCACAGACTCCATGGTGCCGAAGGTGCTCTGGACGACAAACTCGCCTTCCATGACGGGGATGATCCAAACCTTTCTTCCCTGCAGCTCGTCCTTCTTCTGGTACCCATCGCCGAAGTACCTTAGGCTCGAGCCGACCTTCAATCGCCTCTTCGCATTCTCCAACCCGTCGTATGCAGCGGTTGTCGGGCAGGTCAGTACGCACTGCCCTATCCTGGCTATCAGCTGCGCCTTCAGGCTCCTCCTGTCTCGATGATAGAAGTGAAGAAGAATCCCGGGCCTGCCGTCTGGCGTCATGTCAGGTGGGACCGTCTGTTCGATTCCGGCCTCCGCGGGCGACGCTATTATCGAAACCCCGAAGCCGGTGGCAGCTCTGCCTGAGATGAGGCACCACCTCTCGTCCTGGGCTGTGACCAACACTCTGCTAACCCACATTGGAAAGAGCTCAGCGAAGGTGTCATCTATCTTCACGCCGTTGAGCTCGAGAGACATCCGGCATCACTCACAGGCTCGCGCGGATCAGACCTGATAACCTTTTCTGGCGAGGGACAAGGTCGAAATTGTTTTATACAGGGGTCCGGACGGAGCATCGGTCTCAGAAAAAACGCGAGTACAAGGTGTGCTTGGGTGAAAACGGCGGCTGTTCTCTTGCTGGTTCTTCTCTCGTTTCTGTCGCTTGGAGTCACTGCCAGTGCGCAGGCTGAGACCGCGTACATCAGGGTTGTTGATCAGCAGGGGAACGCTCAGGTCGCCACCACGGTGATCCTCAGCACCGGAACGGTTAGGAAGTCGTTCCTCACGAACAGCACCGGTTGGGCGGAGTTCGTAGGCCTCTCCGCTGGGACCTACAACGTCTCGGTTCTCTACTCTGACCTAGTGATAGCGACAGACACCATCACCATCCCCGGAGAGAAGGTCAAGAATGTGACCGTGTTCTTGAAGGACTTGTCAATCCTGCTGTTGGATCTGGACGGACACCCAGTCTTCGGAAGAAAGGTTGTTCTCAAGAGCGAGAGAGGTAATTTCACGCTGACGAGGGAGACCGACAACAACGGAGGAGCGGTCTTCCAATCCATCCCCTATTCCTCGATAGAGACGATTGGGCCCTACAATCTGAAGGTGGAGCACAGCGGGATCAAGGTTGTGGAGGCCTCGATATCTGTGCCCGTCAGCAACGTCACTTTGACTGCGAAGCTCTTGGGCCTCAGGATCACCGTGACGGACCTTGAGGGGAACCCTGTCACGGATGCCTTGGTTTTTGTGAAGTCGACGAAGACCGCATCGCTTTCTCTCACCCGGTCGACGTCCGCTGGGTCTGCTGTCTTCGAGGAGGTGCCTGCCTCAAGCCTAGCAGAGGTCGGCGACTACCAGGTCTGGGCGACAGTCGGTCAAGTGGTTGTCTTCAACCAAACGAGAGGCTTTGATGAGAGCCTGAACTACTCAGCCACGGCGTCGCTGGGGAGATTGACAGTGAAGGTCGTTGACGAGTCCGGCGACCCCATCTCGAACGTTGCCGTCTCCGTTGCGAACCAGGTCAATCGAAGGTTCGGATTTAACACCACCGACAGCAGTGGTGTTGTGGTTCTGCGTGAGATGCCTCTCTCCACCACGTCAGCGGGCCAATACAGTCTCGTGTTCACAAGAGGCGGCGTCAAGGTGAAGGAGTCCAACATCTCTCTGACGGTGTCGCAGCCGTCCCCTGAGGAGACCGTCAGGATCGGCAGAATCAAGGCCCTCGTCGCTGTCAAGGACTTTCGAGGTAACCCGGTGGCAGACGCGGCAATCGAGCTCACCGATCTATCGACGCCTGGAAAAAAGCTCACCGCATCGACCACCTCCGAGGGTGTAGCTGAGGTCGTAACCTTGCCCGGAGCATACAGGGTGACTGTCCGCTACAGAGGACATGAGGTCCTTTCCCGCGTCGTGGCGATGAATCAAACGGAGCTGGAGATAGCTGGAGTCGGCGTTGATCTCCCGGTCACCGTGATCGTTGTGGACTCCAACGGCAAGGCCGTGGTCGGTGCTCTGGCTAATGCGACTTTCGGGGGAGAAGTCCTCTTTGAAGGAGAAGTGGGGAGGGACGGTTCGTTTAACGCCACGGTTCCCTATGCCGGATCTCTTGTGGTCTCAGTGGAGCTCGGAGGGGTACTGCAGGCTATCGAAACAATTGAGGTCGACCAGCCTACAACTGAATACATCTACCTCCAGTCTATCATCGGCTTGGCCGGCATGCAACTCACGCTCGGAACGCTGATGGAGGTTCTGACCGTACTGCTGATCGTCGGGGTTGCTGGCCTGATCGTGGTTGTATGGCGAGATCTGATCACGAAAAGACTTAAACGTATCCGCAGGCCACTCCACGCAGCTTCGAGAGAAGGTAAGCCCGACTGACACTGTGAACAGGCTGCTCTGCTTGTCTTGCGGGGTGTGTTCGCTTTGAACTCAGACAAGGACTGTGTCGCGTCGTGTCGATTCTTCAGGTGTGGGCAGAAGGCACTGGTCCAGCGTGGGCGGCAGCTCTGGTGCAGGTGGGTCAACGACTTCTGCACCGGAGGCCAGTGCAAGTATACGGCTTGCACTCAGCGGAAGATGCTTGCAGACGGCAAGTGTGGGGTCTTCGTCAAGAGAAGAACAGTCGGCGAGTTGACGCCGGAAGGGCCTCTGGCAAGGGCGGCTTTCGTAGCCAGAGCCAGGAGAAAGTACGAGGATCTCGGGATCTAGGTAGCATGGATCGATCGAATTCACTGGGACTGCCGCTCAGCCGCACTGGTCCGCGGTCAGTCGGAAGAGACCTCTGCTGGGTCCGCAAGTCACAGATCTCGGCGCGATTCTCTTGATAGCGGGACGCTTGACCCTGGCTCTGGGAGCCCTGGACGCCTTTGCCTCCGAGGGAAGGGTGATGAATCCTTGGCGCGGCGAAGGCTTCGGTTGATCGGAGCAAGGTTTTATTTGTTTGTTGAGGGACCTCACTCGACCCCACTTGGCAGGTCGAGACGGAGAGATTCGTTGGAGGTGGAGTTCTCCGCCCGCCGTGACTGTGATCGGTCTTGCAGGAATTCCCCTAGTACAGCCTGGGGACAACCTGGCCTCGATGATTGTCGATGCGGCCAACAAACAGGGGACACCGATTGCCGAGGGAGACGCGGTTGTCGTGACGCACACAGTCGTCTCTCGAAGCGAGGGATCGATTGTGGATCTACAGGACATCGCGCCATCGGATTTTGCGAGGAGACTTGGCGTCGAGCAGGGAAAGGACCCGCGAGTCGTGGAGTTGGTGTTGAGGAACTCCAAGCGAATCGTGAGGATGAGAGGGGAGGTACTCATAGCGGAAACGAAACATGGTTTTGTCTGCGCCAACGCGGGAGTCGACATCTCCAACGTTTCGGGCGGATCGAAGGCCGTCACCCTGCCCGACGATCCCGACGCCTCCGCCGAGAAGATCCGTCGAGGCATCATGGATCTCACAGGGCTTGAGGTCGCTGTGCTTGTGTCGGACACGCACGGAAGGCCGTTGAGGAGAGGGCAGGTCAACCTCGCCATCGGGGCCAGCGGTATCGAGCCTCTCTATGATAGGCGCGGAGAACCGGACCTCTATGGCAGAGTGATCCAGGCGAAGATCATCGCTGTAGCCGACGAGATATGTGGCGCGGCAGAGCTGGTGATAGGTCAAGTTGCTGAGGGGATCCCCGCCGCGATTGTTCGTGGTTACAGGTATCGTAAAGGACGATCGTCGGCCAGGCTGCTCATAAGGACGGAGGAAGAAGATCTCTTCGTGTAGAAGCCAGTTTCAGTGAACGACCTTGTGGAGGCGCTTCGAACCTCAAGTGCTGACGGGCCTTCTCGAACTGACAGCCAAGTCGAGCCAAGCAGAGATCGGCGACCTATCAGCGAAGTGCAGACTGAGCGCAGAGCTCACTGAGAAGATCCTCGTGAATGCGCCTGAAGTACGATTGGAGGGAGCAAGGGTGTTCGTTGCGCAGGAGAAGAGGATTCAGCTCGCAGTGAAGGCGGTCACGAGCGGGGCAGACCGGGTTAAGGTGGCACGCCTGTTGACGTGGAGGGA
>Ga0315310_10001047_pt1 | contig 17441 bp, 18 predicted proteins | sample TDP5_MG_FD_203630 | JGI IMG/M metagenome (GOLD analysis project Ga0315310, IMG submission 203630) | Freshwater sediment microbial communities from Lake Towuti, South Sulawesi, Indonesia - TDP5 | ecosystem: Environmental > Aquatic > Freshwater > Lake > Sediment | place: Indonesia: South Sulawesi... | reverse complement strand
GAACTTCTGGAGAGACATTTTGATGTAAACACATCAACATTGGAAAAAGCAGGCCAGTCTCTGGGAGTGACTTGTGGAGTCTTAGGCATGGCTAAAGTTTTTGACAGGATTTCAGAAGGCTGTGAAATAAGTAATGTTTTGGCCGGTTTTGTCAAAGGGATAGCGGATAATGTCTATAGATTCATAGGTGAGCCGGAATTCTTCTATCTTAGTGGAGGATTGTGTAATAATGGTCTCTTCATCAAGAGTTTCGACTGTAAAGTCAAACCCTTGGGAAGATTTGTTCCTTTAGAGGGATTGAGAAAGTTTGAGGATACTGGAGCTAAGTAGCATGCGTCTTGGATTCCACATCTGGATTGGTGAAGGATTTTCAAAGGTTCCCGAATTAGCAAAAGAGAGAAGAGCCAGAACAATTCAATTCTTTTCCCATAACCCGAGGGCATGGCAAATCTTTCCACTTCCAAGAGATGAGATTAAGAAGTTTAGAGAAGGCGTAAAAGCACTGGACATCAAACCCATATTTCTTCATATGCCCTATCTTTCCAATCTGTGCTCTTCAAATGAGTATTTTTATCTCAAATCAATTGAAACATTGACCTTAGAGGTGGAGAGAGCAGAGGCGCTTGGAGCCCAGTTTCTGATTACCCATATGGGAAGCTCAGGGGAAGCGGGTGAGGATGAGTCAATAGAGAGAATGTTTGAGGCATTAAATTACACTTTGGATAAAGTCCAAAACGGTGTAACTATACTTGTTGAGAATACCGCAGGCCAGGGCAGGCAGATTGGATACAGGTTTTCCCAGATCAAGGCTATTATTGACGAAATAGAAAGCGAAGAAAGAATTGGGGTCTGCCTGGATACAGCGCACGCTTTTGAATCGGGATACGACCTTTCAAAGCCCGAAGGCCTGGAGAGGACCCTGGGAGAATTTGAACGACTTATCGGACTGGACAAATTGAGACTTCTTCATCTTAATGATTCTAAGACGCCCCTCGGCTCCCGGGTGGATAGGCACTGGCATATCGGCGAGGGGTACATAGGGATTGAAGGGTTCAGGAACATTGTGAACCATCCAAGGCTATACCGACTACCGGGTATTATGGAGACACCTCGAAAAAATGATGAAGACGACATTAGAAATATGTTGAAAATGGAAAGTCTTATGTCTTCTCACCCCAGCCTCCTATCCTCTGGTGAGAGGAAGAAAGTGTGAGGGACTTAGTAGTTTCTTACCCGAATTCTCTCCCATTTGAGGAAAAGAGGAAAGGGTGAAGAGGGATTGCCATAAAGGGGGATTAAGATGGCTAAAAAGGGAAAGATTGCCATTATTCCAATTAAGGGAATGGTTGTTTCTGAGGAAGCTCCTGCGTCAGTTTTTCCACTATTGGCTATGACCAGAGTAGTATCCTCAGCCGAAGTGATTCCCTTAATTGAAAGTGTAAAGAAGAATCGGCGGATTAAAGGAATAATTCTGGAAATAAACTCTCCGGGAGGTAGACCTTTCCCCTGTAAAGAGATTGCAGAATGTATCAAGAATCTGGGGAAGCCGACCGTGGCCTGGGTAAGGGAATATGCCACATCAGGTGGTTACTGGATTGCTTGTTCATGCGATTCCATCGTGGCTGATGGCTTGAGCACTTTGGGAAGTGTCGGGGTTGAGGTAATTAGACCGGATTTCTCGGAGCTGATCAAAAAGTTCGGGATAGATGTGGAAACAATGGCCTCTGGTATCTACAAGACATTGGGGATACCATATAAGAAGTCAACACCCGAAGAGAAAGAGTTATTGAAGGAAGAACTGGACACGATATATAAGAACTTCATAGGTGAGGTCACGAAGAATAGAAAACTTAGCGAGGAAGTAGTAAATGAAATATCGAGTGGCAAGATTTATCTGGGGGAAGAGGCAAAGAAGTTGGGCCTGATAGATTTTCTGGGTGGTAAGGATAAAGTAATAGAGCTTATTAAGGAGAAGACGGGAATTGAAGTATGTAAATTGGTAGATTATTCGAGAAGGATAAGAAGACATTTGGGTTTTCTGAAAAGAATGTTTGGGAGCTATATAAGCCAGGAACCATGAAAGGTCTAATTCTCGCCGCTGGAATTGGTAAGAGACTTCGGCCATTTACCAGTTCGCTTCCCAAGCCTTTGATTCCTGTGGCGGGGAAGCCGATGATTGAGTACAGCCTTAGAGGTTTCGGGAAAGCGAAAATAGATGAAGTGGCAATTGTGATTTCTCCCAATGATTATCGTGCTATTTCAAAAAGGTTAGGCAACGGGCGCAGGTGGAAAATAAATCTCACCTATATAGAGCAAGAGAGACCGCTGGGCACGGCACACGCCGTGGCAAAGGCTCAAGAATTTTTGGGCAGAGGTAATTTCTTCCTCGCTTATTGTGACCATGTCTCCTTCTACGACTTCGGAGACCTCATCAGTTCCCATCTGAGTTTTCGCCCTTTGGCGACCCTCCTCGTAAATAGAGATAGCGACCCCGAGACTACGGGACAACTGGTGTGGGAAGGAGATTTGGTCAAGAGGATAGTAGAGAAACCTGAGCATAAGATTTCCGATTATAGGATAAGCGGCCTACTAATCATTGAGCCGGAGATCTTTGAATCAATTCCCCGCATTCAACGATCACCAGAGGGGGAGTACCACATCGGAGACGCCTTACAATATATGATAGATAGGGGATTTGAAGTCCGTTATCGGAAGATTAATACCTGGCGGGTAAATGTGAACTCCCCGGAGGATATCAAGAGAGCTGAGGCTTTAATTCTAAGGAATCGGAGTCGGAAGGAATTATGAGATTTCCTGAGAAGTTCTTCCTTATCTCTTCTTCTATCTCTTTCATCTGGAAGTCTATTTCGGTGAGGAAATGGATAGGGATGAGAGTCTTAACCTGAGCCTCTTCGGCAATTTCTCCTAAGGTGAGGGCTGATGTGTGGACTTCTTCAAGGCCTTTGGCAAATCGGGAGGGGCAGGCGCAGTCGTGGATGAGATAGTCGGCATATTTTGCTTCATCAACGACTATTCGGCTAAAGGATGTGTCTCCTGAATAGACTAAAGTTAGAGGGGTTTCTTTAGAAGAAATTTTGAGACCTATGGAATCGGGAGTATGCCTTACTGGAAAAGAAGAAATGATGGTCGTTTCGTTTTCAATGAAGACGAACCCTTTCTCATTAGCCGGTATAGTGTGGAAGGAAACTTCAGGGAACTTCTTGGTATCTTCAAGGCTGTGAAAAGAGATAAGTCCTCTGATGAGAAGAAGACATTCCTGTGTGGCAAAGATATTTACCCTGTTTCCTAATCTGTAGTGGGAGTGTAAGAAAGAGGGGACTCCATAGATGTGGTCAACATGAGTATGGGTCAATATGAGGTTAGAAATCTCCCGATAGTCGACGGCCAACTTGGCAAGTTTTGCTACGGGACTTCCGGCGCAATCTATCAGGAATTTTTCTCCGGAATTGTCAATAAAAAGTAATGAGGTATTATCTCTTTCAGCCGAAGCTATTGCTGCAGCAGTGCCCAGAAACAGTATTTTGGCCATTTGAAATCACCAAAATATGATATAGAAAATAGTCGCGATTGTCAACAATTTTATGGCTCAGAAAATATTGAAGTGGCAGAGGAAAGTTGTGGAAGATGAAGAAGAACATTCTATTTACTGGTAGGCCTGGTGTGGGGAAAACCACAGTTATCATGAAGTTAATTAGCGGATTGAAGATAGTGGGCGGATTTTATACTGAAGAGATTCGCAAAAAAGGCGAGAGAAAAGGATTTAGAATTATTACTCTCGGGGGCAAGAAGGGAATCCTGGCCCATAAAGATTTAAATAGCCCATATCGAGTGGGAAAGTATGGAGTTAATATCCGGGATTTGGAGAATATTGCCGGGTGGAGTATTCTTGATGCTTTGAATGACGATAAGAAAAATATTGTCCTTATCGATGAGATTGGGAGAATGGAACTTTATTCTCCTAAATTTCAAGAAGCAGTAATTAAAGCACTTGACAGCTGGAAGAGAGTAATAGGCACAATACAGGAGAGATACAATAAATTTACTGATGCCATCAGGGAAAGAGGAGATGTGGAAATCATAGAGGTAACATTAGAGAATCGAAAGAGATTGGTAGAGGAATTGAAAAAGAAAATTGTGTAGAAAAAATATGGGAATAATTGCTTTATTAACAGATTTTGGATTAAATGACAATTTCGTGGGAGTTATGAAAGGGGTAATATGGAGCATTAATCCCGAGGCAAAGGTCGTTGACCTCTCTCACCAGATAGAGCAGCACGATGTTAAGGAAGCAGCCTTACTTTTGAAAAGTTCCTATAGATATTTCGCTAGAGGAACCATCTTCCTCGTAGTAGTTGACCCCGGTGTCGGAACTGAAAGGAAATCTATAGTAGTAGAGACGGAAAAATATCTTTTTGTTGCTCCCGATAACGGAGTTCTATCTTTTCTCATAGAAAAAGATATAAAAAGGATTATCCAGATAACCAATGAAAAGTATTTTTTAAAGCCGGTATCCCATACTTTCCATGGTCGAGATATCTTTGCTCCTGTCGCTGCCCATCTTTCCAGGGGAGAAAGTATAGAGAAGTTTGGTCCGGCTATGAAAAAGATGGAGAAGATAGAATTTTCTCTACCCCAAGTCGAAAATGGCCGACTTGTAGGTGAGATTATTTATGTAGACCGTTTCGGCAATTTGATTACCAATATTGACCAGGCTACTTTTCTACGATTCGTTAAAGATAAGAAATTTCAGATATTTGTGAGGAAGAGAAAGATATCAAAAATAAGTTCTTCCTATCAGGAAGGCGCGGGAGGAATACCGATCGCTATATTTGGCAGTTTTGATAATTTAGAAATTTCGCTTTACCGGGACGATGCTTCCCAGTGCCTGAATTTACATAAGGGGAGTAAGGTCTATATAGAAAAGGCTCAGGGTCAAAATTAGCAAGTTATATCTCTCAGTTTAGCCCTTTCCTGAACCCCGGAGATGAGCAAGAGGTTTTCTTTTAACTCAGGACTTAATTGACCATATTTGGGAGCGATTTAATGGAAATTGCTGGGATGGTGGCTTTCATAGCAGTCCTTCTTCTGGGCGTTATTTCCCCCTTTTTTGGACTGCCGGGAACCTTCATTATTGTTATCGATGCTCTGATTTATGGACTGATCACCCGCTTCCAAAAAATAACGCTGGGATTCTTAATTTTTCTTCTGGGATTGGCAGTGGGAGGTGAAATTTTTGAATTCCTTTCCAATATATTTGGAGCAAAGCACTACGGCGCTTCCAGATTAGGCTTAATAGGAGCTTTTTTAGGAAGCGCTGTTGGTATTTTTGTAGGGAATTCTATTTTCCCGGTTCTCGGTCCGCTCCTGGGTGGATTAGCAGGTGCATTCGTTGGCGCTTTTCTTTTTGAACTATTCAGGAGGGAAGGCCCGAGAAGAGCTTTTGGTGCGGGTTTAGGTGCCTTTCTTGGGAGAATAGCAGCAATTTCAGTGAAAGTGCTTATCACTATTCTAATGGTCATTCTTATTCTCTCAAAAGTGTTGTGAGGTGAAAAACAGTGCTTGAATATATTGTTCGCAGGCTATTGTTTATGATTCCGCTCCTCCTGGGAATTACAATCATTACCTTTGTGGTCGTCCATCTTTCTCCCGGAGGACCTGCTGATATGCTGATTGGGCTCACTCCCAAGGTGGGTGCGGAAGCCAAGGCTCGCCTTCACTCGCTCTACGGGTTGGATAAGCCGATTCATGTCCAGTATTGGGCGTGGGTGAAGAGAATAGTGCGGTTCGATTTTGGAGAATCTTTTAAAGACGGACGCTCAGTAATTACAAAGATTTTGGAAAGACTTCCGGCGACACTACTATTAAATATATTATCCCTGCTTCTCATCTTTTTCGTTTCTTTGCCCATAGGGATTATGTCTGCGGTTAAACAAGACTCTTTTTTTGATAAAGGGATGACATTATTTGTGTTTTTGGGTTTCTCCGTGCCCACTTTCTGGCTGGCTCTACTTCTGATGTTACTTTTTGGCGTAGGTCTAGGCTGGCTTCCCATTTCGGGAATCCATTCCGTTAACTTCCCATTTCTTTCTTTTTTGGGAAAGATTTGGGACCTTATTAAACATTTAATCCTGCCGGTTTTTATCTCTGCTTTTGGCGGTTTGGCATATCTATCACGATATTCAAGAGCGAGTCTCTTGGAAGTTCTCCGTCAGGATTATATCCGTACTGCCCGCGCTAAGGGAGTTCCTGAAAAGGATGTGATATATAAACATGGTCTCCGAAATGCTTTAATTCCCATTGTCACTCTTTTGGGATTATCACTCCCTGGTTTGATTGGGGGCGGATTTATATTTGAAACCATTTTCGCCTGGCCTGGAATGGGGCGGCTCGGTTATCAGGCGGTTATGTCAAGGGATTATCCCGTAGTTATGGGTGTAGGAGTCATTGCTGCCTTTCTCACTCTACTCGGTAATCTGATTGCCGATATAACCTATGCTCTCGTTGACCCTCGTATCAGGTATAGATAGAAGGAAGTGGGAAATGTGGAAGATTATCTGGCGAAGATTCTTAAGAAATAGGCTGACGGTGTTTGGAGCTCTTATAATTCTATCTCTGGCAGTGGTGGCAGTTATTGCCCCTCTCCTTGCGCCTTTTGACCCTAACCAGCAGGATGTGCTCCACAGATTGGAGCCGCCCTCAAGTAAGCATCTCTTGGGAACCGATGACCTGGGAAGGGATCTTCTGTCCAGGGTAATATACGGGACCCGAGTCTCGCTTCTTGTAGGACTTGTTGCAGTGGGCATTGCCATAATAATAGGAAGCCTCCTCGGCCTTCTTTCCGGATACTTCGGAGGGTGGCTTGATACTTTGATTATGAGAATTGTGGACATAATGCTCTGTTTTCCGACATTCTTTTTAATCTTGATGGTGATTGCTTTCCTTGAGCCTAATATATGGAACGTAATGGCAGTTATCGGGCTCACGGGCTGGCCTGGTTTGACAAGGCTCGTGAGAGGTGAATGTCTTTCAGTAAGGGAGAGGGAGTTCATTCAGGCTGCCAAGGCATTGGGCTTGTCAAATATGAGGGCGATGTTCGTCCACCTATTGCCCAATGTAATGGCTCCCATACTGGTTACAGCGACGCTGGGAATTGGGGGAGCAATTTTAACTGAATCGGCTCTCTCCTTCCTCGGGCTTGGCGTCCAGCCACCAACTCCCAGTTGGGGGAATATCTTGACCTCTGGCAAGGATTACATCAGTATCGCTTGGTGGCTTTCTCTATATCCTGGCCTGGCAATACTCGTTACAGTCCTGGCCTATAATCTCCTCGGTGAAGGTTTACGCGATGTCCTGGACCCAAAAATGATGGCAGAGTAAACAAACGGCAATGGAATGCTAAAAATAAAGGACCTTTCAGTTGACTTTTATAAAGGAGGCAAGAGGATACAGGCGCTCAGAAATGTCTCTCTGAACCTCAAAAGGAACGAAATCCTGGGCATAGTTGGTGAGTCCGGGTGTGGAAAGAGTACGCTTGCTCTCTCCGTATTGAAACTGATCCCGGAAAGGGAGGGGAAAATCTTATCCGGGGAAGTATTATTTAAGGAAGAGGACCTCTTGAAGCTATCCGATGAGAGACTGCTTGAGATAAGAGGTGGTAAAATATCTATCATTTTCCAAGATCCCTTCACTTCTCTAAATCCAGTGTTCAGAATAGGAAAACAGATTTCTGAATCTTTCGCTCTCCACAGAAAAGAGGAGCCGTTCACTTCCCGGATGGATGAAGAAGTAATTAGACTCCTGGAACTGGTGAAAATGCCAAGGCCAGAAGATGTGATTTGGTCCTACCCTCATCAGCTGAGCGGAGGGATGCAGCAGAGAGTGATGATTGCCATGGCTCTTTCATCCAATCCTGAAATCTTAATTGCCGACGAACCAACCACAGCGCTCGATGTCACTGTTCAAAAGGAGATACTTGACCTCCTAACCGAACTTCAGAAAAAGCTCGGACTTTCAATACTATTAATCACCCACGATTTCGGAATAGTCGCTCAGGTCTGCCAAAGGGTTTTGGTTATGTATGCAGGAATAATAGTTGAAGAGGCATTTACTCATGAAATTTTTCGTAAGCCTCTCCATCCCTATACAAGGGGCCTCCTGGAGTCTCTTCCCTCAAGAAAAGGACCGGTCAGTTCTCCGCGAGGGGAGAAGAGAAGACTAAAGGCTATTCCCGGACAGGTTCCCGACCCGAGCAATTTGCCCTCGGGCTGCAAATTTCATCCCAGGTGCCCGATGGTTATTGATGGTTGCAAGCCCGAAGAGCCGGTCCTTAGAGAAATAGCCATAAATCACTGGGTGAGGTGCATCCGTGCGGGATGACGAAATTATGCTAAGTGTTAGAAACTTAAAGAAGTATTTTCCTGTGGAGAGAGGAATATTTAGGAGGGCGGTTGACTACATACGGGCTGTTGACGATATCTCGTTTGAAATCAGGAGAGGAGAAATATTTGCTTTGGTGGGAGAATCTGGCTGTGGCAAGACCACCACGGCAAAGCTCATTGTAAGGTTAATCCAGCCCACAGGCGGGGTAATTTTTTTCTATGACAAGGACATCTCATTATTGGGAAGAAAAGACCTGGCCAGAAAAGTGCAGATAATTTTCCAGGACCCTTTTGCCAGCCTAAATCCGAGACTAACAATTGGCACTATCGTTGGGGAAGCAGTTGAATGTAGATTAGAAGCTACAGGTGAGAAACTAAAGCATGGAGAGATAAAGGAGAAAACAATGGAACTTTTGAGTCGGGTGGGGTTACCAGTTAATATCTTGAATGAGTATCCCCACCAGTTCAGCGGAGGCCAGAGACAGAGAATTGGAATTGCCAGGGCGTTGGCTATGGAGCCAGAATTAATCGTTGCGGATGAACCGGTATCTTCCCTGGATATTTCTATTCAGGCCCAGATTCTGAATCTCCTGCTCGAATTGAGAGATTCTATGGGATTGTCTTATCTCCTTATCGCGCACGATTTGAACATTGTGCGCTATCTTTCCGATAGGGTAGCAGTGATGTACCAGGGAAAGATTGTTGAGATGGGCTCTGTGAAAAAAGTATACGACGAGGCCGAGCATCCCTACACAAAGAGGCTAATTGAAGCAATACCAGTTCCGGAGCCTACGGCCGCTGAATGAGGAGGATTGAGAGATGAAACCACTAGGAAACAATAGGAAGAAGAACATTAAGGACCTGTCCCGTAAAGAGAGATTGGGAAGAGGCTTACTCAAGATTGGCGAAATGGCTAAACTCGCAGGAGTGGCGCCTTCTCTTGTAAGGTACTACACAGATATCGGGTTACTGAGGGTAGCCGGCTATACAAAGGGTGGTTACAGGCTATATGACAGGGAGGAAACTCTAAGAATTATCCGGGAGGTAAAACCGGCTGTGGAGAGGCGCCGCACCTTGAGAGAGATAAAAGAAAATTTAGAGAAAGGCTCAAAGGAATAATAGCCCCTGACATCGGAGGGGCGTTGAGGCATCAGTAGTGGGTCGGGATATGTTTACGATAGAAAAGGAAGATTTGAAATTTTTGCCGCTCGGGATTTTGACAAAAATTGACGCCCTGTTAAAACCAATTTTCTGGCAACATAAGGAATTTTTGAAGAAGCTAAGAGAAAAGTTGACTAAGTCAACTCGTTCTATTCGGGGAGAAGAGGAAGGTATATTCAGTCATCTTCCGGAGATAAGATTATCAGGTGACAGATTCAAACAGAAAGAGGAGAGGGTGTTTCTTGAGGTTCCTCAGGTCTGTCGCACATTTAGACCCTCGGGGAAATTGAAGAAAGCGCTAAAGTCTTACGAATACAGAAGAGAACAGGAAGAGATGGCTGAAGCGGTTGCTACTGCTCTCAATGAGGAAAAATATCTAATCGTAGAAGCTGGCACCGGTGTGGGAAAGTCCTGGGCCTATCTCATTCCTGCCATTCTTTGGGCTAAGAAAAACAATCAACATTTCATAATTTCTACCAATACTAAGAACCTTCAGGAACAGTTAGTTCAAAAAGACATTCCATTCTTGAAGCGTTGGCTGGGGATAGATTTCTCAAGCGCGATTCTTAAGGGAAGAGCCAACTACCTCTGTTTGAGGAGACTGGCCTCTTCCATAGAAGATATAGAGGAGACGCCTCTACCCCTATTTAGTGTTGAAGAAAGAATGTTTCTGGTCCACCTTCTCGTCTGGCTCGGCAAAACAGAATCCGGGGATGTGGAAGAGAACATCTATTTCTGGCAGCAGCCTTCATTTTGGACTTATTGGGACGAAGTCTCATCAGAACACACTTCCTGCCTGGGGAATGAGTGTCCCTACTACAGAAGATGCTTTGTTACCAAGGCCCGGCAGAAGGCCATGGAAGCAGAAATAGTGGTGGTCAACCATTCCCTTCTTTTCACTGATATGGTAGCTGAGAAGCACTTTTTGCCTTCATATAGTCATATTGTCTTTGATGAAGCACACAACCTGGAAAAAGTGGCAACAACCCACCTCGCCGTGGAGGTATCCCACTGGATGTTATTGAGACTCCTAAATAGGATTTATAGAAAAGAAGGAAAAACGGAGAGAGGTATTCTGGTCAAGGTAGCGAACAAGGAAAGGGGATTGCGTCAACACCTCGACCTTATGTTTAAAAAAATGCCAGAAGTGAAAAAGGCTTGTAAGGACTTCTTTGAGACTCTGAAGCAAAGTTCTAATCTTTTCCAATTTGATGAGGTAACGAACAAAGTAAGATTGAGAGAAAATAGCCCTGCCCAATATCTTCTCAAAGAACAGGTTCCAAAACTCCTTTCCATATGGAATCAGTTCTTTCACCGACTTGGAGAACTCGCGGAGGAAATAGAGGATTCCATCCTTGCGAAAGATGTAAAAGGCCGAGTCAAGGACGGCCTGCAGATAGCGATGGGCCTCAACTTCCTGGCAGAGGCAGACGACCCGAATTTTGTCTACTGGTTAGAAAAGGAGAAGGAAGAGATAAAACTTTCGGCTGCCCCCTTAGAGGTCGGGCCATATTTAAATAATCTATTGTATAGTCAGGTTCCTGTGGTCGTCTTTTCCTCTGCTACCCTGACGGTGAAAGGAAGTTTCGACTTTCTAAAGAAGAGACTGGGACTCGATTTAATGCCTCAAGAAAAGGTCTCTTTCTTACTTCTCGGTTCACCATTTGATTACGAGAGACAGGTTCTGGTGAGCATCGCAAGCTTCCTGCCATCTCCTCAAGAAGAGGAAGAATATACCGGCCAGATGGTGAAGACACTCGTCAAGGTCCTGGAGGCTTGTGAAGGGAAAAGTCTTATCCTATTTACTTCTCACAAAATGCTAAACGCTGTATACCAGAATATTAAGCCTCATCTGGATAATAAATTTCAAATTTTAGCACAGGGAATTAATGGACCGAGGACGATTATTACGGATAAGTTTAAAGAAGATTTTAGCTCAATTCTTCTGGGCACTCACAGTTTCTGGGAAGGAGTAGACCTGCCCGGAAGGACTCTTGAGTGTTTGATTTTAACCAGGCTACCTTTTGCTGTTCCCACTGAACCTATTGAGGAAGCAAGAGTTGAGTTAATTGAGAATAGAGGACTCGATGCCTTCCGGGAGTATTCCCTCCCCAGCGCGGTAATCAGACTTCGCCAGGGAATTGGCCGCTTAATTAGAAGTGGAACTGATAAGGGAATAATAATCATACTTGATAAGAGGATTATAATCAGGAACTATGGAAAAAGTTTTCTGGATTCGCTCCCTGTAAGAGGTTACCACTGTTACAGTGAAGAGGATTCGCTTCTTGAAGACATTAGAGATTGGCTTAAAGCCGGAACTGAATGAAATGGAAAAACTGCTAAAACTGATATCCGATTTTGCATATAAATCCAATAAAAAAGTCTTTTTGGTGGGCGGTTTTTTGAGAGACTTATTGCTGGGAAGAGAAACCAAGGATTTTGACTTTGTTCCCGAAGGAAATGCTAAAGACTTTGCGGAGAATCTTACGAGCAAAGTGGGAGGAAGTTTTGTCCTCTTGGATGAGAAGAACATGATTTATCGAGTCGTAAAACAGAGAATATCCGAAAAGAAAGGTAAAGAGACATTCAATTTAGACTTCTCCCAAATGCGAGGGGAGAGCATAGAGGAGGACCTTTTACTAAGAGATTTCACGATTAATGGAATGGCCATAAGATTGGATATGGTAGAAGAAAGTCTCAGAGAAGTAAGAGAAGCGAGACTTCCCAAAGAGTCAATCGTAGACCCTTCTGGGGGGATGGTTGACCTGAAGAGGAAACTGATAAAGAAAATTTCTTCCAGGATTTTTGATGAAGACCCATTGAGGTTACTTCGTGCATATCGCCTGGCAGCCACTCTGGGATTCGCGGTGGAAAAAGAAACAGAGAACGAGATTAAAGAAAAGGCCGATTTAGTTACAGGTGCAGCCAGAGAAAGAGTGAGAGACGAATTACTCAAAATTCTATCAAATTCTGAGAGCTACCGGTATATCCGGAGAGTGGAAAGGGCAGGACTCTTGAGGAGAATTATTCCTGAAATTGAAATGATGAGAGAGACGCCTGAAAATTATTATCATCGGGGAGGGCTTTGGGGACATTCCTTGGAGGCTCTTAAATCCCTGGAGGATATTCTTTCCAATTTGGCAAAGATTTTTCCCGGGATGTCCAAAAAAATCTTAACTCATCTCAAGCAAAGGGCATACGGGGAGGTGGAAAGAAAGATTCTCTTAAAGTGGGCAGTAATTTTCCACGACATCGGGAAGCCAAAAACGGTGAGAAGGGAAAAAGGAAGAGTCCGATTTTTTGGTCACGAGGAAGCCGGAACTTCTCTCGTTATGGAAATTATGGAGAGGCTAAGATTCAGTAACAAGGCAATCGAAATTGTAGATAGAATAATTGAAAACCATATGCGGCCTGGGAACCTTAGCGAAGCTCCTCGGTTGACTGAAAGAGCGATTCATCGCTTTTTTAGAGACCTATCTGAAGAAGGCGTGGATACTCTCCTTCTTTCTCTGGCGGACCGCTATTCTTATCTAAAAATTGTAGGGGACCTGGGTAAAGACTCTTCTATGGAAATAAGTCGGAAATCCATAAAGAGACACGAGAAAACCGTTAAGGAGATGTTAAGAAAATACTACTATCAGAAAGAGAGAATCCTGCCTAAACCTCTACTTCGGGGAAATGAGATTATGGAAAATTTCAATCTTCCGCAAGGGCCATTGATTGGCAAGTTGCTGAAAAACGTAGAAGAAGCCCAGGCAGGAGGAAAATTGAGAAATAGAGAAGAAGCCCTCAAGTTCGTGAAGAAGATACTGGGGAAAATGTAGTAGCAGGGCGATAGCTCTCGGTCAATGTAAGTGGTGCAAGGACCTCATCTATCAAGAACAAAGTTATGAAAGTATCGGTTATTATCCCGGTTTTCAATGAGGAAAGCACGGTCGAAAAAATTATCAATAGAATAAGAAGCGTCGATATTGATAAGGAAATTATTATAGTTGATGATGGTTCCAAAGATAGGACACGGGAGATATTGGAAAAACAGCGATATGAGAATATAAGAATAGTCTACCATAAGATAAATCAAGGAAAGGGAAGTGCGATAAGGACAGCAATCCCGTACACTAGAGGAGAAGTTACGATAATACAGGATGCTGATTTGGAATACGATCCCGAAGAGTACCATAGGCTAATCCGACCGATTGTGGAGGGAAAAGCTATGGTAGTTTACGGTTCGAGATTTCTGAAATTCAATAAGCCCATTTACTTGCGATTTCTCATCGGGAACAAATTCCTGACAGGGCTAATTAATCTTCTATATGGCTCGAGAATCACAGATTCCTATACCTGTTACAAGGCATTTAAGACTGAAGTCTTAAAAGGTCTAACTCTCGAGGCAAAAAGATTTGAATTTGAGGCCGAAGTTACGGTCAAATTGCTGAAAAAAGGATATCACCCTCATGAGGTCCCAATATCGTATTCTCCTCGAACAGTAAAAGAAGGAAAGAAAATCGGTTGGAGAGACGCCTTTTTGGGAATTATTACCATATTCAAATATAAGTTTGTAGAATAAAGAGCGTTTGAAAAAACCATAAATCTCTGACCATTTGCTTGACAAGAAACCGTTTTTAGAATAAAATTTTTGCTAGTGTTCGTGGCGACGGTTGGTTGAAACGAAGGAGAGACATTTCAGCTAGGTGGGGACCCCGGGGGAATTGAAGCGGGCGTAATTCAGTGGTAGAATGCAAGCTTCCCAAGCTTGACGTCGTGGGTTCGAGTCCCATCGCCCGCTCTAACTCAGCTTCAATTCGAGTCCCATCGCCCGCTCCATTTCATTGTGACTTGGTTTCAATTCAGGGTTTTCTTAATTAATGGTATGTATCTTGAAAAATCTATCTATTGATTTGCACATCCATAGCACATTTTCTGACGGGAATTTTACCCCGGAAGAAATTGTTAGGCACGCCAGCAAGATGGGCCTAGCTGCGATATCGATTACTGACCATGATACCACTGACGGGATTCTCTCGGCAATTGTCGCTGGAGAGAATTTGGGAGTGGAAATCGTTCCTGGGGTAGAACTTAGCGTCGAGCCGGAGACTACTCAAGATGAGGAGATACATGTTCTTGGATACTATATTAATTGGCAAGATGAGGATTTTCAGAATAAGCTTCGCCAATTCAGGGAGGCAAGGCGAGGAAGGGCATATCAGATTTTGGAGAAACTGGACCGGCTAGGAATTAAGGTTGATTCTCAGCAGTTATTTGAGATTGCTGGCAAAGGTTCTATTGGCAGAATGCATGTAGCGAAACTTTTAAGACAGGAAGGATTTGTGAAATACATCCAGGAGGCATTTGACCTCTATCTGGCTTATGGCAAGCCCGCCTACGTTCCCAAATTGAGATTATCATCCAAAGAAGCATTTGAACTGATTTCAGGGATTGGGGGAATTTCTGTTATTGCTCATCCTCTTTATGGAGGGAATAGCAGAGAAGTCATTCAGAAACTCAAAGGTTTCGGATTGGATGGAATCGAAGTTTACTATACGCACCATGCTCCTGAAGACGTGGATAGATTTCAAACTTGGGCTAAAGAGTTCGGTCTTCTAATTACGGGAGGTTCGGATTGTCATGGAGGAACAAAAGAGGATGAGATACTGATAGGAATTCTGGGGCTTCCGTATGAGATTCTGGAGCGATTAAAAGAATATAAAAAGCAATATAAAAAGGAAACTGGGACTTCTACCTGACCAAAGGGTGGTTGAGACGTCAAAAAAAGTCCTTGACAGCACAAGAGAGGGTGTAGTAGAATAACTTGTAAATTTAGTTAAGCAAATAGGGGAAGTCCGTGAAAATCGGGCACTGCCCCGCAACGGTTAGTTTCTTTTAGTAATTTTTAAGAGAAGCGAGTCCGAGAACCTGTTTGCGATAGAGTCCCTTCGCGGGAAGGTTGGCCGAACTAATAAGGCTTGAATCCCAACTTTCAGGTGAAGGTTGGGTTTTTTGTTTTCTGGAGAAACGGAATGGGTAAGTTAATCCTGATTTTAGGAGGAGCGCGTAGTGGCAAAAGCAGTTTTGCTATTCAACAGGCAAAAAAGTTGTCATCTGGCTGCTCGGGCGTAGTTTATGTAGCCACTGCCTCCCCTTTAGATGAGGAAATGAAAAGGAGAATAGAGAGACATAAGAAAAGGCGCCCATCTTCTTGGAAGACTATAGAAGAAAGAATAGAAACATCAAAAATTTTGGCCAAATCGAGTAAGGCGGGGTTAGTTATAATTGACTGTTTGACAATGTTGATTTCAAATCTTCTGCTTTCTGGAGAAGGAGAAGTAGCGACTTTGAGAAGAATGAAAGAGTTATTCAAAGGTCTCAGGCAGAGAAATTCCACCGCGCTAATAGTTTCCAATGAAGTGGGAATGGGAATTGTTCCGGAAAATAGTTTGGGGCGGAATTTCAGGGATATTGCTGGGAAGACCAATCAGATAGCGGCCGCGATGGCGGACGAGGTTTACTTGATGGAAGCAGGCATTCCCGTCAAGATAAAGGGATAAATGGTCAAGGTGGAAACAATTAAGAAAATAATAGGGAAGATTGAACCACTCGACCGCGAAATGATGGAGAAGGCAGAAAAGAGATTGGACAATCTTACCAAACCCAGGGGAAGTTTAGGAAAACTGGAAGAACTGGCAAAAATCGTAGTGGGAATTAAGAGGGAAGTTAGTCCAAATCTAAAGAAAAAGGTAATATTTACTCTGGCTGGAGACCACGGAGTTGCAATGGAAGGCGTCAGCGCTTTCCCTCAGGAAGTCACAAGACAGATGGTCTATAATTTCCTCGAGGGAGGAGCAGGAATAAGCGTTCTTGCTCGCCACATCGGAGCGAAGGTGGTAGTTGTAGATATGGGGATCGCATCCGACCTAAAACCCCATCCCAATCTTCTTATAAAAAAGGTGAACTACGGGACTAAGAACATGCTACGGGAACCCGCGATGACTCGGGAAGAGGCTATAATGTCAATTCTTGAAGGAATCGAAATTGTGGAAGAAGAATTGAAAACTGGCATAGATATTATCGGCACAGGAGATATGGGAATTGGGAATACTACCTCATCCAGCGCGATTGCGGCATCTGTCACTAAGGCTCCTGTGGAAAGAGTTACCGGCAAGGGAACGGGAATAGATAACTTTAAACTGAAACACAAAATAGATGTTATCAGAAAGGCCTTAGAAACTAATAAACCAGACCGCGATGATCCTATTGATATTTTGTCCAAAGTAGGCGGCTTCGAAATCGGAGGGCTCATCGGGATTATCCTTGCTGGGGCTTCCCACAGAATTCCTGTGGTTATCGACGGATTCGTATCCGGAGCGGCAGCCCTTGTGGCGACGAAGTTCGAAAAAGAAATCAAGAATTACTTGATTCCATCACACTGTTCAGCAGAAGCTGGCCATGGCTTGATGTTGGACTTTTTAGGTCTAAAACCGATACTTAACCTGGATTTAAGACTTGGCGAAGGAACCGGGGCAGCATTAGGAATAAATATAGTGGAGGCAAGCATAAAGATACTAACTGAGATGGCAACTTTTCAGGAGGCCGGAGTTTCTGAAGAGCTATGAGACAATTTTTGGCAGCAATTCAATTCTTAACTATTTTTCGCCTCGGCAAAAAAAGTAAGGTTACGCACGATTATCTTTCGAAGTCACTACCCTACTTCCCCTTTGTCGGTCTCTTAATTGGTGTTTTTCTGGTCAGCGCCAACCTCCTACTTTCAAAATACCTGAGCCATTCAGTGGTCAACCTATGTATTATCCTGCTTCTGATTATCCTGACAGGAGCGCTACATCTGGATGGTTTTGCCGATACAATAGATGGATTCTATGCAGGGAG
>Ga0315310_10001045_pt1 | contig 17464 bp, 17 predicted proteins | sample TDP5_MG_FD_203630 | JGI IMG/M metagenome (GOLD analysis project Ga0315310, IMG submission 203630) | Freshwater sediment microbial communities from Lake Towuti, South Sulawesi, Indonesia - TDP5 | ecosystem: Environmental > Aquatic > Freshwater > Lake > Sediment | place: Indonesia: South Sulawesi... | reverse complement strand
TGGAATCGAAGGATTTTGAGATAGAGGTAGGAACGCCGACCACATCGGCGCTCATCGTGAAGGAGCTTGGAATTGAGAAGGGGTCTGGAACTCCTAAGACTCAGAAGGTCGGCAACCTTACTATGGAGCAAGTCATCAACATCGCCCGGATGAAAGTGCCCCGCAGTTATTCGACCTCTTTGAAGGGGGTAGTCAAGGAAGTTCTCGGTGCCTGTGTCAGCATGGGAGTCACTGTCGAGCAGAAGGAGCCAAAGGAAGTTCTGAAGGAGATCGCCGAGGGCCAACACGACAAGATTTTGTCAGCGTAGAAGGAGAGCTGCGCAGATAGGCGTTAGTCAGAAAAGCCCGATCATTGTACGGCCTTCGTCATTGAACCGATCTCCCGCATTGAGGTTTGACTCGTCGTAGCTGAAGGTAAAGGGTTTATTTAGCGGCGTCTGTGTATTTCGGAAAGCTGGAATCGCATTTGCCCTTGCCAAAAGAAAGCCTGCTCAACGCCGTCGAGGAGATGAAGAAGAATTCACCGAAAAAGAAATTCAAGCAGGCGATTGAGCTAGTCATTAGGCTCAAGGACATAGACCTGAAGAAGCAGGAGAGCAAGATCTCTGAGACCATTGTGCTTCCAAATCCTCCAGAGAAGCCTGTCAAAGTATGCTTCATAGCCACTGGCGACCTAGCGGTGCGGGCAAAGAGAGGTGGCGCCGATCTTGTTTTGGGCAGAGATGACTTGGACGCGTTGGGAAGAGAGAAAAAGCAGGCACGCAAGATCGTTAGGGAGTATGATCAATTTGTTTCAGAAGCACCTTTGATGCCGCTGGTTGGAAAGACTTTGGGCCCGGTTTTGGGTCCGAGAGGGAAGATGCCTGTCCCTGTGCCGCCGAATGTCGTTGTGGAGGATGTTCTGACCAGGCAGCGGCGAAGTGTCCGGGTCCGTGTGAGAGATCAGCCGGTGATTCAATGTCGTGTTGGTACTGAGGACATGGCCTCGGAGAAGATTGTTGAGAACGTGCAGGCAGTGGTGACGGCGATCGAGGGAAAACTTGAGAGAGGCCTAGGAAACATTGGAAGTGTAATGGTGAAGGCCACAATGGGTTCACCGGTCAAAGTTCCTCTAGTGAAGGGGTAGGACGACCATGCGACTGGGTGGAAAGGTGCCGGAAGGAAAGGTTCTCGCTGCAAAGCAACTGGCACAGGACATGGGTACACATAAGGTCATAGCTGTCGCAGACCTTGCGAAAGTCAGATCGTCCCAAGTTCTGGAAATGCGAAGAAAACTCCGAGGCAGGGTAAAGATGCTTGTGACGAAGAATACATTGCTCAGAAAGGCAGGAGAGGACTTGGAGGAAAAGAGGAAGAACATATCTGCTTTTACCAACTCTCTCTCCGGGCCGAATCTACTCCTTTTGACTGACATGGATCCCTTCGAACTTACCATCTTTCTCGGTAAGAGCAAGGTGAGAGTTGCAGCGAAGGCGGGCGAAACGGCGACTGGGGAGATAGTTGTGCCCGCCGGTAATACAGGACTCCCGCCTGGACCAATAATCAGCGAGTTCAATGAGGCAAAGATTCCCACCAGGATAGAGTCAGGAAGCATCTGGGTTACGAGGGATACAGTCGTTGCCAAGGGAGGAGATGTGATAGGCGCAAAGGTCGCCTCGGTTCTGTCAAAGCTTGGGATCAAACCTATCGAGGCAGGGATATCCCTCAAGGCGGCTTACGAAGATGGTTTGATCTTTGGACGAGATGACCTTCAGCTTGACTTGAAAGGATATCTCGACAATCTCACCATGGCTGTGAAACAAGCTTTGGGACTTGCGATCGAAGCGAACTACGTCACTGCGGAAACAGCGCCACTGGTGCTTGGGAAGGCACATAGACAGGCGATGTGGCTGGCCGCAAAGTCAGAATATCCGGCAGACATCGTGATGCCCGAGATTCTGAGAGAAGCTTTCTTGGAGATGAGAGCGGTATCAGAGAGCCTGGCTTTGGTCAACAAAGAAGCGGCGCCTGTAAGCTACGAGGCGCCTGCCCCGGCTCGCGTGATTCCTCCAAAAGTCGAGGCTCCAACACCTGAACCAGAACGATTGGAAGAAGCGAAGCCAATAGAACCTAAGGTTGCCCCAAAGCCGGTAGCCGTCCCTGCCGAAAAACCTGTGGAATTAAAGGTTCCAGTCGCGAAGAAGAAAATGACAGCTGAAGTTAAGGAGCCGAAACCGAAAAGGAAAGTTCCTAAGGAAAAGGTTGAAAAGAAGGAAAAGGCTAAAAAGGGGAAGGCAAGATCGAGGTAGCCACTCAATTCGATTTCGCCAAGATTGAGGTGTGATGTCGGTGAAATATGTCTATGCGGCAATGTTGCTGCATTCCGCAGGTCAGCAAATCAGCGAAGACGGAGTGAAAAAAGTCCTAGGCGCTGCAGGCGTGAAAGTTGAGGAGGCGAGAGTGAAGGCGCTTGTCGCAGCCCTGTCCGAAGTTAAGATAGATGAAGTTCTGAAGAACGCGTCTACACTGGCGGTGGCGCCGGCAGCACCTGCCGCACCTGCGTCTTCACCGGCAGAGGGAAAGGCTGAGGCAAAGGAAGAGAAGAAGAAGGAAGAGGAAGCCCTCGAAGGACTCGGCGCCCTATTCGGCTAGACCGATAGGGTAGGTAGCCAACAGTTTTACGTACGCAGTGTCTCTCTCCTATTCTATTGGTCGGAGCTGCTCCTAGTCATGAGTAGGCTCAGTGATGAGTTCGATCTGCCCTTCTTCAGGGAGAACGGTTTCGTCAGGAGAAAATGTCGGATCTGCGGAAGCTATTTCTGGACTCAGAATCCCGACAAGATGGATTGCGGAGACGCACCTTGCCAAGAATATACGTTCATTGGGAACTCTCCTGCCCGCCGAAGCTACACGCTTTCTGAGATGAGGAACCAGTTCCTGTCGTTCTTCGAGGAGAACGGTCATCCTGTTATCAAGCCTTATCCTGTCATTGCTCGATGGCGGAACGATGTGTATCTTACTGGAGCCTCGATCTTTGATTTCCAGCCATACGTCACTGAGGGAATTTTGCCTCCGCCTGCGAATCCGCTCGTGATCAGTCAGCCGTGCCTCAGGTTCACCGATATAGACAACGTAGGCCCAACCATGGGAAGGCACCTGACTATCTTCGAGATGGGTGGAGCGCACGCATTCAACTATCCGGATCGAGAGGTGTACTGGAAGGACCAGACTGTAAGATATCATCACGAGCTGCTTACCGAGAAGTTAGGAGTCAAATCAGAGCTAGTCCAGTACAAGGAGCATTTCTGGTCAGGGGGAGGAAACGCGGGTCCCGACCTTGAAGCCAGTGTGAACGGTTTAGAGATCTCAACGCTTGTCTTCATGTTCTACAAGATCGTCGGAGACAAGCTTGTCGAGATGCCGATCAGAACAGTGGACACTGGCTATGGAATCGAGCGTTGGACCTGGCTGACACAGGGCTCAACAAACGGGTTCCAACCAATCTACGGCGAAGTCTTGGATTCGATCATGCGGCTAGCAGGCGTTAAGGTTGAGGAGAAGTTGGTTGCTACGGCCTCAAGCCTGTCGGGCATCATGATTGTCGAAAACTTGTCAGACAGAATCGAGTCGAGAAGGAAAGTTGCCGCGAGACTAGATACCGATTGGCGAGAGCTTGAAAGATTGCTGGCTCCAGTCGAAAGTGTATTCGCTGTTGCAGATCATACCAAATCGATAGCATTCATACTTTCTGAGGGGGTAGTCCCATCCAATGTTCAGGAAGGCTACTTGACTAGGTTGCTGATACGCCGAACGTATAGACTGCTGAAGATCCTCGAAATCGAACATGAACTACAGAACATTGTCGACATGCAGATCTCGCACTGGGGCCGCGATTTTCCAAGTCTAAAAGAGATGAGAGGCGAAATCATTCGAGCATTACAGATTGAGGAGAAGAAGTACCGAGCTACTCTAGAGAGAGGACAGGATCTGGTTCGAAGGCTTTCCGCAGAGCTGAAGTCAAAGGGGCTGAATGAAATGCCTTTGGAAAAGTTGGTCGAACTCTATGACTCTCACGGACTCGTGCCGGACGAGGTGAGAGAGATCGGTGTGAAGAGCGGCATCAAGGTTGAGGTCCCCGCGAACTTCTATGCCAAGGTTGCAGGTAAACGAATGCAGGCACCGCAGCCGGTTGAAACTGAGGCCGAGCGGAAAACTAGGGACAGGGTCGCTGATCTGCCTCCGACACGTGCCTTGTACTACGAAGATCCTTACATGACGAGGTTCAAGGCAAAGGTTCTGGCATCGATTGATGATGGCTCATTCGTATTGGATGAGACATGTTTCTACCCTGAGGGAGGAGGACAACCAGCCGATCACGGCACAATTGTCACTGGTCGAGGCCGGATCGGCATCGTGGACGTTCAGAAGACAGGAAATGTGATTCTCCACTTCGCGGACAAAGAACCGCCTTCAGTGGGCGAGACTGTTGAAGGTGAGATCGACTGGAACAGGCGCATCAGCCTCATGCGGCACCACACTGGGACGCATGTCCTGATGGGCGCTATCCGGAGGGTCTTGGGGGCGCATGCATGGCAGGCAGGAGCGCAGAAGGATGTTGACAGGGCGAGGTTGGATTTCTCCCATTACGAGAGGCTCACCCGGGAAGAGGTCGAGAAGATAGAGCGACTGGCGAACGAGGTGGTTGTGAAAGATCTGCGCGTCGAGACGATGTGGATGCCTCGCGACAAGGCGGAGCAAGCGTATGGATACAGGCTGTATCAGGGAGGAGTCGTCCCGGGAAAGGAGATACGTGTCGTGAAGACCGAGGACTGGGAGGTTGAGGCTTGTGGAGGAACTCACTGTAAAAGCACAGGTGAACTGGGCCTCATCAAGATAGTTCGCGTGGATCGCGTTCAGGATGGTGTTGAACGGATTACTTTCGCAGCTGGAGTGCCTGCACTGGAGTTTGTGCAGGAGAGAGATCGAGCAATCGATGAGATTGCAGTTCTCCTACAGAAGACTCCTGAGCAGGTCGTGAAGACAGTCCGAGCACTAGTAGGGGATCATGATCGTCTGCTCAGGGAGTTGGAGGCAATGAGGAAGAACGCAGCGAGCGTCGAGGCGGAGAAGATGCTGAGAGAGGCCAAGAAAGTTGGAAGGATGCGTCTCATAACGTGCAAGAGAACTGAGGGAACTGAGGATGAGGTGATCATGCTGGCCGATCTGTTGGCGAAGAGCGATGAGTACGCAGTCTCGGTCATAGTCCTGGCTAAGAAGACGGCTAGGGTGATTGTTTCCGCAGGTAGGAAGGCGGTTGCATCTGGCGTTGATGCCGGCAGAATTGCGAGAGAGCTCGCACCGATTGTGGGAGGTAGTGGAGGAGGAAAGCCGTACTTCGGTCAGGGCGGAGGTGCCGATGTGAAGAAAGTCGACAGGGTGCTGACGAAGGCCAAGGACATTGTGGCCAAGATGGTTAGGTCTAGGTGATCTGTAGTGGATTGGCATGCCATGGAGAAGAAGTGGCAGAAGAGATGGGAAGACGCCAAACTATACGAGTCTGATCCTGATCCTGGCCGGAAGAAATGCTTCGTGACGTTTCCCTATCCGTACATGGGTGGGCCTCTTCATGTCGGGCACGCTTTCACAAGTACTAGGCTTGACGCCTATGCCAGATACATGAGGATGAAGGGATACAATGTTCTGTTTCCTTGGGCTTGGCATTGGACTGGGGAAACTGTGGCTGGCGCGGCAGAGCGAGTGAAGATCGGCGATAAAGCGTTCATTGATGCGTTGAGGGAGGTTGATGAGGTTCCTGAAGAGGACCTGAAGAAGTTCGTTGATCCGGTCCACATGGCGAGATATTACACAGAGAATGGAAGAAAAGCCGTGAAGCGACTTGGCCTCGCTGTTGATTGGAGGCGCGAGTTTCACACAACTTCGCTCAATCCCGCCTACAGCAAGTTCATCGAGTGGCAGTACACGCGGTTGAAGGAACGCGGATACGTGGCGTTGGGGACGCATCCAGTTGTGTGGTGTCCCAAGTGCGAGAGCCCCACCGGGGACGCAGACAGACTGGAAGGGGAGGGAGTGCGGCCAGAAGAATACGTTCTCATGAAGTTCAGGTACGGTGAAGCATTCCTCCCTTGTGCAACGTTCCGTCCGGAGACGATCTTTGCGGTTACGAATCTTTGGATCAATCCTGACGCAAGGTACGTGGAGGCTTCCGTGGACAATGAGAGGTGGATAGTGAGCAGGGAATGCGCAGCGAAGCTATCTAACCAGTTACGAAAAGTCGAGGTCCTGAGAGAACTCGCCGGTGCCGAGCTTGTTGGAAAGACCTGTAGAGAACCGATCGAGGGGAGAGAGCTGCTCATCCTTCCGGGCTCATTCGTGATGCCGGACAGTGCTTCTGGTCTGGTTTACAGTGTTCCGGCGCATGCTCCATATGATTGGCTGGCTCAGCGCGACTTGGAGCGAAACCCTGCAATTCTTGATAAGTTCAATATCTCGGTCGACATGGTTCGGGCGATCAAGCCAATCTCGATGATCAGGGTCGAAGGGTTTGGCGAGTTCCCGGCGATCGAGCTTGTGGATCAGATGAAGGTCCGGGACCAATCCGACCCCAAAGCCGATGAAGCTACAAGTATCCTGTACAAGAAGGAATTCCACACCGGCGTTCTGAAGCAGATTGCCAAGGAGTACGCGGGCAGAGAGGTCTCTGAGGTCAAGCAGGAGCTCATCGACGAGTTCAAACGAAAGGGAATAGTCGACACCATGTACGACCTGCCCAGAAAGGTTGTCTGTCGCTGCACAACGCCGTGCAGCGTGAAGATCATTCAAGATCAATGGTTCCTTCGCTACTCAGATCAGGCTTGGAAGGAACGAGTGCATGACTGGCTTGACCAAATGAAGGTCTACCCTGAGGAAACTAGGAAGTGGTTCCACGATGTCGTGGACTGGCTTCATGACTGGGCGTGCTCCAGGAAGACTGGGTTAGGGACGCCTATCCCTTGGAGCCCAGACTCCATAGTTGAGACACTCAGCGACTCAACCGTGTACATGGCCTATTACGCTGCAAGCAAGTTCGTGAATGAGAATAGGATCTTACCTGATCAGCTTACGCCCGAATTCTTCGACTACGTCTTCTTGGGAGTTGGGGAGCCTGAGGCGATAGCTAGGAAACTGGGCTTGAAGCGTGAGCTTCTGCGTGCGGTTCGCGAAGAGTTCCTCTACTGGTATCCTGTTGACATAAGAAATTCGGGCAAGGACTTGGTTCCAAACCACCTTACCTTCTTTCTCTTTCATCATACGGCGCTGTTTCTTCCAGAACACTGGCCCAGAGGTATGGGTGTGAACGGGTTCATTCTCGTCGAGGGACAGCCGATGCACAGGTCCAAGGGTAACTTCATACCTATGCTGAAGGCGCTGGAACTGCATGGTGCCGACGTGACCAGGTGCAGCCTCCTATTAGCAGCCGAGAGCATGGATGATCCGGATTGGAGGGCTGAAGCGCTTCGTGACGTGAAGGCCAAGCTTGAGTCCTTCCACAACACCGCAGGCGAGATCATCAACCTGAAAGGCTCAGCCTCAATGGGCCAGTTGGAGAGATGGTTGCTGAGCAGCCTGCAAACCAAGATCCAGCGCGTCGAAGAGGCCATCTCGGTGATGAAGAATAGAACTGCGCTGGAGAACGCGTTCTTTGAGATTTGGAACGATTTCAGATGGTATCTCCGGAGATGCGAAAGCCCGAACGGGGAGGCTTTGAGGGACGCGCTGAGTATTTGGGTTCGGCTGATGGCGCCGTTCACACCGTATGTCTGCGAAGAAGTCTGGGAGAAGATGGGCCGCACGGGATTTGTCGCTGAGACGGCTTGGCCGAGCTATGATCCCAGCAAAGTGGACTCAATGGCGGAGGAGGCTGAGAAGATAGTCAGGGAAACTATGGAGGACACTTCAAACCTACTCAAGGCGATGAAGATCAAGCCGCGAAAGATCTGCTACTACACGGCGCCACACTGGAAGTGGGATGTCTATCTGAAGATGTTAGAGAAGGTCGAGGCAGGCAAGCTTGACAGAGGCGCCTTGATCAAGGAGCTTCTTTCAGATCCCTCTCTGAAGTCCAAGGCCAGAGAAGTAGCATCGTTTGTTGGAAACATTGCTGATCAAGTCTTGAGAATGGCAACAGATGCAAGGAGGCTGAAACTTCAACTTGGAAAGATTAATGAGCTGGAGGTTCTAAAGGGGGCGCAGAGGTTCTATTCAAAGCAATTCGAGGCCGAAGTAGCCGTGTTTGCGCAGGACGATCCGCAGCGGTACGATCCGAAGGGACGGTCGGAGCTGGCTCAGCCGTATAGGCCGGCGATCTTCATCGAAGCGTAGGTTTGGAGAACGTTCTTTCGTAAGCAGGAAAAGGCAAACATATGAATGACGTAGCTTTGGTAGTGCCGGGTGGGCCCGTGGCGCAGCCCGGATAGGCCATCGCTAATGGAGAGCGCACCGGCCTTCTAAGTCGGGGGTCGCGGGTTCAACTCCCGCCGGGCCCGCCATATCATTCGGACAATTAGAGCCTTTCAAGCGTTTTACTGCGTCCTCTATTGGGCGTTCGTAGATAACACTCAGATTCAAACCGAGTTTCTTGGCTTCAGTCCAAAGTTTAGGATCTACGTAGATGCTACGTATTGTCTTCTTTGAACAACAAACGAATCAACAATGCACCGTAGGAGAAGTCCAAGGTAGATCATACAAACTAGGCCGGCCGGCCATTCAGATGGTCTTTGACTAGACATCTATTGGCGAACAGTTGTGTCTCACTTTCTTTGATGTCTCTCGCCCTGGCTGTAGAAACTTCTTGACATTTGAGTCCATACCAAAGCATTCTGATCAACGCATAGACACCTTATGTGATCAGCAAAGACAGCACGGGCGCAAATGCCGTGATCTTCCGTGTCGCCAATCTAACCAAGGCTTTCGTGAGGTCTCGCGAGAAAACGGCAAAAATTGCGACTGCAATCGATAGGAGAATCGTGCCCTAAAACCGAAGTTGTGACGAGTAATGATCCAGCAGTACTATTCTGGCTTCTTAGTCGAGTTTATCCTCGTCTGTTACAGTCATTCTCCATAATTATCACACTCGAAACTCATTCATCCAAATCAAGTCAGACGGGCTTTCATCAGTTTCAAAGACAGGTCACAAGCATCGCTGACTAGGCTGATTGCATCTGAAGCCAGAGGAATAGCAGAGATATTATGTGTAAAGTAGCTTCTCGCTCTTCTTGCTCCTTTGAGGAAGTTAGGCTTCATCTGCTCAGTCAACAGGTTTGCCTTGACAAGGTTACTTGCCTTTTCTTCGTCAGTCTTACCCGAAAACTGCTCTAATGCGTAGACAACACATTTACCTGCTAGTAATGCTGAGGCGAGGTGATGTCCCTTTTCACACTCTTCTATGGCCGAAGTCACGTGTTTGAAAAGATTCATGTCGAACTGCTCAAGCGGCTCTGCTTGTTGTCGCAAGGAATTCAACCTGTCTTTTTCCTCGGCTGAAAGCGGACTCGCTCGAAGGTAGGCCAATGCTGTGGTACAGTTTATGATCAGTTTGTCTAGGGAGGCCTTCTGATCATAAACATAAATGGACCCCGCTGAACCAGATCCAAGATAGTCGAGTTGAACCTTTGCGCCAGAAGCAATCCTCTGAAAGTTGTGGAAGGCTCCTTGATAAGTCTCTACGAGAGCCTTTAAGCGTTCTCTATTGCCGAGCAGATCGGTCTCGGAGATTGCTTCGAATAGATAAACAGCTCTACCTCTTATCGACTCAAACCTAGCGCCTAGTGCCTGAATGTCAGCATCAGTTGTCGTGCCTGTTCACCTGGGGCATCAAGCCTGTGAGAGTATGGCTCCATACTTACTCTTAGACTCAACGCAAGCGGAGCTACGAATCATCCCATATTGAGAAGTTTCTGGAACCACCTCGGTCGCTCCTTGCCTAACGCGCCAGAATCAAGCAAGCCCATCAAGATGGGAGAAATCAATATCAGCGCCGACCGCACTATCGGTATACTCGAAAGTGATACACTTGAAAAAGAAGACAAGAAAGAAAAAGGTTAGCTTTTGGGCCACAGTAAAAGTTCCAAAGAGAGTCAAGGTCACTTTCTACGCTAGGAAGAAGCGCAAACCGAAGAAATAGTGGTTGGCTTGGTCCGCACCTACCACAAAAATGTTCAAGAAGGAATTGTAAGGTTCGGGAGATCATACAAGAGATTCTCAAAAATCCACTCAGGCAATGTTCCAATACACATATTTCACCCATACAAGAGGTTCGTCGTTCTCTATCATCCAGATGCCCAATTCATTACAAAACACGGAAAGCGATACATTTTCGAGATCTTGGATAGTGAACTGAAAGATCAAAACTTGATCATAGCTGACGTAATACAAGCTTGCCTGGCTCCTAACACTTCGAAGGTATTCTTCATAGTTCCGAGCGAAGAAGACCAAGACAAGGTAAACGACATAACTATGACAATCATTGCCAGACTTCGTGAACTCGGCGTGTCCACAAAGGAAATCCCACGCACAGTTGGTGTATTCTACATACTCAGAAATGAAGCAAGAACATCCGAATCTGTCTTGAGAGTTCTGGAGGCCAGTGCAGAGGATAGAAGAGTCACTATTTGACCATCGCAGTCACAAGAAAGAAGAGAAGTCTACTAGGTCAGCACTGTGAGGCTTGCCTTGTCGCAGATTCAATTCAGTTTGGTCAGAAAAACCTTTCAAACAGGGAACATTAGCAGGGGATGTTGTCTAGACAAACGAATTTTTATCTGTTGCGCTGACATATCTTCGTTGGACTTGTTAAAGGAGTGAGCAGCGACTTATGACAAGGCCGACTATGAGAGTTGCGGGCAGCGATCACTATTCAGATGAGGAATTGACAGAACTATCGAGAGAGTTTCGCTCGCGTTTTGATGTGTCTGTGCAACGCTACGAGGAGTTTGAGATAGGGGAAATCGCTCCTTACCTGATGGTAGCTATATTATTTGTTGCCCGCGGGTTCTTGGAATCAATGGGGAAGGATATCTGGAGACTACTCAAAGAAGGAATACCAAGATTGATCGTGAGACCCAACAGCAAATTCTCTGATTTGGAGCTTAGACTAGGCGATTCACAACGCACTCTGATCTTCAAATGCAGGAGCAATGATCGTAAGGTATTCGAATCGGCCCTAGACAAGGTGGAGGCAATTACAAGATCGAATGCCTTGGCAAGTGGAAAACATGAATATGCTTTTGATCCCAAGAAAGATGGATGGAGTCTGGTTGAGGAAGATCGCGTTTAGGTTCAAGGGTACATTCGCAACGACAGACACGATCGAAGTGAGAGGGAGACGCACCCGATTCACGGAGGAAGCCTTGCGTCAAGCAGCGGAAACTATGATTGGGACACCCATAAGTATGGGACACAGAGGTGTCAGAATTGGCTTCGTTGAAAAGGCTTGGTATTCTGATGGGAGGCTTCAAGGCATCGGAGCTATTTTCGAACCTCAAAACGAAGTAGAGCGGGAGGCTGTGGAGCAGGTTCGCAGCGGCAAAGTGAAAGGACTTAGCCCTGCAATTTCATACGATCTTTTCGGTCCAGCCAAACGGCGAGTCGTTGTCCACGGAAGTCTTAAGGTCGTTGGAGAGAACGAAGATGGAAGTCTGATAGTAGAAGCAGTTTTCACAAAAGAGGATATGAGAAGGGCTGGCATAGATGACCTAAAGAACATAAAACTAGGTAGGTTCTGGATTCATAATGGGTCAGAGGAAGCAAAGAAGAAGATTGAAGAAGACGCCCAAAGGTGGTCAGTAGAAGAAGAGGAACGAACATCAGTTTCTGGCCAGGGCTAAGCTATTGTCAGACAGGGAATAGAACAAGTCATACATCGTAGTAATGCTCTTCTGTAGAATCAGGGGGTTGCTGGTTAGCGTGCGCTGGGTTTAGGAGAACAAGAGAAAAAGAGGGGGGTTCAGGTCAGTTTGGGACGGTCAGATTCGCTTTTCTGGGTTGTAGGTCAAGAGGCTCCTTATTCAACGAAAGTCGCAGGCCCACATTTCTCCCGAAGACCCCTGATCTCCTTCTCGAAACCCCAAACGGATGCAAGTCTATCAGCTTCATCCTCATGTTCCTGAGAGCAGAGATTGCTAACTGCAAGAACTCCGTGTCTAAGGTAAACATGGGCTAGTTCGTGTGCTATCAATCCTATCAATGCGTTTTCACTATCCCCAGACTTGTTGAGCAATTGCTGAGGATCAAAAATAACATAATCCTCAGTAACATAGGCTCCTTCTTCAGAGGAACCTTCATAGATAGAAAAGGAAGGGAAATCGTCCCAATACTTGTCGGGTATTCTCTCCACTACTCTCCTAACTAACTGGTCTAGACCACGATTCGTGACTTCGTAATCCAATATGATGATCGATTTCCTGACCTTCTCCAAGTCCATGACTGCATCCCTACTATTGTGCTGAAAGCATAATGATAAGCCAAGTGATGTCTAGACCAAGACGGTCAGGTTCGCTTTGAACCGTTGGTCTTTGTCCGAAGGCGACAGAAGAGGGTCCTCTCGTATCCACAGGAAAACTTCCTAGCCTTGCTGGTTCTTTGTTGGTTTACTAAGTCGGTAGATCAGCCTGGCAGGTTAGATCGGGATTGTCCTTTGAACCAGAATTACAAGTGCCACAACTAGGTGAATGATATAGGATGCGGCCCCTATCTTGATAAGCACCACATCAAACTCATGAGACATATCTATAGAAAATGACATCTCGAGTTTTGGAAAGTCGAAGGCTTTGCTAAGCTCTGGTCTTCTTGACGAGACTCGTGTATAGAAGATTTTCCAGATCTCCCTAAAGCAGTACATGACCACTCCGAACGGAAGGAAGCCCACGGCGAAAACCACGGAGAAAACATGAATGTACCCCATCGATGTTTGTTTTGCTATCTCCAAAGGGATCAACCACTCGGACAACTGCCCCAATCCTATGCCCCAAAATATCCAATGGGAGACCCAAAGGTAGATCGACCACGCCCTTACCCGCCAAATAATAGAGTCTACGAGCTTGGCGTAGATCCCTAGGGGCAGAGAGAACAGGCCGCCAGGATACACAAACAAGGAGAGAACGACCCCAAAAGATGGAGCCTTGAGGTAAGGGAGTTGACTCATTACGTATGTTGTGCCTGGAACAAGAAGGAAATATACGAGGTCGATAGATGCAAGAGCGTTCTGTTCTGTAATCGAACTCCGCAAGGATTCCAAATCAGACGATGGAGCTGGCTTTGACTCCAACTTGGGCAAAGGGTCCTTGGACGAAGAGCCATATAGCTTCTTGGCAAGACTCTTGAGTTTCGTCAAGACGGTTCGCTTTTCTTAACTGATAGAGGATCACTGTCTCGGGCTGAGTGCGTCAACCCTTGTGACCTTACCATCGCCGAGGCAAATCCTCAGACTGTCTCTGTTAAGATACATCTTCCTGAACGAGTCGTTGAAAACGGGGCCGTTGTGGGCCCGCTGAGACTCCCTCTCCTCTATGAAACCTTGCTCATTCGTGAATTCTACCTTTATGACATCGTCTGTTACTGAGATGACTTTGCCAATAATGATCTCAACTTTCATTCAATCACCTTTCGGTGACACGGATTTTGGCACAGACTTAGCGAATCGGAATCCAATACTTGAAGTTGAATATCCTCCTCTGTCGCTATTTGACACTTTTCATCCAAAGGAAAAATCACTATCGTTTGAGTCTTTGGCGTTCTAGGTCCGACAGTATTCGAGTGTGCATAGATAGCGGTTCAAGAGGAACTTTTTTAGCTTCGCATCCGTGTTTTCTCATTAGTTGTTAATCATGAGCTTAGGAGGTGAATGACTTGTCTAGGCTTACCAAGAGGGAGAAACCACTTCGAACAAAGAAGGGCATAGTACTCTATCACGGACGCGGCGACAATTGGTATTTAGAATATCCCTCAGGTAAGCGGACTGGCAGATTTGGTGGTGCCACCACCATCAGAGTGATGAACTTCATCTACTACCTCTCAAAGGGCAAATCAATCGATGAGGCCGACCACCTAGCCTTTGTGGCCCCTCGCAAGCGGAGAACAAGGAAATAAGGTTCGCCTTGAATCGTCGGTTGCCTGTTACTGACAATCCTGATAGAGTCGTCGTGGACAAAGCATTAGAATCTCTTAAAGCCCGGTAGATGAACCCTGTAACTGCATTGCGTTAGCAAAGGACCGAGGGGGATGCAATGGAGATCGACGCGAAGATAGTAGTTGATAATCTACTAATAGTTTTCGAAATGTTTGGGGCCACTGACTACACAGAACCCCGGAGACTAGAGCTATCTTCAGACCTTGTTGTAGAATACGGCGGTAGTAGATCATTTGAGAATTCACACGGCAAGCAATATCATGATTGTTCTTTCAAACTCAAGATAGAGTCATTACAGGCAGCGACCCGCGCTGCGGAATGGCTTTTCACGAACTTGAGCAACAAGTCGGCGAAACTCAGCATAGAGACAGGGGAGGTCAAGCTCGATAAGGGGGAGATTGAACGTGTCCTTGAGAGGAAATACGCAATCCATATGGCACCACTACTGAAGGAGAGTTTTTCCGAGACATACCACAGAATATCTCGGAAAAGATCTGTTCACAGGAAATCCTTGAGAAGAGGATGGCTGTGGCTCATAGCCTTCTTCGTGCTTGGTGCTCTGTATCTGACACCTTCCTTCACTGAATGGTTAAAGAGTCTGATCTCTATTCCGACCATTTACACCAGCTCAATTCTCGGCCTCTCGGCTTTTGGAACGATGTTACTGACGATCCGACAGTTTGCAGTGACGCAGCGACTAGACCTTGCACCTGAGGAGCAGATGTTTGCTAAGTTGTATGAGCTTCTACCCGACCTCAGTGAATATGCGAAAACAAGAGGCAATGAGGCGCTTCTTCACATATACAATAGCCTAAGGGAAATTACCAAATCGGTAGGACAGAGACCAGAGAGTTGGATGACTGGTCCATTGATGCTTGCCAAAGAGGAGTTGGCGAAACCTCTGGAAAGCTTCTGGAAGAATCTCTCTGAACACCTCTTACCATTCTTTGAAGAAGGAAATGAATACTATCTGGCCCATGCTGTAGAAACATTCAGATCCCTATTATCCTATCTTGACAGTCCTTCCTTGAACGCCCTCAGTGCATTCAATGATGTGGCTTCCAAGCTACCAGAGAAAGCGCGTGCACCGACGTTCGATTGGCTTTCGATTTTATCTTGGGGCAGATCTAGACAGGCTAGATTGTTCGCTTTGCTTGAGCTTGCTTTTTCGGTTGTCTTAGTTATTGGATTCTATCTTGTCTCCATTTGGCAGGGTCAGTCCTTGGTGTCATACGCGCACCTGATGTTTGTTGCATGGTTCGCCGCCACCGCGACGATCCTCGTTGGCACCTGCTTACGAAGGATCTGAACCAAACAGCTGAGAATGTTGATAAACCAAGAATATGTTCACAATAGTTCCCCGTAAACGGAAAAAGAAGGGTTTAGGTCGGTTCAGGACAGCACGGTGAGGTTTGCTTTGTCGTAGATTCGTTTGAGTCGTTCGGGCGAGTAGTCGTTGTAGTGTCGTCCAAGAACTGTCTTTGGCACTCTTCCACAAAAGCCGTCGATAACTGATTCTGATACTCCAAGCTCACTCAGTTCGCAGCAGAACCAAAGTCGCAAAGTTTTCGGTATAAGATAGACGCCAAACTTCTCACTGGCTCTCATAGAGACCCGCTTCAAGGTGACTGGTGCAATCGGAAACACTCGATTGTCTGTGTCACTCCGACTCTCCAAGTAACGCTTTAGACAGATTTGTGTTTCTGGATTGAAGCAAGTGGTCCAAGTGTTCTTCGTCGTCCCTGTCTGGTGTTTGTTCTTTGGTATAATCAACCGATTCTCTAGGTCTAACCCGTCTATAGTCAGAGTCAATAGCTCAGAGCGTCTTAGACCAGAACTTGCAAACAACAGAAAGATTGCTCTATCTCGGTCGCAATCCAAGACCTCAAAGAACTTTCTTAGATTCTCTTTTGTGGGCGCTATTTGTGGTGTGTAAATTCGTTTTGGAAACTTGAATGATGCAACCACTTGAGGCATTTGCATAAAGTCTCGGAAGAACACTTGGAGACCTTTCAGAATGTTCGCTCTAGTGCTTGCGCTTCTATCTTGGAACTTTAGCAAATAACGTCTGATGTCTTCCGCACTCACTTGTCTGGGGTGAAGGTTTATATGACGTAAACGTTTTCGTTTACACGCGTGATCGGCGTTGACACAGGTTCAGGTTAGGATGCCGGAGAAGATTGTCAAGGAGATTGACAGATGGATAGCTGAGGGAAGGTTTGCAAGCAGGAGCGAAGCGATAAAGACCATCGTCGCTCTGTATCAAGAAAGAGAGCGCACAAGGCGATTCTACATGATGCTATTAGAACGAAGCAAAGAAGCTAGGGAGAGACCGGAAATCCTAATACCCCTTGAGGAAGTCACGTGAGCTACAGGGTTCTCCTTCACCCTAAGGCCGCACGTTTTCTGGAGAAGGCAGACGCTTCCGTGAGAGATAAAGTGAAACAAGGTCTACGGGGTTTGGAGAACTCCCCGGAAAGAAAGGGTGAACGTCTCAAACACTCACAATTCTGGAGGATCAGAGTCGGTGACCATCGAGCGATCTACGAAATAGACGAGAAGGAAAAGACGGTCATCATATTATTCATCGGACATAGGAGAGATGTATACGACGAGTTCACTAGGCTCCTAGACTAGAGATTCTCCTTCTATCATCGACCGCTATATGCGACAATTTAGAAGCCTCCAACCAGAATACCAATAGCACTTAGAATCGTCACCGTAAGATTGCCAGATGATGATGTAGAAGATGATCATGTACGCATTGATTCCACTCTCTAGTAGAGAATAAGAAACAGATCTGACTCGGAAGCTTCACTGGATTCCTCTAACCCGTGCGTTATCACGGGTCAAGCTCCCGCCGGGCCCGCCAAGCCCTATCGATTCCCCGCAAAAGATGAGGGAAGCCCACAATTGCATAGAAGGCCCATTGGAACGGAACAGCCTGGCCAAAATAACGAATTCGGCCGCAGAGTGTTCGACCAATTTATGGATCTCTTCGTTACACCAGAGGTAAAGAGAAGACTCGAAACTGGTGAGTTACGCGAACCTTTCAACCTGCGAGCTGCTCAAATAATATTCTTCCCTAACGGTATCTTGAGGCCAAACATGAGGTAGACTTTCCACGAGACTGGCGTGCTTTTTCGAGGAATCTCATATTCTCCGTAAGCGCGATTTAGGTCTTAGAACGTAGGTTCCGTTCCATCTATTGAACCGCATTCCTTCAGGATGTAATCTCAGTGCGGTGTCGTGTTGATCGACATACCAAAACTTCAACACAGGCCGCTTGGACTTCTTACTAGG
>Ga0315310_10001043_pt1 | contig 17473 bp, 19 predicted proteins | sample TDP5_MG_FD_203630 | JGI IMG/M metagenome (GOLD analysis project Ga0315310, IMG submission 203630) | Freshwater sediment microbial communities from Lake Towuti, South Sulawesi, Indonesia - TDP5 | ecosystem: Environmental > Aquatic > Freshwater > Lake > Sediment | place: Indonesia: South Sulawesi... | reverse complement strand
TAAGTCCTTGTCCACAATGTGTCACCCAACGAATCGGTCTTAATAAGATAAACATCCCTACTCCCTGCACCATAAGAAGTAGTGGCACCAGCGATAATATAGCCGCCATCAGTCGTTTGCTGAACACAGCGCGCATAGTCGCCATTCCAGCCACCATAAGTCCTGGTCCACAATGTATCGGGCTGGGCAAAAACAATGACTAAACTAATGAACAAGATGGCAATAATCCGGCGCATTGATACCTCCTTTGGTTATCTTGCAAGAATAATCTTCTTTGCGACCTTTTCTTCATCTTGTTTAAGCACGACAAAGTAGACACCGCTGGATAGATTATTAATATCAATTGTTCGTTCATGATAGCCAGGCTTTAGATTTAATCCGGTTAGTTCATTAACAATCGAACCGGTCGCATCGTAAATAGTTATCGCAACTTCGTTCTGGTGTTGACTTTCTTCAACCAGAGTTGGTTGCTGGTAATAAGCAGGAATTTCATAATCATTCATAACCACATCCCTTAATGCGGCATCGTAGACCTCCTGCTCATATATCCCTCTGATTTGTGGTCTCAATTCAGGCAAGACATTTGAACTAAATGAGAACTCAAACTGGATATTATTAACAAGAAACAATCTTCTTGTGAGCGGACGATATTGAAGTGGGCGAACTTCAACTGTCACAATCCGGGCACCATCCATAATCCCCTCACCTCCTTTATTATAATTATAAACAGATTACGGAAAAAGTCAATAGCGAAAAAGCAAGCGGTAACACACCTTGTTACCAGTTTAGAAAAGATGTTAAGAAGTTACTTAAAGAAGAAAATGGTCATGTTGAACGCAGTCACAAAACCGATAAAGCGAACATGCCGGCGACAATCTTGACGACGCGATACCAATTGAGTATGCTAAAGAGGTTATGCCTGAACTCAGTCATAATATTGCGCTATTTCCACCAGTAATTTTAGATAATATCAGTTGAAGTTCTTATTGGAAAAGTGGCAAGGATGTGTGTAAACATTACACCTAAACTGGTAACGATGTGTGTATCCATTCGCATTCAGGTATTGACAAATTCTATTATTTGAGTATAATATATATGATAAGAGAAAGGAGGCATTATGAAAAAGGTATTAGGCTTAATCCTCGTTCTATCAGCACTCTGTTTTGCCAGTCAACGGGTGGTCGTATACGAGGAATTCACCAGGGTTTCGGGCTGACCTTACTGCCCTGGTGCAGCAAGGGGTCTTGCTGAGAATCATAACCGTTCCTACGATTCGTTGGTTGTGATTGCTTATCACGCCAACACTTATCCGTTCTCCTGTCCCGATGGTGTACAGCGGTGGACTTATTATGGTATATCAGGCGTACCGATTATCCGGGTTGACGGTTCGAACCAAGAGGTAGGTGGTGTCTCAATGCCAGGAACAATGTACCCAATCTACCGACGTTGGCTGACAAATCGACTCCCAGCTTCAAGTCCACTAACGATTAACCTGACCTGCACCTACGATTCGGTTGCTAACACCGGCACCGTAAATGCGACAGTGACAAATACCTCAGGCAGTTCGGTCAGCGGAAATCTCCATTTTGCAGTAACAGAGAGCAATATACCTTACAACTGGTATGGCTTAACAACTGTGGAACATGTGTGCCGGGATATGCTTCCTGACGGCAACGGCGAATCTGTGACCATTCCCGCTGGCAACAATATTGTGCGGTCGAGAAATTTTACAATAAATACTGCCTGGAATGAAAACAATGTATTTATCGTTGTTTTTGTCCAGGGTTCAACAAGGGAGATATACCAGGGTGCCCAGATTGGCATTATGCCAAAGCCGAAAATGGATTATTACGGCCAGACATTTACTGAACTGAGTGGCAACATTAACCGGGTTGCCCAACCAAATGAGAATATAAGAATGTATGTCAAAGCCAAGAACAACGGCGCAGGCACCTATACCGGAGGAATGACCATAACTGAATCCGACCCTTACATAACAATAAACAGCAGCACGCCCCAGACTATATCAATTCAACCTGGCCAGGTTGATACAGTTATCATTGCTAACTTTGCAATAGCCAGTACCTGTCCCGTTCCATATACCGCGAACTTTTTCTTGAATTTTGGCAATTATGGCGGCACTGACACAATCAAATTTATGGTGACCAATCAACCTGGTTTTTCGGATAATATTGAAGCCGGTCAAGGTGGTTGGACCCATTCTGGTGGTAATGATAACTGGCACATCACAACTTATAAGAGCCATTCTCCTACTCGTTCATGGTATAGCGGTGTTGAGAGTAACTATCAATATACGAATTTGAATGATGCCTCGCTTGTTTCACCTTATTTTGTTGTGACACCAGACAGTTCACTCAAATTCTGGCATCAATATGCTACAGAAGTTGACTTTGACTACTCATATTGCGAGATTGACAACAATATGGGCTGGTGGCAGATACTCGGTATCTATAACGGCACCCAGAGTGCATGGACCCAGATGATTTATCCGCTCAGTGCCTACTCAGGTCAAACCGTGAGGCTACGCTATCGTTTCCTCAGCGACCAGAGTGTTGTCGCTGAGGGTTGGTATGTAGATGATATCCTGGTGCCGATTGTTCCGCTGGTGGTAGTCCAGGAAAACAAAAACGAGGTCAAACCAGTTACGCTTCAGGTTTCGCCAAATCCATTCACCAGAGGGTTGAAAATATGCTGCAGGCCAACGCAAAGGGCAGAGGACACAGCACTGAAAATCTTTGATGCGAGTGGCAGACTAATCAGACAATGGGACCATCACACAATGAGTCTGTCAGACTATGTTAACTGGGATGGCACTGATGGGCATGGACATGCGGTACCTGCAGGCGTCTACTTTGTTCGTTTCGAGACCTCAAATGAGCCAATTATTGAAAAGGTATTGAAGGTGAAATAATCCAACTTAAATATAGTGAAAAAGGTCTGCCAAGATCTATTGGCAGACCTTTTTCACACATCCCCCATAAAAACAATTTTCCTGCGGCTATATAAAATCACAAAGTTTGAATATGTTGAAGTTCATTCAGGCTAAATCTAAGAAAGATATTGAGATTATCCGAAAACTATTTCAAGAGTATGCTGAGTCGTTGGGTTTTTCTTTATGTTTCCAGGATTTTGAAAAAGAGCTTGCAGAACTTCCCGGCGCATATACACCACCGGATGGACGCCTGTTATTGGCAATATATAATAATCAGATAGCAGGATGTGTGGCCTTGAGGAAAATTACCGAGGGCATATGCGAGATGAAAAGATTGTATATTCGTCCAGAATTTCGAGGGAAGAGGATTGGCAGGAGATTAGCAGTGTTTATTATTGACGAAGCACGTAAGACTGGTTATAAACGAATGCGATTGGATACGGTGCCTTCTATGAAAGAAGCCAGTGCACTTTATCGTTCTTTAAACTTTAAAGAAATTGAACCATACCGATGCAACCCGATAGAAGGGGCAAAGTTTATGGAATTGATTTTGAAATAAGATGGACTATCTCCCTTGCATATTGCTATATTATAATTATAATATTACATGCTTGATGAAATCAAGAAACTGATTGAACAGAAGAATTTTACAAAACTTGAAAATATCTGGATGGAGATGCTCGAAAATAAAGATATCCCGCTCAAAGATTTTTTCGTTATTGCCCAGGAATTGAAGAAAGTTCAGGAATCGAGGCAGGCACTGTTACTCTTAGAGGTATTAGCAACCCATTTTGAGTCCTTAAACGAATTAAAAAACACCATTGAGGTCTATAAGCATATGGTCTATTATACGAATGACGACATACCAATCAGAAAAAAATTGGTTACCCTTTATAAAAAGTTGAATAAGGATAGTATCCATATTGACGAATATATTGAAATCTCAGGTATTGAAAAGGGTGAATCAATCTTCAAATCCCTTGAGAAACTCGCGGAGTTTTTAAAATTTGATATTGGCAATTGGTTTTATTTTGCGCATTATGGAATTGGTGAGGTTGTAGAGGTAATACCGACAAAAAAAGAGATGGTGATAAACTTTGAGAAGAAGGGGAAAGAATTTATAAAATTTGATATTGCTAAAGGCCTACTCATTCCCATTTCTCGGGAGCACTTCCTCTACAAGAAGTCTAAAGATATTGAAGAGTTACGGACCCTTGCCTCTTCGAATCCGGCTCAATTAATAAAATTTATACTAAGAAGTTTTAGTCAACCAATGACTGCCTCACAGATAAAATGCCATCTTACCGGCATCTTTGAGAAGGAAGAACTCAATAGACAATGGGAAAGGGTAAGAAAGGTATTGGAGACAGATGATAACATAAAAATTGAAGGGAAAACCCAGAAGACATATACATATGTCGAATCGGGCTTCAATAAGTTAGAAACAGCCGTCATCGCCTTCCGGGAGGCTTCACCAAGAGAGAAGTACATCCTGGCTGAAGGTTACGCCAGAAAGGACAGGTTCGTCTTCGATAAAATTCAGGCCCAATTGATTGAGATGGGCAATAAAATTTATGGTGCAAATCCAGCCCTGGCACTGGATGTTTTATTGCTGTTTAAGGATTTAAAGATTGAAGATAAAATCAGTTACACAGTTGATGAAATTTTCGGGAATGCAAAACCCGAAGATATTATCAAGGATTTGAACAGCCTTGAACATCAGAAAATTCTCTTGAAGGCAATAAAAGAAAGAAATCCCGAGACCTGGCTCGATATCTTTAAGAATCTTTGCCTTTCTATTGATGACATACGGTTATTGAACGAAATTGAAGAAGACCTTAAATCACATCCCGATGAATTGAATGAAATCTATAAAACAATATTTACCCTGTCCAAACATTATCCAAAACAATTCCAGTGGCTGCTTAAAAAGATTGCAAACGGTGAATTGAGAGAATACCTGAATGCTATTTCTATTACTAAAATAATCACAAGCCTTGAGTATGTGAAGGATATCAAACCAGTGGTGATGAAAATTCTCAATCTTGAAGATTTTGACAGCATATTAAAAATTGGGAGTGATGAAGATGCAAGGCGGCTCCTCTCTGCAATACAAAATAATATGAATCTCGCAGACTATGAGAAAAAGGACTTTTTGAGGATAATTGAATATAATTTCCCCCATCTCTTCAAAAAGGAAGAGGAAGTTATCTATACGACACAAGAGGCTTATAATAAGAAGAAAGAAGAATTGAATAGGTTATTAACAATAGATATTCCGGAAAATAAAAAAGAGATTAGTCGGGCAAGGGAATATGGCGATTTGAGTGAAAATTTTGAATATAAGGCAGCAAGAGAACGTCAGTCCCAATTATATCAGAGATTAAGGACAATCGAACATGAATTACAGGTGGTGCGGATTATTGATACAAAAAGTATTGATGTCGGCAAGATTTCTGTCGGCACAAAGGTGACATTAAGAGATTTAAAAAATGATGAACTGACAGTTTATACTATACTTGGTAGATGGGATACGGATCTCAAAAAGAACATTATCTCAAATGAATCGCCGATTGGAAAAACCCTTCTGGACAAGGTTGTCGGTGAGCGGGTATTGTTAGATGAGAAAGAATATGAGGTTCGTAATATTGAAAAGGGACTTTAAAAGTAATTGTTGGTCAATATATTTAAGGAGGCAAATATGAAGAAATTGCTGTTGATAATGGTCATCGCCTTTCCGCTCTTTTTATTTGCCCAAGAGGAGAAGGTTGGTTATCTTGGTGTGACTGCCAAGGACCTGAGTGAGGCGATGAAGATTGCAATAGATGTGGATTATGGTGTGCTTGTTGAAGATGTGAGCGAAAATTCACCTGCTGAAAAAGCAAACATTAAAATTGGAGATGTCATTATGGCAATTGATGGCCAAACGATAACCAATAACGGTGCATTAAAAGAAATCGTCGAGAAGAATCCAAATAAAAAGGTGAAGATAGTTATCAACAGACAAAACAAAACAATAACGAGGGAAGTCACACTTGATGAAAAAGAAAAGACCAAGGTAAAATTTGAGATGGAAGTTCCTACACTTCCAAATCTTAGGGACCTAATGGGCAGAGGCACAAAAGAGCTTGAAAAGAAGGTTGATACATTAAAGGAAGAGGTTGAGCAGTTGAAGAAGGAGATTGAAGAACTTAAAAAGAAGATAGAATAACTGATTACTTTAATTTAATTTCCACTGGATAACTCAACTCACCAATAATCGTTTTGACATACGCCTTTGCCTTAATCCGATATTCAGCCGTTTGGAATTTGATTGCCTCAACTATTGCTGAACCAATTTTGGTATATTCAAGGGTTATCGTCGTGACAAACTTTTCCGATTTACCAGCCATAATTTTTATCCCTTTGCCGGTTGTTCCAGAAAAGATATCGGTCTGATTAACATAGAATGTGTAGTCGAGTTTATCAAGCGTGGCATCAATCTTATTTGGATTATCGGTCTTAATTTCGAAATCGAGATTCAAACTGGAAAAGGTAAAATTGTAAGGAGTTACTGAAAGAAGGGTAAATTTACACTCCTTTATGGCCAGGCGCTCTTTAATTGCTGAACAGGAAACAAGTAATGCAATAGATAAAAAATAAGTTATCTTATTCATAGAGATAAATATACTTAGATTCTTCTAAAAATCAAGATATGGCTTATTGTCTGGTTAATAAAAAAGGGGAGCTTAGAAGCTCCCCTTTTTAAAACCGGAGGAATTAGACATGTTCTTTCTGAAGTTTGAAGTAGTGTTTTACCTTCCAGGCTTCGCTTGCCAGTTCATAATATCCATCATAGCCATTTGCGTCTGGTTGAGCAAAGAATGTGAACTGCACGAATTTCGTTTCCTGATATTTGCCCCAGTTGTCTTCAGGTCCACCCGCACCCAGCGAATCGAATTTGAAATGGGCAGACAAATTGATGTTCGCTGAGGTAGTTATGGTAATTTCACCAGATTCATTAACGGTGCTTGTATTGAATGCATATTTATACCAGGTGCTTTCCCAGTTCCACTTTAAGTCACCACTAATGTGCATTGTGTCGGGGAACGAAATGATTGTATGGAACCAGATATTGCGGGTCTCTGCCAGAAGTCCAACATCAATCTTAGTAACTGTGCTGTCTTGATAGAGCGTATCCCAGATATCGGGTGTAAGCATCACCAACCAAAGGAGTGTATCAATCACGGTGCCGGCGCTATCCAATGGGAATTTCCAAGCGAACGCATAATAATAATTGTTACCCCATTCAGAGGGCACATTATTATAAATAGCAGGTCCGGTCCATCCAAGGGGTGGACCAAACAGAGTTGAGCCGGTATAGGTCTCGACATTGGTCATCATTCCCATCAATGCAAGACCTTCAACCAGATTCTCGGCATCGGTCAATTCCTGTTCATCAACCTTTTCGCCGCAACTAATAAGTCCGGCAAATATTAATGCCATGCTAATGGCAAGTAGCTTCTTCATTTTTCCTCCTTTTATTTATTTTGCCATTATTTGTCCTTTGTCTACCCTGTTAGCACATTTGAAACCTTTAACAGGGTTACCCCTTCTTGCTCATCCACAATCCAAAGGCAATTGGGGAGAGCCCATCACCTATGTTTAATTCCTGCCATCACCTCCTTTTGATTGGCTTATAGTAATTTTAATTATGGTAGATTATATCCATAATATAAAATTTGTCAAGCCCTCGTTTTCGATTGGGTGACTCACAGCGAAAATATTCCCTAAATTTCACCTGTGGCTTTAAAAGTGACGGTTCACTTGATTCCATCATATATTTAGCTAAAATATAGCATGAATATTTGCATATTGGGTTGTGGATTGCAAGGTAGGATTGTTGCACAGGACTTAGGCAGTCTTGGTCACAGAGTCATAGTTCTTGATATTAATCCCGAAAACCTAAAGAAGGTTGAAAAATTTAAAAATATAAAAACATTGCAGTTTGATGTTAAAGACCGAACACGGCTTGTAAAGTTCATCAAATTTTTTGATGTAGTTGTTGGTGCATTACCTGCGGCATTCGGGTTCTATTCGCTGAAATGCGCAATTGCTGCTAAGATAGATATGGTGGATATGTCATATCTATCCGAAGAACCATTTCTTTTGGATAGAGAGGCCAAGAAGAGTAGAGTAAGAATAATTCCTGATGCTGGCTTTGCACCAGGGCTCAGTAATATCCTGATTGGTGAGGCCTGTCGTGCGTTTAAAAAAATAGACAGTTTAAGAGTTCTTGTCGGAGGAATCCCTCAAAAACCAGTGCCGCCTTTCAACTATCGTATTACATGGTCGCCCATAGATTTAATTGAAGAATATACAAGACCGGCAAGAATAGTTAGCAACTTCAAGGTTATCACAAAAGAGGCATTAAGTGGTGTTGAGGAGCTCAATGTGCCGAAAATTGGCAGGCTTGAATGCTTTTATACAGATGGCCTACGCACGCTCTTGAAGACATTGAGATTTGTTAGAGATATGGAAGAGAAGACAATAAGGTATCCTGGCCATGCACGATTATTCAAGGCGCTGATAGATTGTGGATTTTTGTCTGATGAATCTGTTCAATTTAAAGGCGGATCTTTGAAACCGAAGGATTTTACATTGGAATTTTTAAAAAAATTTCTCAACCGGGGTGATGAGAAGGACCTTTCCATAATGATTATCGAAATTAAAGGTAAAGGCAGGAAAAGGAGATACACCTGTATTGATTATTACGATGAGAAAAATAAGATAACTTCAATGGCAAGGATGACCGGCTATTCCTGTTCAATAATCACACAGTGTATCAAAATTTATCCTGATTTTGGTATAATTCCACCAGAATATTTGGGGATGAATAAAAATATTTGTGAGTTCGTAAAGAATGAGTTAAAAAAGCGTCGGATTGTGATGAAAAAATCTCAATAACACAATAACAAATGACTTTTCGGCGTTCAAATTTTCATTATTTATGTTGGAGTTTATTATTATATATTACGCTTGACAGATTATTATCATTGAATATGATTAACTGTGAATAGAAAAGTTGAATTTACAGGGTACTTTTTTATTCTGCCGGCGTTTTTAGTTATTATTATCTTCCGTGGTTATCCAATCATGCAGGCGATTAGAATGAGTTTCTATAATTGGTCGATTGCCGGACCATTAAAATTTATTGGACTAAAAAATTTCTATCGGTTAATTATTGATCCGAAGTTTTATCAATCACTGGGCAATACCTTCTGGTATGTTTTGGGCGTTGTGCCATTAACAATAATTATCGCGCTCTTCTTTGCCTATCTTCTAAATCAGAAGGTGAAGGGACAGGGTATCTATCGAACTGTCTACTATTTGCCGGTTGTCACATCCATTGTCGCCATCTCTGTTGTGTGGAAATGGATATTTAATCCTGACCGTGGTATATTCAATGCCTTTCTAAGTCTTTTTGGTATTGAAGGGATGAAGTGGCTTAATGATTCAAGGGGGTTGTTTGAAATTATCTTTACACCGTTAGGTATAAATCTGTCCGGCTTCTTTGCCGGACCCTCTATTGCCCTTGTTGCCTTGATGATTATGACAATATGGCACAGCCTCGGTTATTGTATTATCATTATTCTTGCGGGCTTACAGAATGTGCCCGCCCAGTATTACGAGGCGGCAAGGCTTGATAGTGCAAATGGCTGGCATATCTTCTGGTACATCACGATTCCGGTTATTTCGCCAACGCTATTCTATCTTCTGGTAACACAGACAATTATTGCCTTCAATACATTCACCCCGGTCTATGTAATGACACAGCCTCCAGGTGGGCCTCTAGGCACAACGAGTCTTGTTGTCTATTATCTTTATGAACAGAGCTTCAGATTATGGAATCTCGGGTATGCGAATGCAATTGCCTTTATTCTATTTATTATTATATTCTTGCTAACACAACTGCAGAAGCGGTTCATTGAGGAGCGGGTTTATTATGAATAAGAAATTTGTGCACATCTTTCTAATTATTGGTGCAATCTGGATGTTCCTTCCGTTCTTCTGGATGATCTCGACCGCACTCAAGACCCAGACAGAGGCATTAAAATTCCCGCCGACACTTTTCCCTCAAGAATTTATCTTTTCCAATTTCACCGAGGCATTCAAAGAGGTTGACTTTGCGCGTTATTTTTTAAATACTATTATCATGACCTTTGGCACAGCAATTTTAGTCTTTTTAACCTCGGCCCTTGCTGCCTATGCCTTTGCCCGATTAAAGTTCTTCGGTCGTGACCTGATATTTACAATATTTTTAGCAATGATGATGGTGCCGATGCCGGTATATCTTACCCCTTCCTATGTAATATTGAGCAAATTTCGCTGGATTGATACATTCTTTGCCCTTGTCATTCCCTGGTGTGTTAATATCTTTTCAATCTTTCTATTGAGACAACATTTCAAAACAATTCCACAAGAACTCTTTGATGCGGCAAAAATTGATGGTTTGAATCACCTCCAGATTATCAAAAATATCATTCTACCGCTTTCGAAGCCGGTTTTAATTACCATCTGTATCTTTGAGGTTGTTTCGAATTGGAATTCATTTTTGTGGCCTTTAATCGTTACCCATTCCGATTCGATGCGCACTATTCAGACTGGGCTCGCCTATTTTGCCCAGGCCGAGTCTACCAATTATCCGCTACTCTGTGCGGCATCGACATTCACGACAATGCCTTTGATTATTCTCTACTTCTTCGTCCAGAAACAGATTATGGAATCATTTACAAGGAGCGGGCTAAAAGAATAAAAATAGATAAGAATTGTAGTTGTCTGATTTATCAGACAAGAGAGGCGCAGCAAAACTTGTTTTTGATAAAAGGAATGTTAAAATAGAGGTGAGTTTATGAAAAATATCGAGGTTGAATGGTATTCGGGCAAGGAATTACATGCACATCCCAGAAGAATAAAGGTTAATGGTATCTGGGAAGAGGTTTTCAGTTTTGAAAAAGAGATTCGAGAAGATTTAAAAAACAAAAAACGCGTAACAATTTTTTATTGCCATATTGGTGACAATCGAAGAATAAAAATAGAAATCGCAGAGTAAAACAACGACAGAAAAAAATCGACAATCAATTGTAGTTGTTCGATTTATCGAGCAGGATTATTGTATTTTTGTTGCCCATAAATTGGACACCCAAAAAATTATTAAACAATCAATACACTGGAGCCAGAGATTTTTGTGTTCTTAATATTTAATAAGGCAATATTGGCTTCATCTAATTGATATTCATTTATCTCTACTTTTATTTTAAATTCTGATGCCACCTTAAGAAAGGCTCGAACATTCTCTCTTGTTGTATGGGCAACTGATGTCAAACATTTCTCAGGATAAATATAGCAATAATTAAACCCCGGTAAGGGTGTAGTATAAATTCCCGCAGATACAACCTTTCCGCCTTTATCAATTCTTTTTAATGCCTCAACAAGAAGTTCGCCGCTCGGGGCAAATACAATCACTGCATCAAGAAGTGTGCCCATATTGTCTTCTATCTTACCAGCCCATTTGGCACCAAGTTTCTTTGCCAGTTCCAATTCTTTTTGGGTTCTTGAGACAACATAAACCTCAAATCCAAGATGGACGGCAATCTGAATTAGAATATGGGCTGACGAGCCAAAACCAAATAGACCTAATTTTTCTCGATTCCTCAAACCTGTTGCCTGAAATGCCTGATAACCAATAACACCAGCGCAGAGGAGTGGCGCAACCTCAACATTGGTATAATTTTCAGGTAAATGATACGCAAACTTCTCTTCAACTATAGCATACTCGGCAAAACCACCATCAACATCGTAACCTGTGAACATAGCATGCCCACATAGATTCTCCCTATCTTCTAAACAGTATTTACATTTGCCACAGGTCTTATAAAGCCAGGGGACACCAACCCGCTCGCCAGTGTTGAATTTTCTTGCGCCCCTGCCTTTCTTCTCAACTATACCAACAATCTGATGGCCGGGAATAACAGGTAATTTATGTGCCAGTAATTCACCTTCACAGATATGTAAATCAGTGCGGCAGACACCACAGGCACTTATTTTTATTCTTATTTCATTTTCTTTCGGTTCTGGTGTGGTAATATCTTTCAATCTTAAAGGCAAACTTTCAAGTGGTTGTTGTTTTTCTAAGACCATTGCTTTCATAAAATTATTATAATAAAAATTTTGGGCAGAGTCAATCATGAAAAGGATATAACATATAGATCGCTTAAATCGTTATATTGTGATAATAAAATTTAACCTTTTAACCAATTATTATCTAACTATTAAGAGGTGCTATATCCTAAATTTCTTTTTCATTACCCCATTGGGGCATACTTCGATACAACAGTAACATTTGATACATTTATGATAATCAATGGTTCTGTCTTTAATTGCCTTCCGGGGACAGACATTTTCGCATGAACCACATTTTGTGCACATACCATAGTTTACAATTGGATACCAACCTGCTCGAAAGGTAAACAACATTTTGGTGACAAATTGAACGATTAGATTTCTAAATGGAAATGTAATAGGTAGTGCAAAATCTTTAAGTTTCTCAAATTCACCTACAATTTCAACTGTGTCTGAATTGAATAATTTTTTCTCAATAGCAATCCTGAGCACTGGATCCTTAAACGGTTTGAGACCAGCAATAAGGCCGCAGACATAATCTACCGCATATCCATTATCACCAGCAATGATTTTTTCTGGATTGTAGCTCTTGCCTGTGGCATCACGGATATTTAGGCAGTCAACAATAATAATATCAGGTGGTCTTATTCGATAAATATCTAAGAGTAATTCACAAAAGTCCTTTATGTTCGGACACAGATAATGATAATAAGGTTTTAAGCCACCCGGGACAATGCCATAGTGATTTTTTATTGCACTACTCAATGTTGTCAATTCGTGGGTTTTAAATTTCGGCAGCGAAATTAGTAAATCACATTCAAGAATATCTCTGGATATATAGGTTTCTCTTACAAAACGATTTGGTAGCTTTACCCTTTTTATGTATCGGCCAACATTTTTAAAACGGCCTTGAGCAGCATCAAGAAAACCGCATTTCTTTGCGACTTCTATCTCATTAACTTTTTGAGGGATTGGGTTATCGCCAACCAAAACATCGGCACCAACCTCAAGAAGGAATGATACAGTCTCTGATATTAATCTTGGATGTGTTGAAACATATTCCTCGGGTTTTGCAATCCTTAGCATATTTGGTTTCACAAATACCTTTTTATTCTTTAAATCTTTATGAACCAGGTCATGAAAGATTTCAGCAATAGACCTTTTTAGATTACCACCATCTTTTATTAGAACCTTCATTAATGCCTAAAATAGAGATGATAAACTTTCATAAAAATTTGTGTAATTATATTATTTTCTCTAAGGTATCATATAGATATTTAAAATCCTCAAGATTCAATTCTTCGGGCCGCTTTCTAAGAAGGGTTTCATCAATCCCTTGGGGGAGGCGCTTCAGATAATTTATTATTGCATTCTTCAATATCTTACGCCGATAGCGAAAGATTCCTTGAATGAAATCAAAGAATGCCTTTTCTTTTTTTAAAGGGAACGGTGGTTCTCTCTTCTCTAACAAAACAACCATGGAACTCACCTTTGGTGGTGGCGAAAAAAATCTTGGCGGTATTAAGAATCCTTTCCTTATTAAGAAGTAATAATTAATGTAAATAGATATCGAGCCGTATTGAGATTCGCCGGCCTCTGCCAGTATTCGTTCACCATATTCCTTCTGTATTGTTAATACTCCCCTTTTAAAATAGGCGCGTTCGTTTACTAATTTTTCAAGGATTGGTGTTGTAATTGAATAAGGGATGTTACCGACAATCACTAATTGATTAAAATCCTTCAGGTTAATCTTAAGAAAATCCTGATGGATAATTTCAATATTAGGTATGTTTGATGTCTTTAAAAATTCTACCAAATTTTTATCAATCTCGACTGCAAAAATTTTTTTTGCCTTGCGGGCAAGTAATCTGGTGAGAATTCCTTTCCCGGCACCAATTTCCAGAATAATTTCATTTTCAACATTGGCAAAATTGACAATCTTTTGAGCGATTAACTTACTTCTAAGGAAATTCTGACCGAATCGTTTTCTATAATGCAAAGAGCGTTGTAGCATTTTGGTCCAAAATTTTCTCTAATTTATTTGATTGCATGCTCAGGATTTGGGTAGCAGTGTTTAGGGTTTCAATAATGAATGAAGGTTCATTCCGCTCGCCGCGATGCCCCTGCGGTGCTAAATACGGTGCATCGGTCTCGAGAAGTATTCTATCCAACGGTAAATTTTTGAAGACCTCACGTGGATGCTTTGAAAAGGTGAGAGGACCACCAAAGCTGAGATAGAAGCCCATGTTGAGTATAAGTTTTGCCTGCCGATAAGTTCCACTGTAACAATGGAAAACCCCTTTATGATAATCCTCTTCCTGAAGTATCTTAATAGTATCATCAATTGAACTGCGCGTATGGATGAGCAAAGGTAGATTGTGCTTTTTTGCAAGCACAATGTGTCTCCGAAAAAGTCTCTTTTGAGCATCCCTCGGTGCAAAATTACGATAATAATCGAGCCCGGTCTCACCAATGGCATAAATCTTCGTTTCAGAAACAACCTTTTCAATCTCTATCATATCTTCGAATGACTCTTCCGCTGTTTCATTAGGATGAATTCCCGCTGCCGGTAAAATACAATTCTCTTTTTTATTCAATTCGACTGCTTCGTGGGTCGTCTTCAGGTCATATCCCGCATTGATAATTTTCTTGATACCTGCCTCCCTTGCCCTTCTTAAAACGGCATTGAGGTCTTTCTTAAATTGTGGATCTATGAGATGGCAATGTGTGTCAACCATATCTAATTTGTGCTTTATTATATTCATGAAATCAAATAAATCAAGGTCTCGCCAAAGGTTGGCGAAGACCCCTTGACTGCCAAACTTTTTTAAATATCCTTTAATAAATGAAAAAATATGTTTTAATAATTCTGGTGATTGCCTTTATCTTTAGACTCATGCACATCCTTTCGATTCACTTCTCACCCCTGGGCAGTTATCTATTTATTGATTCTGAGGTATATGATACCTGGGCAAGAGATATTTTGAAGAATGGCGTTATTGGAACCCGTCCATTTTATCAAGACCCTCTTTATCCTTACTATCTTGCCCTACTATTTACTATCTTTGGTCATAATCTATTTATCGTTCGCCTTATCCAAATAATTACTGGCACACTTACATGTTATCTCTTCTATCAAATTGCAAATCTACTCTTTGATGATAAGAGGGTGAATTTAACTTCTGCTTTGATTGCGGCAACTTATATCCCATTTATTTTCTGTGAGGGAGAAATTGAGAAGACCGGTTTGGCAATTTTGCTTACAACACTTTTTATATGGCTATTTCTTATGGCTTACAAAAATAAATTGAATTGGGTCCTGCCGGGAATTACCCTAGGTTTTACTGTTCTGGTGAGAAATAATATTTTCATTATCGGCGTTAGTATTATAATTCTACTTTTTTTTTGGAAAAATTATCGGGCATTGATTACCTTTGCATGTGCCTTTTTTATACCTATAACTTTGGTGGTAGTCCGCAATTCAATCCTTGCCAAGGAGTTAACCTTCACGACAACTGCCGCTGGACAGTGTTTCTACATTGGCAATGGACCTTATAATAATAGTGGTCAATATACCAACCCACCATGGGTGAGACCCCATCCGTACTTTGAAGAGGAGGATTTCAGAAATTTTGCACAACAAAAACTTGAAAAAAAAGTAAGAACCTCAGAGGTTGGGAAATTCTATTTTAAACTTACTTTTTCATTTATTAAAAACAATCCAGGCAAATTTTTGATTTTGCTACTAAAAAAAATTTTATTCTATTTTAATAATTACGAAATTCCTGACAACCAGGATATAAGTTTTATTGCTGACTATTCACCAATCTTGAAATTCCCGATATTTCGATTTGGACTTATTTTTGCCCTTGCTATAGTCGGTTTCATTTCAATGTGGAGACAGAAAATTGGTTATTTAATCTGGGCTGGATTCTTTATTTTTGCCCTCTCGATAATCGTCTTTTTTATTTCCGCGCGGTATCGAATGCCAGCCATAACTTTTATAATACCTTATGCAAGTTGTGGCTTATGGCAATTAGGTAATTCTTTCAAAAAGAGAATTTGGAAGGATATCACCAAATATTCGTTAATCTTTACTGGCGTTCTTGCCTTTACACTCATTCCATTAAAATCTGAGGAGGCATTGCGTTTGAGCAGGGCACAGGATATAGCAAATCTTGCAACAAGATATTGTCAGGAAGGTAAACTTCAGACGGCGATTGATTTGTATCACAAGGCATTAATAATAGCACCAAATTACGATAATGCACTTCGCGACCTAGGTGTTGTATATCTTCTTGAGAGAAATTATAAAGAGGCTGAGAAATATCTTAGTCGTTGCCTCGAAATAAATCCAAACCATGCTGATGCCAATTTCTTTTTGGGCAAGGTATATCAGGAAGAAGGTAGATTACAAGAGGCGGTCGAATTATACAAAAAGGCACAGGAAATTTGGCCCGGGAATCTTGAGATTTCTTTCAATCTGGCTAATATTCTCCAGAATTTGGGAAGAATTGAAGAGTCCATCAAAATTTATGAAGCGATGTTAAAAATTGTTCCTGAAAATGGACTTATTTATCATAACCTTTCTGTAGCATACTACAATCTTAAAAATTATAACCTCGCAAAACTTTATCTTGATAAGGCAAAATCACTTGGTCTTGCCCCAAATCCATTATACGAAAAGGCGTTGAACGAGGCATCGAAAAGATAGTGAATGGATAGCACAAATGTTTATTTTTTCATACAAGTATTCGTAATAATTTTCGCGATTTCTGTTTTTGGAAACTGCCCAACATCATTAACAACTAATTCAAAGAACGTAACACCTTTTTGCCATATTTTAAGTTCTCTAAAGTCTTTCATATTTCATCTCCTTTCAGCTTAAGTTTTTCTTTCAACCTTTCCCTCTGGCTTTCTCTTTCACTCCGCAGGGATGTTTCAATTCCTCATAGGTAGGCTATAAATCGCCATTGCGCAGTTTCAAAATCTGCCGGCTGTTGAGTTTCAATTCCTCATAGGTAGGCTATAAATCCGGCATTCTGCTGAACCTGTTGAAGACCACTGACTAATGATTTGAGCTGACCGAGTTCCTTGACAATGGCTTCGATTTCGATACCGAGATGTTCAACCGACATTATTCACCTCTTGACAATTGAGATTTTTTCCCTATACTTATAATAGGAAGAAAAATGGAAATAATTTTAATCGGACTGGGGATTTTATTTCTGCTATTATCACCCATTGTGATTCCCCTGACGCTTTTTCTCATCTGGGCTTTTTACCCCAGAAACCCTGATTCACAGCACAGGCAATAAGATTCATCATTCGCTCTTCATACCACAAAATACCAGCATA
>Ga0315310_10001041_pt1 | contig 17479 bp, 27 predicted proteins | sample TDP5_MG_FD_203630 | JGI IMG/M metagenome (GOLD analysis project Ga0315310, IMG submission 203630) | Freshwater sediment microbial communities from Lake Towuti, South Sulawesi, Indonesia - TDP5 | ecosystem: Environmental > Aquatic > Freshwater > Lake > Sediment | place: Indonesia: South Sulawesi... | reverse complement strand
TCTTTGTAGATCTTGTTTATTATGATTTGGCGGGTTTCTGAGGATAGTGAGCCTGCTCTGCTGATGTAGGACCAGGGGTCGTCGACTGAGTCTGAGCTTATGCAGTTGCAGGAGTATCTTAGTATGTTGGGTTCGTGTTTTTGGTCTAGCATTTTTAACGCGCGCCTTATTAACCGAAAGGTTAATAATCTTATGGTTATAAAGCTTCCTCTGGAGAGGCGGATATTATGGCGATAACTGGGATACATCTTCTTCTCACTTATCAGTGCAATTCCACGTGTGATCACTGTTTTGTTTACTCTTGCCCCGACGCCAAGGGCGTGATGAGGATTTCGGACGTGCGTGAGATTCTGAGTGAGGCTCAGAGAGCAGGTAATGTTGAGTGGATATTTTTTGAGGGTGGTGAGCCTTTTCTGTATTATCAGACTATGCTTTGGGGTCTGCGGGCTGCTAGGGATTGTGGTTTCAAGAGGGGTATAGTGACGAATGCTTATTGGGCTACGTCGGTTGAGGATGCGAAGGAGTGGCTTGGTCCGATTTCTGAGGTTGGACTCTCCAGTTTGTCCATAAGTGATGATGCCTATCACTGTGGCGAGAACGAGGAGAACCTTGCCAAGTATGCTCGTGCAGCTGCGACACAGATGGGTCTGCCTGCTGGCACGATTACCATTGAGGATCCGAAGGTGTATTTGAAGGAGATTGAGTGGAAGGGTAGGCCTGTTGTTGAGGGTAAGGTTCAGTTTAAGGGTCGGGCTGTTGAGAAGCTGGCTGCTGGGTTGCCGACGAGGCCTTGGACGGAGTTTGTTAAGTGTGTGGATGAGGATTTTTCTAGGCAGAGCAGGGTCCATGTGGATCCTTTTGGTTATGTTCATGTGTGTCAGGGCATTACCATTGGAAACATGAAGCAGACTCCTCTGTCGAGGTTGCTGGTGGATTTTCAGCCTGAGACGCATCCGATTTGTGGTCCTCTTCTGCGAGGTGGGCCGGCTGGGCTTGTCAGGGAGTATGGGGTTGAGCATGCGGAGGGTTACGTTGAGGAGTGTCACCTGTGTTATTCGGCGCGGTTGAGGTTGAGAACGCGGTTTCCTGAGGTTCTTGCTCCAGACCAGATGTATGGAATCTTCTAGAAGGCGTAAGTGAGAGCTATGGGTTGTTTTGTCAATTTGGTACTTTAGTGTGATTTAGCGTTACTTTTCGTTACTTAGTGTTACGCAGCGTTACACAGTGCACTTTGCGTTGTTTTGTGACAGCTTAAGGAGCTTGAGTTTGCTCGTTTGGGGTTGGGGCTGTTGAGTTTAGAGGTTTTCGTAGGTTTTTTTGAGTTGTACTCCGTGTTTTTCGTAGGTTAGGTTGAGGAATTTGTATTCGGCTCGGCTTTCGGTTATTGTTCTTTTTATGATGTGTTTGAGTGTGTTTTGTGGGTCGTATTTTTTGAGCATTTGTTTTAGCAGGTTGGGTTTTATGTCGGCGTGTTTGAGTAGTGATATTATGTCTGTTCTGTCTTTGGCTCCTTTTTCTGAGTGCCATCTTTGTTGGGCGGCTTGTGCTTTTAGCAGGAGTAGTGCTTCTGGTTGAGCTGCTTTGAAGCGTTCGATTGATGAGTATAGTTTCTGGTTGATGATGTCTTGGCATGGGATAACTAGCCTGCTGAGGAATGGTGTGTAGATGTCGACTTCGACTTCGTTGATTATGGCCTCGAATTTCATGAGGCGGATGTAGCGTTTCAATGCGTAGTTTCTTTGTAGGAGTTCTTGTTGGAGTTTGTAGAAGTTTTCTTGGTTTATGCAGAGGTCTATGTCTCGGCTTTTTAGTTTCTTCGTCCACAGGTAGACTGCCCAGCCGCCGATGAGTATGAAGTCGGTCAAGTCTTTTAGTTGTTGGAGGACTTGCCATGATTTTTCTACGGCTTCGTCTCGCCACATTTCTTTTCACCTTTACATTAGGCTCAATGTTGTTTGTTGGGTCGTTATGTCGCTGAGGAAGGGTGCGGCTTCTGTTCCGTTGATTGAGTATATGTCAGCGTAGATTTGGGGAATGCAGACGATGCCTTTTTCTGAGGTCTGAATGAGATGGTCGTCGTCAACGTGTAGGGCAAATACGTTTGGGTTTACTTTCCGGATTTTTTCTTTTCGGAAGTTGAGCCACCATTGGAAGTTTTCTTTGTTTGTCACGTAGAAGTAGAGTCGGTCGTAGTCGGCGGGTTTTCGGTTAGAGGTTTTGAACCAACCGGAGAAAGCGGTGAGCAGTGTGTCTTTTGGAAGGTCTTTTTCGGCTTCTGTTACAGGGTCCAGTCGGAACGATTGCCAAACATCTTCGTTTAAGTTGCGCTCTGTGGCCCACAGGTTGAGGAGTCTGGCGGGGGACAGCACTCTGACGCCTGTGCGCGTGGCTTCAACGGCCTTGGCTTCTGTGAGTTTCTTGACTGTCTTGTTGACCAGGCCGAGTGAAACGGTGCATTTTGTTGCTATGTCTTCTTGGTGCACGTGTGTGACTTGGCGTAGGCTGTTTAGAAGTAGTTCGCGGTAGATCCTCTCAAACTTCCACATGGTTCATCTTTCGCCTTCTAGTGATTTGTTTCACTTTTGGATTTGGCGAATATATAAGTGTTTCACCAAAAAGCGAAACAGTTTTTCCAGTTATATGTCAGATGGTTAGCGTGAATGGGCACGGCAGATGAGAACGATTAGATCAATTATTGTTCGTTACTTGGGTTACTTAGAGTTACACAGAGTAACACAGTGTACGTAGTGTACTTGGCAATTGTTTTCTGACTGCTTAAAGGTTGAAGGTGTCGGCTTTTGTGGAGTGCTCTGTGTTTTTCGTAGGTGAGGTTTTATAGTGGGGTTCTTCACTGTTTGGTGGGGTTCCTCGGTTCGATCCGCCGAATGCAGCTGAAGCCTGTCAGCTTGCTACAGGGTTGAATCGTTGGAGCCCCTTTTTCATAGTGGCAATTGCAGCCTTTGGTGGACAGTTTTGCTGGGAGTTTTTTTTGGTTTTTGTTGTTTTGGGCTTGTTTAGGTGGTTTTGTTGTTGGTTTGAGCTTGTTTTGGCTGGGGATGGCGGAAAATAGGTAGATTGTTGTTGACGGTGATTTTCAGGGTAACTGTTATTATAAGGTGCCGGGCATTAGGGTTGATTGCAAAGGAGCCTAGAGGACGCCTTTGACACAAAAAATTTCAAGGAGTGATGCATGGAAATGTCAGAGCCACGTGAAAGCATGCGTGATAGCAATGCGGTGTTGATTGGGAGAAAGCCTGCGATGAATTATGTTCTGGCGTGCATAACCCTTTTCCACGGTGGATCTGGTGAGGTGAAGGTCAAAGCGAGGGGAATGTCAATAAGTCGAGCAGTTGATGTTGTCGAGATTGTCAGGCGCAGGTTCTTGACTGAGGTCAAGGTGAAGGCTATTGATATTGGTACGCAGCAGTTGCCTCCTCGACAGGGTGAAGAGGGTCGCGGGCCAACAAACGTGAGCACGATTGAGATCACGTTGGGGATGTAAACGCGGATACGCTGACGAATGAAGCGGGCAGTGCAGGCAAGGGATGCTCCGCACCCCATTCTTTCTTCTTTCTTTTCGTCAAATCGGTGTTAGTAAGGTTGGATTAGCCGATATGATAAAGTATCGGGTAAGTAAGTTGCTTTTACATCCGATACTATCTTCTCGATTCTAGGGGCTATTAGGCTTCCGCAATACGTCAAGATCCATCCCCTACCCTCTAGGCTTTTATATCGATATGGGCAAGAGCTTGAGCCGTGTGGGATTTGGTGGTGTTGTGATGTCTAAGAGGCCTTCTTGTGTTAAGGCAGACAGGGACGTTGCTTCTTTTATTTCGTCGCTGAAGAAGGGAAGTTATCTTTTGAAGATTGTTAACGATGGGTTGGATGTGTTGAAGGAGAACATGTTTGCTGGGGAGAGGGTTGAGAGAAGGAAGTTTCCGAGGTATTACGTTCGGAAGTTTGGGGTGAACAATTTGTACAAGTCTAACTTGGATGCAACGGTTCGTCTTGTTTATACGCTTGTTGCTGAAGAAACGGGGGTGGCTGTGGTTGTTCTGGAGATCTTAGATCATAAGAAATATGAAGCGAGGTTTGGATATGGGTAGGGTTGAGTTCATCGGAGTTTGACGCTTGTTTCCATTAGTTTCTTTAGTTTTGGGTTGTCTGGGAAGACCCAGATAATTTGGCGTCCGTCATAGGCTATTTTGTTGGAGCTTTCGAGGTACTCGAGAATTCGGTTGAAGGTTTGATATTGAACTTGTTTGGGCAGGCTTTCGAGCAGTTCTTTTCTGGTTTGGTATGATTTGGCTTCTTTGAGAGCTTTTTCAACCATCAATATTGTGTCAAGCTGCGGTTCATGAATTACCTTTGTGACCATGATTCCTCAGCCTCCTTTTGGGTCCTTGTATTCTACATGGCTAAACTATTATATAAACTTATACAATAATTGTATAAACTTATGCACCAAATGAGAATGCAGAAGCAATTAGACTTTGGAGACGTGTGTGGCTTGTTTAGATGTTTAGGAGATACATTACTAGTAGGCTGGTTGCGATGCCTATGAGTATGCCTACTGCCTTGTATATGGTGTCTGATTTGTCTTTCAGAGCTTGTTGTTACCCTGAACCAGAAAACAATTAAGTATTTTATGATATCGCAATATGTTATAAACCGTTCGCATGACCTGCTCTACGATTACACACGCAGAGGCAGAATGGGGTAGGAGCAGACTGTCGGTCAAGGGTGAGGTGTTTATGAGTACAGGGAGGCGCTCGCGTTTTTTGTTAGTTCGTTTAGTCTTTGATAGGTTTGGTCGTTGATGTTGATTTCTGTTATCTGGCAGTTTTCTTCGACTTGTTCGGTGCTTGAGGCTCCTACGATGGGTGCCGTTATGGTTGGGTTTTTGAGTATCCATGCTATGGCTAGTTTGGACATTGGAATGCCGACGTCGTGAGCTATGCTTTGAATCTGTTCTAAGACTGCGAAGTTGGATTCTTTGTTTATGCGTTCCCAGAATCTTGGGTTGTACTCATATCTGCTGCCTGCTGGTGGAGGTGCATGTTTGGAGTATTTTCCGGTTAGGAAGCCGCCCATGAGTGGCGTGTATGTTAGGACTCCTAGTCCTTCTTGTTGACAGTAGGGAAGAATTTCCTTCTCGATGTCTCTCATCAGAAGATTGTACGGTGGCTGAACTGCGATCAGCTTCTCATAGTCGTGTGTTTGGCAGATTTGTTGGGCCTTGGCTATTTGCCATGCTGTGAAATTGGAGGCGGCTGGGTACCTCACTTTTCCTTGTTGGACGAGGTTGTTGAGGGTTCGAAGTGTTTCTTCGAGGGGTGTTTGGGGGTCGAAGCGGTGGAGGTAGTATATGTCGATGAAGTCTGTCTGTAGGCTTTTTAGGCTGTGTTCGATCTGGTGGAGTATGTGTATGCGTGAGAGTCCGGTTTGGTTGGGTCCTTGGCCTGTGTTCATTCCGGCTTTTGTGGCTATGATGGCTTGGTCTCTGCGGTCTTTCACGGCTTTTCCGATTATTTCTTCTGATTTGCCTCCGGTGTAGATGTTCGCTGTGTCTATGAGGTTTATTCCGCAGTCGAGTGCCTTGTTTATGATGTCTATGGAGGCTTTTTCGTTGATTTGTCCGCCGAAGTTGTTTGTTCCGAGACAGATCTGTGAGACTTTGAGACCAGACTTGCCTAGATTTTTGTAATTCATAGGTGTTGGCGCCCTATGTGAGTTTTGATGCGTGCATTGTCTTAATAGGTGTAAAAAGGATATTATTGTGTTGGGGTTTTTGGGTTGCCTGTGGTTCAGGTTTCTGTATGGGCTGGTATGAGTGAGGAGAATAAGAAGAGAGTTGTTGAGGGGATTACGAGGGTGTTTGAGGAGCTGGGTATTCCGCGTGAAGCCGTTACCGTCATTATTTACGAAGCTCCAAAGACCAACTGGGCGAGCGGTGGACAGTTGCATTCAGAGAAGTATGCAAATCGTTAGACTCAAGTGCGCTTTCGCCTACTCCTCACAGAACCAATCTGTTGAACACAAGCCCTTGCCCCAACCAACCGGAAACCAACACCGTAAACTATCTACAAAAAATCTAGCAAGACCCCATTGTATATCAATTACGGCTTCGTTGTACAACACAACTACAGCAACGAGGCCAAAGAATAGAAAATACCAAAACCTGTCGTGCACACCACACACTAAGCTGTCACTTGGAGAAGGATGAAAGTCTGGCAAAAAAGCGCGCGGCTATAATTCGATCCCACACAAATGGAAAATGCTACCTCGTGGTCAATTGATTAGATAGAAATTTTATCCCAGACCCAGACCCAAAATGAAGCATCTTTCTGAGGACGAAAAGGTCGTTAATCTAACAATTCATCTTCACGAAATGATCGCATGTCTTGCCACAATGCAAGAACTGACTCGCATATAAGTTCTCTACTGTGAAAAATCGCAGGCTGTGCGATTGATTTTTTGTACAGGCTGAGAACACCTCTCCTCAGAAATCCAGTAGTGGTGGTTTGGGTCAATCTTGTGAATGCTTTGTTGACGCAATCCTTTTCAAGTTTCAGTGACAGTTGATTCTCTAATAAGCTACAAACTTCTGCTATGGCAGGCAGATAAGTGGTTGTTCCGGCTAGTTGATACTGATATACTTTCTTGACGCTAGTTTTCTTTCTCATCTCCTTTAGCTCTTTCAAAATAGGTTCATTAGCTAATTCCTGGAATCTAATGTTTGTCTCGATGTTGCTCATCAAGTACTCAAATATTTCTGAATGGTAACCATTAGATATTGCGTATTCAGACGCCAAGTGCTCTTCTGAGGCCATTGCGGTCTTGAATATGACGTCTTTGATTTCTTTATCACTGAGTAGTTCCAAGGTTTCACGAAAGTGGACAAAATCTGGTCCGACACTTGTCACAAAAGAAGTCATAACACCTCTTTCGAACCAATCCTTCAGGTGTCCGACGTCATGGGCTATTAGACCGGCGAGACCTTTGTGAGAATATCTTTTTTTAGAGATATCATTGACAATTACTATCTCTGGAACACCAAAATCTAGTGAAGAAAATGACGATAAGAAGTATTGTCCAGTAACAGACGGTTCCATTCTGGAAATCATCTCTGTTTTGGGATAGAGCTTATGAAGGCTCTCCAGTCTTGTCTTTTCGAAAAGACGTAATGCATCTTCATCTTCACAAATGTGTAGATCGATAATCATGGTCTCTCTTAGTATACTGTCTGCGCAGATCTGGACCAAGTCAGAAATCGTCTCTGCAGAAACGCGATCTACGTTTCCATGTAAATGTTTCACGATACGCGTCAACACAGACTAGCACCAGGGGAATGGTTCATTGAGTCGTGTTTGAATAGATGACTAGTCTGTTGTTTTTTTGATAATTAAATGTTCTTTGAAGCCAAATGCTCTAGCTAACTTAATTACCGTCTTATCCTATCGTTGTTCTCCAAGCACTATATCCCTTTTCTTCCATAACATTGACAATCTTTTCCTGTATGTCCTCGTTTTCGGCTAGACCTATTACCAAGCCACCTCGACCAGTTCCTGTCAATTTTGCACCAATCGCCCCATTTTCCAAAGCTATCTCCACTAATTCATCATTGATTTTTCCTGATACCGTAATCTGCTGTAGCATTTGGTGATTCTGATTCATCAAGTTGCCAATAGTAGCAATATCACCTTTAAGCAGAGCCTTTTTCGCTGCTTCTACCAATTTCCCATATTCACCAAAAATCTTTTCGATTTTTTCAGGACTTTCTTCTCTTAACCGCCGGACATCAGCGACTACTTCTGCTGTTGAGGCTGTTATTCCTGAATTTGCTATTACAATTAGCATTTTTCTTGGTGATTGCAGGAAATCCATTGTGTTCTTTCCCCCACCCAAGTTTTTTACAAACCAAATCAAACCGCCATAAGTGGAGGCTGTGTTATCTATACCAGAAGGTGTCCCATGGTATGCTTTCTCTCCTTCATAGGCGGCCTCATTTATCTCTTCGTCATCCAAATTAAGATTGAAGGTCTCACTCAAAGCACGAGCCAAAGAAGTGCATTGAGCAGCAGAAGCGCCAACTCCGCTTGCAGCAATCAAATCACCCGCAAAAGATATCTCAAGTCTCTGACTCTCAGTATCCACTTTCAAATGCTTGGTTATGTTCGCGATTGACTGCATAGCCTCAGTGTATTTCTGTTCTTTGTAACCGGGAGTGGCAGGTCTCTGATCGTTGACAACCCATCCGCTTCCCTTGACCACCTTAACATCAGCGGTTGTATAAGCCCCTAACGCCGATACGATTGATGGTAGGCCGTAGACCACAAAATGCTCTCCGAATAGAATCGTCTTTCCGTAACCCTTCCCACTGCCCACCTATTTCACCTCAACAGTCCCTTCTGAACCATTCACAACCATTTTTTGTCCATTCTTAATTTCACTCACATCAATTTTGTCCACACATGGAATTTCGCTGATTATACAACCTACTGCTACTATTGTGTCGATCTGCTTGTTGACTATTGCCGCTGGAGCTGTATTGTTTTTCTTCATCCTATACAAGGTATAGGATCCGACCGTAGAACCCTTGCCCGTTGGAAAAACCAAGATCTTTCCAGTTATCGATTGCCCCTCAAGCTCATGCCCAACCTCAACAACCTTGCCAGTATCAGGATCAACGCCCCCATAGAATGAAATCCCATCTTTAGTTACAATCGCTTCTCCTTCTGCAATACCTTTGTAGATTTTTCGTCCCTTTAGCTTCATTTTGTCGCCTCCTCGACACATTCTTCGATTGTTCCAATTCTTACCTTGAACTTGTTCGTTGCACGTCCGTAGTAACATGCTTTAGCAGAATCGACTATCATGCCCTTGAAGCGCCCTTTTATTGGGGCTACAACGCAGCATGTATCCGCTGCGAATTTTGCTCCAGCGTCTTCAATTATTTTAGAATAACCTGCTTCATCGGCAATTCTCTTTATAGGTCGGGCTGTAGTAATCCAAAACTCCTTCTTGACTTTCTTTCCCTTCAACAGACTCATGATTTTTTCTATTTCATTAATTGAAGCGTGAGGACAACCGATACTAGCAAAATCCACTTCAATACAGTCATCAACTAGTTCAGATCTGGCTTTTTCTAGGTCCTCTTGATTAACCTCAGAAACATTACCACTTGGTTTTGGATATCTATCAAATTCAGGAGTGATGCCTTCTATGTGGAACAATGCTGTTCCACCATAAGTAGCAATTGATGCACAAAGCGACTTGAGCTCTTCGACGTTGGCAGAAGGGACTCCTGTAATAAATGGTATGTTTTTTCCTAGTTTGATTAACCTATCACCAATTGCTTTTCCTAACACGCCAAATTCATCAGTACCTTTGACCTGAGCGTTTACTTTTACTGAAACTTGACCTCGGCGATTCTCGTCTAGATGATAACCGTATTTTGGTGTTTTTCCAGTTAAAGCTGAAGCCAGTGCACTTGGTCCTCCCTCACGATTAGTTCGAGCACCAATAACGGAGTTTGCATAACACGCGGCGCTGCTTTCAGCCCATGCGATATGCTGTCCAAAATGTGGAACATTCCCGATGAAATATGGAGTGCACGAACATGTGGTAATTATGCCCATTTTGGCAAAGGCGTCAATAACGCGAATCTGATTCTCTGCAAATTCTTCACCTATTCCTAGTGCTTGCCAGTTTTCGCGATCCATTCCTGCAGGATTTAACGTCGTTAGAACTTTGACCTTTCCATTTTCAGCCATTTCGCTTAAGAATTCCAGCCCTGCTTCGCCAAGGTTGGCGTAGGAAACACCAGCTATCTGAACACTGCAAACATCAACCATACATTCGGCGTCAAAAATCTCACCCAATGTGGTCAATATTTCCATGGATTTCCAGACTGCTTTTCCATGCTTGCCATCCAACATGTCTTGTTCTTCTGCAGTTAATCTCATACTCATTCAATCCTTTTGATGAAAGTATTTCTTGGAATCTACTTCTGGAAATTTTACGATATCAAAACTCTTTCCTTTGGCTACGAGTGGTTTGGTCAAGTCAAACCCGATCTTCGTAGTCATGTATGTTCCAGGTTCAGCACTAGGATCTAGACTGCTTCCTTGTTCTTTGTCTTTAATAACCATTCGGACATCTCCTTGAAAGCGAGTTGCCATTGCCCATTCCACAGAAAGACAATTGTAAATGTCGATATCTTTGTCTACAACAAAAACATGTTTACAGCTTCTATGTCCGGCGAAACCGCCTTCTATTGCCTTTTTGCCGTCTTCTTCTGATTTTTTGTCAATCTGAATGATTGCATGTAACCAAGAACATCCACCAGGACTTACGTTTACATCTAGGCACTTCACACCTTTTTCATTTACTTTGTTGAAAATCGTGGGTTCCCGAGGCATTCCCATTAATATTTTGTGTTCAAGCGCGCCCGGCAACAAAGCCTGCCATATCGCATCCTTTCTATGAGTGATTTTCTTAACTTCAAAAACAGGTTCTTCTCGAATCACATCGTACATTTCCGTTAAATCGACAAAAGGACCTTCAGCATGTCTTTCTTTCAAATAAACACGTCCTTCCAAAACAAATTCTGCTTCCGCAGGAATTAAGAGATCACTTGAATACGCTTTAACAACTTGGAAGGGCTCTAATGCGTTTGCTATATGCAACTCATCAATTCCAATATCTACAGAAGTTGCTCCAGCAATTAGAACGTTAGGCGTATTCCCTATGCAAAACGCTACATCTAATTCGCCGTTTCTTTCCAAGAATTGGTGAAAATGACGACCTCTGACTACTCTTATCGCAAATTTATCTTTAGAAAACTGCATCGCACGGTGAAAATCCAGGTTTTGACCGTAATCAGGATCTCTGGTGACGACAACAGCGGAGCTGACATAGTTTCCACCGTCTTTTTCGCAATGGAATAGAATTGGCAATCTGTCTAAATCTACACCTGATTCGATAACTTCTTGACAAGGAGCTTCAGTAACTTCCTCTGGTTCTGAGCGTTCAGAGATAGCCTTAGAGAGCATTGGTATAAGGTCTGCGGGTGTCACACCGAAATACTCAGCAATTGCGTTTTTGGTGGAGAACAGATTGCCAGCAACCCGAAATTCAGATTCCTTAACATTATTGAATATTATTGGGATGGGCTCAATTTCCTTCAAGATTCCAGAGATCTCTAAATTCTTTGACACCTCAGCATCTACTTTTCGAAGAACACCTTTCTTTTCGATCTTTTCCAAATACTCTCTGAACCCCATATCTTTTCATCTCAGTATTTTCTCCAACGCGCGTGCTTATAATTACCACTGTTAGAAATCTGCACAAAATCACCAAAAAGCAACATTAGGTAACACTAGAAGAACACAGAGATCTTTCCGAGCACATAACGAAATACCTCCCTTTGAGATTTTCGCGCGCGCTCGCGTTAAGCATTCTAGTCGTCACATCGATGGAAAGCATTTAATCTTTAGACAACATACCGACACAGAGAATATTCATCGGAGCGATTCAAAATGGAGTTCGCGATCAGTCAAGCCGAGTACAAGCAGCGTGTGGAACGCGTGAGAAAAGCCCTAGCGAAAAGAAAACTGGACGCCCTATACTTGACAAACGGCACAAGCATGTTCTATCTAACAGGCTACTCATTCATATCTACTGAAAGACCTGCCGCCTTGGTCATACCGCTAGACGGCACAATCACTTTCCTCGGTCCGCTTCTCGAAAAAGAACACGTGCCACTGGAGACAACAATCATCCAAGATGTCAAAACCTACACGGATTACCCTGGAGAAAAACACCCAATCGAACACTTCGCCCAATTCCTAGCCGAGATGGAACTGACCAACAAGCTAATCGGAACAGACAGCAAAGCCGGCGCCCTATCCCTGTGGGGCTACAAAGGTCCGCCGTTAACGAAGAAGCTTAAAGGAACAAAATTCGTGGACACGTCTGATCTGATCTGGTCAATGCGCCTAATCAAATCTCCTGCAGAAATCACGTTGATAAAAGAAAGCAGCAATTGGGCCAACTTGGCAGTTACACTAATGCAAGAGCACACTCATGAAGGCATGTGGGACGTCGAAGTAGAATTAACCGCCACAACCGAAGCCTCCACAACAATGAAGAAAGCTCTTGGCCCAGACTACATACCTAAACGAAGCATCTACCCCGTGTCAGCTGCTTTCCGAGGCCAAATAGGAGAAATGAGCGCCATCCCCCACGCCATAGCCACAAAACACATGATCAAAAAAGGCGACGTAATCATAGCTGAAGCCGGAGTAGACATAGGCGGCTACACATGCGAACTAGAAAGAACAATGATTGTCGGAAAACCCACACAGAAACAGAGAAAATACTTCGACGCAATGGTAAAAGCCCAAGATGCCGCCTTCAACGCCTTCAAACCAGGAGCCAAATGCAGCGACATCGACCGAGCATCCATCAACGTCTTCAAAAAAGCTGGTCTAGTCAGCCTAGTCAGACACCACACAGGCCACGGCCTAGGCCTAGAAGGACACGAACCCCCATGGCTAGACATCGGCAACCACGAACCCCTCCGCCCCGGAATGACCGTCAGCTGCGAACCCGGAATCTACGAATCCGGATATGCAGGATTCCGACATTCAGACACAATCTTGGTAACAGAGAACGGAATGGAGCGGCTAACCCGCTATCCCAGAAACATCGACGAACTCATCACTCCAACTGCCACACACTAATCATATTTGGCTCCAAATAGAGTGGCCTACCGCAATTGCACACACAAACAACATTTAAAGCCAATGCACGCGCATCCCAAAAGAACACAGTTCCACTCAAGCGCTACCAGAAAAACAGGGCATCCACTATGCAGGGTTCTTCTTAACCACAGGTTCAGCCCAGTTCCCATACTTTACCCAAAGAATAGAAATGAACCCTCCTACAACATTGCTCAGCGAAATGGCCACCCAAACCCCCAAAGCCCCCATTCCAAAAGTGAAGGCTAGAAAGTAACCCAAACCCAACCTTACACCCCAAAGCCTCAATATACCAACAGATGTAGGAAACAACGTATGACCCGATCCTCTTCCCGTAAACATGCCGCTCACAAACAACCCAAACAATGGAAGCGTCGGAAGCAACGTCGCCAGAAACAATTCAGTCTCATTCAATATGCTTGGGGTGTCTGCGAATACATCAACTACACGTCGCCTAATTGGATAGAGAATGCAAGCTCCCAACACCATAAGACCAAATATTAAAAAAGCTGCCTTGAAGGCAACCTCCCTGGCCCTTTTACGATCCCCAGCTCCCAAACTCTGCCCCACCATTATAGCCGGCGCTCCGCTCAACCCCCAAAGCGCCGCATCCACAATATCCATTATCACAAAACCTATGGAGAACGAAGTAGCCACAATGATGCCTAACACATTAACGAGTCTAAGCTGCACAAGAAAAGCAAAACCGTTCATCAAACCAAGTGTTAAAATCGGCAAACCTACGCGCAGAACCAGCCGAGTCCATTCAACATCTATTTCCTTAGTAAACCTAATCCTGAGTTCAGGATAGCTCCTCCTAAGCACGTAAGTCAAAGCACCTATCGAAATCATCTTCCCCATAACATCGGTAAGAGCCGCGCCCACCACACCCAAACGCGGGAAAGGCCCAATCCCCAACACAAAAAAAGGATCAAACACCACATTGACGCCCACAGCTACTACGTTAACAATAGCCGGACGCCTAGTATCTCCGACACTTTGAAGCAACGTGGTGTAAGTGAGAGCCAAATAATTAAAGAACACATCAAAAGCAATTACCCCAGAGTACTTCATAACATCCTCAAATATCTCGGGCGGAGTAGACACAACCGACGTGAAAATCACCCCTCTGAGCGAGAAAAGCGAGAAGCTTAGCACGGCTCCCGACAAAAAAGACACCGTAAAGAAGCGCGATGCCTCCAAACTAGCTTTCTTTACGCCCTGCCCCCAATATACTGAGAAACCATACTCAAACTGGCAGTTGTCAAAGCCATCGCAAGCGCCTGAAAAAGCATCAAAACAGGAAACATTTGCCTAGGAACCGCCACCGTGACTTCACTGTAGCTACTCAACCAGTAAGCGTCTGCCACGTTGTAGGCCACGACTACAAGTTGATTTATGAGAGGAGGCAAACCCAACCAAAAAACTGTGCGAACGATCGGCCCACTAACAATTCTGTCTCTGTACTTGCCTATCCCGCGCGGCTCTATCAGTCCCTCAGATTCATCGGACATAGACCCCTCTGACAAACGAACCATTCATAAAAACCTTTTCTCGCCACAAAGCACCAAACACATCAAACAGCAAACCTCCAAAACAAAAAAAAGAAGAGAAAAAGACACGCACAAAACACAGAAAATCCAAAACCTAGGCAAGCGCATCGCACGCATAGGCTGTAGCATGGAGACGGACGAAAATCTAGCAAAAAAGCGCGCGCCGGCGCGGTTTTCTGAATTGCTCGCCGCCTTCAAATTCGCAGACCGCCTTTAACGCACAAGCCTTTGGCGAAGTGTTAAATGCAGAATCGTAGCCATGTCGTTGAAGGAATAGGGGTCTCAATGAGTGGACGAATGAAACAGCGTGAACTAAGAATTCTTTCTGAACTCATAAAAAACTCCAAGCAAAGCGACAGGGAAGTTGCACAGAAGCTCAAGGTCTCTCAGCCCACTGTTTCAAGAATCCGAGCCAAATTGGAGAAGGAAGGATACATAAAAGAATACACGATAATCCCAGACTTCAGCAAACTCGGATACAAAATCATGGCCATAACTTTCGCACTGTCTAAAGCGCTCTCTGAAGAAGCCGCAGAAAAAGTAAGGAAAATTGTCAAAAATGCTATCGAGAGGGATCAGTTCGGGTTTGTCATGCTTGAGAGAGGCATGGGTCTAGGTTTTGATGGAGTAGTCATTACTTACCACAGAGACTATTCGTCCTACCAAAGATTCTTGAGACGGTTAAGGCAACTGTTTCCGAAAGACTTGATGAACGTCGAAAGAATCGATAGTTTTCTGGTAGATTTAGACGATAAGGTGCGCTATTTGCCCTTGACTTTTTCAATACTGGCAAAGGAACTAATGCCATAAGCAAAAAAGGGCGCAGGACATAATACCTTCGGAACGACAGTTGCTTATAGCAGTCTTCACATAATGCGCGCCCACACATTGTGCCGTGTCAGTGTTCGATATATTGTGGATTTTGAAGGTTTTCTCTTATAGAGAATTGTTCACTGCTTATAGTAGTTGGCGAGATCATGATGGACATGAAAGATTGGCTTGTTCTGCCAGAAGAGGCCGATCTCAAAGAGTTGGGTGAGGAAGAGTCCTACGCTAAGCTTCTTGTGTTGATGCGCGAAGCTCCAGCTATTATTGAACAGGGCAGAGGACGCAGACTTACGGATAAACAGACGAGAGCCATTGAAAAATTCATTGCAGGACTGATCGAATCAAAGGCGCGCATCAGGTATCATGAGGATAGATGAAGGAGACGTGGGAACGCTTTTCTCTCTGTTGTAGTGCGGTTGCAGGCGATAGAGTGTCTTCTTGATTGCCATGGGTGTCCGTCTAAATGGAGTATTTTATGGTTGGTTTGTTGTGGGTTTCGAGGGATGGTTTGGTTTGTCAATTTGGTACTTTTGTGTGATTTAGGGTTATTCTGTGTGATTTAGCGTTACTTAGGGTCACTTAGGGTTACACAGAGTAACACAGTGTACGTAGTGTACTTGGCAATTGTTTTCTGACTGCTTAAAGGTTGAAGGTGTGGGCTTTTGTGGAGTGGTCTGTGTTTTTCGTAGGTGAGGTTTTATAGTTGGGTTCTTCACTGTTTGTTGGGGTTCCTCGGTTCGATCCGCCGAATGCAGCTGAAGCCTGTCAGTTTGCTACAGGGTTGAATCGTTGGAGCCCCTTTTTTATCGTGGCAGTTACAGCGTTTGGTGTGTGTTTTGCTGGGAGCTTTTTTGGTTTCGTTGTTTTGGGCTTGTTTAGGCGGTTTTGTTGTTGGTTTGAGCTTGTTTTGGCTGGAGATGGCGGCAACAGGTAGATTGTTGTTGACGGGCGATTTTCAGAGTAACTGTTATTATAAGGTGTTGGGCATTAGGGTTGATTGCAAAGGAGCATAGAGGACGCCTTTGACACAAAAATTTCAAGGAGTGATGCATGGAAATGTCAGAGCCACGTGAAAGCAATGCCGTGTTGATTGGAAGAAAGCCTGCGATGAATTACGTTCTGGCGTGCATAACCCTTTTCCACGGTGGATCTGGTGAGGTGAAGGTCAAAGCGAGGGGAATGTCAATAAGTCGAGCAGTTGACGTTGTCGAGATTGTCAGGCGCAGGTTCTTGACTGAGGTCAAGGTGAAGGCCATTGATATTGGTACGCAGCAGTTGCCGCCTCGACAGGGTGAAGAGGGTCGCGGGCCAACAAACGTGAGCACGATTGAGATCACGTTGGCGATGTGAACGCGGATACGCTGACGAATGAAGCGGGCAGTGCAGGCAAGGGATGCTTCGCACCCTATTCTTTCTTCTTTCTTTTCGTTAAATCGGTGTTGGTGAGGTTGATTAACCGATATAGTAGAGTATCGGATAAGTGAGTTTGCTTTTACACCCGATATGTCTTTTTCGCATAGTGGGTGAATTAGACTTTGGCGAGTGTGTGGCTTGTTTAGATGTTTAGGAGGTGCATTATTAGGAGGCTGATTGCGATGCCGATCATCTATTGTGGGTGTCATAGCTGTGAGGTGTTGTAGATGCGTTTGATTTTTCTGAATTCAGGTATGTTTTTGATGTTGTCGAAGTCTGTGTCGAAGGATAGGATTTGTTGGATTTTGTGGTCTCGCATTAGGATGAGGGTTGTCCAGTCGGTTAGTGTGGGGATTATGTTTGGGTGTTTTTTCATGTAGGTTTTTGCTGTTGCGAATGTTGTTTCGTCTACTTTTAGGATTTCGATTTTTTCGCTGGTTTGTATGAGGTTGTCCAGTTGTTGAACGAGTTCGGAGTTGCGTGTTCTTGCCCATGCTACGGTTAGGCTTTCGTTTAGTATGTAGTCTGAGGCTTCTAGATATGGGTGTGTTTGGAATGCTTTTGTGAGGAGGTCGCGTCCTTCTTTGTGGTGTTTGTCTTTTTTGTTTAGTGCTGCTACCAGTATGTTTGTGTCAATGAAGGGCAATTATAGTGGTTCCTCCTCGAGTTGGGAGGAGTCGGTTGTGACGCCCCAGTCTGGTGGGTTTTGAAGTGCCTTCCACAGTGGGTCTTGGTTCCATTGTATGGTTTTTTGGGGTTTGGCTTTTGAAGTGAGTTTGTTGAATTGGGCGATTAGTTTCTTGGCTTTTTGTGGTTCGTTTATGTGGGCTTCTCCTTTTCTGACGCCTAGGATTGGTGGATGGGGTTTGGAGTGGACCCATGATTTGCGGTCTGTTATGAGGTAGTGGTCTTTGATTT
>Ga0315310_10001040_pt1 | contig 17489 bp, 20 predicted proteins | sample TDP5_MG_FD_203630 | JGI IMG/M metagenome (GOLD analysis project Ga0315310, IMG submission 203630) | Freshwater sediment microbial communities from Lake Towuti, South Sulawesi, Indonesia - TDP5 | ecosystem: Environmental > Aquatic > Freshwater > Lake > Sediment | place: Indonesia: South Sulawesi... | reverse complement strand
CCTCTTTAATATTTGATGGAACTATCCCCTCGGAAAGTATGAAGCTTAAACATTTCGTGTGGTCTGCAACCGCGAAAACGTTTTCGATTGGAAGCAGAAACTCGTCCAACTCGTCTGTTTTCATTCCAACCGTTTCTGCTATTTTCCTTCGGGCTTCGAGTCTACCAGCCGTTTTGTCCAAGCTTACTAAGCCTGAAAATTTCGCCACTTTCACGAGCAAATCATTGTCAATTTTGCTTATCCCAGCCATTTCGAAAATTTTGTCAAGCAAATCGCCGTAAATAGCGTGAAAGCCGCTCGGCACACCTTGAGAGAGCCACGCATATCGGTCTATACCATAGCCAGTGTCAACCGTCCGTATCGGTAGTCTAACAAACTCGTTGTCAACGACTTTGTACTGCATGAAAACGAGTGTAGCAACCTCCAAACCTCGAATAATACTTTCAACGCATGGACCGGCGTTGCCGCCTCCAGACCAAACTTCCTCTTTGTAAGTAACTTCTTCAGACCTTACGCCTAAATCCTTTGTAACAAACTCATGATGATACCTTACGGTCTGGTCCTTCCAGTAAACCTCCCTGTCCGGATAGTTGAATGCGTGATGCCCACCCATCTCGAAGATTGTCAGATATTTTCCGAAGGTGGGGCCGGTGTTGGCTATGTCCACCAATCGGATGCACGGCTGAGCTATCACAAGGGGATTGGCTGGTGGCGGAGCGATTCCCTCAGTTACGTATGGTTGAAAATCGATTATGCTTGCGTGGGTTAGGTAGATGTCGTCCCTCCACCGCGCCACAACCGGATAGGGCTTTATGCGAGAATGCCCATGCTTTTCGAAAAAGGACAGAAAAGCCTCCCGCATCCCACTTAACGTGTAGCTTTTGCTTGTGGGCGGATTCTTTATAAAAGTGTAAAAGTCACAGCCTTCCGGTCTTGCTTCTCCACAGGTCTCCTGGTCTGGATTCTGCGTCCAAAAATATTCTCCACATTTAGGGCAAAGTTTCCTGACGTAGCCCGATTCTCTAAAGAAGGGAAGACTGTATTCCTCCTCTGGAAACACCTTCAATCTTTGAACACTCCAATAACTGTATAACCCTATAGTTTTCAAAAGATTAACGAGGCACAAACATTTAAACTATTTCGCGAGTCTTCTATGGAAGAAGTTGAATTGCATGCTGTTCTGCCGTTGTGGCGTCAAATCGACATAAATGGGAAACAAGTCCAACCCGACACTTACACAGTCGCTGGCTATCCTAGTTTAAAGCCGAGCAGAAAGCCCACGATGAAGCTTCCAATGAACGGTAATAAGGATATTAAGCCAACCAGCCAGGAAAAGGCTTGACCAGCAGAACCAGCCAAACCAGCCACCGCTTTCCAAAGCGCTTCGTAGTTTATGTTAATCATCCCTTGGGTGCCTAGATAAAGGAGGGCTATTATGAACAAGCCCATCAGTATAACTATGAGCTTGCTCAATTTCTTGACAGCATAGCCGACTATGAGGCCGCCTACTCCGCCTATGCCCAACTGGTAAGCGAGCGGAGACAAGATTTCACCCATCTAAACCCTACCGTTTGCATACGCTATCGTAAGTTTGATTTAAATGCGTTTTGCTAATAAGGTAAGAGCATTTGCAACAGGGAGGTGAAAAGCCACGGATGCGTTGGAGCTGTACATACTAAACCTTCTACTCACCCTAGGAATGTTCACTGTTTTGATTTTTCGGGCTTGGATTGAATTAAAGAACTATCGCATGATGTGGAAGGAGTTGGAATGGAGGCAAACATACCAAGCTGTGGGACGCATACTTAAGGCGGAAAAGGATTTGTTTTCAAAAGCTGAGGGCGGCGACGAACTTTATCGACTGTTGTGCGAGATCTTCAAAGTTCGTGAAGACTAAAACTAGGGAAAATGCCAACCATCAATCAACTTTGCAAATGCTCCATGACGTTTCTCCATTCCATAGCGCCTAAAAGGCTTCGTTAAGTGCCTCTGGGACCTCGTCGACGTTATGTAGAGACCTTTTCTTATTTCCCGTTTCACTTTAGCCTCAACCTTTCTGAGGCTGGTATATCTCGCGCCGCATTTCTCACATCTCAAACCTTTGTTCTTCCCCATCGATTTCAGTCGCTTGCCACATTTTGGACAAATCGGATTACGATAGACAATTTTTGGTGCAAGCCTCAGCAAGCGAATTTTTTCAAGGTTTATTGTTAAAGGATTGTTCTGTGAAGGCTTGCGGACACCTCCGCAGACTTCCGCATAATCACCCACAATCAGTTTCCTTGCAAATTTGCGAAGAGTGCCAGATGGCTCATAAGCTGCACAGTCCACTTGGCCGCTTCCATCACTAACTGAAAAAACTACATGTCTCCTCGGAACTATCTTCGGGCTTGTAGAGACTATTCCTCTGGCAATCACTGGATGATACGGTTTTATCTGGCTTAGTTTGTGAATACGCTTTAGATGAGCATCTGTCCCTTGATTTGTACGAAAGATAACCCACCTCTCCACAGGCTCAAGAGGTTTAACCATTTCAAATGCCTTTTTCACGATTCCTGGGCTTTCTCCTCTCACGCCGAAAAGTATAGGGTCTGGCCCTCGCGGGGTAATGATGACTCTGCGTTTTTCCAAGTCAACATTGTTAAAGGTGTAGGGTTCCGTTGCCTTATCCATCTCAAATACCGAGGCTTCGTCCACTCTTCTTTTCAAGCCACAATTTTCTGGAACCCGGTACGCAAGGATTTCGTATGTATGGTCCCCCTGAAGGGTTTCGCCGACAGCCGCCAAACCACCAATGATTCCCCTGCCATTTTTGAAGCCTACAGCTTCAGCCTCAAACTTTCTCAGAAGTTTCAGTGCCTCTTTGAGGCTTGTGATTCCAGTAATTGTGTTTTTGGCAAAGATTTTGACTTCTCTTGGAATTTTCGCTCTTTTGAAGAAGACTATGCCAGGGTCGGTGCCCCTAAACTCTAGGTCTGCGTGTTCTTCAACGGCGCTTATGGCGATTTCTTTGATTTTCTCTTCAACACTCTCGTCGTACTTTATCCTGACGCACAGTGCGCCGTTTCCCCTTGTTTTCCACGGCACGTTGGGATTTAGCCTGATTAGGTTCGGATAGTCTATGAAGTTGACGTTTAGTTTTTGCAGTTTTTCCACTAGAAGGGCGGCAATGTATGTTGTGCATCCTTTTCTCGTTGAATCCGTGTCGTCCAGTCCTATGTGCATTGTTTTCATGGTCATTTGGGGCAGCTCGTTCTTCAGCAGATTAGAGATTAGAATACAGACGGTAAAGGGATTAGTATGAATAAAAAGGAGGAAGCATTTGCTATCTTGATTCTTCCACAACTATCATTGTTAATGTTGACCTTACCTTGTCAAGCCTTCTGACGCGCCAAGTTACAATCTCCTTGAGTTTGTCCATCGTGTCTGCTTTAACCGTTGCAACTATGTCGTACACTCCGTAGACGGCGAAGGCGTCTTTCACTCCCTCAACTTTCTTCAAGTCTTTTAGCACGTCTGCTTCTGAGCCTATCTCCGTGTTTATCAGCACGAATGCTGTTGGCATTTGAGTCTCCTCACTTATTGTTTGCCTTTGTGCATTAAAATATTTTGCTATGATGTGCGGTTTTTGTGCGTGCAATTGTGGTAGGCCCTCTATTTGGAGCCAAATAGGATGACTTGGCTTTTTAAAAAAGCGGAATTGGCAAAATGTAGCCCTTAACTTTAGAAAAGATACTCTTATCTTTTATTTGGGATAATAACTATTAGGTTTAAACATGTTACGAGAAAGTCATGCAAGAGATTACATTACAAGCCGAGGGATGCGTACCCTAGAGCTGAACGCAGAGTATTTCGGAGTTTCTAGGCTTCAGTTAATGGAAAGCGCTGGACGCAACGTAGCATTAGAAATTGCTTCAAGGTTTAAACCCGAAAAATCCGTCGCAATCTTCTGTGGTCTAGGTGGAAACGGCGGCGACGGCTTCGTTGCAGCCCGACACCTATCTTCAATGGGTTTTAAAGTAACAGTGGTCCTCATCGGAAAAGCCAAAGAAATCACGGATAAGGCAGCTTTGGCTAACTGGGAAGCATTACAGTCCTTAAAAGAAACCATTCCCGTTCACGAGGTTTATGACACCACTCTTATACCGGAAACAACTGCGGAAATAGTGATAGACGCATTGCTCGGTACAGGCACGAAGGGAAGATTAAGGCCGCCTATTTTGCAACTCGTCCGAAAAATCAACACCACGAATGCTTTTCGAGTCGCAGTTGACGTACCTACGGGGATTGACGCTGACACTGGAGAAGTTTTGGGCGAAGCGGTGAAAGCCAACCTGACAATAACCTTTCACAGAACAAAGAAGGGCCTTGAAAACGCGAAGGAATACGTTGGCGAGTTAATCGTAAAAGATATAGGAGTGCCAGAAGAGTTCGAAAGATTCGCAGGGCCAGGAGACGTTTTGCTGGTTACGAAACCCCGTCCAGCAGAATCCCACAAAGGAGACTTCGGACGTATATTAGTGGTTGGTGGAAGCGAAGTCTTTTCTGGCGCCCCAGCCTTGGTTGCCCTTGCTGCCTTGCGCACTGGCGTTGACTTGGCTTATGTCGCCGCCCCGGAGAAAACCGCCTATGCCATTTCTTCGATGTCGCCAGATTTAATCACCATAAAACTTGAGGGAAAACACCTAAATCTAGGCAACATACCCGCCTTAAAAACCCACATAGGAATAGCCAACGCAATCGTCTTAGGACCCGGACTTGGTCTGCATCAGGAAACCAGAGAAGCCGTTAAAGCTTTAACAGAGGCTGTTGAAACTGCTGGAAAACCCTTACTCTTGGACGCAGACGGCTTAAAGGCTTTTGCAGAGTCTAAAAGGAAAATGAGCGTGCCTTTGGTGCTGACACCTCACGCTGGAGAATACGCCATACTAACTGGTAAGAGGCTACCAGAAGACTTGAAGGGAAAAGTTTCAGAAGCGCAGAAAACAGCGGCGGAGTTAGGCGCGGTGATACTGTTAAAGGGGCCAGTCGACATAATCTCAGACGAAAGACGCTTCAAACTCAACTTTACAGGCAATCCGGGCATGACCGTGGGTGGAACTGGAGACGTGCTCTCCGGAATTGTTGGAGCCTTTTTAGCTCAGCAGGCCAAACCCTTTGAAGCCGCTGTTGCCGGAGCCTTTGTTAACGGTGCCGCTGGAGACTTTGTTTTCGAAGAGAAAGGTTATCACATGGTTCCCACAGACCTCCTCCAGCGAATCCCACATGTCCTAAACGACCCCATGGGCCACGTGAAGGTGCGAAAAGCAATTGCAAAAACAGGTTAAAATCGTTGTTTACCATGCTAGACAATGTGACCCTAGAAAATGCACTGCCTTAAAACTTAAGCGTCATGGACTGGTGCGTATAGTACATCAGATAAAGTTCTTGCCAAAAAGGGCTGTTGTACTTAACCCCTTCTCAAAAATAGCGTTTTCCCCGGCTGACAAAAATCGTATCGAAAACTTCGGGCTGGCTGCCTTAGACTGCAGCTGGGAACACGCAGAAAAAGTCTTACTAAAACATGTGAAGGGAACATCCCGCTGTTTACCAATTCTTATAGCGGGCAACCCCGTCAACTTCGGCAAGCCAGCCGAGCTTTCTACTGTGGAGGCTCTAGTGGCAGCACTTTGCATTGCGGGATTTAGAGAAGAAGCCTCTGAGCTGCTCTCCATTTTCAAGTGGGGCCACACCTTTGTAGAAATAAACCACGAGAGGCTGGAAAGCTATGCAAACGCAAAAAACAGCACAGAGATAATAAAAATGCAGAAACGCTTTATGGAAAACATGGAAACGTGTTAAAAAATACTGGTCAAGTCAAAGAATACAAGTGAGTGAAAGTCATGGAAATAATCACGGATTTTTACCTTTTCCTGCTTTCGGCGATTTCCCTATCTTTGACCGGGGTTATGATGCCTGGACCTGTGTTTGCAGTGACGGTTACAAGAGGGTATAAGAACAAAATTGCGGGAACCTTGATCGCTCTGGGACACGGAGCGATAGAGTTTCCTTTGATGTTTCTCATTTATTCGGGCTTTGCAGAATTTTTCAGCGCCAGCACGGCTCAAAAGATTATAAGTCTTGGAGGAGGCTTAATCCTAATTTACATGGGAGTTCAAACGTTTAAAGCTCAAAGGAAAACAAACGAAGAATACGAGGATTCTAGGCACGGTTCCTTTGTTGCTGGTGCTCTTGCAACCAGTGCAAATCCCTACTTCTTCCTCTGGTGGGCGACAATCGGCTTCACCTTAACACTGAATTCATCTATCTTTGGTCTCATTGGCTTTTTGCTATTCGCCATAACACACTGGTCGTGTGACCTTGTGTGGGATACATTCGTTTCCCTTACCGTTTTTAAGTCAAAGCGTTTCTGGACCAAAAGAGTGCGTGAGATAGTATTCGGCTTTTGCTTCGTCGTCTTTGTGGGGTTTGGGGCATGGTTTATTATCTCAACGCTACTCTAAGTTACCAACTTTTTTCAGCCTGTAGCGTTCATAGACCAGGTCCACCTTGTCTCCTTTAACGGTGAATTCGACTGGAAGCTTTCCGCCGGTCTGAATAGTGTAAAATCTTTTGACTTCGCCTTCTACGTCTTCGGGTATCAGGGGTATTATCATATCTACGTACTTGTCCTTGATTTCAAGCTGCAGGATGCCGCCCTTGCTGACAACTTGTGCTTTCATCGTTCCCTTGTAAGTGTCGTAAAGCCCTGTTAGCAGGTCATAGGCTCTTTCCAACTTGATGAAGGGCAGGTTCTCTGGGTTTTCATCGAGCATCAAGGCCAGTCCGTATAGGCCCATTTGGGTTATGGGGTATCCGCTTCCGTTCGCCAGAAGGGCTATGCCCACCCTTTTTTCTGGTATGTATCCCATGTAGGCTGTGTAAACAAGCACGGAGCCCCCATGGCCCACCAGCTTTTTGCCAAAGAAGTTGGGAGTTATGCTCAGGCCGTAGCCGTAGGCTTCTTCGCCGAGAATTTGGAGGGGCAGCTTCACTCTGGGCTTTTCCATTTCTTCTATAAGTTCCGAAGACAGCAGCGTGACGCCGTCGTGTTTTCCGCGGTTGAGGTACATGATTATGTAGCGGGCTAAGTCCAGAACGTTGCTTATAAGTCCGCCGTCCGCATAGATTCCGTAAGGATGCGCAGACTTTTTGCATTCTCCATCTCTGGTGATTATGTAGGGCACGGCCATGTTCGGGTCTGCTTCCGCCTCCTCTTTCCTAAAGAAACTCCTGTTCATCTGCAAAGGCTCGAGAATCCTCTTCTTCACGTAGTTTTCATAATTCATGCCTGAGAGCTTCTCGATGATGTATCCGAGGATCACGTAGCCCTCGTTTAGGTAGAACCATTTCTCCCCAGGTCTAGCCAAGGCCCACTGGTTCGCCTCCCTCATAAACGTGAAGACGTCCTCGTGACTTGCTATGGGAATCCACTTGTCACCAGCCCCTGTCATGTATCTGATGAGGGCTTCAGCGTAAGCCAAGGCGGGTATGCCAGACGAATGGCTTAGTAAGTGCCATATTCTGATCGGTTCTTCCCCTGATTTGAGGTCTAGGGGAGCATGCTTGCTGACCGGCTCGTCTAGGCTCAGCCTTCCTTCCTCCACGAGCTGCATGACGGATAGGGCTGTGAAGGACTTGGTGACGGAGCCTATTCCGTAAAGGGTTTCGGGAGCAGCCCTAAGGCCGTACTCTAAATCCCTGAAGCAGAAGCCCCGACTGTAAACTATTTCCCCATCTTTGACTATGGCTGCGCTCAATCCGGGCATATAGGTCTTGGTCATCTTCTCAAAAACGAAGTCCTCTAATTTGTCAAGATTCAGCATCATCTTTCACCTTTTTTAATAGGCTGTTATGTCTTGATAAGGCTTTAGCCCAACATTGGAAGGGCAGTCCAGTTCTAGAAATCTGTGTAAGTAGGTATAGTTCAAGCTTAAGCATGTTTAACGCTTAAGAAGCCAAACTTCGTTAAAAAACACTGGCTGAGAGGAGTGACCGAGGAATTCCAAGTCGGTAAAGCAAAGGTTTGTCTGGTTCAGGGAGACATAACCGAGATGGACGCCGATGCTGTAGTTAACGCTGCTAATCCAACCCTCATGGGAGGCGGCGGCGTAGACGGAGCGATCCACCGTAAAGGCGGACCGAAAATCCTGGAAGAATGCAAACGCATAAGGGCGACGGAATGGCCGGAGGGTCTTCCAACGGGAAAGGCTGTCATAACTTCTGGAGGCGATTTGAAGGCTAAGTACGTCATCCACACCGTTGGGCCTGTTTGGCGTGGCGGCGCCAGTGGCGAGCCAGAACTCTTGGCAGACGCTTACCGCAACTCGTTAAGGCTAGCAGTTTCTAAGGGACCGAGAACCATAGCTTTTCCGTCGATAAGCACTGGCGCGTATGGATATCCAGTTGAAAGTGCGAGCCGAATAGCGTTAGCAGCGGTAAAGGAGTTTCTGGAGAGGGAGGACAAACTCGACAAGGTAGTGTTTGTCTTGTTCACGAAGCGTGACCTAGAAGTCTACAAAGAATCAGCAAAAGAAATCCTATGATGCTGGGCTGGCGTGTTGGTTGTAAATCGCTCAAAGCTGGCGACATCTCCCGCAAGTCCTCTTTTTCTCTATTCTTAAGTGTGATTGCAGACTTCTTCAGGCTATTTTGCACTTGGTCGTGTCAAACGACCATACAGGAAACGCTTGTTAAATTCATAAAAAGGCTGGGCTAAAATCCAATCAGCAAAAGGTTCTGGCACGGGTTCCATGGTGGCGTCCTCCTCAGTGCCACCCTTGGCTAATACATTGTGAGTCTGTTCAATTAGAGTGCGTATATAGAGAGCCATTTTGTCCAAATCTTCTTTATTTCCTGCAGGACCGTGGCCAGGTACGTAAGTCCGCGTTTTCAGGTTTTTCAACTTGGCTAGGATTGACAACAGACTCTCAGGGTCGCCATCACCTAAATATGGGTGACCCCTTACGAACAGCAAGTCTCCACAGAATACAATACCGTCTTGCGGCAAAAGCAGCATGCAATCGCTCTCAGTGTGGCCCCAACTCGTTTCAATAAGCACCGCACTGCGCTGATTCCCGTGGAAGGTCAGTTGATTCCTGAAAGTCAACTCAGGTAGACGAAGCTTTGTCTCTGGAGAAGTGGCCAGAATTCCCTGCCAATAAGGCAGAAACAATGTTGCTTGACTCACTTTCTCCGGGTCACGACTTTGGGCAAAAGCTTTCATCGTTTCAACACGTTCCGGAGCGTTCTCACGATCAGCTTCAAGTTCATCCTGCCCAAGTGTTGCAATGAGTCTGCGTGTGCGCGTTGTGGAAACTGCCATAGCTTCAGCGAAAGCTTGGCTGCCGCGGATGTGGTCTTTGTGATAATGACTCATCAGCACGTAGTCAGGCTCCTTCCCAGTAAGAGCCAAGGCTGAAGCATGCAAGTCACGGCCTGCCTCGGGAGTGAGGCCAGTGTCAAATACAAGCGTGAGGTCTCCCAAATCCACAATACCTGCATTGCAGATTCCCCAGCCACCGTCAATGTGGATTGCAGCATAAACTCCGTCAGTGAGCCTCTCGAATCTGAAGTGCTTCGAGAACGACGGCGTAGTTTTCTTGGTCAAACTCCTCCTCAGGTTTAACTCATACGCGCTACAGCATAAGTCTATCATAATGCACAAGAAAATAAAAGCCCTCCTATGCCGTGCAAATATTTACGAGAGCTGGCGTTTTGGTTGTAACGGTGAGTCGCATGGAGATATCTCCCGCGATTCCCCTTTTTCTATGCTTAGTACCCTACTTTTGCATGCGTCAGACCTATGGCGCTGTTGCGTTTTGTTTCTTTTACTAGGATTAGGATTGTGGATGGAAGTTGAAAAGCAATCGTGTAGAAGATGAAGTCTATGATGAAGTTTGCTGGTTTGAATTCTAGTGTCATGTGATATGGTGGTGGGCTCCAATACGAGATTGATTCGACCAGCCAGTAAACAGGCCAACCTCTGTACGCAAACGATGCATCGAGGATAGGGCGAGGGTCTTTGTAGTGGTAGTAATATGACGCTAAAGTTGCTGTTAAGGAAAGGGTTAGGCTTGCGAGTATAAGAATTAGCAAGAATCTTTTTTGGCTCAATTCTCTAATTGCCTCAATACATCAGTTATTTCTATGGTTTATTATTCTATGTTTTAGAACAGCGGAACCACATGCAATTTCTCGTTGACAAAATCTAGTCTAGATGTTGTATAGGAAAAAGCTGGATTTAGCTAGAAAGCTTCTGAATGCGAGTCTTGTTCGCGTGGTTTCTACATGGGCTGGTGTGTTGGTTGTAACTTCACCAAGGCTGGAGATGTCTCCCGCAAGTCCCTCTTTTTTTCTGTTCCAAACCGTCGACAATTATTCTTCATGCGCTCTTCCAGGCGAGCATACCTTACAGTCTTTGCACTTCTTCCATTTTGGACGAACAAATTCCCATGTTACGGAGAATCCCTTTCCTTCCGATTCTTAATTGCCTCTCGCCTCTGAACGTTGATGTGCTCGCATTCTCAATCTGAACTGTGTCTCCTATGGATATGGAGTCTATCTGTTCGTTCCACAAGCACAGCTTAATCGTTCCAGTCTCATCTGCTATCAAAGCGTTGGCTACACTGGCATAGTTTCCAAATCTTGTGAAAACAAGCGTTGGTTTCGCGATTTCGAGAACCTTAGCCTTTAGATTAACTTTTTTCATTCCTATTCGTAAATTTCCGATTTGAAAGGAATGTGGCCCGCTGTCTTTGGTGATAGGGTGTCTGCGAAACACGTTTGTTTTTCTGATCTCTTTTATTGGATTGTTTTGTTCTAGTAGAAATTCTTCAGGTATCGGGAACTGAGCAACGACTTTTGGACCCTTTGTTATTAGAAGAATAACCTTGTTTTTTTGTTTGCTGCGGCATTCAATTGAGAGGCTTCCACATGTGGATCTTTGGTTTTCACTTGCCGAGATTAGTGCATAGAAAAGTCTGTCAGGGTCAACTTCATACTTTATAGAAAGAAAAGCGAGGTATTCGCCGGGTGATGCTTTGTTTCGCATTGTTTTCTACTCTTTTGTGAGTGTTATTTCCATTGTTGAAACCATCCTTGACCTGTTTTCGCCTTCTCTCGGTGGCATTTCCGCCGTGCCTATCGATATTTTGCTTATTTTTAGGTCTTTTAGGAATCGTCTTCTGGCTATTTCGGCTGCGTCAACTGCTGTTGTGATTGCTTGTCCGCGCGCTTTCAATGTTATTTCTTTAGCGTTGCTTGCTGAGAGACTTGTAATTATTGCTAGAACGTAGGCCATTGGTGGTTTGTTTCCAATGAAGATAACATCTTTATTTTCTGTCATTCTTCTCACTCCTTTTATGTTGATTGTTGTATGTAACGTTGCCGTGTACGCGTCTGTCAACGATAGAACGTTACTGATACATAATCTTCAACCTTGCTTATAAGGACAGTTGAAAATTAGTCAGGGCTAACGTGCAATTCATTTTCTAGGGAATCGAATCTGCATATTCGATTCACACGCGATATCTTAACAAAAGTCCATATAAACAATCATGTTACTTAACAAACTTCATTGGGTGTCTTTTGAACTTCTTCTTGCAGATCAAGCTGCAAAAGTGATAGGTTTCACCATCGTAAGTGATTTTGAACTTAGCTGTCTTTTCGTCAAGAATCATGCCGCAAACGGGGTCTTTAGGCATTATTTAGTCTTAACCTCATGCAAGAGTGTGCACTCTGCTTATTATGGTTATGGGAAAGAAAGAGGACCATAGAAGGAAGTAAAGACACTAGTTTACAAGCTTAGTATCTTCTTGGCGGTCTTCGTTTGGAATAACATTCTCGGCAGTATACTGGCCTGCTTCCGTCAGGTTTGAAGGGAACTTCGCATTCCTTTCCACAGTCAGCACAAACTGCCTTATGCATTTCTTTTCGATACATAATACTGTTTCAACTCCTTATACTGCTTAGCGCAAAAAACTGCTTTTTTGCACGCCTTCTCTAGTTAACAATCCTTTTTAAACCTATCCTTTTGTAATAGTGAGTTTCAATGTCGCTTTTTGGTATGGTGATATGAGGAGGCATTACGCTTGAATGGTCATGTTGAAAATCAGAGTGTTATGTTATTTCTTCTATTGTTGTCTTGGTCAGGGCTTTTATATCGTTGAACTCGGTTAGTTCTCCATAGCTTACAAGCGTTATGGCTGTTCCTCCTTGTCCCTTTCTGGCAGTTCGGCCAATCCTGTGGAAATAGACTAAGGCGTTTAGAGGAACATCATAGTTTATTACGTGAGTTATTCCTTGGATATCCAAGCCTCTTGCTGCAACGTCCGTCGCAACAAGCAACTTCAGTTTTCCTTTTCTGAAAGAGTCGATGACGAAATCTCTTTGCGGTTGAGTGAAACCGGCATGCAGTGGTTTTGCGTCATATCCCTTTTTTCTCAGTTTGTCTGCGAGTATGCTTGTCTCTGTGCGGGTTTTGCAGAATATTATGGCTCGGTCTATGTGGTTCTCGTCTAAAATGTTGCATAAGACTTCGAATTTGCTGTGAGGGTTTACGACAATGTAATACTGGTTCATCTGTGTGAGGGCTATCTCGTCTTTGCTTACGAGTATCTTTTCAGGGTTCTTCATGTATCTGCTGCATATTTTCATTACTGACTGGTCTATTGTTGCTGAGAAAAGACTGGTCTGCCTGTTCGACGGCACTCTTAAAAGTATGTATTCAATATCGTCTATAAATCCCATGTCAAGCATTCTATCCGCTTCGTCGAGAACGACAACCTTTACCAATGCCAAGTTTAGGATGCGTCTCTCAAGTAGGTCAATTATGCGGCCTGGCGTGCCAACGACAATCTGGACGCCGCTTTTAAGCGCATGTATTTGTCTTCCGATAGGTTCTCCTCCATAGACTGGTAGGACTTTCAGCTTTGCGTACTTTCCGAATCGGCTGATGTGCTCCGCAACTTGGACAGCCAGCTCACGGGTTGGCACCAAAACTAAGCCTTGAACATTTCGGTCTTCGGGGTTTAGTCGTTCGATCATCGGGATTCCAAAAGCAGCAGTCTTTCCTGTTCCGGTTTGTGCTTGTCCGATAACATCTTTGCCTTCAAGTAATGGAGTTATGGCTTGAGCTTGAATTGGAAAAAGGTTGTTGAACCCAAACTCTTCAATGCCTTTCATGACCTCCACGCTTAATGGCAAATCCTTAAAGTACTGTATTTCCATATGTTTCATTTCTCCTGCCACAAAAATCCTTCATGCATTTTCCAAAAGCTTTCAGAAGCCTCGTTAATTACATGAATTAATGTGACGACAACACAAGACACGATCCTCTTATAAAAAGGTTTAGCACGTACTGGAGAGAAAGAATCGATTCCAAAGGGCTGGCGTGTTGGTTGTAACCCGCCTTCTGTTTTAGTGTGGCATTCGACTAATCGGGCTACCCGCGCCTTGGGTAGATTCCTCATCAGCGTCTGTTTGCCCTTTCCACTTGCAGGACGGCCGTTTCACCGCTTCGCACCCAGCATCCTCAACAACTCAGCATGCATCACGGGCACCTGCTGGATGGACGTTTCGTTTCTGCTCCGGAGCCAAGGCTCTCGCCTTACGCCCTTGCGGGCGTTGCAATTCTACTTGTGGGCGGAGTTTCCCCAAGCCCCGTTTTGCGAGGCTCGAAAGCCACCCACCAACTCGCCAGCCCAAAGTTTAATGCGTAAAGGTGTGCAATAAGAATTTTGGTGCGTATTCACCTATGGATTAGGATGGACTGTTGAGTTATGTCTAGGCGTGTTATTTTGTTGACTGGAACACCCTGCGTCGGAAAAACCTCGGTTGCGCGCTTGCTAACTTCCAGGATGGGCGCCTTACATGTGAATCTAACCGAGTTGGCTACGCGTGAAAATCTTACTTCTGGTAGAGACGAAGAGCGAGGCTCCATAATTGTTGACGAAGTCCGAATGCGGCGTAGAATCCGCAGAACCATTGAGGGCTCCGATAAAGACGTTGTTATCGATGGACACTACGCCGTTAGCGTCGTTCCCAAGAGACTTGTAACATACGCCTTTGTTTTGAGAAGGGACCCAGTTGAGCTGCGGAAGTTCATGGAGCAGTCTGGTTTTTCCGGTCGCAAGCTATGGGAGAACCTGGCTTCCGAGATTCTGGATGTTTGCCTGGTTGACGCCTTAACCCTTCATGGAGAGGGAAAGGTCTGCGAGTTGGACGTCACTGGCAAAAGTGTGGAAGAAGTCGTCGGCGAAATTTTGGATGTGTTGAGTGGCTATAAAAAATGTCGTGTGGGTGTTGTGGACTGGCTGGGCAAGCTAGAAAGCCAAGGCTTGCTGGAGGAGTTTCTAAAAATCTAAAAAGTTTATCTCAGGCTTAGGGCTATTTGCCGTTTCGTCAATAACGTGATTTTTCTTCTGTTTGCGTAAGCCTTTGCATGGTCGCTGAACTTTTCCCCTATCAATATAGGGTTTGATAGGCCCACATCCTCAGATGCCTTGTCAAGAGTTATTACGACGTTTATGCCTATGGTTCTGTTCCAGTCTCTTATCCAAACCCCCTGCGCCATGCGGCCCTTCTGAACTATCAGGTCGAATTTTCTTGAGATTCCGCTGAGCCCTTCAAGCGTCGTCTTCTCTTGCTCCACCTTGTACCCCTCTTTCTTTAGATATCGTACTGCCAAATTCACCAAATCCGATGGAGCCTTTGCAGCCTTCTTCTCTTCGCTACTCATTTACTCTCCTCAAACATTAACCGTTATTTACCAGAGCGTGGAAAAGGTTTTCGGATGGTGGCAAAGCCCTATGTCTTTCCTGATCGTTGTGTGTGGCAGGTGTGGCGGATTTTTACTAGCTAAGGCTGAGCAAGAGACGAGAACTTGCCCGTACTGCGGCTCTAAAATTACACTATACAAGGCTAAAAAGGTGGCTTCAGCCGAAACTGCACACGAAGCATCAACAATCTTGCGTAAGTTAAAAAGGAATGCTGTTCTAAAGCGGAAAACTGCTAAGCGCCCATAGCAATCTTGAGGTAAGCCATCAACCCTATTCCTAACACAATGGCTAGGAGCTGAATCAAGGACGCATTCGCTTGAGATTTTTTGTGAAGTTCAGGCATAAGGTCTGTTGCTGCAATGTAAATGAAACCACCAGCGGCAAACGGAACCAGCAAGGCTTCTATGCTTTGGAGATATGCCAAGTAATAAGTGGTTACTGCACCCAAAATTGCGGTTAAAGCTGAAATGAAGTTGTAAGTTAAAGCCTTTCTTTTGCTGAAACCTCCATAAATCAGGACTCCGAAGTCGCCTATCTCCTGTGGGATTTCATGGAAAACCACCGCCAGTGTTGTGGCAAACCCCAGCTGATAATTGCCGCTCTTAAAGGAAATTATGTAAGTGGCCGCGATTATCATCCCGTCGATGAAATTGTGAATTCCATCTCCAATCAAATTTAGATACACAAACGTGTGGACTGGGCATTCTTCTTCGTGGCAATGGCGCCAGTAAAGGAACTTTTCCAGAGCGAAAAAGGAAACAATGCCTAGAATAACATAATAAAACGGCGTTGCCATTGTGTCGGTCTCTTTCAGAGTTTCTGGCAGTAAATGCAGGAATGCCCCACCCAGAAGGGTGCCTGAAGCAAAGCCCACCAAAGCCATCAAAAGGCGTCTCAATATATTTTCTTTTAAGCCTACGAAAACTATTCCTACAAAAGCTATCAAACTTACCGATGTTACTGAACCTAAAATTACGATTAAATCATTCATTGTGATTTGTGTTCAAATCTTCTTCTTTATTAGAATATCGGTTGCGTTAACTTATTTCCCGAGCATCTGACAAGTCTTGCATATTCTCTCGGTTGTCGGTTCACCGCATTCGATGCATTCCCTTAATCCTTCTTTTTTGGCAATTTTCTCTAATGCCGGTCGGATTTTCTCTACGGATCTGAAGATTGTGAATTTTGTTCCAGCGTGCTTTTCTTCCACTCTGTTGAGCATTATGCGGATGTCGTTTCTTAGGGCTTCAGAGGCATAGGGACATGGGATACTTTGAAACTTTATCTTTCTAACGTAGGCGTATAGGGCTGTCTCTTTTTCTGGAATTTCGCAGAAGGGCTTAACTTTCTGCACAAGTTTGGGGTGGGCTTCATCTGTGACTGGCTTTTCCCTTGCCATGCGCAGAACGTCGCCGTGAAAAATGTTCAAAAGAATTGTCTGTGTTTCGTCGTCTAACGTGTGGGCTGTGGCGAGCTTGTCCGCCTTGAATTTTCTAGCCGCTAGGTTTAACGCTTTCCTTCTGAGGACACCACAGTATGCACATGGCGTCAGTCCGCCTTGGCTTTTCCTTTTGAGACTCTTGACAATCTCGTCCAGCGTGCAGCCATAGAGTTCTTTGAAGGAAACCACGTGGTGTCTTACGCCGAGCTTCTTGCAGTTCTCAGCCGCTATTTTTAGGGCTTCATCCCTATAACCCTTAATCCCCTCGTCCACCGTAACCGCCAAAAGCGAGGCTTTGGGATAATCCCGCTCTACTTTAACCAAAACATGCAAGAGGCTGACGCTGTCCTTTCCGCCTGAGACAGCCACAGCTATCCTATCGTCAAACTCAAGCATTCGATACTTGGCAATCGTGGCCCTAACCTTTTCTTCGACGGATTCGACGAAACATTTTCTGCAGAGTTTCTCCCCAGAGTATGGCCTAAAGAAGAGGGCTTCCCTACGCTTGCAAACAGTGCACACAGCGGTGTTGGCTTCCATGAAAGTTTCACATCGTTAACCTGTTCTCTGGGATTATTAAAATAAACCAAATACAATAGTCTTTTGAAAGAGGCGAAGAGGATGGCTAAAAAACCCGAGAGACGTTTGGAGTATCGAGAAGTGGCTTATGACGCTGAACGCTGGAGTTTGCTTAAAGGATTTAGGCGGAGAGCCATGTGTATAATGGAGGGTTTAGAGAATTTTCACTTAGAAGCTATAGTGCACGGCAGCATCGCCAGAGGAGATGTGAACAAGAAGAGCGACATAGACGCTTTCATACCGTTTCAGGCATCATCTTTCATTGTGGAAACAGCCTTAGAAAAGGCTGGAATATCGATGAATAGGCGTTTAATTGTGCAGGCCACGCCGACCTACGCCATGAAAGCCTACATCGAAATAGGCGAGAACACAAGCGTCTCATTTCCATTGATGAAGATGCGCAAAGTGGAGAGGGAGTTCTACAAATTCGGCGGTGAAGCCACGTCAGAAAATTTGAACAATAACGTGCGAGTTTGTGGAGTGGACAAGCGGTTAATGCTGATTGAACCCACAAAAGAAGGACACAGAGAAAGCACGATTGTTGGACGGGAGGAGCAAGTCGCCAAAATGCTTGGAATATCTGTGGAAACCGTTTCAGACCGTGTCCACGCCCTCTTGAGAAGGGACGAGGTTGGCAGAACTGGGGTCTT